>LFEF01042225.1_pt1 | contig 27516 bp, 27 predicted proteins | sample 619371 | NCBI WGS metagenome assembly LFEF01 (sample SAMN03014291, study PRJNA259931) | freshwater metagenome | biome: lake; feature: waterbloom | place: China: Taihu Lake | collected 2006-08 | depth 0 m m
GGCGGCAGGGGCGCTCGCCGAGCTCGCGGAAAGCAGGGAAAAGCGTGGCCGCGCCGAAGAACGCTTGGTGTCTGCCCGCGAATGGCGCATTGAAGCCGAGACCCGCATCCGCGAGACCCTGAATGTCGGCCCGCACGAGGCCTTCCGCCTGACGGGCTTGAAGGATGCGAGCGAGATCGGCGACCTGCGCGAGGTCGAGCGCAATCTCGACCGGCTGAAGATGGAGCGCGAGCGCTTGGGCGCCGTGAACCTGCGCGCCGAAGAAGAGCAGAAGGAACTGTCGGAAAAACTCGCCGCCCTGATCAAGGAGCGCGACGACATCATCGATGCCATCCGCAAGCTGCGCGGCGCCATCCAGAGCCTGAACCGCGAAGGCCGCGAACGCCTGATCGCCGCCTTCGATGTCGTCAATGCGCAGTTTCAGCGCCTCTTCACCCACCTGTTCAACGGCGGCACGGCCGAACTGCAGCTGATCGAAAGCGACGACCCGCTGGAAGCCGGCCTCGAAATCCTCGCCCGCCCGCCGGGCAAGAAGCCGCAGACCATGACGCTGCTCTCGGGCGGCGAACAGGCGCTGACGGCCATGGCCCTGATCTTCGCCGTCTTCCTCACCAACCCCGCGCCGATCTGCGTGCTGGACGAGGTGGACGCACCGCTCGACGACCACAATGTCGAGCGCTACTGCAACCTGATGGACGAAATGGCCGCCTCCACCGAGACCCGCTTCGTCATCATCACCCACAATCCCATCACCATGGCCCGCATGAACCGCCTCTTCGGCGTCACCATGGCCGAGCAGGGTGTTTCCCAGCTCGTCTCCGTCGATTTGCAGACGGCGGAGGCGCTCCGCGAGAGGGATCTGGTGTGAAAAAGCTCATCCTGGTCTTCGCCGCGTTGCTTGTTTTGGGTAGTTCTCCCCTGAATGCCCAGACATCCACCTCGATGGCCGGCAACTACCTGCCGAGCGTGCTGGCGAGCTCTCCGGCGCATCGCGACAGCCTGATGGCCATGATCAAGGGCAAGCCGGGCCTGCCCTTCTGGGTGCGTGCCCTGGTGCGCCAGCCGCGCTATGTCGCGCTGGCCTCGGAGGAGGTCACGGTGAAGGACAAGCGCATGCAGCTGTTCCGGGCCTGTGAACCGAGGAGCTGCGAAACAAGCTGGATCCGGGTGCTGTTTTCCGAAGATGGCAAGCGGGCGCTGCTCTACGTCTCCGATGCCAAGCTTGGCATCAAGATCTTCGGCGATCCGAGCCCGGAGGAGCTGTTCTTCCTCACCCGCTGACGTTCACACCGCAACCGCCTCGCGACGGGCCGGCCCGGCCGGCAGCGCGCCGCTGGCGAGGATCGATCCCAGCACCAGCGGCAGGCAGACGAGATAGGCGTTGCGGATGCCGAAGGCTTCGGCAACGAAGCCGAGCAGTGGCGGTCCGAGAAAGAAGACGACGAAGGCCATCTGCGCGATTGCCGCGACATTGATGACGGCGGGCCGGTCCGTCCGCTGCGCCGCCGCCGAGACAGCCATCGGATAGACCGCGCTGCAGCCGGCCCCCATCAGCGCAAAGCCGAGAAGCGCCAGATAGGGATGGGGAGCCAGCCAGGCCATGGCGATCCCCAGTGCCGCCACCGATAGCAGGACCCGACCGACAAGACGTGCACCGTGTCGATCGACCACCGGATCGACGGTGAGGCGCGCAAGCGCCATGAAGAAGGCAAACAGCGTCAGCCCAGAACCCGAAATGAAGGGCGAGACGTCGAAGACCTCTTCCATGTAGATCGTCGACCAGTCGATGCCCGCGCCTTCGATCAGGAAGGCCGAGGTGCCGATGATGCAGAGCGGCAGAAGCGAAAGCGTCGGCAGCGCAAAATGCGGCGCCTTGTCCTCGGCTCCGGCGGTGGTGAGAACAGGCGCATTCTTCATGCCCGCGACCGTGATTGCGCCGACGATGAACATCAGCCCGAGCAGCACGTGCATGTGCATCTGCATGCTGATCTCAGCCTGCCGGACCAGTGAAGCCGTGACGGCCGTGACGAAGAAGCCGAGGCTCCAGCAGCCATGCGCGCGGTTCATGATGCCAAAACCCGCCTGCGCCTCGATCCGCCCGATCTCGACATTGAGGCAGATCTCCAGCGCGCCGGCCAGCAGGCCCATGACGAAGAGCGTGGCAAAGACGAAGGGCGCTGACGGCAACAGCGGGATGAGGCAGAGCAGCGCCATGACCCCGAGCAGGCAGATCGCCAGCGTCGTGCGCGAGCCGAGCCGGACGATCAGCGGCGAAGACAAGGTCAGCGAAATCAAGGACCCGATCGCCATGCCGATCAGCGTCAGCCCCAGCTCCGCCTTGTTGACCGAAAGCTGCACCTGCAGGTCGGGCAGGCGCGAAAACAGCGAGCCGGTCGACATGGCAAACAGGAAGAAGGCGATATAGACGCGGAACTGCGGGGGGAGATGCATCGGGAAGACTCAATTTGTCTGATGACCAGTCAACGGCGTGCCAGCACTGGACGCGGAAGTCCAGCTGTCGAGCGGGGCGATCGGTTCTCCCCCGGAAAAGGCCCCTTGGTTGGCGCTGCTCGCCGAGATATCTGGCGGGCAGGGGGCATGCCCCATACGCGCCGTCATCCTCGGGCTTGTCCCGAGGATCTGCCAAGGGTGGCCAGGGATGGGAGGCTTAAGGAGCGGACTGAAAGGTCGAGCAAATGGCAACGGCAGTAGATCCTCGGGACAAGCCCGAGGATGACGATCCATCCAAATGATAATGCCGGAAGCAGAGCTCCCGGCACAATCCTATTCGCTATTGGCTACTGCCTAATCGCTCACCCAGCCGAATTGATCTGCCTTGCCACCACATCGTGGTTCAGCCAGAGCACCGGCGCCGACGGATTGGCCATTTCGCCATAGATCAGCGCGCCGGTCGCTTCCACCACGAGCACGCTCAGGTAATCCGAGATCAGCGCCTTGGCATCCCTATGCATCTGGGCGATTTCGGCCGAGGTGCCGATGGTGATGTCGGACTGGCCCTGGCTGTTGGGCATCGGCCAGTTGTTGAAGTCGTAGAAGGGCTTCATCACCTCGCTGACCTGGAAATCGGCGATCTTCTGCATCACGTCGTCGATCGTCGCGCCCTCGACCAGCAGCGCCTGGCAGTCGGCCCAGATCTTCTCGGCCCGCGCGCCGCCGTTTTCCTTCTTCAGCGCCTTCAAGAGCGGCAGAAGCGGCAATTCGATGCCGGCAAAGACGTCGGACGAATTGGTGCGGATCTCCGGGCAGTTGAAGACGGTGGCCTTGATGTCGGAGGCGTAAGCCTCCTCGGCAATCGCCTCGAGCTTCATCTTGGCATAGCCCTGGGTGTAGTTGGTGTAGGTCTGCCAGCGATATTCGTCGCCGATCAGGATGCCCGTGCCGTGATAGCCATAGGCAGAGTAACGCACTTGGCCGCCGCTCTTTTCGATGCGGGCGCGGATCGCGGCACTGCCCTCGATCAGGTGGCGGAAAGTGTTGGCCGAGACTTCGTCGAAGTTCTGCAGGATCAGCTTGCCAAGATCGCTGTCGAGCAGCACCTGCGAGGACATGTGGCGTGCGCCACGGCCCTTGTAGATGCGGTTGGCGATCACGAGGAAGACCTTGGCCTTCGGAATGCCGCCGGCCATGGTATGGGCGAAATGAACGTTCTTGCCGTCGGCGATCATGCCGTCGAGCTCGGCCATGATGTCGGAAACGGCCTTCTGGAAGCGCGAGACACCCACCTGGCGGCACTTTTCGATATGCGCCCAGTCGAGCTTTTCCGTTTCCCAGTTTTCCAAGGTCAGCGAAGAAAGCAGGTCGGTCGGCGTCGGTTCGCCTTCGGGCGCATCGAGATCGAAGCCGGCCATGGCGGGAATGTTGATGATCCGGCCACCGAGATTGGCTTCCGCCTGGGCGAGCTCTTCGGCGTTCAGCGGGCGCAGCTTGTTGTTCTCGTCGCGGCGACCGACGGTGATTCCGATGATCTCCATGCCGGCCTTCTTGGCCTGGTCGAGAAGGCCGGTGACATATCCGCGGCCGAACAATTCGCCAAAGAGCACGAACACATCGCCCTTGCGATACAGGTTGTTCTGCGGGATCTGGGTCAGGGAAACCGGGCTTTTCAGGGTCATTTTCGATTCCAGATTACAATTTACTAGAATGCCCACTAGCAAACGCCGGCCCTCAGCGCATCACCCTCGATTGATTTGTCTGGTCATTTTCCGTGACCGTTCATTGCATTGCGTGATGACCCTGTAACAATCCGGGCGGCTGCGGGCTAGGAAACCCTGAGCAGCCGGACCCGCGTGCCCCAGGGATCGAGCGCCTCGAACCCGCCGTCGATGGCGCTGACGGCAAAACCCTTTTGCTGAAGATCCGCCCGACGACCGGCCAGGATGGCCTCGTCGGTCGTGTGCAGCGAAAACCAATCGAGCCCGGTCATTTGCTCCTGACGCGGACCGGCATCCTGGCTTTCCCAGATATTGGCGCCGATATGGTGGTGATAGCGCCCGGACGATAGGAAGGTCGCACCGCGCTCGTCGCTGCCGGCCACCACGTCGAGCCCGAGACCTGCGGCATAGAAGGCCCGCGCCGTCTCAAGATTGCCGACCCTCAGATGGATATGGCCGATCCGCAGCGAAGCGGGTGCCACCGTATACTCATCCCGATCGGTCCGCGTTCCCGTCTTCAGAAAGATGTCGTCGATATTGAGCTCCCGGCTGCCCATGGTCACCCTATTGCCGGCCCAGAGCCAGGTTTCCTGTGGTCGGTCGCTATAGACCTCGACACCATTGCCTTCCGGATCGGTCAGATAGACGGCCTCCGAGACCGAATGATCGGCAAAGCCGGTGAGCGGGATTTGGCTGCGCGCCACATGCACCAGCCAGCGGGCGAGATCGGCCCGATCCGGCATCAGGAAGGCCGTGTGATAGAGGCCCGCCTGGCCGCTGGCCTCGGGCTCGGCGTCGGGCCGTGAATTGAGCGTCAGCAGCGGCGCGCCGCCGGCGCCAAGCGTCACCCGGTCGGCTGCCTCGGTGATCACGGAGAGCCCCAGCATCTCGGTGTAATACTGTTTGAGCAAGGCGATGTTCCTGGCTCTCAGTGCCACCTCGCCGACATGCACCGGCCGCGTCAGTGCATAGGGCAGGGCCGTCGCCTCGGTCGTCACGGCGCCGGCACTGGCGAGCCCTTCCGCTTTCAAGGCGCCTGCCATGGCGCCGGAAAGCGTCGCCGTCCCGGCCAGCCGCAGCAGTTGCCGCCGTGTCCAGTTGATCCCCATGGCTGTCTCCTTCTCTGGCCCCGAAATCTGAATTTCGTCCGTCTGACGTACAAAACTGTCTAGACCTCTAACGCTCGCGTCTCTCCACGACATCTCACATCGCCGTGAGCGCAGCTCCCTTCGATTGCCGCAATTATGATGCATTGCAGCATAATCATCGCGGCTTGGCGTTTCCAATCCGTCACAATTGCTGTAAACGGTGGAAAAACAAGCCTGTTCGGGTGGAGAGGGCAATGCGCAAGTGGGTTTACACCTTCGGCGGAGGAGCGGCCGAAGGGAGTAGGGCCGAGATCGATCAGTTGGGAGGCAAGGGTGCCAATCTCGCCGAAATGGCGAGCCTTGGCCTGCCTGTGCCGCCCGGCCTCACGATCGTGTCAGATGCCTGCGGCCTCTACTACAAGAACGGCAAGATCCTTTCCGACGCGCTGAAGACCGAAGTGCTGACCGGCATTGCCGGTATCGAGACGGCTACCGGCCGCGCCTTCGGTGATATCAGCCATCCGCTTCTCCTCTCCGTCCGCTCCGGCGCGCGCACCTCCATGCCCGGCATGATGGACACCGTCCTCAACCTCGGCCTCAACGACCACACGGTCGAGGCGCTGGCCCATCATTCCGGCGATGCGCGTTTCGCCTGGGACAGCTATCGCCGCTTCATCCAGATGTATGGCGATGTCGTGATGGGCGTCGACCACGAGGTCTTCGAGGAAATCCTGGAGGACGAGAAGGCGCGCCTCGGCCACGAGCTCGACACCGATCTCTCCGCCATGGAATGGCAGCAGGTCGTCAAGCTCTACAAGGAGCTGCTCGAACACGATCTCGGCCAGCCTTTCCCGCAGGATCCGCATGTCCAGCTCTGGGGCGCGATCGGCGCGGTCTTTTCCAGCTGGATGAACCCGCGCGCCCAGACCTATCGCATGCTGCATTCGATCCCCGAGGACTGGGGCACGGCCGTCACCGTGCAGACCATGGTCTTCGGCAATCTCGGCTCGACCTCGGCCACCGGCGTTGCCTTCACCCGCAATCCCTCGACCGGCGCCAAGGAGCTTTACGGCGAATTCCTCGTCAATGCTCAGGGCGAAGACGTGGTGGCCGGCATCCGCACGCCGCAATCGATCACCGAGGCCGCCCGCATCGACAGTGGTTCCGACAAGCCCTCGCTGGAAAAGCTGATGCCGGAGGCCTTTGCCGAATTCTCGGCGATCTGCGACCGGCTCGAAGCGCATTACCGCGACATGCAGGATCTCGAATTCACCATCGAGCGCGGCAAGCTCTGGATGCTGCAGGCCCGTTCGGGAAAACGCACCACCAAGGCGGCGATGAAGATCGCCGTCGACATGGTCTCCGAGGGCCTGATCACGGAAGAGGAAGCGGTGCTGCGCATCGAACCCTCCTCGCTCGACCAGCTCTTGCACCCGACCATCGATCCGCGCGTCACTCGCCATGTCATCGGCTCGGGTCTGCCCGCCTCTCCTGGGGCGGCGACCGGCGCCATCGTCTTCACCGCCGAAGAGGCGGTGGAGGCGGAAGCCGAGGGCCGCAAGGTCATTCTGGTGCGCGTCGAAACAAGCCCGGAAGACATTCACGGCATGCATGCCGCCGAAGGCATCCTGACGACCCGTGGCGGCATGACCAGCCATGCCGCCGTCGTCGCCCGTGGCATGGGCATCCCCTGTGTGGCCGGTGCCGGCACCATGCGCGTCGACCTGCGCAACGAAAAGCTCATCGGCATGGGTGTCACGCTCACCAAGGGCGACATCGTCACCATCGACGGCTCCTCCGGCCAGGTGCTGAAGGGCGAAGTGCCGATGCTGCAGCCGGAACTCTCCGGCGATTTCGCCAAGCTGATGGAATGGGCAGACGCGACCCGCCGCATGACCGTGCGCACCAATGCCGACACGCCGGGCGATGCCCGCGCCGCCCGCTCCTTCGGGGCGGAGGGCATCGGCCTCTGCCGAACCGAACACATGTTCTTCGAGGGCGACCGCATCCATGTCATGCGCGAGATGATCCTCGCCGAAGACGAGGCCGGCCGCCGCGCCGCCCTCGACAAGCTCTTGCCCATGCAGCGCTCCGACTTCACCGAACTCTTCACCATCATGCATGGCCTGCCGGTGACGATCCGCATGCTCGATCCGCCGCTGCATGAATTCCTGCCGAAGTCGGACGAAGAGATCGAGGAAGTGGCCAATGCCATGGGCCTCGAACCCGGCTTCATGCGCCGCCGCATCGATGCCCTGCACGAGTTCAACCCCATGCTCGGCCATCGCGGCTGCCGTCTCGCCATCTCCTATCCCGAGATCGCCGAAATGCAGGCCCGCGCCATTTTCGAGGCCGCCGTTGCCGCCGCCCGCGAAACCGGCGCCCCGGTCGTGCCGGAAATCATGGTCCCGCTCGTCGGCCTGCGCTCCGAGCTCGATTACGTCAAGGGCGTGATCGACCGCGTCGCAGCCGATGTCATGGGCGAGGCGAAGCTTGAGATCTCCTATCTCGTCGGCACCATGATCGAGCTGCCACGCGCCGCCATCCGCGCCCATATCATCGCCGAAGCCGCCGAATTCTTCTCCTTCGGCACCAACGACCTGACCCAGACCACCTTCGGCATGTCCCGCGACGACGCCGCCCGCTTCATCCCGACCTACCAGAAGAAGGGCATCATCGTGCAGGACCCCTTCGTCTCCCTTGATTTCGACGGCGTCGGCGAACTCATCCGCATCGCCGCCGAACGCGGCCGCAAGACGCGCCCCGACATGAAACTCGGCATCTGCGGCGAACACGGCGGCGACCCGACCTCGATCCACTTCTGCGAGGATGTCGGCCTGGATTACGTGTCCTGCTCGCCGTTCCGCGTTCCGATCGCAAGGCTGTCGGCGGCCCAGGCGGCTATCAAGGCGCGGGGGTGAGGGGGATGGCTGAGATTGTTTCTGACTACGATCCAGCCGAAGACCTTACTTCACTGGAAGCCATCGTCGTGTTCGTCAACGAAGCGCTGGGGACCGACGATGCCGCATACATTGCACATGCACTCGGTGTCGTTGCCCGGGCGAAAGGAATGGCCGGAGTTGCCGAGTTGGCTGAGCTTTCGAGCGAGGGCAATCCGACACTCAAAATGACGCTGGCGGTGTTGAAGGCGTTGGGGATTTCGCTGACGGCGGAAGTGGCGGGGTGAGGATACGCAGCGGCTGCTACAGCCCGCGCCGTAGAAATTCAATCCTGGAATGCAAATCACCACTCGCTTTCGAAAAAGGCACCTCTTAAGCTGTGCAGCGCCACCCTACAGATAAGGGGCGGGTCGACCAGCGTGGACCAGGTCAAGGGACAGGACGTGCTCTATAAATCATTGATTTCAATGTACGGATCTTCGCTCGCAGGCAAGTCAACGCCTCGAGACGACATAGTCTGGCACTTTGCACCCTCTGAGCACCTTCGGCACTTCCGCGAGTACGCGCTCGATGCGTTGCAGCAGGCAAAGGTATACCTTCTCGACCATTTGGCTGCCGCTTATGCGGATACCCTTCATGACGCTTTAGACGAGGAGGCTGACAAACCGAGCGTACCCGCTCTTACGATCCTTGGCGAAGTAGCGCTTCCTTCTAAAGTCGCCTGGGTGGAGTTCGATGATCGCGCGCTAGGCGAAGCTCGGTTTCAGCGTGCTTCGCCTAGGACGCAGTTCGATGGCAAGCCATCAGGCTCAGGACTGCGCGGCTACCTGCTAGATGAGCGGAACGAGGGCTATCTGCGCGTCACGATGTTTCACAAGCGCGAGGGAAGTGCCGCTGTCGATCCGATATGCGCTCTGCTCGTGAAACGGACAGCGGCAGGGACACTGAACTATGACGACATCGAAGTCGATTTTAGCCGCTCCATGGACGAGTTTCATAGCCGAAGAGGTGACACACCAGAATATATCAACGTCGGGCGCACTGTGCATGTGGTTGAAACGGGATCTGATCTCTTTATTCCTTTTGCTCTCTTCGCCATGCTCGTATCACCGGATCTAGGTGGAATTATCCCTACCGAAACCGAGACTTTCAGCAGCAAAGACTGGAAGACCGCCCGCAAGTTTGGCAAGTCGTGGTTCCTTGGCGCCCAAAAGTCACATCTGACGATCCGGATCGGCCCACAGGCTGCTGCGCATATGGCAGAAAGGACCGCTCGCCTAGAGTTCCAGCGACAGGCGATAGAGGCACGAAATGGACCAGTTCGGCATTGGGTTTCCGAGCATGAGCGGCACTATCGCAGTGGCAAAGTCGTTCTCGTCAAAGGGCATCAACGGGGTCATAAAGCGCCACGAGAATTGCCGACCCGCGTAATGGGTCCAAGACTCGATGAGATCAAATTCGAGTTTTCAGCTAAAGAGCCGCCAGATAATGCCTGACTTCACACAGCTTGATATTGTTCCCGCCGCTCCTCCATGACGAAGTGACCTCTACAGGCCCTCAACGCAAGCCAAGGGTATTGAACGCGGTGAGCTAATCCATGCCCCGTGCTAGCCATGGCTACCGCGATTAGTCCGGCTCGGGGTTGACGGCGGATGTGCTGCCGATCGCCGATGGACCTGGAAATCCCACCCACCTGCCGGGCGGCTGAATTTGCATCACCGCGCACCTAACCAGCCCGAGAGCCACAACCCGTCGCAGACGCAATTCTGGAAGCAACTCGACGACCTCATCATTTCACGCTTTGTAAACAACACACATGGCAGGTCCTTCCGACTGGACCTGTCTCAACCCGCCATAGGATCACCGACGTGCCGAAATTGCCGCTCTACGCCCTCCTGCTTGCTGCAGCACTTTCCACCCCCGTGCATGCCGAGGAGGACAAGCTGCCGGACCATGCGTCTCCTTCGGTCTGCGTGGTGATCATCGGCCTTGCGCTCCAAAACGGCGTCATTGACGCCGCTGACGAGGAAGACTACAAGGCCGCTGCCGAGACCTTTCGGGAGACGTCCGAGGAACTCAATGGTGGCAAGGACGCCGCCAACCAGATGATCGGCAGCAGTGTCGCCTTTTTTGACGGGCTAAGTGCGAGCGATCTGGAAGAGGGCGCCGACATGTGCTTGAGCGCCGAAGACGAGAGCTTCGACGCCGACGAGTGAGGCGCCCCTGATAGGGCGGGGAGGATCGCTCCGTCTGAAACCTCTTCGGCGCCAGACACCCTGTTCCTCATGTCCGCTCGGCTCAGCGCAGAGAAAAACCCGCCGAAAAATCGACGGGTCTGCAATCAGCCTGAGTGGCGCGGAAGCGCCGGGTTTCTAACGTCAGCTTGCCGGCTTCAGCGAGGCCAGCATTTCGCCCAGTTCCTTCTGGTGCTCGGCCTGGGTATCCTTCGAACCCCAGTAGGTGAAGATGAGAACCTTGTCGCCCGCCGCGGCAAAACCGATGGACACGTCGACCGGACCATTCTCGTCCGTCCCCTCGTAATCCAGCGAGGAAATCTTCAGGCCGTTGACATCGGTCTCGCCAGACTCCTTCAAGGACTGGGGATCGATCTTCACACCGTTCTTGGTCAGGAAGTCGATGGCGATTTCGGTCGTTTTGTCGGAAGACGCGGCGTCTGCCACGTCGATCGAGAAATAGACGGCTCCGTCTTCGGACGTGGCATCAACGCCCGTCTCGGTTTCCTGCGGTCCCCAGCTGTCGGGAATGGTGATTGACGCAACCGGCGCATCGCTCGGGAAGATGAGTTCGGCGGCAGATGCGGCAAACGGCATGGAGATCGCGAAAACCGAGGCTATGAGAAGTTTTTTCATGGTTGTCCTTTCGGGGATGTAGCCGGATCGAGATCGTAGGCGATTTGCAGCAGCCTCTGTATATCCCTGTTGAACAACCCCCTAGATTGAGACGAGGGTTAACGGCATTGCGATCAGGCTGTCGCCTTCTCCGCCGTGTCGCCGTGCGTGTCAGGCGAAGCCGATACTTGATTCCGCAACCGCCCCCTTTGCCGTCTCTCAGCCCCCGCGCGACTACCATCGAACGCTGCCATGTGCCGCGACGTCCGACGCCTGCGGGCCGACACAAGGCAGCCCCGGGCCAATTTCCCCGCCTGTCACGGCTCAAATGGTCCATGCTTTTTGCCGGAAACTGGTCCTTCGTTTGACGCCAGATGGATGCGATGATCACAAGAGGTTATCGGAGATCCACATGTACACCCCTCCAGCATTCCTTGTTTCCGAAAGGTCCGAACTCCTTGAGATGATGCGCCAGTGTCATCTGGCGAATTTCATCACCGCCACAGCAGAAGGGCCGATGGCGACGCCCTTGCCACTGTTGCTTGATGAAGCCGAGGGGGACATGGGCGTCCTCTATGGCCATCTCGCAAAAGCCAATCCGCAATGGCAGGCGGATGTCGTCGGACACGGCCTGGCCGTGTTCATGGGCCCCGATGCCTATGTCACGCCATCCTGGTACGCAACGAAAGCCGAGCATGGAAAGGTCGTGCCAACCTGGAACTACGCAGCCGTGCACGCTTCAGGTCCGGTCGAGTTCTTTGATGATGCCGATCGACTGCTTGAGGTCGTCAACCGCCTGACCAATCACCACGAAGCCTCCCGCAAGCAACCCTGGACCGTCGCGGACGCTCCCGAGACCTTCATCAGCGGGCAGTTGCGTGGCATCATCGGCGTCCGGATGCCGATCGTCGAACTCAAGGGCAAACGCAAGATGAGCCAGAATCGTCCCGAGGCGGATCGGGAGGGCGTCAGGCGCGGCCTGGAGGAACGGGGGGAGCGACATGACATCACGGTTGCCGCCATGGTTCCGACCTGAGTTTTGGGCGCGGACGAGGCGCAGCCTGCCGTCTTTGAGGGAGCACTCAACCCGCATCCCCCAATTGCCGCCGCCACCCCCACAGGCTAGGTTGCGCTCTCATGCCCTCCGGAGTCCCCACCCATGCCCGGCTATTCCGCCCGTCCGCCCGCCATCCCGACCCTTGTGCTTGACGATGCCGTCACCCGCATCATCCGCTGGGATTTCGAACCTGGTGCAGCCACGGGGCATCACACCCATGGCCTCGGCTATGTCGTCGTGCCGCTCACCGATTGCCATTTCCTGATCGAGGATGCCTCCGGCGAACGTCGCGTGACGTCGAAGGCTGGCGAGGCCTATCGGCGGGATGCCGGCGTCGAGCACAATGTGATCAATGGCGGCGACCAGCCGATGAGTTTTGTCGAGATCGAGTATAAATGAGCAAGACGGAAGAGCTGGCAGGCGATCAGGTGGTGCCCCACTTCGTCACCGCCTTCGAGCCGCAGCATGGGCTGGCCGTACCCGTGGCCGAGGGTATCGAGCGGCTGACCGCACCCAATCCGAGCCCTTTCACCTTCCACGGCACCAACACCTATATCGTCGGTCAGAAATCCGTCTGCGTCATCGATCCCGGCCCCGACAATGACGCGCATTTCGACGCGCTGATGAAGGCCCTGGAGGGCCGCGAGGTCACGCATATCGCCGTCAGCCACACCCATCGCGACCATTCTCCGCTTGCCCGCCGGCTGAAGGAAAGGACAGGCGCCGTCATCGTCGCCGAAGGCCCGCATCGCCCGGCCCGGCCGCTGTTCGAGGGCGAGCTGAACCCCTTTGCCGAAAGCTCCGACAGCGATTTCGTGCCCGATATGGCCCTTGCAGATGGCGCGGCGGTCGAAGGCGAGCGCTGGCGCCTCACCGCTGTCCACACCCCGGGCCACACGGCAAACCACGCCGCCTTTGCGCTTGAAGGCACCGGCATCCTCTTTTCCGCCGATCATGTCATGGCCTGGGCCACCTCGATCGTCGCGCCCCCGGATGGTGCCATGGGCGATTACATGGCCTCGCTCGACCGGCTTCTGGAGCGGCAGGACCTGCTCTATCTGCCCGGCCATGGCGGCCCGGTGACCGAACCCCAGGCCTTTGTCCGGGCGCTGCGCACACATCGCCGCCTGCGCGAACGCGCCGTCCTGGAGCGCATCCGCAAGGGCGACCGGCTGATTTCGGACATGGTCAGGATCATCTACGCCACGACCGACCCCCGCCTGCACGGCGCAGCCGCCTTGTCCGTGCTCGCCCATATCGAGGATCTCCTCGACAAGGGCCTGATCGCAACGGACGGACCGCCGAGGCTGTCGGGCGAGTATTGGCCTGGTTGAGCGTCACTTGGCGTAACGCCGACCTAGGTGAGTGGTGACGGTACGGAGTGAGATCGCGTTCACCTGGGATGAAGAGATAACCATTGCAAGCTGCAATCCGCATACTGGTCTAGTCAGGCGCCAGGCGGCACGCTATGCTTAGGCTAGGAGATGCGCGATGGTAGAGAAGCGTAAGAGCAAACCGGTTAGGGTGACGAGGACGGGGAAGGGAACCCGGACTAACCGTGATGGTGTGTCCGGGCGTTTTAACTATTCCGCAAAGACCGTCGCTGCCTCGGCCCTTACCCAGAGCGAAAAGCCGAAGCCTAAACCGTCAAAGATGGTTCAGGCGGCCCCGATCGAAGGGGATATCGATCCTCATAAGTTCGCCCAGGATCTCTTGGTTAGCGACAAGTGGATCATGGAATACCTCGCCCGCTGATGTTGGCGCCACGCTGGGTCGAAACCGATCAGGTCGTCGCCCTCAATCGTAGCATACTCACAGGATCAACCGAGCGGCACCTTCTGCGCGATCGCGGATCACTTGAGTCTGCGGTGGCGCGCCCACGCAACTATTTCGCTTATACGGGCGATGCGTCCGTGGCGATGCTCGCGGCCGAGTTAGTTTATGGTATTGGTCGGGCACATGCGTTCGAGCAGGGCAACAAGCGCACCGCCTGGGCAGCTGGCCGCATGCTGGCTCACCTGAATGGCTTTATCATCGTAGTGCCGCCTGACAGAAGTCAGATCGTTTGGGCTATGATGGTGGAGAAGGCGATTACGCAAGACCCTCATCCAGGGCTCCTTGCCCACTTCATCGAAAACGCGCTCAAGCCATTCAAGTAGGTTAAGGATTGCCTGCCGTATTCTAAGCTCGCTGACGCCAACACGTCGGCCACGTCTCACCTCAGTTCCCGGCAATCCCCAGAAGCTCCGCATCCAGCGCATGCAGAAACCCTTCGGCGATCTCATCGCTGATGCCGAGGTCGTGCGGCCCATAGCGCGAAGCAACGCGGATATCGACGAGCGTCATCTCCGCCTCTTCGCGCAGGCGCACGACCGCATCGAAGGGCAGGCCGAGCACGAAGGTGCGGGTGGAAAACTGCAGCCGCGCCGTACCCTCCGGCTCGCCATCGGGGATCGCTACGAGCAGGCCAGGGTCCGGACGAGCCGAAGGCAGCGGCCCGCTTTCCGGAAGAGCTTCCGCTGTCGTCACCGGCGCTTCGCCTTCGCTCGGCGTAACGGCGGGAGCCGGCGTTTCGGTCGTCGGGCGCAGCTCCAGCGCCGGCAATCCATATTCCTCGCCGCGGCTTGCGGTCAGCACCAGCCGGTTTTCCGCAGCCACCGTGCGCACCGCCTCGTAAACGCGGTCGATCGCCCCTTCATAGCGCCGGCCATTGAGACCCGGATAGGCGGCAAGCTGGGCGGCGTCGGCATCGGCAGGCAATGCAGGGCGCGGCAAGAGATGCTGCGCCACCTCCGCCACGCTGACGAAGGCCGGCCGGTCGGCAAGATCGGTTGATACCTCGGTCAAGGGCGGCTTGGTGACAAAGAGGTAGTAGCCATAGCCCGGAAGGGCGAGCGGCAGGGCGGCAAACACCAGCGCCCAGCTCGAGGCCACGCCTCCCAGCGCCCCGATCTGCCAGAGCCGCGCAAGCCCAAGAAGCGCAAGCGGAACGGCAAGCGCCGCCGGCACTGCGGATGCGAGAACCAGAAGCACGAAATCCGGCGTCGCGAGCGGCCCGAAGCGATGCGCCAGCACGACGATCAGCAGCATGCCGAGCGAAAACAGTGCCAGCCGTCGCGCCAGAAAGGCGGAACGGGACACCGGACGGTCATAGCGGATTTGCATCAGGATCTACCGGAATCAGAAAAGCGTTCAGGGGAAGATGTAACGGCTTGAAGGCAGGGCGTCGACATCAAACAATAGTTTCCGAACCGCTTGGGTTCTGCTAGATTTGGCCATGCCGACGGTCCTGCGCTTTGATGGTCTGCGTGTGGTGATCTATCCCAACGATCACAGGCCGGCGCATGTGCATGTGATGAATGCGAGTGAAGAGGCGGTCTTCATCCTCAACTGCCCGGGAGGACCGCCGGTCCTGCGGCAGAATTTCGGCTTTCGTGCCAGCGACCTGGCCAGGATCGTCGAGCGCCTCCAGGATGAAATCGTCGGACTTTGTCGGCAGTGGAGCGAGCAACATGGAGAATTCTGAACTGGACCTCGAAGCCGCAGAGGTCGCAGGTGCCGCCGAAAGGGCCATGGGCCATGCGGTCGCCGCCCGTTTTGATCGCCGCCGCGCCCGCCTGCTCGTCGAATTGCATACGGGCGTCGAAGTCTCGGTTCCAATCCGGCAGCTGGAAGGTCTGGCGAATGCGTCATCCGAAGACCTCGCGGAGATCGAAATCAGCCAGAGCGGGCTTGGCCTGCATTGGCCGCGCCTGGATGCGGATCTTTCCGTCCCCGGTCTGCTCGCCGGCATCTTCGGGTCTCGACGCTGGATGGCGAGCCTGATGGGCCAGGCTGGAGGCCGTGCTCGGTCGGTCTCCAAGGCAGAGGCCGCGCGCAACAACGGCCGCAAGGGCGGCCGACCGCCACGCATTGCCAAGGCTTGACCCTATCATTTTCAAACCTTTCCGACGCCCTCAGGCACAAGAGTGAGCTTGTCCGAAGGATTGGCAATGATGGGCCGACTGATCGCAATCAATGCTCGACAAGACCTATGGGTCTTGCCTTGCGCTTGTTTGCTTCCATTCAATTCCATCATCGCCAACAGAACCGCTATCCTGATTGGGTTTCGACCCTAGGGCGCGCTGTTGCGCCCGCCGCCCAGCAGCGGATTGTCGCCGAAGGCGGGTGACGGAATGGTGCCGTCATCGGATGGGGGCGTGCCGAACTGGTCGGGGGCATCCATCAGCCCGTCTTCGATCGCCGGGTCAAGCGGCGGCAGCCCCGGGGCGTCCGGCGCCACGCCGCCATCCTGCAGGCCCGGATCGGGCAGCGGCGGCGCATCCGGGCTGAAGGGCACGTAAAGCGACACGGTGACGATGACGCCGATCACCATCAGCCAGGAGCCGATGATCCGTGCCGGGATCGTCAGCCAAGCCCCGCGAAAGGGCCGGAGCATCAGGCCCGGCACGGCCAGGATCCACAGCGCGCCGAGCACGGCGGCAAACGCAAATTCCTGGATGCCGATGCCGAAATCATCCAGCCCTATGAACAGCGAGAAGGAAAACCCGACCACCGCCGCCGCAATCGGCGCCGCATAACGCCGCAAACGCCCCGGCAGCCACAGCACGACGCCCGAAAGCATCACTGCGATCGGGGCAATCAGGAAAAGCTCGTGGCCGAGCGGGCTTTGCAGGATGGCACTGAAGATCGGGTCGAAGAACAGGAGCATCGGCGCGATGACGCCGAGAAAGGCAAGCAGGATGACGACCACATCGCGACGCCGCTCCGCGAGGCCAATCGCAACGGAAAGACCGAGCATCGCCAGCACAAGGTCGTAGATCGAAAGCGTGAAGAGATAGCCGAGCTCGAAGAAGGCGAATTCATGCGGAATGGTCAGCGAGGCAACAACCGTCAGCACCCCGGCAAGAAACACGAGAAATGGCAGCTGAAAGGCGGGCGCACGCATGCCGGCGCGCAGGCGCTGGGCGGTCGCCTGGGTGTCGTCCGGCGCCGCAGGCGGCGCAACACCAGCCCCTACGGCTTTGGGGGCGCCCGCGGCAATCGCCGTCTGTGTCTGGCCCGAGCCGGCCCGTGCCGTCTTGTTGCGTGGCTGCTTCTGCTTCTTCATACCCTTGGACCCGCCCCCCGCGCCGCCGGGCGCGTCTCCCTGCCTATTCCACAGCCCGCTTGATTTGTCACCGCGCCCGACCGCACTCTGTCGTGAGCAGGAAAGGGATCATGCCATGGCCATCGTCATGCTGAGCGCCGTCACGCGCTGCGAACGCAAGGCGGCGACGAGTTTCGTCTTCGACACGGTCAACCGCCTCGGCGGCTGGATCGACGACGTGCACATGTATTCGAACCTGATGAACACGATCAGGCTCACCCTTCCGGCCGGTGCCTTTGCCGATCTGCTCAAGGCCTTGGAGGAGGGCGCCATCGCCGTGGATCCGCCTGAGGGTCTGGGCGACATCGGCGATCCCGCCGCCGAACGCATGGCAACCCTGCAATTGACCTTCATCCATGACGAGCCGGATCTGAAACGCGCGGTGCCCGCCGTGCCCGGCTGAGCGCTGGTCGCGAGGTAGACGCGGAATGCAAGAACCCGGCGGTTGCCCGCCGGGTTGTCCGGTCATTGGTTTTATGCCCGGGAAAGGGAGTAAGGGCCCGGGAACGAGTATCAGGCGGCGCGGCGCTCGTGCTGGCCTTCTTCGATTTCCTCGACGATCTTGGCGACGAAGGCATCGAGATCGCCGGGATTGCGCGAGGTGATCATGCCCTGATCGGTGACCACGGCCTCGTCGCGCCAATCGGCGCCGGCATTGATCATATCGGTCTTGATCGAGGGATAGGAGGTCGCCTTGCGGCCCCGGACGCCATCAGCCTCGATCAGCAGCCAGGGACCATGGCAGACGGCGGCGACCGTCTTGCCGGACGCCAGGAAGGCCTTCACCAGCTCGACGGCCTTCTCTTCCTTGCGCAACAGGTCCGGATTGATCTGGCCACCGGGAATGACGAGCGCGTCGAAATGCTCGACATCAACCGCATCGAGCGTCAGGTCGACATCAACAGTGTCGCCCCAGTTGTCCTTGTCCCAGCTCTTGATCGGTGCGGTCTCGAGCGATGCGATTTTCACCGTGGCACCCTTCGCCGAGAGCCGCTCGAGCGGCACACGCAGCTCGGAGCGCTCATAGCCATGGGTGGCGAGAATGAGGATACGGGCGGAGGTAATGGAGGGCATGGTAACTCCTTGTCGTTTCAGTCTGCCTTGGGGATGACAGGCAAACGCCAAGGGCCTGCGCATCGTTCCCTGAAAAACTTGCGGCCTACGCACCGAGAGGTGTTGCCGCCCGCCTTTCCCTTTGCTAATCAGGCCGCGATTTGCAGCGCGACTTCGTCGCCCAAATCCTGTTGGGGCGTCGCCAAGCGGTAAGGCATCGGTTTTTGGTACCGACATTCCCAGGTTCGAATCCTGGCGCCCCAGCCACCGTCACCTTTTCTCCCCCTCCGTTCACACCCCCCGCGCATATTGCAGCGTAAGCCACATGCCGCCCGCTTCCACCACCGGCACTGAAAACCCGTAGATCGCCTCCAGCACATGCGTGCGCATGATCGCGTCCGGCGTGCCATCGGCTGCGATCTGGCCGTTTTTCATCGCGATGATCCGGTCGGCGCTGGCCGAGGCGTGGTTGATGTCATGCAGCACGATGACGATGGTGCGGCCGGTCTCGTCGGTGAGACGCCGCAGTTCCAGCATCAGCTGGCGGGCGTGATACATGTCGAGATTGTTCAAGGGTTCGTCGAGCAGGATATAGTCGGTGCCCTGCGCATAGGTCATCGCCACCATCACCCGCTGCCGCTGGCCGCCGGAGAGGCGGTCGAGCGAGCGGTTGGCTAGGCCTTCGAGCTCGAAGCGGGCGAGGGCCTCCTCGACCATCGCCTTGTCCTCCGCCGTCATCCGCCCGCCGCTATGGGGAAAGCGGCCGAAGCCGACCATTTCGCGCACAGTAACGCGCTGTGGCGGGCCGGAGTCTTGCCGGAGGATCGCAAGCTTCTTGGCGAGCACCTTGCCGGGTGTCGAGCCGACCGGAAGCCCGTCGATGGTGACGGATCCCTGCTGCAGCGGCAGCAGCCGGGCGGCAAGCGAGAGCAGCGTCGATTTGCCCGCCCCGTTCGGACCGACCAGGGCGGTAAGGCCACCCTTGGGCAGAACAAGGTCAATGCCGTCGAGCACGCGCTGGCCCTCGCGAGTGAGGCTGACGGATTGGATTTCGATCATCGTGTGCGCCTCGCAAACAGAAGCAGGATGAAGACAAGGCCGCCGAGGAAATCGACGACGACAGAGAGCGTGCCGGCTTGGCCAAGCCCGTGCTGCAACAGCGTCTGCCCGCCGACCAGCACGATGACGCCGAGAAGCATGGCAACCACGAAGACGGAAGCATGCCGGCGCGAGGATGTGAGCCGTTCGGCAAGCGCTGCGATCAACAGGCCGAAAAAGGTCACGGGACCGACAAGCGCGGTGGAAACGGCGACCAGCAGTGACACGGTGATGAGCTGCACCAGCACCACCCGGTTCCAGTCGAGACCGAGGCCGATGGCCGTGTCACGTCCGAGTGCGGCGATGTCGAGCAGATGGCGGCGCGAGAAGAGGAAGCCGCCGGCCAGCATCGTGACGAGGGCTGCGATGGCGAGCAGATCCGTATTCGGCGCGGAGAAATTGGCATACATCGCCCGCTGCGCCACGGCGAATTCCTGCGGATCGATCAACCGCGCCAGAAGATTGGTCAGGCTGCGGAAAAGCCCGCCGATGACGACGCCGGCGAGCAGCATCAGTGTCAGGTCCATCCGGCTTTTCAGCGCCGGCCAGAGGATGAGCATGGCCAGCAGCATCAGGGCGGATGCCTCCAGGCCGAACTTCAGATGCGGCGAGAGCGAGACATAACCCAGCCCGCCAAGCGCAAAGACGAGCGCCGCCTGACCGAACTGGTAGAGCGCATCGAGACCCATGATCGAGGGGGTGAGGATGCGGTTGCCGGTGATCGTCTGGAAGGTGACGGTCGAGAGCGCGATGGCAACAGCGACGGTTACCAGCGCCGCAAGCCTGACGCCGCGCAGCTCCAGCGCAAAGGCGATATTGCCGCGCAGGTTGACCGTCATGAAGGCGATGATGGCCAAGAGCGCCAGACACAGGAGAAGAGCAATGACGATCCGGTCACGCATCGCAGCGCTCCCGAAGGATGAACCAGAGGAAGACGGCAGGTCCGATCACCCCCATCACGGTGCCGACAGGGATCTCGTAAGGAAAGCGTATGAGGCGCCCGGCGATATCGGAGGCGAGAACGAGGATTGCCCCGCCGAGCGCCACGAGCGGCAGCGTGCCGCGCAGATTGTCGCCCGAGATACGCGAGACGAGATTGGGCACCACAAGGCCGACAAAGGGGATCAGCCCGACGACGACGACCGAGAGCGCCGACATGACAGAGACCAGCACCAGCCCGATCTGCGTCATGCGGCGATAATCGATGCCGAGGCTGGTCGCCTGATCCTCGCCAAGCGCCATGATCGTCAGCCGGTCGGCAATCACGATCGCAGCACCGACGATGACCACGGCGACGAAGAGCAGCTCGTAACGGCCCTTCAGCACGCCGGAGAATTCGCCATTGGTCCAGATGTCGAGATATTGCAGGAGATCGGTCTGCCAGGCGACATAGGTAACGGCCGCCCCCACCACGCCGCCATAGACAAGACCGAAGAGCGGCACGAGATGCGGCTGTTCCGGCGGCAGGCGGTGCGCGGTCGCGAGAAACAGCGCGGTGCCGGCGAGCGCACAGCCGCTGGCGACCAGGGCCTTCACGCCAAGGCCGGCGGCCGGCAGGAACAGCGTCACGATCAGGATGCCGAGTGCTGCACTCTGGGCGGTGCCCGCCGTCGAGGGCTCGACGAAGCGGTTGCGCGTCAGCGTCTGCATGATCTGGCCGGCAACGGCGAGACCCGCGCCGCAGAGCACGGCGGCGAGCGTGCGCGGCAGACGGCTGATGGCGATGAGATCGGCAAAGGGCATCGTGCCCTCGGTCCCAGAGAGCGACAGCTCCTGCACCCCGATGGCAAGGCTCAACACGACGAGAAGCGCCAGGCAGAGCCCGGCGCCAATCATCACGCGACGATGGTGTGTATCAGCGATGGCAGACATCACTGGCTGGCGGAGAAACCGGCCTCGATCGTCGCCAGCACCCGTTCGGTGGCCTTGAGGCCGCCGGCGGCGATGTAGAAGTCCGCCGAGGGCAGATAGATCACCTGACCGCTCTTCCAGGCCTTGGTCTCGGCGACCAGCACATTGTCGAGCGTTGCCTTGGCATTCTGGTCATTGGCGCCGATGGCGGCGGCCCGGTCGAGCACCAGCAGCCAGTCGGGATTGGCCTTGGCGATGAATTCGAAGGAGACCGGCTCGCCATGGGTGGCGGCTTCGACATCTTCGACTGCCGGCGGCAGGTCGAGCGCCTTGTGCACCCAGCCGAAGCGGGAATCGATCCCGTAAGCGGTGATCTTCGGCCCGTTGGTCATCAGGATCAGGCCCTTGCCCTTGCCCTGAACGGCGGCCTTGGCGCGGGCAAGGGCTGCGTCGAATTCGGCAACCGCCTTTTCGGCCTCTGCCTGCTTTCCGAGCATCGCGCCATAGGTGAAGGCCCGCTCGCGTGCCTGATCGACCACGTCGACGCCGTCCATGGTCATGTCGAGTGAGAGCGCGACCTTGCCGGTTTCCTTTTCCTTGCCGGAGGAGCGGCCGCCAACGATGATCAGGTCAGGCGCAAGCGCGCTCAAGGCTTCGAGATTGGGCTCGAAGATGTCGCCGACCACTTCGGCCTTGCCCTTCAGGTCGGAGAGTTCGGAGAGATAGAGGTTTTCCGGAATGCCCGCCGGCATCACGCCGATGGCGAGCAGCGTATCAAGCGCGGCAATGTCGAAGACGGCAACCTTAGACGGCGTGCCCTCGACGGTAACCTTGCCGGAATAGGTCTCGACATCGAGCGCGAGCGCCGGCAGGGCGGCAAAAGTGAGGCCGGCGGCAAGCAGCGCGCGGCGGGTGAAGGGGCGGATGGTCATGGTCGTTTCTCCCAAACGTCAGATGGTCATGGATTAGCCCAGCGCCTTCAGGCGCGGAGCCGCTGTGTCTTGAAAACCGGCACTCCAGGCGTCAAAGGCAGCGCCCAGCCGGGTCTTGATGGAAGTCTCGAAGCGATCGGCCCGGTCCAGCCGGCGCGTCACGTCCTCGATCAGCCGCCGGTCGCCGGTCTGGGCGAGCTTCATCGCGGCGAAATGGATGTTCTTCAGCTCCTGATGCAGCGCCTCGATCTCGGTGCACCAGTGCTCGAACTCGCTGTTGGCGAGCTTGGCCGCCCGCCAGATGAAGGCAAAGCCATGCTCATAGGCATATTTGCGGATGGCGAGCACCGGCAGTTCGCGAAGCCCTGATGTCAGATCCGAAAGCGTCAGCCCGTCGCGTCCTTCGACATGGGCGGCGAGGATCGATCGCAGCGCGTCGATCAGCGGGTTGCGGTCGCGGATCAGGCAGGTGTTCAGATAGGCCGCGACATCGGCATCGGCGGCCGGCTGGAAGGCGGCGCGGTCGAAATGATAGCCTCCGGCGACGGACGGCTGGGCAATTGCGTTCAGCACCTTCGCGCGTTCGATCGGTCCTTCCCAGCGATAGTCGGGGTCGCGGATGAACCAGACATCCGGGTCTTCGGTCATTTCCGGCATCAGGTAATGCGGGAAGGGGTTCTGGTTGAACTTGTTCTCCCGCTCCGGCAGGTGGAAGAGGTCGAGCATCACCATCACGCCCTCGGTTTCCCGCCGCTTTTCGAGCAGATCGAGGAAGGTCGCGATGTTCTCGTCCTTGGAGCGGCTATGGTCGTACCAGGGCGTCACGGGCGCGCGGTAGAGCCGCTCGAACCAGAGACGGAAGGGCTCATGGCTGACGGTGGCGTCGTGATAGAGCAGCTCGTGGCGCGGGCTGATCCCGAAGGGCGCATCCCAGATGCCGAAATAGAAGGGCCGGTGGTCGATGCGGCGCCGCTTCAAGCCATCGCAGAGGCAGCTGACGAAGCAGTGCACCTTGATGTCGTAATATTCCTCGTCATGCACCCCGCCTTCGAATTCGGCCATCGGTTCTGCGGCAGGCTCCGCTTCGGCTTGTGCCGCGTCGTCCTCGGGCAGGAAGAGATCGGCGAGATCGGCGACCGTCACCACGTCCTTTCGGCTGATCACGGCATCATCGACCATCAACCCGTGCTCGAGCTCGAGATTGAGGAAGATCTGCAGGATCAGAACGGAATCGAGATAGAGGTCCTGGTTGAGCCGTGCCGTGGGAGAAAACGCCTCCATATGCCGATGCTGCATGGGCCCGGTCAGCACCTGGGCGATGGCGTCGATGATGTCGCTTCGGGTCACGAGGCGCGCTCCTTCTGATCGTTGAATTCTCCGTCCAAAAAGCGCCTGGCGATCTCGCGGCGGCTGATCTTGCCGTTCGCCTGGCGCGGCACCTCGGCCACCTGCACGAGATGCATCGGCACCTGATGCGGCTGTAAGGCGGCAATCAGCCGCTCGCGCAGCTCTGATGACGGCATGATCCGGTTCGCCGAATAGACAAGCGCCACCCGCTCGCCGGCAAAACTGTCAGGCACGCGGAAGGCGACCGCATCGGTGACATCGTCGACGGCAATCGCCTGGTCTTCGACATCGCGGGGATAGACGTTGAGGCCCGAGACGTTCACCGTGTCATCGAGCCGCGAGATGAAGACCAGCATGCCATCGGCTCTGACATAGCCGAGATCCTTGGTCTCGATCCTGGTGATCCCATCCAGCACGATCTCGACCGGCGCATCCGCGCTGCCGCCGTCAGCCAGCGAGAAACGCGGCAGGATGCGGCCCATGTCGGCGGGATGGGTGAGGTCGCTGTTGATCGCCACGCAGCCGGCTTCCGAGCAACCATATTGCTGGTAGAAGCGCTCGGCCTTGGCGCGGATGGTTGAAAACCAGCTCTCCGGCAACAGCGTGCCCGAGGTCATGATCGCATGCACCTTTTCGCCTGTTGGCAGGAGCCGCGCCAGCGTGTGCAGCATGGCGGGCGAGGAATAGAGGATCGGTCGCTCGGTTTCGCGCAGCAGTTTGATCAGATGCTTGGGATTGGCGGTGTTCACCACATGCGGCACGCGCCCGCGCTTCAAGCCGACCAGAAGCCCGCAGATCAGCCCGTAGGAATGGGTGGTCGGGCAGGCGACGACGGGCGTCATGTCCTGGGGCTCGCGGAAGAAGCTGACATAGTCTTCCAGCTCCCGCTCGATATCGTCCCATCCGCGCGCCACGCATTTTGCAGCCCCCGTGGTGCCCGAGCTCATCTGCAACAGCCGCCCGCGCGGGCTCTCGTCGTCGGGTTCGCCCAGCCATTCGGCAGTGGTTCCGCCATGATAAAGCCGGTGGCAGCCGGCCTCCTTGGCAAGCTTCCGGGCAGTCGCAAGCGGCGTGCCGGGCAGAAGCGGCAGGATGCTTGCCCCAAGCCGCTTGATGGCGAAAAAGGCCGAGAGCCAGTCGATGGTTTCGGGCAGGCAGACGGCGACGCTGAGGCGCGGGTCCGCGATCCCGGTTGCCGCAAGGAAGGCTTCGCCCCTCGCATCTATTCCGGCTCGGCTATGGAAGGTCCCGTCGATCAGGATCATGGCTGGTCGCTCCTTTCTCTCATTCCAAGCGGATTGGGCACCCGGTGGCGATAGAGGCTGCGGTCGCGGAAAAGTTTGCGCGACAGCAGCGATTCCGTCGAAATTTCCGTGCTGTCATGGGCAAAGAGCGCAAGCCGCGCCTTGTCGGGATATTGTGCGCCGTAACTGTCGAGCAGTTCGCTCACGAGGTCCCAGAAGGCCTGTTCGGAAAGGCCATAGGCCGTCTCGATCAACAGCGAGACCTCCGTCAGGCAGTAGATGAACAGGCAGTCCATCACCAGCTCGCGCAGCTCGTTGGCGTAGTCGGTCCAGTAATAGGCATCCGAAGGCGCCCCGTCATAAACGGGGTCGATGGCGGCGAAATCCGGCAGGTCTTGCGGGTGCCTCAAAAGTGCCGGGCAGAATTCGACGCTCTCGTGGAAATCCCGCAGGATCAGTCGCTCCGGACAGCCATGGCGCAGGACGAGGATCATGTTCTGCCCATGCGCCTCAAGTGCCACGCCGTGATGCACCATCAGATGCCAGACCGGCAGAACCGCGACTTCCAGCATGCGGTGCAGCCAGGGCAGGAGCCCGTGCCGCGCGATAAAGGGCGCGATAAACGGCTTGCCGTCCGCCTCCAGCATCATCAGCGCGTTGAAGGGCACTGCCTGCTCGCCGGGCAGGAGTTTCGGGCTCTCGCGCAGCATCAGCCCGAGCTTGCCGTCGAGCGCGCCATGCGCATCGACGCGGATTCCGGCATATTCCTGCAGGATGTCGAGCGGATAGCAGCTACGGAAATTCTCATCGTCAGCAACTAGCCCGGCAAGCCAGCGGCTGAGATGCGGTGCGGTGACGATCGAATGCGGCTCCAGCACGCGCATGGAGGAGGTGTTGACGATGTCGAGCGGCAGCTTCACATGCGCGCGGGCCGGATCGGCATGGTTGATGAGCGTGCGGATCGATTGCGTCGCCCGATAGGGATCGCCGTTTTCGCCAAGCGAGGCGACACGCCCGTCGGCGATCCAGTCGGCAAGCATCCCGTCCTTCAGATGCCGCCACTGCCAGGGGTGCAGAGGGACAAGCGCATGGCTGTCGAGCGAGACGCCCTTGCGCTTCATGCGAGAGAACAGCCGGGCCGCATGTGCCTCGCCCAGTTCGTTCCGCCAGAAGGTTTGTACGGCAGTCGGCAGGGCCTCGCGCACATGCGCGCGTGCGACCGCCAGCCAATGCAGCCGGAAGGGCCGGGCGGCCTCCGGGCCGAAAAGGGCGTTATCCTCCAGCGTGAAGCCGGTGCGTGACTTGAAGCAGGGATGATAGGGATGCGCCTCGGAAAGCGCGCAATCCAGCCGGTCGAAGGGCAGCGACCGGCGGTCACCGGGTTGGGGCAGGGTGCTGTCCTGCGCCAGGAAGACGATCGTGCTTTGCAGTTCCTTGAGCAGCGTCAGCCGGGCCGTCTCCGGTGCCGGGACCAGATCGACCAGTTGATCGAGCGCGCCTGCCGTCCAGGCGCGCGTTTGCGGGCAGCGCAGCTGCAGCGAGCCTGGCGCCATGCGCGTCCGTCCAAACGGCCCCTGATGCAGCCGCGCCCGGGCCTCGCCGCTGCCGATGACAAGCCGGGTCGTGCCGTCGTTCGAACCGGGATCGTCGACCTCTGCCACCCCTTCGAAAAGCAGGGCAGAGACGAGTTGCCGGAGCACGCGGTCTTCCGGCTGGCCGGGAAGATCAAGAGGCAAGGGCATCGGTGAGCCTCCCCTTCTGGATATGGGTCGGATGCAGCGGGTTCGGCATTTCCCGGTAAAGCGAGGCTCCCGCCCCACCTTCGAGCTCGTCGATGCCGGCGACGCGCACGCCGAGATTGGCCTTGGTGGTGATCGTGCTGTCGTCGAGAAGATGCCGGACGAAATCGAGCCCGCTGCCGCGCAAGGTCTTGGCTAGCGCCAGGAGGTTGCCGCGCAGCCGGGTGAGCAGGAGGACCTCGTCGGCAAGGCCTTCCGCCGCCATCCGGTGGATCACGGCGAAGATCTGGTTGACGACAAGGTAGTAGCCGAAGCGGCGGCGGATCTCCGCGTCGGGATAGAAGAGGTCGGCGACCTCGGCGAGTGCGGGCAGGGCAGAGGTAAGCGTCGGGCGATGCCGCTCCGAGAGATAGAAGCCCTGGCTGTCGCGATAGATCACCTTCGTCGGCCAGCCTTGGGAGACATCGACCAGCATGTTCTGCTGATGCGCTTCGAGCGCGATGCCGGTCTCGTCATAGAGCCGGACAAGCGCGGTCACGGCGCAGTCGAGATAGCGATCGAACCATTGATGCGCAGCCTCGGTCTTCGCCAGTCCCGCCTCACCGGCCAGCCGCTCGATGAGTGCCGCAAGGCGCTGGCGCCGCCCGGGAAGGGCCGGTGCCGTCAGTGCCGCAAGGCTCACCACGCCTTCGCCCTTCTCGCCGCGATAGGGGTTCTCCCGCAGGATCACCTCGAAGCCGCTTTCGCTCGATCCCGGCAGATCGAGCGTGAGATACGCGGGGTCGCGGAGGAAGCTGAGCTTCGGCAGCCGGGTCTCAAGGTCGAGCAGCGCCACCAGCTGCGCCATCACCACCCCGGCCTCCAGCTCATGGGCGCGGTTCAGCCTCAGCGAATTGGTGATCTTCACCGGCAGCGAGAATTTCAGCATCCAGTCGCAGTCGTCGGAGGCGACGGTGCGCACCGAGGAGGTTGCGGTGAACCGCACACCGCCGCTGCCGAGCCGCCGCAGCCCGCCCGCCGCCCTCAGCGCCTGGATC
>LFEF01029995.1_pt1 | contig 26907 bp, 29 predicted proteins | sample 619371 | NCBI WGS metagenome assembly LFEF01 (sample SAMN03014291, study PRJNA259931) | freshwater metagenome | biome: lake; feature: waterbloom | place: China: Taihu Lake | collected 2006-08 | depth 0 m m
CGTTTGCGACGCCTTCGGCACCGGCTACTTCTACATCCCCGGCACCGAAACCTGCCTCAAGATCGGCGGCGAAATTCGTGTTACGGTCTCGGCTAACGAGAATAACGCCCCCTACGGCACCCCGTCGAACGACACGTGGGACAGCGCAGTTCGTGCACGTCTCGCCTTCGAAGCCAAGAACGACTCGGAAATCGGCACCATCGGTTCCTACATCCGCATCCAGGCTGACAGCCAGGGTGCAACGACCACAGGCGCAAACGTAACTCTCGATCAGGCTTACATCACCGTTGGTGGTTTCAAGGTTGGCCGTTCGCTGACCTGGGCTGATGACTGGGGCCTGGCTGGTGAGTCTGACGACTTCTTCGGCAATGCCAAGTTCAACACCGTATCCTACACCTACTCGGCTGACGCCTTCACGGTCGGCCTCGGCGTAGACGACCTTTCCGACCAGTTCGCTGGTAACGAAATTGGTCTGGAAGCCCTTGCTTCTGCTTCGCTCGGCGTTGCGACTGTCACCATCAACAGCGTTTATGACTTCGGCTCGGAAGAAGGCGCTATCGCTGGCGTGCTCTCCGCTGACGTTGGCCCTGGCACCTTCGCTCTGGCTGCAGCTTGGGCTTCTGGCCAGTCGGTTGGCTACAACTTCACCTCCGAGTGGACCGTTGGCGCCGCCTATACTTTCAAGGCGACCGACAAGCTGTCGATCACCCCGCAGGTTGTGTACTGGGATAGCGTCGGCTTTGCAGACGTTGATCAGTGGGGCGCAGACCTCCTCGTTGAGTACGCGCTTGCTTCCGGCCTCAAGGCTTCGGCTGACGTTCGTTACCTCGATCGCGACGGCGCTTCCGACGGCAACTGGGACGGCTTCGTTCGCCTGACCCGCTCGTTCTAATCCACAGCGGATTAACGAAAAAGTGTGGGGTCCGGCTTGGTTCAAGCCGGACCCTTTTCGCCAATTTGGCGATCCTTCTCCAAGTGCCTGTTTTTCAGTGACTTAGCCCCTCACCCGGTCAACCGGGCGGCAACCTCAGGAGTAACCATCGAATTCATTCGTCAGGCTTGAAGCGAGCCATTCCGGAAAAGTTTGTGCAGTTCTGCACTATACTTTTTATAAGATATAACGATATGTATGCCCGTGGGGACGGGCGGTGAGCTCGTTCGCGTGCTCGCCAAAAGGGAAATTTGGGGGATATATGCAGGTGGAAATGCCGGCCGTGAAGGGTTTTGACGTCTTTGTAGGCGTGCCCGATTATTCGGTTCACTATCAATACAGGCAGGGTACGATCCTGCACGAGGTACGCGACACCAATTTGCGCGAACTGTTCGGCAAATATGGCGACCTGTAATGGATGAATGGCAGCCACAAATATAACGTAACCAATTTTATCGGAGAGCTTCACGATCTCCTTGATTTTCCGAGCTTCTCGACTTTTTCCCAGGAGATGCTCGACCAATTGATCGGCAAATTGCGCAAACGCGGTAACAGCAATGCCACCATCAACCGTAAGATGGCGGCTTTAAGCAAACTGCTGCGAAAGGCGTATAAAATGGGAGACGTTCACAGTCTGCCTGAATTCAAGCGCCAGAAGGAGAAAGCGGGCCGAATCCGGTTTCTCGACAAGGACGAGGAAGACCTGCTGTTTTCTGAAATCCGGGCGCATTCCGAACTTTATTACCGGTTCTGCCTATTTCTGGTCGATACCGGGGCCCGCCTGAGCGAAGGCCTCAACCTGCGCTGGGGCGACATACATAAGGATCGTGTGACCTTCTGGGTGACGAAATCGGGGCGCTCTCGTTCCGTTCCACTCACCCATCGGGCTCTGGCGGCTATCGAAGCCTCTGATCGTCGCTACTCGGGACCTTTTGCCGAGATCGATCAGCAGCGCTTCCGTGTCGCCTGGCACAATGCCAAGGATGCGGTCGGCTTTGCCGATGACAAGGATGTGGTCCCGCATGTGCTGCGCCACACCTGCGCTTCACGGCTCGTGCAGGGCGGAATTGACATCCGCCGTGTGCAGATGTGGCTCGGCCACCAGACGCTGACCATGACCATGCGCTACGCTCATCTGGCATCGCATGACCTCGACATGTGCATTCCGATCCTGGAACGCGCGGCCGCCTCCTGAACGGAGGTATAGAAGAGAGACTGCTGAAGGGCCGGCCTGTCCGGCCCTTTCTTGTTATCGGCAATCGCCCTGCCCGTTTGTTTGTGGCGACCGACCCGATCTCAGGCCAGAAGGCTTTTGAGGTCGAGGTCCGGGTCGGCAATGGCGAGCGGATCGACAGACCGGCCGAGGTCGAGGAGCTTCTTGCCGGTCACATAGGCCTTGGCGTCGTTGATGGCGTCCACGGCGATGAATTGTCCCTCGCGGAAATACCAGACCGACAGGCTTCCCTCGCGACCGCCGGGACGCAGAACCGTCTTGTCGTAACCGAGATTGAAGCCTGCAATCTGCAGCTTGACCTCATACTGGTCGGACCAGAACCAGGGCTTCGGGCGGTAGGGCTCGGAGCCACCGGCGATGACACCAGCGATGGCCTCGGCCTGGTCTACGGCATTCTGCACGGATTCGAGCCGGACCTGCTGGCCGTTCCATGCCTGGACCGCGCAGTCCCCCATGGCGAAGATTGCGGGATCTGTGGTCCGCCCGAATGCATCGACGACAATTCCGTTCTGGACTTCGAGACCGGCATCGGCCGCAAGGCGATCATTCGGCGTTACACCGATGCCGACGATCACGAGATCCGTGTCGATCACGCGCCCATCGGAAAGCTCGGCGGCCTTCACCCTGCCCTCGTCGGCGATCAGTCGCGTCAATCCTGTTCGCTCATGGATAGACACGCCTTCGCTCGCATGGATTGCCCGAATGGCGGCCGCCGTCTCGGGTGCTGCAACGCGCGCCAGAATGCGATCTGCCATCTCGATCAGCGTAACGTCCAGACCCAGCTTGCGTGCAACGGCTGCGGCTTCCAGGCCGATATAACCTCCGCCGACGATCAAGAGCCGGTGGCCCGGCTTCATCTCTTCAGCAAGGCGATCGGCATCGGCCTTGTCGCGCACCGTATAGACGCCCTCGAGTTCGCCGCCGATGGCACCGGGCAGACGGCGCGGTGTGGCGCCCGTCGCAAGAGCCAGAGTGCCGTAGGAGATCTCGCTGCCATCGAACAGCGTCACCACCCGCTTTTCGCGATCGATTGCCTCGACAGGCGTCGACAAGCGGATCTCGATATCGTTCTCGGCATACCAGGCCTCTGGCCGGAACAGCAGCCGATCGAAGCTCATCTCGCCGAGGAGATATTTCTTGGACAGCGGCGGGCGCTGGTAGGGAAGAACGGGCTCTGCACCGAGAATGGTCACCGGGCGACCGTCCTTCAAGGCGCGCAGTTTCGCCGCCAGCGCAAAACCTGCCTGCCCTGCCCCGACAATCACCAGTCGTTCTGCCACGTCATTTACTCCTTAACAGCTCGAATCATTGCCGGAATCGCTGCCGGACAGCCCGCGGCGCCGCGCAGCAAGGCCTAGCTTTGTGGCGAATTGCGGTCAAGTTTGTCGGGGGCTTTGGTCGAATACTGCGAAGTCGCGCGAGCCCGCTCACTTCGGCCCCGGGATGATCGCCTCCGGGTAGCACAGCCCCAGTTCGGAACAGGTCACGGGCGCGTGAAGTCGCTGTGAAAGCTCGATTTTCTCGGAACTAGACGGCATTTGACAGATCGCATGCACAATCCGGTAATGACCCTGGCGTAAGGTGTCAGTATTAATTGACGCTGTAGGAGGGTGACATGCCCTTGCAGAGGATACCTGACGCGAAATCGGACATCCCTCGGGATCAGATTTTCGAGAAGTTTAGGATTGACCGACCCGGCAAGATCGTTTTCGTCGGTCATCACCTCAGCATGGCCCGTTCGCAGCGCTGCCTCATCCGTTCGATCTCTCTTTATGGTGCCGAGCTCGATGTCTCGCCCCATGTTCAGGTTCCGCCGCATTTCTTCCTTGAGATCCTCGGCATACACGACGACATCGGCTGCACCCTGATCCGCCGCGAAGCCGAGAAGCTGACGGTCGGCTTCAACATGCTGATCGATCCGGATTTTCTCCACCACGTGGTTCGCCTGTCCTTCGAGACCAGCCACTGATCCCTTCCCAGATCGGAATTTCATTCATTTACGGCGCACTCGCGTTGCGCGAAGCCGTGTATCAATTCATCGTTTGCCCTTTAAAGGCGAATATTCGGGATCCTTAAAATTTGACCGAAGTTGTTGATGCTACTGCAAATATTAGCCTTCACAGTGTGATCCAGACGAGTTTGGGGAGCCGGTCATGGCGATGGATAATGCGACGCATCTGGCTGGGGTGAGCTCTGAAATGTATGAGCGCAAATGGGAGCGCTTCTATGTTCGCAGGCCAGCCAAGGTCATGTCGGTCAGGCCAGGCCTCACCGGTATCACGATCCGCAGCTGCGAGGTGGTCGACATCTCGCAAGGCGGGGCAGCGCTTGAGCTGACCACGGCCATCGGCCTTTCCTCTCATTATTATCTGCAGATCGTTGGCCTGGCCGATCGGATCGGTTGCGCCGAGGTCTATCGCAATGGCAGCCGCGTCGGCGTCAAGTTCATCGCGCCGATCTCGGAACACATGCTGCATCGGATCGTGCGCGCCGACTTCATGCTCGGTGACAGCATCAACACGCCTCTCAGGCCCTTCCAGAACGGCAACGGTGCACGACTCGGTCGTTGATTGACCAGCCTTCTTACTAGAAGAACCGCGACATCGCGTTCGGGCCTTGCGTCGGAAACATCGGCACTTATGGTGGGCGGATCGACCTCGATCCGCCGGATGCCATTTCTCCATGACCGCATTTTCTCGCTTCACGCCGCTTGCCGCCTCGCTTCCCGCCACGGTGCCCTTTGTCGGGCCTGAAGCCATCGAACGGCAGCGCGGCCTTACCGTTCGTGCCCGCATCGGCGCCAATGAAAGCGGCTTCGGCCCAGCGCCATCGGTTCTTTCGACCATCGCCGAAAAGTCGGGCGAGATCTGGAAATACAACGATCCGGAAAACCATGCGCTGAAGACGGCACTCGCTGCCCATCTTCACCTCAAGCCGGAAAATTTCGTCATCGGCGAAGGCATCGATGATCTGCTCGGGCTGATCGTGAGGCTGGTGATCGAACCCGGCATGCCGGTCGTCACCTCGCTCGGCGCCTATCCGACCTTCAATTTCCATGTGAACGGGTTCGGCGGACGCCTGGTCACGGCGCCCTACCGGGATGACCGCGAGGATCTCGATGCGCTTCTGGCGCTTGTACGCCAGGAAGACGCCCCGCTCGTGTATTTCGCCAATCCCGACAATCCGATGGGCAGCTGGTGGGATGCCGAGAGCATCGTCGCCTTTGCGCGTGCCCTGCCCTCTACCACCCTGCTCATTCTCGATGAAGCCTACAGCGAGACGGCGCCTGAAGGGTCGATCCCGGCCGCCGACGCGCTAATCGACCTGCCGAATGTCATCCGCACCCGCACCTTCTCCAAGGCCTATGGGCTTGCCGGCGCGCGCGTGGGCTATGGCATCGGCACGCCGGGCACAGTCTCGGCCTTCGACAAGATCCGCAACCATTTCGGCATGCCACGGCTCTCGACCGAAGCTGCGCTCGCCGCACTGCGTGATCAGGACTACCTCAAGGACATTGTCGGGCGGATCAAGGCCGCGAGAGACAGGATCGCCGGGATTGCCCGAGCGAACGGGCTCGCGCCTCTGCCGTCGGCGACCAATTTCGTGGCGATCGATGCCGGGCGAGACGGCGTCTTTGCCCGTGCCATCGTCGACGGGCTGATGGAACACGGTGTCTTCATCCGCATGCCGGGTGTCGCCCCGCTCAACCGCTGCATTCGTGTTTCCACCGGATTGGCTGATGATCTCGATCTTTTCGAGGAGGCGCTGCCGAAAGTGCTCAAGGCACTCGGCTGACATCTGCACAATGAAAAAGACCGCGCCGGCCTTGTCCCTGCCGGTCGCGGTCTTCAAAAGTGTTGGCCCTGGCCCCGTCCAAAGGTCCCCGCCACGTTCCCCACTCGGGTTATTCTTGTGATTTCCCTGCCGCTGATGCGGCCGGTATTGGTCAGTGCATGGTCATCCATTCGCGGGCGGCACGAAGCGCCTCGGCGAGCTGAGACTTGGTCATGCTGTGAGCGAGATCGGCGCGCAGCTCGGCGGCCCGGTCGCAGCCCTTGATCGCTGCGATGTTCAGCCACTTGTGCGCGGAGACCAGATCAACCGGGCAACCGCGGCCGGTCGCATACATCAGGCCCATGTCGCGGAAGACGTCGGCCCGGGTTTCGCCACCCATCGTGGCATTTTCGGAATTGTGCATTTCAAAGCGTGCCATTGGTTTTGTCCCTGTTTGCCTAGTTTCTCAGTCGTCCCTGTTTTCCCTTGCGGGCCCTTCCGAAACGGCGCCGGATCTTTGTCCGGTCATTCTCGCTTTGGTCGGGTTTGGCGGGGTTTTTCCCTGCTCGTTTGATGGGTTCACTATGCCAAACGGGCTTTGAAACTCGCTTAAAATGCATCCTTAATTTGCTGAAAACAAAGTACAAAAGCTTCGTAAACTTCGGAATCCGTTAAGTATCGCATCCCCTGCAACTCAAGGATTTCCTCTCAAAATTTACGAAACCTTCAGCACGGCGATTTCACCGATTGTTCACCACGATTTCCGATCGCATTTCGGCAAATGCCGGGATTCTGGCGATTTCCCGGTGTCGTGAAGCCCTCTGGAGGAGCCCGATTGCATTTTACCTTTACGTGTGCGTAAGATTATTCTTAACCGTCGGATCGGTTTGGGAGAGGACCCGACTCGGACTACGGTGAGGCACCATCATCTCGGGAGGAGAGATCAGACCATGCGTTCCATCATCATTGCGGCAGCACTCGCGCTTTCCGCCTTCACGGCGCAGGCCGCCGAGCCCATCGAAGGCAACTGGAAGACGGCATCCGGCGCCACAGCCGAGATTGCCCCCTGTGGCGGCTCCTTCTGCGTGACGCTGAAGAGCGGCAAGCACAGCGGCAAGCAGATCGGCAAGCTGGCCGGCAGCGGCGACAGCTACAAGGGCGAGATCACCGATCCGGAAACCGACAAGACCTATGCAGGTTCGGGTTCGGTCGAAGGCAATTCGCTGAAGATGAAGGGCTGTGTCATGGCCGTGCTCTGCCGCAGCCAGACCTGGACCCGCCTCTGAGCCAATCGACGTTTCAAAACGAGAAAAAGGGGCGCCGGCTGCAACCGGCGCCCCTTCTGGTTTCAAGGACTGCTCAGATCGGCTCGCCGACGTCGATGCGGTTGCCGTCCGGATCTTCGAATACGAAGGCACGCAGGCCGTAGTCCTTGTCCTGGAGGCGTTTGATGATCCGCAGGCCCTGCCCCTGGATCAGTTCATGCAGCGCATCGACATTCTCGACCATCATATGCGCGACGTTGAATGCGGGCGCCTTGTGGTCCGGCTGCAAGGTCAGATGCAGTTCGGCCCCGTCCTTCTCCAGAATGATGAACCCGACCGGATTGCCGTTTTCAAATACATTCTCAAAGCCGAGCACACCGATATAGAAGTCGGTCGCGCGTTTCATGTCGGCGACGGGCAGCATGGCTGCGATCCGGCCGAAGCGGATGGGTTTCTGGGCAGTGTCATTCATGGCTGTCACCACGGTTGCCGGAAGACCACGTCGGACGGCGACGGTGCACCAGTCGCACGGCGTTTCCGGAAGGAAAGATGGCGGGGCGGTGCCCGCTGGCATCCAATATCACCGCAAGTTCGACAAAGGGAAATGCCGATTAACGCTTCTGAATGCCAGATGAACTTCGATCTCAGGCCTCATTCAGCCCGGCTTGGCTAAAACGCTCCCATAGGATCGGAAAGGAGCAAGGACATGGCCAAGCTGGCACGGCGTTTCACCATCATCTCGCTCACCATGGCGCTGTTTGCCTTCATGTTCGCGCAGCTCGTCGTCAACAACCAGCCGACCGTTCGACACCTCTCCTCCGGCCTCGTCGCAAGCTGCGCACCAACTGGTCTCAACAGCTGCCGCCCGACCTTCTGAAGCGCGGCCCTCAAAGGCTGCAATTCTCTCTGCAAAGATTCTTGACGCTTCGTTGCGGACGTCGTTTGCTTGTCAAGCTTCGTCTCCTATAATGCGCCATGAACACACGAATCTCATCACCCGCCGCCCTGAACACCATCAGCCCCGAGCCGTATCAGCCTCAGGTCTTCAACGATGCGACCGCAGCCGTCGATGCTTTGACGGCGCTTTACGAGCGCAATACCACCTTTCTGATCGAGGCCTTTGCGGCACTCGCCAAAGGTGGCGCGATCGAGGGCCGCTACCGCGCCTTCTACCCCCAGGTCAGCATCGAAACCACGAGCTTCGGCCATATCGACAGCCGCCTGTCCTATGGACATGTCACCTCGCCGGGCATCTACACCACGACGATCACCCGGCCGCAGCTGTTCCGGCACTATCTGAAGGAACAGCTGGCGCTTTTGATGCGCAATCACCAGGTCCCGATCACGGTGTCGGAATCGACGACGCCGATCCCGCTGCATTTTGCCTTTGGCGAAGGCGCGCATGTCGAGGCCTCTGCCGGCGGTCTTGCCGACATGCAGCTGCGCGACATCTTCGATACGCCCGACCTCACCGTCACCGATGACGAGATCGCCAATGGCGAGTACGAGCCCCTGCCCGGCGAACCGCATCCGCTGGCGCCGTTTACCGCCCAGCGCATCGACTATTCGCTGGCGCGCCTGTCGCATTACACGGCAACGGGCGCCAACCATTTCCAGAACTTCGTGCTGTTCACGAACTACCAGTTCTATGTCGATGAATTCTGCGCCTATGCGCGGAAGCTGATGGCGGAGGGCGGCAGCGACTACACGGCCTTCGTCGAGCCCGGCAATATCCTGACACCTTCGGGTCATACCGAGCCGACCGAGGGCGTCGCACTCGGCCGCCTACCGCAGATGCCCGCCTATCACCTGAAGAAGAAGGGCCATGCCGGGATCACCGTCGTCAATATCGGCGTCGGCCCGTCCAACGCCAAGACGATCACCGACCATATCGCTGTGCTTCGACCACATGCCTGGCTGATGCTCGGCCACTGCGCGGGGCTTCGCAACAGCCAGCGCCTCGGCGATTACGTGCTCGCGCATGCCTATATGCGCGAGGATCACGTGCTCGACGACGATCTGCCGGTCTGGGTGCCGATCCCGGCGCTGTCGGAAGTGCAGCTTGCGCTGGAAGATGCCGTCGAGGAGATCACCGGCTACGAGGGTTTTGAACTCAAGCGCATCATGCGCACCGGTACGGTCGCGACGATCGACAACCGCAACTGGGAACTGCGCGACCAGCGCGGCCCGGTGAAGCGGCTGTCGCAGGCGCGCGCCATCGCACTCGACATGGAATCGGCCACGATTGCCGCCAACGGCTTCCGCTTCCGCGTGCCTTACGGGACGCTGCTCTGCGTCTCCGACAAGCCGCTGCATGGCGAGCTCAAGCTGCCGGGCATGGCGACCGCCTTCTACAAGACGCAGGTCAGCCAGCATCTGCAGATCGGCATCCGCGCGCTCGAAAAACTCGGCGCCATGCCGACCGAGAAGCTGCATTCGCGCAAGCTCAGAAGCTTCTTCGAGACAGCGTTCCAGTGAGGGAAAAAGGGCGCGTTCAGCGCGCCCTTTACGCCTCGACGATCTCCGCCTGACAGCGCACCGGGAAATTCACCGAATTGGCGATGAAGCATTTTTCATGCGCGTCCTCGTGCAGTTCGAGCGCGAGCTCCGGAAAGGTCCCGCGCTTGATCGTGACGCGGGGCTTCAACAGGACTTCGGTGAAGCGTCCCGTTCCGTTCGCATCCATCTCCATGACACCTTCCGCCTGGTCTTCATAGGCGAGCACGATGACGCCCGAGACGGCGCAGAAATGCAGGTACCACAGTTTGTGGCAGGCCGAGAGGGAAGCGAGGAACAGATCCTCGGGGTTCCAGCGGGCTGGATCACCGCGAAAGGCTGAATCGGACGATGCGAGAATATCCGGCTTGCCCTCGGCGGAAATCAGGTGGTCGCGTCCATAGTCGCGATAGCCAGAGGTTCCCGTGCCCGAATTGCCCTGCCAGGTGACCGTGACCCGGTATTCGTGCCGCTTTTCGCCCATCCTGTTTCCTCCCTGTCCCGATTCCCTTCGCATCATAGGCGTCCGCCGCAACAAGCTCAAAGCAGCGGATGCGCGAAAAAGTTTGTCACTGCTCTTGTATTGACCGCTCTAAGATATATCTTAGATGCAATTCCAACAGAGAAAGAGACAAGATCATGAGACATTGCCATCAAGGCCGCGGGGAGCGCGGCAATCCCTTCTTCGCGTTTCGCCAGGCCATGTTTGCCATGCGCCAGGGCGGCCCCTTCGGCGGATCGATGGGCGGGGCCCCGCGCGGACGCGGCGGCGAACGCCGACGCATGTTCGAAGGCGGCGAGCTACGCCTCGTCCTCCTGAAGCTGGTCGAGGACCAGCCGCGGCATGGCTATGACCTGATCCGCGAAATCGAGAGCCTGTCCGGCGGCGCCTATGCCCCCTCGCCCGGCGTGGTCTATCCGACCATGACGCTGCTCCTCGACATGGGGCTTGCAGAAGAGCTGGAGAGCGATGGCCCGCGCAAGCTGATGACCATCACCGAGGCCGGCCGGCAGCATCTGTCCGAGCGGGCCGATGAGGTGGCAACCGCAATCGGGCGCCTGACGGCCCTTGCAAAAGTCAGCGAAAGGACCGATGCAGCCCCGGTGCGTCGCGCCATGCACAACCTGAAGCAGGCCCTGCACGACTGTCTGTCGCGCGAGACAACCACGCGCGAGACGCAACTGGAAGTCGCCCGCATCCTCGACGAGGCGGTCGGCAAGATCGAAAGGCTTTGATCATGGCAACATCGACGACAACCGTTTACACCGAAAACGGCTGGAAATATCTGCAGCAGCTCTGCAAGCACTGGTCCCACAAGCTCGAGGTCGAGCTGGACGAGCCGAACCACAAGGCCTTGGTGAAGTTTCCGGAAGCGACAGCATCCATGCATAGCGATGCATCGAGCCTGACGGTCACGATCGAGACCGAAGATGCCGGAAAGCTCGAAACCTACCAGGGCGTGGTTGCGAGCCACCTTGACCGCTTCGCCTTCCGCGAGGCGCCCCTGCCCTTCGATTGGAAAGCGGCTTAAGCCGTTTCCGACGTCACGGGTCCGCCGGCCGGAACAGTCTGCTTTCCGGATCAGCCTCCTGCGGGAGGCTGATCCCTATGGCGGTGGATCCCCCAACTTGTCCTGCCCCGCCTTCGATTCCCCCAAGATAAGAACTTTCCCTTGCAACGAAACTTGCTAGAAACTCGCAATTCGGCAAGGGCGCTGGGCAATGGGGGATGCCATGAATGTGGTAACAAGGACATCGACATCTTGGTTTTCTCGTCTGGGTGGGGCACTGACGGGGGCCATCTTCGGCTTCATTTTCGTCATCGTGGCAATCGTCGCGCTGTTCTGGAACGAAGGGCGATCGGTCGCGACCTATGAGTCGCTGGTGGAAGGCCAGTCGATCGTCGTTGAGGCGGATGCCTCGCGCATAGACCCCGCGCTTGAGGGCAAACTTGTTCACATCGAAAGCGACGTGGCACCTCTCTCGGATGTCGTAGACGCAGATACGGGGATCAGCGCAAGCGGCGTGATTGGCCTGGCGCGCAAGGTCGAGATGTATCAGTGGGTCGAGGAAAAGAGCAGCACGACCGAGAAGAAGCTGGGCGGCGGCGAAGAAACCGTGACCACCTACACCTACTCCAGAGAATGGAGTGGGGATGCGCAGGACTCCTCGAAGTTCCAGGAAACTACGGGACATGAGAACCCGGAATTCTGGCTGCCATCGACGGAAACGTTGGTGGAGACGGCAAAACTGGGTGCCTTCAGCGTGGAGGGTTCGCAAATCGCCTCCGTTGGCGCACGAGAAGCCCTGCCGATCACCAATGAGACGGCTCAGCAAGCCTCCGAGGCGCTCGGCTATCCCGGCGAAGGCCGCGCCGTGATGCAGGCGCTCTATTTCGGCGCCGATGAAAAAGCACCGCAGGTCGGCGACACGCGGATCCGTTTCGAAAAGATCGTGCTGCCCGAAGTCAGCATCGTGGCCAAACAGCATGGTGATCGCCTGGCAGAGTACACGACCGGAAACGGATACACGCTCTTCCTGCTGGCGGCCGGACGCGAAACCTCGGACAAGATGTTTGCCGACAGCCAGACCGAAAACGTCATTCTCACCTGGGTCATCAGGGCAGCGGGTATCCTCGGTTTGTTCGTCGGCTTTGCCCTGATTTTCCGGATCTTTGGCGTCATCGGCGACGTCATTCCGTTCGTCGGCACCCTGATCGGCTTCGGAACGGGTTTGATCTCGTTCGTGCTGGCGATCGCCGTCGGTGTCACGGTCATTGCGATCGGCTGGTTTGCCGTACGCCCGCTGCTGTCGATCGGGCTGATCGTGGGTGTTGTCGCGATTGTCTGGGCCTATTCCAGATATGTCCGCAAACAGCCGGCCCAGCCAGCAGCATGAATGAGCGGCTCCAGGGTTCTACAGCAAGCCCTGGGCAACTTGACGACCTATCGGTGAAGACTTGATCGAGAGCGGCCTTGCCAAACAACGGCAGGGCCGCTCTAAGCTTGTCGGACAACAGGAGGACCGCATGATGACCACGCTCACCATTCCCGATCTCGCCGGCAAGGCCGTTCTGATCACCGGCGCGTCGAGTGGCATCGGCGAGGCGCTGGCCCGGGCCTTTGCCGCCCAGGGCGCCTTGGTCGGCCTGCATTACAATTCGAATTCCGAGGCCGCGCATGCGATCGCTGGGGATATCGAGGCCGCTGGCGGCAGTGTCGTGCTGGTGAAGGGCGATGCGGCCTCATCTGCGGCCATGGCCGAGGCCGTGGCGCATGTCGCCAAGACCTTCGGCCGGCTCGACGGGCTGATCAACAATGCCGGAAGCATGATCGCCCGCGTTCTCTATGAAGAAATGACCGATGCCCATTACGACAAGGTGATGGACGTCAATGCGCGCTCCGTGCTTTCAGCCAGCCAGGCGGCGGTCGCGCATATGAAGCTGCAGGGTGGCGGCTTCATCATCAACACGACCTCGGTTGCCGCACGCACGGGCGGCACGGCAGGCTCAGGCGTCTACGGCTCGTCGAAAGCCTTTGTCGGCGCGGTGACCAAGGGCATGGCGCTGGAATTCGGCAAATACAATATCCGCGTCAATGCGGTGGCGCCCGGCGTCATCACCACGGCCTTCCAGGACAAATACGCCCTGCCCGGCCAGCTCGATCAGGTGGCCGGCAGCGTGCCGCTGAAGCGCACGGGCACGCCGCAAGACTGTGTTGGCGCCTACCTCTTCCTCGCCTCGCCGATACTCTCGGGTTACATCACCGGTCAAACGATCGACATCAATGGCGGGCAGTTCATGCCGTAAGGGCGTGGCCGAGATGCCTGCTGATCGGTACAGAATAGCGCAGGTCACTCGTCCCATTCGGATCGAAGCTCGCGCTGGACAGTAAGTCCATCTTCGCCTCGCCCCCACAATCCGAAACCGGCCTTGACCTCATCAATCTGTCGGCTGACGAGCATATCCCCGACAGCCTTCCTGATTAGGGCAGCCCGTGAAACCTGCATTTGCTGTGCCAGCCGGTCAAGCGCTTCAAGCTGCGCCTTAGGCATATCGACTGAGACACGCACCGCACCTCCTTGGGCGTCAGCCGATGACGGCGCTTGCGCCTTCACCCTTCGCCGCGATTGTCCTTCAGCCAGTCCAAACCATTGCGCAGCGTATCCACCGCCTGGTCGATCTGAGCACGCGAGATGATCAGCGGCGGGGAAAACAGCATGCGGTCGCCCGTGGCGCGCAGCACGACGCCGGCATTGACACACTGGTTGCGCACGGCAGTGCCGGTATCATCCGGCTTCTTGAAGCGACGACGTGTGGCCTTGTCGGCGGCGATCTGGACGGCGCCCATCAGGCCGACGCTGACGGCTTCGCCGACGAGCTCATGGTCGGTGAGCGAGGCCAGTGCCTGAGCGAGATAGGGGCCGGTGTCGTCACGGACGCGTTCCACAAGGCCTTCTTCCTCGATGATGCGGATATTCTCAAGCGCTGCGGCAGCGGCCACCGGGTGACCGGAATAGGTGTAGCCGTGGTAGAAATCGCCGAGCTCGTTGACCATGACTTCCGCCACGCGGTCAGACACCAGCACGCCGCCGATCGGCAGGTAGCCGGATGACAGACCCTTGGCGATCGGCGCCAGGTCCGGCTCGAAATCGTAATGCTGGTGGCCGAACCAGGAACCCAGACGGCCAAAGCCAGAGATGACTTCATCGGCGACAAGCAGGATCTGGTACTTGGCGCAAATGCGCTTGATTTCCGGCCAGTAGGTCGAGGGCGGCACGATGACGCCGCCGGCCCCCTGGATTGGCTCGGCGACAAAGGCCGCGACATTCTCTTCGCCGAGTTCGAGGATCTTCTCTTCCAGCTCGCGGGCGACCTTCAGGCCGAATTCCTCGGGCGAGAGATCGCCGCCCTCGGCATACCAGTAGGGCTGGTTGATGTGGTGGATGCCTTCGATCGGCAGGTTGCCCTGCTCATGCATCCATTTCATGCCGCCGAGCGAGGCGCCAGCGACCGTCGAGCCGTGGTAGGCGTTCTTGCGGGCAATGACCTGCGTCTTCGTCTCGTGGCCGAGCGCCTTCCAGTAGACGCGCGCCATGCGGAACCAGGTGTCGGAGGCTTCCGAACCGGAATTGGAGAAGAAGACCCGGTTGATCTTCGGGCCGGTCTTTTCGGCGATCTTCTGGGCGAGCAGCGTGGTCGGCGGCGTCGTGGTGCCGAAGAAGGTGTTGTAATAGGGCAGCTCCAGCATCTGGGCATGCACGACATCGGCAATCGACTTGCGGCCATAGCCGACATTGACGCACCAGAGGCCGGCAAAGGCGTCGAGATACTGTTTGCCGGTCGCGTCCCAGATGTGCACGCCTTCCGCACGGGTGATGATCTTGGTGCCGGCCGCGTTCAGCTTCTTCATGTCCGAGAAGGGATGAAGATGGTGGGCAGCGTCGATGGCACCGAGGTTGGAGACGGCGGTAAGCGGCTTGTTCATGGGTCGGATCCTCGATCGGGGCGGAAGCTCTTGCTTTCACGGCCAAACATGGTCCGTGTGGCGACCCTACCCCGCATTGAAAGGCGGAACATTATCAGCTACGAACATGACCGTCCAAAACGCGTTTGGCAAGGCACCGATCGCCGCGTTCCTCCGGCCAAATTAGCCCAAGAGCCAACGAGAGTTTTTCCATGACAGCACCGACCGAGGCCGCCGATCAAACCGCAGCCGATCCTTCCGCGCGCATCGAGGTGCTGCTCGTCGGCATGAATGGCGATCTGCGGGGCAAGATGATCCCGCTGAAAGCCGAGGACAAGGTCTGGAAGAACACGGTCCGCCTGCCCGCCTCGACGCAATCGCTCGACATCTGGGGCGACGACAATGACGACATCACGAAGATCTCGCTGACGCTCGGCGACCCCGACGGCATCTGTGTGCCCACCAAGAACTCGCTGACCACCCTGCCCTGGGGGCCCGCCGGCTCCAAGCAGGTGCTTGCCACCATGCACACGCTTGATGGAGAGCCGCATTACGTCTGCCCGCGCGCTATCCTCGCCAGTGTGATGAAGCGTTTCGAGGAGAAGGGCCTGACACCGGTCGTGGCGACCGAGCTCGAATTCTACGTCATGGAGCCGGATTTCCGCGAAACCGGCGTGCCGATGCCGCCGAAGGCGCTGGTCATGAACGGCGAGGTCGAAGGCTACCAGCTCTATGACATGCGCGCGACGGCTGCGATGGAAGAGTTTCTCGAGACCGTGCGCGAATACTGCGACCACATGGGCCTGCCGGCCGATGCGACAACGGCCGAATTCGGCCCCGGCCAGTTCGAGGTCAACCTGCTGCACAAGCCGGATCCGATGGCCGCCGCCGATGACTGCATCTACCTGAAGCGCGTCGTCGATTTCGCCGCCCGCCGGCATGGGCTCAAAGCCACCTGTATGGCCAAGCCCTATGGTGATCACGCAGGTTCGGGCCTGCATGTGCATGCCTCGATCATCGACAAGGACGGCAAGAACATCCTCGATGCCAAGGGTGGCGATCCGGTAAAGCTGAAGTCGATCACTGCCGGCATGCTGAAATCGATGCAGGATGCGCAGCTGATCTTTGCGCCCTTTGCCAATTCCTATCGCCGCTTCCAGCCGGGCTCCTTTGCGCCCGACAAGATCGACTGGGGTTTCGGCAATCGCGGCACGGCGATCCGTATTCCCGACAAGGACGGCCCCGCCGCCCGTATCGAACATCGTGTGGCAGGAGCGGACGCCAATCCGCATCTGCTGCTCGCCGCCATCCTCGGCGGCATCCTGCTCGGCCTGGAACAGGACCTCGACCCGGGTCCGGTCACAACGCCCGACAGTGCGCCTGAAAACCCTGATATGCTGACCTATGACTTCCTGACCGCCGTCGAGCGCTTCCGCGCCTCGGCCTTTATCAAGGATATCTTCGGCGCCGAATATCAGCGGATCTATGGCGACACCAAGCGCAAGGAAGCCATGGCCTATCTGCGCACCGTCTCGAGCTTCGATTACCAGACCTATCTGCCGAGGATCTGAGCATCTTCGCCATGCGAGATCATTCAAACGGCGCCCGATCAGGGCGCCGTTTGCGTTCAGGCCTCCGGTTGCGCGGGGGCAACGAGCACTTTCAGCTCACCGGGATGGATCTTGAGCTCAACGTCCGCCGGCATGCGCAGCAGTTCGCCATCAAGCACGCAGGCCGCGCCCTTGCGGTAGTTGGGAAAGTGCAGATGTACCTTCTGGGCGGTCGAGGCGGTCACCGCCTGGTTTTCCTTGAACTTGCCCCTGATAATGTCGAGGGCGAGCAGGCCCACCCCCGTCGGCTCCAGCGGATCGGCGAGATAGACGCCGAGTTTGCCGGTATCGACCCGGTCGGCGAAGAACAGTGAATTGTTGCCGAGCGGATTGTTCGACACCGAGATGGCCGAGACCGGACGTTCGTCGCTGCGGCCATCGCCATCGATGTCGAAGATCACTTCAAAGCGCGGCGGATCGAGCATGACGCCAAAGGCGGCACTGGTGCTCGCGCGGATCTTGCCGATCCGGGACGCGAAGTTCATCTGGTTGCGCATCCGCACCATGCGGGCATGCAGGCCGGCAGAGAACTGATGCACGAAAGGCCTGCCGTTTGCGGTCGCGATATCCGCCTGCGCCACCCTTGCCTCGGCCAGAACGTCGAGCACCTTCCAGATATCGAGCGGCAGTTTCAGGGAACGTGCAAAGAGGTTCATGGTGCCGGCCGGGATGACACCGAGCGGCAGGCCCGACTTCCATGCCATGCCGGCAGCGGCCGAAATCGTGCCATCGCCCCCGCCCGCGACGATCGCCTCGACACCGCTTTCCTCGGTTGCGGCCTCCAGCGCATAGGTGATCTCGTCACCGGCCACCACGGCGCAGTCGAGTTCATGCCCCTTCGCCGCGAAGGCGCGCATGGCCGTCTCGCAATAGGTCTGCATGTCGGTGGTCTTGAAGGTGCCACCGTCGCGATTGAGTACCGCCTTGATTTTCATGGAAATCCTTCGAGGAAAGAACAGGCATCAGCGGGCAACGCCGGATCTCGGCGATTTGTTGCATCGCCAAAGATTGAAAGCGAAGGCGCGGTTTTCAAGGCAGAGATGGACGTTCCACAGCGGAGGTCGCATATCAAGCGGTCGGAAAGCCGAAATGATGCATTGATGTGGCGCGCAGAACCATGTCCTTATTGCGCAGCGTTCAGACGCCAGACAGGAGTTTTCCATGCGCGCCATCGGTTTCTACAGCAATCACCCCGCCACCTCGGACGAGGCGCTCGTCGACCTTGAGCTACCCGTTCCGGACGTGACCGGTCGCGATCTCCTTGTCGAGATCAAGGCAATCTCGGTGAACCCTGTTGACACCAAGGTCCGGCGAAACCAGACGCCGCCGGCTGGTGAAGCCCGTATCCTCGGTTACGATGCTGCAGGCGTGGTCAAGGCCGTCGGTCCGGATGTGACGCTCTTCAAGCCGGGTGACGAGGTTTACTATGCCGGTGCCATCAACCGGCCCGGCACGAATGCCGAATATCATCTGGTGGACGAGCGGATCGTCGGGCTGAAGCCGAAGACGCTCTCCTTTGCCGAGGCGGCGGCTCTGCCGCTGACGGCGATTACCGCCTATGAGGCGCTGTTCCATCGTATCAAGGTGCAGGAACCGGTCCCGGGGGCGGCGCGGGCGATCCTGATCACTGGGGGTGCCGGTGGCGTCGGCTCTATCGCGATCCAACTTGCGAAGGAACTGACCGATTTGGTGGTGGTCGCGACCGCCTCCCGGCCGGAGACGGTCGCGTGGGCGAAATCGCTCGGGGCCGATCATGTCATCGACCATTCCAAGCCGCTGGCCGCAGACTATGCCGCGCTTGGCATCGGCGCGCCGGGCTATATCTTCTCCGTCACGCATTCCAGCCAGCACCGTCTCGCCATGGCGGAGATCATCGCGCCTGCCGGGCGCATCTGCCTGATCGACGATTTCCCCGAGGGCTTCGATATCCTCGCCTTCAAGCCGAAGGCGGTGTCGCTGCATTGGGAGATGATGTTCTCGCGGCCGGTGTTCCAGACACCCGACATGATCGAGCAGCACAAGCTTCTGACACACGTCGCCACACTGATCGATGCCGGCAAGATCCGCACGACGCTCGACACCGTGCTGGGACCAATCACGGCTGCGAACCTGCGCAAGGCGCACCAGATCATCGAAAGCAACCGTGCCCGCGGCAAGATCGTGCTGGAAGGCTTCCCGGCCTGAGGCGTCCTACCGCGCCTCTATGATAGAGCCTGTCCGTCAGGCGGCCGAGCGCATGATGGCCGCACTTCCGGTCGGGCCCTGGCTCGGCCTGATCGCAGCCTCCTCGACGGCGACCAAATTCTCCTGGCCCCAGCGACCAATCGCCTGGAGCACCGGTTCAAGGCTGCGTCCGAGCGGGGTCAGCGAATAATCGACCCTTGCGGGGACGACGGGATAGACGGTACGGGCAACCAGGCCTGCCACTTCCATGTCCCGCAGCTGTTTCGACAGCATTCGATGCGTGATCGACGGCAGGCGCTTGACGAGTTCGTTGAAGCGCAGGACTTCGTCCTTGAGGAGGTGGTGCAGGATGACACCCTTCCATTTGCCGTCCAGCAACTGCAGGGTCGCCTCGATCTGGCAACCACCAAGGTCGGACAAGCCGGCATTCGTATCGCGAGCCATTCAAAATCCCTTCTCGAATTCCTGGCGCACCGTTGCCGGAGCGCCTGTTCCCACTTAGTCCTGACCGTCCGGTCTGAAAAGGCATCGGTCGGTCGGTATTGGTCGACACAGCGTCAACAGGACATACGACGCAGAGACATGTCGAAAAGTTTCATTGCGGAGAGATTGGGGCGAAGCCGACCGGCAGCAAGGCGAGTTATACACTCGTGACTGAACGTGACAAAGCCTGGTCACGGCTCGATCAAAAAGCTGTGGCGCCGATCAGGCCGAGCAGCGCCACGGAATATCAGGCAGAATTGGGTCTCGTTCAGGCCTGGATCACCACGACCTTGGAGCCGACTTCCACACGTTCGTAAAGATCGATCACATCATGGTTCATCATGCGCACGCAGCCGGACGACATGGCCTGACCGATGGACCAGGGCTGGTTGGTGCCATGGATGCGGAACATGGTGTCATTGCCGCCACGATAGAGATACATGGCGCGGGCGCCGAGCGGGTTGTTCGGGCCGCCGGGCATGCCGCCGGCATATTTCAGGTTCTTTTCCGGATCGCGGCGGATCATGTTGGCCGTCGGGGTCCAGGACGGCCACTCGGCCTTGCGGCCGACATAGGCATTGCCGGACAGCGCCAGGCCTGCGCGGCCAACGCCGATGCCATAGCGCATGGCGCGGCCATTGCCCATGACGTAGTAAAGGCGACGGGCCGGGGTATCGACGACAATCGTCCCTGCCGCATGCGGCGTCTCATAGGCCACTTCCTGCCGGCGCAGCTCCGGCTTGATCTTCTCCAGCGGCACCTTCTTCAGCGGAAACGGCTCATCCGGCAAGTCGCCATACATGGCCTGCTGGTTGGGAACGGACTGGCAGCCGGCCAGAAAAAGCGGCAGGCCGAACAGAAGACCGCGGCGGGAAATGGTCATGTTTCAGGCGTCCTCAAGATACGATTCGTTGCCGAGGAGCCTAGAAATTTATGGTTAATGACGGGTTAAATCCTGGGGCGGGCGTTAAGATCCGTGGCGATGATGGGGCGGCGCCCTCTTAGGAGCATTTTTGCATTTAAGCGATAAGGGCGGCCTTCCGACCGCCCTCCAGTAAAATCACATGTTCGGATAGACTGGCCCTTCGCCGCCTTGTGGCGGCACCCAGTTGATGTTCTGGTTGGGGTCCTTGATGTCGCAGGTCTTGCAGTGGACGCAGTTCTGGGCGTTGATGACGAAGGTCTGCTCGCCGTCCTTCTCCACCCATTCATAGACGCCCGCCGGACAGTAGCGCGTCGACGGACCGGCATAGATGCCGAGTTCCGAACGCTTCTGCAGGTCGAGATCGGCGACCTTCAGATGGACCGGCTGGTCTTCCTCGTGGTTGGTGTTGGAGAGAAACACCGAGGAAAGACGATCAAAAGTCAGGACACCATCCGGCTTCGGATAGGCGATCGGCTTGTGCTGTGCTGCCGGCTCGAGCGAGGCGGCGTCGGTCTTGCCATGCTTCAGCGTGCCGAAGAAGGAGAAGCCGAAAAGCTGGTTGGTCCACATGTCGATGCCACCGAGGCCAACGCCGAGCGCCGTGCCAAGCTTCGACCACAGCGGCTTGACGTTGCGAACCCGCTTCAGATCCTTGCCGATATCGGTCGAACGCCATTCGTTCTCGATCTCGATCGGTTCGTCATTGGCGCGGCCGGCTGCGATGGCTTCCGCGATCTTCTCGGCTGCCAGCATGCCGGACAGCACGGCGTTGTGGCTGCCCTTGATGCGGGGCACGTTGACGAGACCGGCGGAACAGCCGATCAGCGCGCCGCCCGGGAAGGAGAGCTTCGGCACCGACTGGTAGCCGCCTTCGGTGATCGCGCGGGCGCCATAGGAGAGCCGCTTGCCGCCCTCGAAGGTGTCGCGGATCGCCGGATGCGTCTTGAAGCGCTGGAATTCCTCGAAGGGGAAGAGATAGGGGTTCTTGTAGTTCAGGTGCACGACGAAGCCGACGGCGACCATGTTGTCTTCGAGATGGTAGAGGAAGGAGCCGCCACCGGTCTTCATCCCGAGCGGCCAGCCGAAGGAGTGCTGCACGAGGCCCGGCTTGTGGTGCTCGGGCTTGACCTGCCAGAGTTCCTTCAGACCAATGCCGTACTTCTGCACGTCGCTGTCGCGGGCTAGATCGAACTTGGCGATGAGCTGCTTGGCGAGCGAACCGCGAACACCTTCCGAGATCAGCACATATTTGCCGAGCAGCGCCATGCCGCGGGTATAGGCCGGACCCGGCTCGCCATTCTTCTCGATACCCATGTCGCCTGTGGCAACACCGATGACCGCGCCCTCGTCATTGTAGAGCACTTCGGTTGCAGCAAAGCCCGGATAGATCTCGACGCCGAGCGCTTCTGCATGGCTGCCCAGCCAGCGACAGACATTGCCGAGCGAGACGATGTAGTTGCCGTGATTGTTCATCAGCGGCGGCATCAGGGCGTTCGGCAGGCGTACCGAGCCGGCAGGGCCGAGGAACAGGAACTGGTCGTCGGTGACCGGTGTCTTGAAGGGGTGATCGGCCTCTTCGCGCCAGCCCGGGATCAGCCGGTCGATGCCGATCGGATCAACTACGGCACCGGAGAGGATATGCGCGCCGACTTCCGCGCCCTTTTCGAGCACGACGACGGTCAGATCCGGATTGACCTGTTTCAGCCGGATCGCCGCCGAGAGACCTGCGGGACCAGCGCCCACGATCACGACGTCGAATTCCATGCTTTCGCGTTCCGGCAGTTCCATATCCGTGCTCATCGTCATTTCCTCATCAGGCGGTCCCATCCGCCCTCCTCCTTGACAAAACCCAACCGGATTGTCGAGCCGAAGCGCGACGCGCCAAGGCGCAAATTCCGGCAGGGCGGTGTGAAGCGTGAGAATATCTTACGTGAACGTAAAGGTCAATGCGACACGATGGCGGTGGTTGATGGATTTGCGCGCGGGCGGAGGCGCGGGCCAAAGGGGTGGCGGCCTGATCAGCGCCAGCTGACTCAGCTGGCGCCCAGCCGTACCATCGCACCGGTCGGATCATGGAACGCGATGTGAGCCGGAAGAAGGGTGGCCTCGGGGTGCCTTATCAAAGCCTCCATCAACGCGGCGTCCGACACGATGAATTCATAGGACAGGAGCCTCGCCATGTCGGCAGGTGCCGGTCGCACGCGGTCGCCCTGCCAGGTGTTCATCGCCAGCCGATGCGTGTAGGCGGCACCGGCACCCAGGTCGGCAAAGCCGAGATGCGGCAGCACGAGATTGCGGACAAAGCCGAGCTGCTCGAAAAAGGCGATCGGGGCTGAAAGCTCGGGAACGCGCAGATGAAGATGTGCGATCCGCGCAGCGTCGGCGATGCGGCGGTCAAGCGGGCGACCATCGAGATGGGCGAGTTCCCTTTCGATATCGAGCCGCTCCCGGCCGCTATGGGGGCGGCCTTCCCGATCGTAGAGCCCGAAGCCGCGCGCAAAATCGCCAAAGCGGCCAAAGCGCTCCGGAGTTTCATAGGCAATCTCGATGCCGAGACCATCCGGATCATCGAAATAGATCGCCTTGGACATCAGGTGGTCGACGGGGGAAATCGGCAGACGGAGCACCATGAGATGGGCCAGCAACCGGGAGAACTCGGCCTGATCGGGGACGCCGATTGCGATGTGATACAGACCGGCATGAGCAGATGTTGCTGCCTGCTGCGCACCGCTGCGAAACACCAGAAGGATCTCGCTCTCCGTACCGAGATGCACGGCGCTCTTTGTGCGAGCATGGATCTTGAGACCGAGGGTGCCGGTCCAGAAGGCGATGGTGCGGTTAAGATCGGTGACGACGAATTCGGCGAGGCTATACTGCAGGCGTTCGGGACGGCCGGCCGCGGCAAGGGCGTCGGCCAGCGCCAGCGCGGCGGTGGTCATGGTAGCATCCTCATAACAAGACAGGACAGCGGCCCGCATTCGCGGACCGCCGCCTGGGAGGTGTCAGCGAGCCGAGATCGGCGCCTTGCGGGTGCGGCCCCAGAAGACGAAGATGGCGACGGCGAGCACGACGAAGTTGAACGGGGTGACGGCTGCCTCACCGCGCGTGAAGTGGAACAGGATCGCCAGAACCTGGATCGCGCTGAAGCCAAGAGCCGCAAGCGGGGTCAGGCCGGGCTGAATGCGCGTCAGCGCCGGGAGAATGATGCCGAGAACGCCGGCAAGCTCGGCAAGACCGATGCCGCGAACGAACCAGAGCGGATATTCCTGCGCCCAGACGAGACCCATACCGACGAGCTGTTCGGGCGTCATGAGGAGCTTCATATAGGCTGCGAAGGCGAAGAAGGCGGCAAGCAGGATCTGGGCAATCCAGAGGCCGATGGTCCAGCCCCGGGCGGGGGCGATTGTCTGAAGGCTGGTGGTGTTCATGTCTCTCTCTCCTTGATCTCTAGGGGGTCACTGATCCAGACCCGATGAGAAGAGATCTATACTTTTCCTCCTGGATGATCATGATGGGCGATATTGATCCAGAATTTCTCCTGAGTTGATGATCATGGACACCTTGACCAGTCTTCGCGTCTTCCTCTCCGTCGCGGATCTGCGCAGCTTCACGGCGGCGGCGGAGCGGCTCGACCTCTCGCCGGCCATGGCCAGCAAACATCTGCAGCACCTGGAGCAGCGGGTCGGTTCGCGCCTGCTGAACCGGACCAGCCGCAATGTCAGCCTGACCGAATCGGGCGCCCTCTATCGCGAAACGGTGCGAGCGCTGATCGAGGGACTGGACGATGTCGAGGCGCGGATCGCTCAGACAACGGTCACCCCGCGCGGCACCTTGAAAGTCAGCCTGCCGATCTGGATGGCCAACGGCGCCTTTGCCCGGCTGCTCGCCGCCTATCGCGAGCGGTTTCCCGAAGTCCAGATCGACATCGATGTCAGCGGCCGGATCGTCAATCTCGTCGAGGAGGGATTTGATCTTGCCCTGCGCGTCACCCCCAAACCGGAGGAAGGGCTGATCCTCAAGAAGCTGCAAAACGTGCTCTTCGTGCTGGTTGCCGCACCCGCCTTCCTCGAGCGCCACGGTCGCCCGAACGCGATCTCAGATCTCAACGACAGCCCCCTCCTCGCCTATTCTCCGGTCGCGGGCGACGGGCGCGTGACCCTCGGCAATGCAGACAGATCCACCCCGGTGCAGTTCCGCACGGTGCTGAAAAGTCCGAACGAGACGCTGCTTCTCCTCGCCGCGCGCGAGGGCATGGGCTTTACCGTCATGCCCCGCTGGCTGGTGAATGACGATCTGTCCGCCGGGCGGCTTGAGCGCGTCCTCGCCGACGACGTGGCGGTGACGGTCCCCTTTTTCGCCGTCTATCCGAACCGCGGCTACATGCCGGCCAAGACCCGCAGCTTTCTCGACTTCATCGCCGCCGAGCTTGCGAAACTGGAATTTGCGTGAGAGCCAGTCCTTCACTCATTGTCGGGGTTCCGATCCGTCGGCCGGATCGCTAGACTGGATAAACGCATATCGCATCACGAAAGGATTTCCCCATGGATCTCGGTATTTCCGGCAAACGCGCCCTCGTGCTCGCCGCCTCGCGCGGCCTCGGCCTTGGCATCGCAGAGGCGCTTGCGGCGGAGGGCTGCCATGTCCTGATCTGCGGCCGCACCGAAGAAAAGCTGAAGGCCAATGTCGAGGCGATCCGTGCGACCGGCGGCAAGGCGGATTATGTCGTGGCCGATCTTGCCGACGCGCATTTCGTCGACCAGATGTTGGCAGCCGTGCATCACACCCTCGGCGGCATCGACATTCTCGTCAACAATACCGGCGGCCCGACGCCCGGTATGGCGGAGGAGATGGATGCGGATAAGCTCTACACCTTCTTCCAGTCGATGGTGGTCCGCGTCATCACGCTCACCAACGCACTTGTGCCCCTGATGAAGACCCAAGGCTTCGGCCGCATCCTGACGGTTGCCTCCTCGGGCGTCTTCGAGCCGATCCCCAACCTTGCACTGTCCAACACCCTGCGCGGTGCGCTGGTCGGCTGGAACAAGACGCTGTCTTCCGAACTCGCCTCCTATGGCGTCACCGCCAACATGATCCTGCCGGGCCGTATCCATACCGACCGGATTGACGAGCTGGACGACGCGAATGCGAAGCGCCAGGGCAAGTCGCTGGAAGAGGTGCGTGCGGCATCGGTCAAGTCGATCCCCGCCCAGCGCCTGGGCCAGGTGGAAGAATTCGCCGCCGCCGCCGCCTTTCTCTGCTCGGCCCCGGCCAGCTACATCACCGGCACGATGCTGCGCGTCGATGGCGGCGCGGCCAAATCGATCTGAGGTGGCGGCATCGGGCGCCCTGCCCGCAATGCGTAAGTGCCACTTCACTAAATTTGAAGAGAATGATTGAACGGCTTGGCAATATCCGGGGACTATTCAGTTACCAGTTTCACTGGGAGATGAAAGTTCCCCGCCATGACGGAAGCCGGACATGAAGACCGGACGATCCTCGACGTTCTTGCGCCTCTTTTCGGGGCGGAAGACGACCCGGAGACGCCCAAACCACTCGCGACCAAGGCGCGCTCTGCCGTCCAGGGCGCGATCATCGGGCAGTTGTTGCCGCGTTTTGCAGAAGACGAGACACCGGAACCTCTCGACTTCGAGACGCCGCTCGCCTTCCTCTCCCGCGCCTATCTGGATGTATGAGACGCGGGTCGGCGCCGGGTCTCGACCAAACCCGGCGACATCGCACAGAGCGCTTGATCCCAGATGAAAGTGGGTTCACGGTCCCTCTCCGTATGACAGCCTGGGAGAATGCCGATGTCGCCTGTCCGTATCGCCCTGCAAGTGCTTTTCGCACTCTGCATTCTCATCGGCTTTATCTGGATGGGTCAGGGCTCGGGTCACTTCCCCTATCCCGCCTCCAGCTTCATGATCGACCAGACGCCCTGGATCTTTTATGGCGCAGCCCTTGCTGCCGTCGGGCTCTTCGGACTTTTCCGCTTGCGCCGTCGCTGACGACCCCGCCCCCATTTCCACCCTTGCCCTGACGCGACCGCTGTGGCATCAGGCGCCCTCTTTCTGTCGGCGGTCCGCCCATTTCGTCTGGCGCGCCGGTTCTCAGTGACAATCAAGAGATATCAACAAGGGAGCGATGGCCATGGCTGAAGCGCTTGGGCTCGATTTCGGCACGACCAATACCGTCATCGCCGTCGCGGAAAGCAGCGACGAGACACGGTCGATCGCCTATACCTCGCCCGCCGGCACCACCGACAGCATGCGCACCGCGCTCTCCTTCCTGAAGGATCCGCAACTCGGCGCCGGTGCGCTCAAGGTAGAGGCGGGTCAGGCCGCCATCCGCGCCTTCATCGACAATCCGGGCGATTGCCGCTTCCTGCAGTCGATCAAGACCTTCGCAGCCTCCGCCCTTTTCCAGGGTACGCTGGTGCATGCCCGCCGCTTCCAGTTCGAGGACCTGATGGAGGTGTTCCTGAAGCGGCTGCAGGCCTATGCCGGCGATGGCTGGCCGGGCGATGCCAAGCGGCTCGTCGCC
>LFEF01026813.1_pt1 | contig 26832 bp, 28 predicted proteins | sample 619371 | NCBI WGS metagenome assembly LFEF01 (sample SAMN03014291, study PRJNA259931) | freshwater metagenome | biome: lake; feature: waterbloom | place: China: Taihu Lake | collected 2006-08 | depth 0 m m
CAAGTCGAGCCAGCGCACCGGCGGCCACGCGGGCGGCGGTCTCCCGGGCGGACGAGCGCCCGCCGCCGCGATAGTCACGGATCCCGTATTTCAGATCATAGGTATAGTCGGCATGGCCGGGACGATACCGCTTGGCGATCTCGCCGTAGTCCTTGGAGCGCTGGTCGGTGTTTTCGATGAACAGCGACACGGGCGTACCCGTCGTGATCATCGTTCCGTCTTCCTGCGGCATGACGCCCGAGAGCACCTTGACGATGTCGTCCTCGCGCCGCTGGGTGACAAAGCGCGACTGGCCGGGCTTGCGCTTGTCCATGAAGACCTGCAGGTCTTCCTGGGCGAAACGGATGCCCGGAGGGCAGCCATCAACGACCGCGCCGAGCGCCGGCCCGTGGCTTTCGCCCCAGGTGGTGACGCGGAAGAGGTGACCGAAGGTGTTATGCGACATGCGTGAGCTACCGTTCCATTCTCGTCCACCGGAACGTCTTCCGGTGGCCCCTGCCTTGGATGGCGTCACTCATAGAGCAAATTGACAATTTCTGTGAAGCGCTTTTGCGCCGGAAGCGGCTGATTTGCGACGACACAGTGTCACCGCCGCCGCACTGATCCGCTCGCCTTACGTATCAGGACGCCTTTCGCTGTGGCAGCCGATCGACGAAACGGGTGAATTCCTCGAAGGAGAGCGGCTTGGCGAAGGCATAACCCTGCAGATAGTCGCAGCCGAGCTGGCGCAGAATGCCGGCATGTTCCTGGGTCTCGACGCCCTCGGCGACCGTCTCGATGCCCAGCGAGCGGGCGATCTCGACGATGTTGCGCACAAGGCTGCGCTCCTGCGGCTGCACCGTGACGGGCATGACCAGCTGCCGGTCGATCTTCAGCCGCTTCGGCTTGAGCTTCAGCAAGGAAACGATCGAGGTATGGCCGGTGCCGAAATCGTCGATTTCGATGTCGATCCCCAGCGCCTTGATCCTCTCGATATTGTCGGAGGCGAGCGTGTCGCTTTCGTCGAGGAAGATCGATTCCACCAGTTCGAAACAGATCGACCCGGGAGTGATCGCAAGCCCCTTGAGCTGGTCGATCAGGTTGTCGTCATGCAGGCGCTTCGAGGAGACATTGACCGAAATACGCGGCACCTGCATGCCAAGCGCCGTCCAGCGCATCTGGTCTTTCAGCGCCGTCTGCAGCACCAGTTCGTCGATGCGGGCCATGACGTTCAGGTCTTCGGCGACCTTGAGGAAATTGCCGGATGCAAGAATGCCCCGGTCCGGATGCCGCCAGCGGATCAGGGCCTCGGCACCACAGAGCTGCATGCTGTCGGCTTCGAATTGCGGCTGATACCAGACGATGAATTCGTCGCGGTCGAGACCCGCCAGCATGTCGTCGGCCATGCGCTTCTTGGCGATGATGTTGGCCTGCAGATCGGGCGTGAAGAATTCGTAGCAGTTGCGGCCCTTTTCCTTGGCCTGGTAAAGGGCAATGTCGGCATTGATCAGCACCTTGCGGGCATCCGGTGCCGCGCCATAGGCCTGCGCGATGCCTATCGACACGCCGCAGCGGCAGTCGAAGCCTTCGAAGTCGAGCGGCTGTCGCATTTCCTCGATGATCGTATTGGCAAGGCTTGCCAGTTCATCGACCGATGTCTGGCGGCGGGCGAGCACGACAAATTCATCTCCGCCGATACGCGCCACGAGATCGCCGCGCGGCACATGCTTCATCAGGATGCGCGATGCGTGCACCAGCATGGCGTCGCCGGCCGCATGGCCGAGCGTATCGTTGATTTCCTTGAACCGGTCGAGATCGAGATGAAGAATCGCGAACTTGCCGGCCTGCTTGCCGGTGCTGCGCCCCAGCGCATCGAGTTCGAGGTCGAGTTTGCGGCGGTTGGCCAGCGACGTCAGCGGATCGTGCAGCGCATTGAACTCGATGCGGTTCTTTGCAAGCTCCAGCTCGATGTTGCGCATGTCGGCTTCCGCCTTGGCGGAGCGCAGTTGCTCGGCGAGCAGCGCATCGGCGGTGACGTCGAAGGCAATCCCGATCAGTTTCTTCTTGCCATCGCGTCCGACATGCGGCTGGCCGACGGAGCGGATGTAGCGGATTTCGCCGTTTTGCAGCACCACGCGCTGGGTGGTGTTGATGATCTGGTCAAGCGTCACCGCCCGTTTCGTCGCCAGCTGGATGTCGCCACGGTCGTCCGGATGGATGCGGGAGAGCCACTGATGTTCGGGAACCGGCTTGTCGCTGAACGGCAGGCCGTAGAGCTGATGCATGCGCTCGTCCCAGATGGCGCTCTTCGTCACCGGATCGCCTTCCCAGGTGCCGCAATTGTAGGAGCCGAGTGCCAGATCGAGCCGCTGCGAGGCTTCCGCAAGCTGGTGTTCGCGGCTGGAAAGCTCCTCGAGCGCCAGCTCCAGCTCGGCATTCTTGATATCGCTGTTTTCCTTGGCCTTGCTCAGCGACTGCGTCAGCAGCGTATCGGTCGTCACATCGCAGACGATGCCGGTGATGCTGCCGTCCAGCGCGCGCGCACCGACGGAGCGGAGATAGTGGAAGTTGTTGTCCGCCAGCGGAACGCGGTAGCTGATATCCCATTGGTCGGCCGTTCCGGCGACGACGCAATCGAAATAGAGCTGCTCGGCCTTGCCGATGTCATCGGCATGCAGACAGGCAAACCAGTCGGCGAGCCGGTCTTCATCGTCGGACAGGCTCTCGGGAAGGCCATGCAGGCCAGCGCTCCGGCTGTCCCAGATGAGGGCATGCGTCGAGCCGTCGATTTCCCATATGCCGATATTGGAGGTTTCCAGCGCGATCTGGAAACGCTGCGAAAGCTCAAGCAGGCGCTGTTCGCGGGCCCGCAGCCGCGCAATGTTGAGGTTGCGCTCGCGCAACAGGTAGATGGCGAGCAGCACGGAGATCATCATGGCCACGACACCGGCCAGCACCAGGAGGCGGCTTGGCAGAAGCCGGTTCATTGCCGCATCCCAACCCTCTTCCGGCACGCCATAAAGCGTGAAGGGCAGGCTGGTTTCGTTGGCAGTGACAGTCACCGGATTATCGTCGAAGATCGTGGAGTCCCCGAAAACCTCGCTCGCTCCGCCATCGGACGCCATGACCACGGCGATCTTGGTGTGATCGTGATCTTCATGGTCAGGCAGTGCCGCTTCAGTCAGCAGTCCCTTGGTCCCGAAAAACCGATCCACGTCGGTCTCGATCACAAGCGAGACCCAGTTTGCACTCGACTGCCACGGAAGCGGCGGTACGGGGATGTCGATGATGAAGCTGCGCTGCTTGCGGTTGATCACCGGCGTGAAGGCCATCCGGCTCGGATCGGCAAGAGGGGCCAGGTGAATGCTGCGGATATGCGGATTGTCGGCCATCAGTCTGGCAATCGTCCGGTTCACTTCGGACGGCGAGAGCATTTCGTCATCGGCAAAGTCGTCGGCAAGCGAAAGTGCCAGATTGATGTCGCGATCGAGATTGGACTGGATTTCCGCCTGCACATGCAGCAGTCGATCGAGGATGGCGTGTTCGATCCGGACACGCTCGCTGAGCGCCGTCTGGCGGTCGATCATCAGGCCTGCGGACACGATCAGGACGCTCAGCAAGGCGGCGCTGATCAGCCAGAGCATGCCGTTGCCCAGTCTGCTCTCGGCACGCGCGTCCTTCGTCAACTTGCGCAAGTTTAAGTTTCCCCTGATCCCGATTGCCGTAAGCCTATGAGACCGCGGTTAATTTAGGATTTCGGCTTGTGCAGGTTTTTATTCGTTCCTCTCGATTTCCCGGGCCGGTCCGTTTCGGTGGCCCCTCCAGCCGATAACCCAGGGATAGTCAGGGGGTAATCCGGGATAAGCGCTTGATCCCGGTCACCATTCAGGTCAACAATCCCTTTGAATTGTCATCATCGCGGGCGAATTCCGCCACAATCAGGAGGCTATTTTGCATAGGTTTTCAGCGTCGATTTGGTCAAAGGTGGTTCGCATGCGTCTCGTGGTCTCTCTGCTTCTTGCCACGGCAAGCTTCATTTCGCCCGTCAGCGCCTTTGCCGGCAGTGCCGATGTCGAGGCCACCATTCGCGATGTCAACGTCGATGGCATGAGCCTCGTGCTCGATGACGGCAAGACCTATGCGGTCCCTGCCGAGTTCAATTTTGAGGGTCTGGAGCCGGGTCAGAAGGTCATCGTCTTCTACACCGAAGTGGACGGCCAGCGCGTCGTCGACGATCTGGAAGTGCTGCAGTAGGAAGAGCACCGGCCGCCGCTTGGATCATCAGCGGCCGCAGTGTCATTACATCCAGGCGATCTCTCTGCGATCACGATCGATTTTCAGGATCCGGTCCTGCGGAATGTTCATTTCGCAGGCTTCGTCCTCGCTGACATCGCCAATCAGCCGGAAGCAGCTGCGGATGACCCCGCCATGGCTGACGCAGACCGTCTGCCGCTCGACGGAATTGAGCCAGGCACCGATCCGCCAGGACAGGATCTCATAGCTTTCCGCATCGTCTCCGGGCGGGATGAAACCCCATTTCTGCCGCGCCCGCTCCTCGACCCGTTCCGGCGAGACTTTCGCCAGTTCCGGTAAGGTCGAGCCTTCCCAGTCGCCGAAGGAAAGCTCCTTCAGCCGCTCGTCCATCCTGTAGCGCCCGGGCTCAAGACCCATGGCAGCGCGCACGCGTTCCATGGTGTCGCGGGTCCGCCCCAGGGGGGAGCTTACAAAATCAAAATCCCCGGCGCGGTCGCCGAGGATCTGAGCGAGCTTGCGCCCGTTTTCACTGGCCTGTTGGCGGCCGATGTCGTTGAGGCCGATGTCCTTTTGCCCCTGCATCCGCCCTTCGGCATTCCAGTCGGTCTGGCCGTGGCGGATCATGTAGATGAGCACGGCTGAGAACTCCGGAATCAGTCTTTGCCAAGGACGATGTCGGGCGCGTCGACCGACTTCATGCCGACCGTGTGATAGCCACAGTCGACATGGTGGACTTCGCCGGACACGCCGGTGGACAGATCGGACAAGAGATACATGCCCGACTTGCCCACTTCATCGGTTGTCACATTGCGCTTCAGCGGCGAATGATACTCGTTCCACTTGAGGATATAGCGGAAGTCGCCGATGCCAGAGGCTGCCAGCGTCTTGATCGGGCCTGCCGAGATCGCGTTGACGCGGATGCCGCGCCCGCCCATGTCGACGGCGAGATAGCGCACCGAAGCCTCGAGCGCGGCCTTCGCCACACCCATGACGTTGTAATGCGGCATGACCTTCTCGGCGCCATAATAGGTGAGCGTCAGCAGCGAGCCGCCGTCGTTCATGATTTTTTCCGCGCGTGCCGCAACGGCGGTGAACGAATAGACAGAGATGTCCATGGTGCGGGCAAAGTTGTCGCGGCTCGTCTCGATATAGCGGCCGGTCAACTCGTCCTTGTCGGAAAAGGCAATCGCATGCACGACGAAGTCGATCTTGCCCCAATGCGCTTCGATGGCGCTGAAGACAGCGTCGATGCTCTCGAGATTGGTCACGTCGCAATCGCCGGCAAGGAAGGCGTCCAGTTCCTGGGCCAGCGGCTCGACACGCTTCTTCAGCGCGTCCCCCTGCCAGGTCAAGGCGATTTCGGCACCCTGATCACGGCAAGCCTTCGCGATACCCCACGCGATGGAGCGATTGTTGGCGACACCCATGATGACGCCGCGCTTGCCTGCCATAAGGCCGGAACCCTGAACCATGTCGAGACCCTTTAAGACTTTCGGTGGAGTTGCCTATGGCATAGGCCGATCCGGGGTTCAAGATTGAACCGGAATGGCGGCAGGGCCGGGGCACAACATTAGCCGCATACTTCAAAAATGCTTCATAAATCAGAGAGGAAGCGTCTGCGACCTGCCCGTTCCACGGCGGTGTGTGTCCAGGCGGGGATAGAGACGCGTGAGGGTGAGTCTGAGGCCGCAGGACGACCCCGAGAACACGGCCACGGGGCGGGCAGGGCTCAGATATAGAGCCCTTCGCGCATCAGGCGCATCAGGTCGGTAACCTTCTCGTCCGGCTTTTCCCAGAGCATCACGCGCAGCTCGACGACCAGCGCGCCACGCCCGCCTTCGGGATTGGGCAGGCCGAGATCGTCGATACGGATTACCTGGTCCGAATTCGACCAGGCCGGAACCGTCAGCGGCACCATGGTCCCGTCAGGGCCTTCGACCTGGGTCTCGCAGCCGAGAACCGCGTTTTCCAGCGTGATCGGCAGAACGGTGCGGATGTCGAACTGGTCGACGGCGAAGCGGTCGGCCTTCAGAACGCGGATCGTCACGGCCACATCGCCGCGCTGCAGACCCTGGAACTTGAGGCCCTGGCCCTTGAGGCGCACCACATGCCCCTCGGTCACACCATCCAGCGGCACGCGCACTTCGCGGCCGTCATTGAGCGTGATCGGTACGGCTTTCTGCTCAAGCAGGTCGGCGATCGCGACAACGGCCTCGGTAAAGATGTCGGGCGCCTTTTCGGGCGGCGGGGGCGGGGTGCCGCGCAGTCGGCGCACCAGTGAACTGAAAAGCTCGATCGGTGCGAGCAGGGGCGAGATCGCCGGCTTGAGCGGCATGCCCTCGGAAAGCTCTGCGGCCTCCTGTTCGCGGCGCAGGTTCTCGGCGGCTGCGGCGGCTTCTGGGCTGTCGCCGAAAATGCGCGATGCCGCCTCTTCCGGCCCGGATGTGGTGCCACCGACCGAGGGGCCCTGGGCACTCGCCGTGCTTTGCGTCTGAGATTTGTCGGCACCGGCCGTGCTCGTAGCGGCTGGGGCTTCGTCCTGAGCCTCGGCATCGGTCTTCGCCTTGGCCTCGGCTTTCGCCTTTGCTTCCTGCTCCTTGGCCGCCTTCAACTTGGCTGCCTGTGCAGCGTCGGCCTTGGCCTTTTCGGCTTCGGCGCGGGCAAGTTCCTCCAGCACGCGCTCGGCATTCGCCTTCGCCTGCTTGGCCTTTTCTGCGGCCTCTCGCGCCGCCTGGCGCTGCTGCATGATCGTCTGTTCGCGTTCCAAGGCTTCGACCTTCATGCGTTGTTGATCATACCGGCTGCGTTTGGCCGGGTCCTTCAGCACTTCATAGGCGCGACCGATCTCGGCGAAGCGGTTATGCGCCTGCGGATCATCGCGGTTCTGGTCCGGATGCACGGATTTCGCCTTCGTGCGCCATGCGGCCTTGATTTCGTCTGCACCGGCATCACGCTTCACGCCAAGGATCGAATAGAAATCACGCATCGAGGACACCAACAAACCTCATGCGGGAAGACCCGTTCATGGCGTCTTCTCCGCGCTTCTGAAATGCCGTCCCGCTGACATTCATGCGGGGCCGCGCGTATAATCCGGCGAAGCGTCGCATGCGAGGTACTAATCTAAGGTTACGCAGCGTCAGGGCACTGGGGGGCATTTCTTCGGGTTTGCTTAAGCAAATCTTTCGAATGCAACCGAAATAGGCCCGCCGTTTACGATTGGCGGTCGAAGCTCATCAGTTGCCAGTTGCCCGAACCGCTCGTGCAGGTCTTCCCGGAGAAATAGGCGATGCCCTCATAGGAATGCCGCGTGGTCGAGAAGTTGCGGCAGATGACGCCGTCACCCTTCTCTTCCTGGATGGCCGTCACCACGCCGGCGCTTCCCGTCGTCGCATTCGCCCAGGGAAGCGGTTTGCCCTCGGTCTTGGAAAGGTCCGCCGACGAAACGGCGCTTTGCACCGTCAGTTCGTCGGAGCGGCTGGTCGTATTGCCGTTCTTGGCAACGGTGGAGGTGGAGATGGAGTTGTCGACGGTGTCGGAACCGAACAGGTCCATGCTGCTGCCGAAGCAACCGCTGAGCGGAAGTGTCGCAGCGATGACGAGCAAGATAGAGCTTCTACGCATGCACCAACCCTTTGTCCGCCCGACCGATTTTGCTATGTCTGCCAAGGGGCCTGCGATCCAATGCTTCGTCATCGACGGCCAATATGCATATCGGGAGCATTTTACACAATATGTCAGATATCGGGTTAACAACTGGTGACTTCACGCAAGAGAACGAACCCTTCGCCCTCTTCGCCGCTTGGCTCAAGGATGCCGAAGCCTCGGAGATCAATGATCCCAACGCCGTAGCGCTGGCCACGGTGGATGCCGAGGGTCTGCCGAATGTCCGTATGGTGCTTCTCAAGGGCTTCGATGTCAGAGGCTTTGTGTTCTACACGAATTTCGAGAGCCAGAAGGGACAGGAAATTCTCGGCCAGAAAAAGGCAGCCATGTGCTTTCACTGGAAATCGCTGCGCCGGCAGATCCGCCTGCGGGGGGATGTCGAGGTCGTCTCGGACGAGGAAGCCGACGAATATTACCAGTCCCGTCCGCTCGGCAGCCGCATCGGTGCCTGGGCATCCAAACAGTCGCGCCCGCTTGAGGGCCGCTTCGCACTGGAAAAGGCGGTCGCCGAATACACGGCGAAATACGCGCTCGGAAATGTGCCCCGTCCGCCGCATTGGTCCGGCTTCCGCATCATCCCGCGCTCGATCGAATTCTGGCACGACCGCAAGTTCCGCCTGCACGATCGCATCGAGTTCCGCCGCGATGGCGACAACTGGTCGAAAGTCAGGATGTATCCCTGACAGGAGCGAAAGGTCAGCCGCCCGAGAGCCGTGATGGCAGCCCCGATGCCAGTGCCTCGACATACCGGCGCTTCTGGTAAAGCCCGTTGAGGGAGATCCGCGGCAAAAGCTGCGGGTTCTCCATCAGGCCGGGATGAAGGGTTCCAGGCCGTGTGGTGACCGAAAGCTTGAAGCCCGCCCAATCGGCATAGCCGGCCGTACGCTTGGTCGCGCTGCGTGCGTCACCATAGGGATAGGCAAATGTCAGCGGGCGTGAGCCTGTGATGGCGGCAACATAGTCGGCGCTCTCATTATACTCGCGCAACAGCTCCTCGTCGGTCAAAGCCGAGAGACCGCGATGGCTGACGGTATGGGCGCCGTAGGAGACGAGCGGATGGCGCGCGAGATCTGCCAGCTCGTCATGGTCCATCACCAGTTCCGAGACCAGCGCATGCGGATTGATACCAGCGGCATTGGCCGCGGCATCAAGTTGGGCAACGCCTCTGGTTTCGTCCCCCATCATCAACAGCTCCGCGAGCGCCGAAAAGGCAGCAGATTTCCGCGCCGTCGTGCTGCAGTCCAGATCCAGCCGCCCCGCCGGCAGGCAGACCGTCAGGCGGTCGCGCCTTTCGATGAGCGCCGCTGCCGTATCCCACCACATCGTATGGCTGCGTTCCGACAACCCCTTGCAGACGAAGATGGTGAAGGGCACGCCATGCCGCGCAAAGACGGGAAGCGCATGGTCGCGATTGTTGCGAAACCCGTCATCCAGAGTGAAGACGGCAAAGAGCGGGGCGCCATCCGGCTCGGCAAGCGCCGCCGGTACCTCGTCGAGCCGGAGAAATCGATAGCCGCGTGCGCGCAGTGCCAGGATCGCCGTTTCGAGAAAGTCGGGCGTGATTTCCAGGTGTTTGTTCGGCTGGAAAGGCCGTGGGTCGGCAGGGCGCACATGATGCAGGGTGAAGATGACGCCACGGCCCTTTAGCCCCGTCGTCAGCCCCAGCCGCGACAGGAGAAACGAGGCTTCCAGCCCGCCGGTGATCACCGCTCGCTTCAGCCGCTGTTTGAACCGTCCCGCCATCGCCCTGCCTGAAATACCATTCTCTGCAATGGCCGAGAGGCTACCCTTCAAGTCCTTAAACTAGGCTCAACGGCCTCGTTCAATTTTGTGGAACATTCAACGTCTGCTCCGCTGCAAGCCTTGTCGCACGCCGTGCAAGCAGCATGGCCGGGATCGTCCAGACGACCGGGATGAGAAATGTCACCGAAAATGCCTGATGCGCCAGCGCATCACCCGACAGTCCGCCGAGCCCGAGGCTGTTTCCGGCAAGTCCGGCAAAGGCGGCCCCGATCGCAAAGCCGGCCGATTGCAGGGTGGGAATGAGCCCCGAAGTCTTGTCCCGCTCGGCACGCGTGCTCGCCTCCATCAGCATCTGGCTCAGAAAGGCCCAGCTGGCGCCGAAGGCCGCACCCACCACGATCTGTCCCGTGACCAGCAGGAGAAGCGATCCCTGTTGAAAGCCGATGGCAACCAGCACCATACCGCAGCATTGCAGCAGCGGTCCGGCCTCGATTGCCCGTCGTCGCGCCCTTTCCGCTCCGACATGAGCAACGAGCACGGCGACCAGGCTCCAACTCATCGCCATGATCGCCCCAAGCCCCCCGGCCGCCAGCGGACCGAAGCCAAACCCGTGTTGAAGCCCGAAGACGAAATAGACGCTGCTGGTTGCCTGGGCGACGGGCATCAATAGCACGAGCCAGAGACCCGCCCCAACCGTCGAGGACAGGCCAAAGGCGTCTAGCGGCATCAGCCGCGTCGGAAGCATCCGATCGCGGCGAACGCTCGCGACCAGAAGGGCAAGGCCGAACACCATCAGCACGGCCGAGATCAACGGCGCCGCCATCACACCGGAGGACAGGATCATCAGCAGGCCGACCGAGAGCAGCACAAGCGGGGAAAGCGCCACGCCCGCAAACGCCGCACCGGCCTCATCGCGCGGCCGCGCGGTGAATAGCGCCAGAAGAAGAAAGACGAGCCCGAACGGCAGATTGATCAGAAAGGCCGTCCGCCAGGAGAAACTCTCCGCCAGCCAGCCGGCGGCAAATGGTCCACCAAAGGAGGCACATGTCCAGACCAGGGCTTCCACGCCGAAGACCTTGGGCACCAGGCGGGACGGATAAAGGGCCGGGATGAGCGCATAGCAGATTGCCGCAACCACGCCTTCGCCGAGCCCCTGTCCGAGCCGCCCGAGCAGAACCTGCTGCATCGTCGACGCAAACGCTGCCGTCAGCGTGCCGACGAGGAAGACCAGCGTCGCCACGATCAAGACGCGGCGGGCACCGAAGCGTTGCTTGAACTGGGCCGCCGTCACGCCTGCGACGATCGAACCGATGAGATAAAGCGAGACCGACCAGGCGATCAGGTGCCCGCCGCCGATCTCGGCAATCGCGCTCGGCAGTACGGTGGACACGAAGAATCCGTTGAAGGCAAACAGCGCCACCCCCATGCTCAGCATCAGCGTGGTGGCGAGATGTTTGCGCGACAGAAGTTCAAGCCAGCCGCCTGCCTCGCCGGAAGACTGCCCAGCTTCGGTGATCTCATCGGCAGCGGAGGGGAGGGACGGGCCGGCTAGTCTGTCCGTCGTATGGTCGGTCATGCAATGAACTCACTTTGCGAAACGGCATTGGATGCGATTTACCCCGATGCTACAACCTCAACAAAGGTTGAGGTAAAGCCATGCCCGAACAAAAAAACCATCTGACCGTCGGAGACGTCGCCCGCCGCAGCGGACTGGCCGTCTCCGCCATCCATTTCTACGAGCGCAAGGGCCTGATCTTTGCCGATCGAACGGGCGGCAACCAGCGACGCTATGGCCGCGACGTGCTGCGCCGGCTTGCCCTGATCCGCGCTGCACAGGAAGTGGGCCTGCCGCTCTCGGACGTCGCCGAGGCACTGTCTGCGCTGCCCCAGAAACGCACGCCGACGCCGGAAGACTGGCGCCAGATCGCCACCCGCTGGGCCGAGAAGCTCGACCAGCGCATCCGGATTCTGCAAGGCCTGCGCCACGATCTCGACGGCTGCATTGGCTGTGGTTGCCTGTCACTTCAGCGCTGTCAGCTCGTCAATCCCGCAGACCGGCTGGGCGATGAGGGGACCGGCGCCGTCACTTTGGCCGGCTGACGCCTTCGTGACCATCCGTGTCAGCATTCGCGCGATTGATTAACCCTCTGTTGACCATAAGTGGGCGACCTTCTGTGGAATGATGGTTGCATTTGATTCCGTTCGGCTGATTGTCGCCCCATTCTTGCCATAGGGCCTCAGTCGCAAGACGGCAGATCGGTCGAATCGAGCCACTTACAGTCTTCATTGAAATCCGGGCGGCATTGGAGTTTTCATGAGCAAGTTGTTGATCGCACTATCGTTTTGCGTGGCGATCCTCTCCCTCTCGACAACGGCTCAGGCCGGCAGTGCCCAGCTCCTTCTCGATGCCCGCACGGGCGAAGTGCTGGCCTCCGAAAACCCCGACGAACTCAATCATCCGGCCTCGCTGACCAAGATGATGTCGGTCTACATGGTGTTCGACGCCATTCGCGCCGGCAAGATCAGCTGGGACAGCCCGGTTCCCTTTTCGAAACACGCCGCCTCCCGCCCGCCGACCAAGCTTTTCGTCAAGGCTGGGGATTCGATTACGGTGCGCGAAGCCGTGCTCGCCATGATCGTCCGCTCGGCCAATGATGCCTCGGCTGCGATTGGCGAGAAGCTCGGCGGCACCGAGGAGGCATTCGCCGCGATGATGACGCGCAAGGCCCGTCAGCTCGGCATGATGAACACCACCTTCTTCAACGCCTCCGGCCTGCCGCATCCCCGGCAGTTCACCACGGCTCGCGACATGTCGACGCTCGGCGTTGCCCTGATGCGCGACTTCCCCGAGGAATACGAGATGTTCGCCACAAGGAGCTTCAAGTTCCGCGGCAAGACCATCAATGGCCATAACAACCTGATGTATCGTTACAAGGGTATGGACGGCATCAAGACCGGCTACACCAACGCCTCCGGCTTCAATCTCGTCAGCGCCGTCGAGCATAACGGCCGCCGCGTCGTCGGCGTCGTGATGGGTGGCCGGACCGCCGCCAGCCGCGACCGGATCATGGAGCGTCTGATCGACGCCAACATCAAGAAGGCCTCGACAGGCGACCAGTTGCTCGTTTCTCGCTCCACCGGCGTCCAGATGGACCTTGCCCGTCTTGGCGACGAGATCCCCGTTCCCGCTTCGCGCCAGTCGGCACTGGCCGCCGTGCAGAGCATGGCGGGTGCCTCCGGTACCCAGGCTCCGGATACGGTCGCCGCCTATGCACCGGCCCACACCCCATCGGCCGAGCTCGACGCGACGCCGCAGAGCCGTCTTGCTCCCGTTGACCAGCAGCAGACCGCAAGCACCGTCACACCGGCCGGCAAGAACAAGTGGCAGGTCCAGATTGCCGCCGCCACCTCCGCCCAGGCCGCCATGGAGCTCCTCTCCGAGGCGCGCCAGAAGGTCGGCGGTCCGCTCAATGACCTCGACACCTATACCGAAATGGTGACCCGCAACGGCGTCACCTTCTATCGCGCCCGATTCACCGGCTTCGACACCAAGGAAGACGCCCGCATCGCCTGCGACAAACTCGTGCGCCAGCGCTACGACTGCGTGCTGATGCCCGCGCGGGGGTGAGGTTCAGCCTTCAGAGGTCTGCCAAGACCTCGACAAGCCATCGGGAATCGCCCTTGTTTGCCGTGAACATTGGGGGAACATCATGCTGGCGGATCTGGCTAACCGTTTTGAACAGGCCTCGGCCCGGTACGCCGAAATCAATGGCATTCTCCGCGACAGCGACTGGTTCCTGCTGAAGCTGGCCGAGGAGGCCGGTGAACTGCTACAGGCGGCCAATCGGCTCAGCGGCCGCAGCCGCCCCAAAGGCATGAGCGAGGAGGAGCTGAAATCTGTGCTCGCAGATGAGACCGCCGATCTCCTCGGCCATGTCCTGCTCTTTGCGCGCCATCATGGGCTGCCTTTGGAGGAAGCCATCCAAAGAAAGTGGCGCTTCACCCCTTAGCCTGAGGCAATCAGGCCAGGATCAGTTGGGTTTGCCTGCCTCAGTCAGCAGCTGCATCGCTAGGGATATCCCTGCCCGAGCTGATACCATTCTTTCTCGGAAGCCCCTAGCTATCGGGAGTAGACCGGCATTTCTGATCACCTAATCTTCGCCAGCTGTGGCATGTGTTGATTTTTCTATGGGTTGTGTATAAATACACAAGGGTCGGGATGGGTGCAAAACGCAGACCGCTAACGCCCCGTGAGGTGGACAGGAGGCTACGTGCGGATGGCTGGGCCATCAAGCGCAAAGGGCCAGGCGACCATGTGCAATATGCTCACACAGACAAGTTGGGAAAAGTGACCTTGGACATGGGTGTTCGCGAAGTCCCGACCGGAACGCTGCGATCCATCTACAGGCAGGCCGGCTGGGTTTGGTAACCTGAGGTGGCCATGGAGAGTTACGATGCCTTTCGCCCATGCAATTCTTCATGAAGAAAACGGCGTCTTCGGCGTCTCGTTCCCGGATTTTCCCGGATGCATTACAGGCGCTGACAGCGAAGAGGACGCCATTCGTAAAGCCGATGAAGTCTTGACATTCCACGTGACTGGCATGCTGGAGGACGGCGAAGCGTTGCCTGCTAGGCGAAGCGTGAAGGCGCTTTTGGCGGATCCTGATGTAAAGGAGAGCCTGGCTGAAGGTGTGCTATTTCTCGCGCGCTACGAATTACCGCGAAAGTCGGTGCGCATCAACATATCGATGGACGAAACGCTGGTGGAGGCAATCGATCGCGCCGCCGAATATGCCAAGCAGTCGCGGTCCGGCTTTCTGGCAGAAGCCGCGCGATTGCGAATCCGAGACATGTTGAAAGCTGACTGATCAGCCCGCCTCAACCACCTCAAAGAACCGCATGCATTCCAGGAGGTCCTCCGCCACATGGGCGCAGAGTGCCTCGATTTCCTCGGTGGGTGCGAGCAGATCCGGCACCATCACCGCCATCATGCCGGCCGCATGGGCGGAGCGGATGCCGTTATGGCTGTCCTCGAGCGCCAGACAGTCGTGAGGCGCAACACCCAGCCGCTCGGCCGCCACGAGATAGGGGTCGGGTGCCGGCTTGCCCTTGTGATAATCGCCCTGCGCCACCACTGCGTCGAAACGGCGGATGAGGTCGAAGCCCGCCAGGTGATGCTCGACCTGGTGATGCGCCGATGAGGTGGCAATCGCCCTTGGCAGGCCCAATGTGTCCAGTAGGTCGAGCAGTTCGACCACACCGGCTTTCAGCCGCAGATCCTTTTCCAGGAGCCTGTGGAAATGTTCGAGCCAGAGAACCCGGAAACCATCTGCGTCGAAACCGTCACCCCAGGTCCGCTTGAAAAGCGCCGAGATCCCGGTCCAGGGCTGCCCCATCATCCCTTCATAGACCCGCTCATCGATCGGCAGGCCCCGTTCCCTCGCAGCCGAAATGACCGAGGCCCGGTAGTGGATCTCGGTATCGAGCAGCAGTCCGTCCATGTCGAAGACGACGGCTTTGGGAGGGCGGGGGAGGTGGGGCATCAGGGAGCGCCTCTGCTATTGTAAGAGGAATGTTTCTAGGCGTTGCCCGACGCTCCCCGAGATCTTCGAACAGCCTGAGAAGATAACCATCCGGATCGGCGACGACGAATTGCCGATTGCCGACCTCGTGATCGCCGCGGCGATACCATTTCTCCTCAAGCGGCAGATAGAGGGGCACCCCGGCACTTTCGAGCCGCCTCAGAATGGGCGCAACCTGTGGCACCAGGATCTGCAGGTTCAGGCCGCGACCGAAAGGCCGTTCGAGAGGGGCATCCTTTATCTCGAAGGTGCGCCCGATCCCGATCTGGTCGATCATCAGTTGCGCGGTGCCGAGTGTCAGGAAGCTGAACCCTTCCTCGGGCCGCTCATAGGCGACGTCAAAACCAACATGGTCGCAATAAAACGCCCGGCTCGTCAGCCAGTCGCTGACGGCAAGTTCGGGAACGAGGGCGTTTGTCCTCAAGCCTTCGTCCCGCCCACCGTGATCTGGTCCATCCTCAAATGCGGCTGGCCGACGCCGACGGGAACCCACTGGCCGGCCTTGCCGCAATTGCCGATCCCGGTGTCGAGCTTCGAATCATTGCCGATCATGGTGATGCGCTTCATCGCATCCGGACCGTTGCCGATCAGCATCGCGCCTTTCACCGGCGCACCGATCTTGCCGTTTTCGATCAGGTAGGCCTCGGTGCAGCCGAAGACGAACTTGCCCGAGGTGATGTCCACCTGGCCACCGCCGAAGGACACGGCATAGATCCCCTTTTTGACGGAGGCGATGATCTCCTCCGGCGTCTTGTCGCCCGAGAGCATATAGGTGTTGGTCATGCGCGGCATGGGCTGGTGGGCATAACCCTGACGACGACCGTTGCCGGTCGCCTTCATGCCCATGAGCCGGGCGTTCTGCCGGTCCTGCATGTAGCCGACGAGCCGGCCGTTTTCGATCAGGACATTGTAGGCCGAGGGCGTGCCCTCGTCGTCCACGGTGATCGAGCCGCGGCGATTGTCGATCGTGCCGTCGTCCACCACGGTCACGCCCGGAGCTGCGACCATCTCGCCCATCAGCCCGGCAAAGGCTGAAGTTCTCTTGCGGTTGAAATCGCCTTCCAGGCCATGGCCCACCGCCTCATGCAGCATGACACCCGGCCAGCCGTTGCCGAGAACGATATCCATGGTCCCGGCCGGCGCTTCCTGCGCGTCGAGATTGACGAGCGCCTGGCGCAGCGCCTCGTCAGCGCCGCGCTGCCAGCTTTCTTGCGTCAGGAACTCCTGAAAGCCCATGCGTCCGCCGGTGCCGAAGGAGCCGCTTTCCTGCCGGTCGCCCTCACCGGTGACGACGGAGATGTTGATGCGGGTCATCGGGCGGATGTCGCGCACCCGGTGTCCGTCGGCCCGCAGGATCTCGACCACTTGCCAGCTCGCGCCGACGGTTGCCGTCACCTGCCGCACCTTGGGGTCCTTGTTGCGCAGATAGGCGTCGATCTCCGACAGCAGCTTCACCTTCTCCTCGAAGGTCGGCGAACCGATCGGATTGCCGTCGCCATAGAGCTTGGCATTGGTCCGCTGCGGCGCCGTGGCATAGGAGCCTGAATAACCGTGGGTCACGGCACCCACGGCGTCCGCCGCGCGGGAGAGGGCAGCCAGCGAGAGTTCACCGGAATGGGCGTAGCCCACGGCCTCGTCGGCCACGGCGCGCAGGCCAAAACCCTGATCGGTGTTGAAGGAACCGCCCTTCAGCCGTCCGTTGTCGAAGGTCAGCGATTCCGCCTGGGCATGTTCGACGAACAGCTCCCCGTCGTCAGCGCCCTTGAGAGCATCGGCAACGCGCCGCGTCAGCGTGGCGTCGTCGCAGTCGAAGAGGGAGAGAAGGTCCTGGGTCATGCATGTCTCCTTGAGCGCTGGCATCAAGCATGTAGGCGCGCGACGAAAAAGGGGCAAGCCCGCCGGACTTGCCCCTATCTATAATGTCATCACGATCCGGCGACTGTGCCCTCACGGCAGCGTGTCATAGCCTTCGCCGAAGCCGGCAAGCTCGATCGGGATGCCGACGCGGTCCTGATCGGCCGATTCGCGCAGTGCGAACACGGCGGCCTTGCCGGCGCGCAGGATCTTCATCAGCTCCTCGTCGATCTCCACTTCCACATAGCAGCCTTCGGAGAAACAGCGGGTGAAATAGGCGCGACCGATATTGTTGCCGTCGACGAAGAGCTCCATGCCGTCCTTCAGGAGCACGCCGAGCGGCGCCAGGATGCGCAGGATGCGGGCCTTGCGGTCCGCCGTCTTCAGCACCACGACCGACAGACCGACCTCGGGCCGGTCTTCCGCGATCACGTTCTGCATCAGGGCGCATTGCTCTTCGGATGCACCCGCCGGCTTGTCGCAGATCACCGACCAGGCACCGTGATTGGAACGGATCGAGCCCGGCTGTTGCTGGGGTTGCTGGCTCTGTGCCGGCGTCGCGAGTGCGGCGATCAGCACGGCACTCGCGGTCAGGCTGGACCAGGCAAGTCTTGGCAGACCCATGAAAACCTCTGGAAAACGAATCATCGACGACATTCTTGTCGCCGGGGTGCGGAAATGGAAAGCCCAAAAGCCTTTTTTAAGGCTGACTGCGGCATAATTGGGACTGTGATTCCGTCGCTGTCTGGCAATCAACCGGCCTTTTCAGCCGCTTGAAGCGAAAGCCTGTGAATGCAGGGCGCATCTATTTGATGAAGCGCAAAAATGCCGCACCGGCTTTGGCTTGGGCGTATTGCGATTGCGGCCAATCTGTGATTTGAAACGGCGACACTAGCATGATTTTTGCGCTATGGTTTGATGTGGATCAAGCGCTTGGGGAGACCAAACCGTGATGAAGAGAACCTATGCAGCCTTGGCCGCCTTGGCCTGTCTGCTTTTCGCTTCTGTCAGCTTCGCAGATCAGCCGAAGCCCTGGCAGATGGGTATGCAGGAAGCAGCGACGTCTATCATGGAGAAGAATCGCTGGTTCGAGCAATACACGCTCTGGTTCATCGTTCCGATCACCATTTTCGTTCTGCTGCTTCTGGTGATCGTGGTCGTCAAGTTCCGTGCATCGGCCAATCCGGTGCCGTCGAAGACGAGCCACAACACTGCGATCGAAATTGCCTGGACGGTGATTCCGGTCCTGATCCTCTTCGCTATTGCGGTCCCATCCTTCAACCTGCTGACCTACCAGCTCAAGATGCCCGAAAACCCTGATGTGACCATCAAGGCGACGGCAACCCAGTGGCTGTGGAGCTACGAATATCAGGGCGAACAGGCCGTTTCCTTCGACAGCTACATGCTGAAAGAGGGTGACCGGGCCACCTACGGCAAGGAAGACGTTGCGCGCTATCCGCGTCTTCTCGCCGTCGACAACGAAGTTGTCGTTCCCGTCGGCAAGACCGTCCGTCTGCTGGTCACGGCTGCCCCGACCGACGTTATCCACGCCTTCGCCATGCCCGCCTTCGGTATCAAGATCGACGCCGTCCCCGGTCGTCTGAATGAGACCTGGTTCCGTGCCGATCGTGAAGGCCTGTATTACGGCCAGTGTTCCGAGCTCTGTGGCAAGGACCACGCCTACATGCCGATCGCGATCCGTGTGGTCTCCGACGAGCAGTATGCGACCTGGCTGCAGGCTGCGACCTCTGACCTCGCTGGCGCCAACAAGGCGCTGATGGCTGCTGTCGACGGCGCTCCCGCCGCCGTCCAGACCGCCGAAAACGCAACGAACTGAGAGGAGTGAGGACAATGGCTGGCTCTGTTGCCCACGACGAACACGCACACGGTGCGCATCACGACCATAAGCCGGGCTTCTTCGCTCGCTGGTTCCTGTCGACAAACCACAAGGACATCGGCACCCTCTACCTGATCTTCGCGATCGTCGCGGGCATCATCGGTGCCGGCCTCTCGGTTGCCATGCGTATGGAGCTGCAGGACCCCGGCATCCAGATCTTCCACGGTCTGGCATCCATGGTCTACGGCTTCGAAGGCGATGCTGCCATCGACGGCGGCAAGCACATGTACAACGTCTTCACGACGGCCCACGCGCTGATCATGATCTTCTTCATGGTCATGCCGGCGCTGATCGGCGGCTTTGCCAACTGGATGATCCCGATCATGATCGGCGCTCCTGACATGGCCTTCCCGCGCCTCAACAACATCTCCTTCTGGCTGATCGTTCCGGCCTTCCTGCTGCTCGTGCTCTCGATGTTCGTCGAAGGCCCGGCCGGTGGTTACGGTGTCGGCGGCGGCTGGACGCTCTATCCGCCCCTTGCGACCTCGGGCCAGCCCGGTCCGGCCGTTGACCTGGCGATCTTCGCGCTCCACGTTTCCGGTGCGTCGTCGATCCTCGGTGCGATCAACTTCATCACCACGATCCTGAACATGCGCGCTCCGGGCATGACGCTGCACAAGATGCCGCTCTTCGCCTGGTCCGTTCTCGTGACCGCCTTCCTGCTGCTGCTGTCGCTGCCGGTTCTGGCTGGCGCCATCACCATGCTGCTGACCGACCGCAACTTCGGCACGACCTTCTTCTCGCCCGAAGGCGGTGGTGACCCGATCCTCTACCAGCACCTGTTCTGGTTCTTCGGTCACCCGGAAGTCTACATCCTGATCCTGCCCGGCTTCGGCATCATCAGCCACATCGTGTCGACTTTCTCGAAGAAGCCGGTCTTCGGTTACCTCGGCATGGCCTATGCCATGGTCGGCATCGGCGCCGTCGGCTTCGTTGTCTGGGCACACCACATGTACACCGTCGGCCTGTCGCTCCAGGCGCAGCGCTACTTCCTCTTCGCAACCATGGTCATCGCGGTGCCGACCGGCATCAAGATCTTCTCGTGGATCGCGACGATGTGGGGTGGTTCGCTCACCTTCAAGACTCCGATGATCTGGTCGATCGGCTTCATCTTCCTGTTCACCGTCGGTGGCGTGACGGGCGTCCAGCTCGCCAATGCCGGTCTCGACCGCTCGCTGCATGACACCTATTACGTCGTGGCCCACTTCCACTACGTTCTGTCGCTCGGCGCCGTCTTCGCGATCTTCGCCGGCTGGTACTACTGGTTCCCGAAGATCACCGGCTACATGTACAGCGAGTTCGTCGGCAAGCTGCACTTCTGGATCATGTTCATCGGCGTCAACCTGGTGTTCTTCCCGCAGCACTTCCTCGGCCTCGCCGGCATGCCGCGCCGCTACATCGACTATCCGGATGCCTATGCCGGCTGGAACTATGTCTCGTCGATCGGCTCCTACATCTCGGCCTTCGCGGTTCTGATCTTCCTCTACGGCGTCTTCGAAGCCTTCGCCAAGAAGCGCCTGGCCGGCAATAACCCCTGGGGTGAAGGTGCGACCACGCTGGAATGGCAGCTGTCTTCGCCGCCGCCGTACCACCAGTGGGAACAGCTGCCGAAGATCAAGTAAGCAGCGCTGATTGAGCCCTGAACCAACGGGCGCCGCGATCCTCAAGGGTTGCGGCGCCCGCAAAACCAAACGAAGAACGGAATTCGAAAGCATGACGGTCATCGACAATCGCGACGTATTCGGCATCGAGGGCGAAGTCCGCCTGTCCGAAGCCGGCCCGCGCGATTTCTTCGCGCTCCTGAAGCCGCGGGTCATGTCCCTCGTCGTCTTCACCGCACTTGCTGGCCTGGTACTTGCACCGGGCGACATCAATCCGATCATCGGTTTCATTGCGATTCTCTGCATCGCCGTGGGCGCAGGCGCTTCGGGCGCGCTCAACATGTGGTACGATGCCGACATCGACGCGGTCATGAGCCGCACCGCGACCCGCCCCGTTCCGGCAGGCCGCGTGACGCCCCAGGAGGCGCTGGCCTTCGGGCTTGTCCTTTCGGTGTTCTCGGTCGGTCTGCTTGGCCTTGCCGTCAACTGGTTCTCGGCAGGCCTGCTCGCCTTCACCATCTTCTTTTATGCCGTCGTCTATACGATGTGGCTCAAGCGCTCGACCCCGCAGAACATCGTCATCGGCGGTGCGGCCGGCGCTTTCCCGCCCATGGTCGGCTGGGCCTGCGTCACCGGCGGCGTCTCGCTCGACAGCCTCATCCTGTTCATGATCATCTTCCTCTGGACCCCGGCGCATTTCTGGGCGCTGGCGCTGTTCAAGATGAAGGAATACGGCGCCGTTGGCGTGCCGATGATGCCCAATGTTGCCGGCATCCCCTCGACCAAGCGCCAGATCACGCTCTATGCCGTCCTGACCGCCGTCACTGGCGTGCTGCCGACCTTTACCGGCCTGTCGTCGATCGGCTATGGCATCGTCGCAGCACTGCTTGGCCTCGTCTTCGTCCACTGTTCCATCGCCGTCTGGCGTATGGCCGACGGCGATGAGAAGATGGTGCCGGCCAAGAAGCTGTTCGCCTATTCGATCTTCTATCTTTTCGCGATCTTCTCGGCCCTGATGATCGACTTTTATGTCGCGCCGCTTGCCGTGACACTCGGAGGTGCCGCCTGATGGATACCGTGGAACTCAACGAAAAGCAGAAGAAGTCCCGTCGTGGCCGCAACATCGCGCTCGGCGTGGTTCTGGCAGCGCTGGTGATCATCTTCTACGTCGTCACCATCATCAAGATCGGAAACGTGGGTTAACGAGGCTCGCATCGTGACTGTATCGCACGACAACACAAAGGTTTCGAACCGCCGCAATGCCGGCGTCGCCGCAGCTTGCGTCGTCTTTGTCGGCTCGATGGTCGGCATGGCCTATGCGGCCGTGCCGCTCTACCAGTTGTTCTGCCAGGTCACAGGCTTCGGCGGCACCACTCAGCGCGTCGAGCAGATGTCCGACGTGGTTCTCGACCGGACGATCAACGTAACCTTCGACGCCAATTCCGCCTCGGGCCTGAACTGGGACTTCAAGGCGGTGGACAAGAAGGTGACGCCGCGGATCGGCGAGACCGTCCAGGTCACCTACACCGCCACCAATAACTCACCGCATCCTGTGACCGGCGAGGCGATCTTCAACGTCACGCCTCTCGAGGCCGGCGCCTACTTCAACAAGGTCCAGTGCTTCTGCTTCACCGAGACCACGTTGCAGCCGGGCGAGACGCTCGAAATGCCCGTCGTATTCTTTGTTGATCCCGCCATCGTCGAGACGGAGGAGACAAAGGGCATCGGCACGATTACCCTGTCCTACACCTTCTATCCGCGCGCAGATCAGGCGCCGGTGGCCGCACTCGCGGTCGAGGAAGACAAGGGACAGCCGAAACTGTGAGAGGGCTCCGGTTCGCCGGAACTCGTAATGAAATTGACATTCGGGGATTGCTGAAATGGCCGAAGCGCACCAGAAGAACCACGACTACCACATCATCGATCCGAGCCCCTGGCCGCTTCTGGCCTCGATCGGCGCCTTCGTCCTCACCTTTGGTGGCGTCGGCTACATGCGCTACCTGAACGGCGGTTCGCTGAACCTGTTCGGCGTCGACTTCGCCAATCCGTGGCTGTTCTTCATCGGCCTCGCCATCGTGCTGTTCACGATGTTCGCCTGGTGGGCCGACACCATCAAGGAAGCCCACGAAGGTCATCACACTCGCGTCGTGTCGCTGCACCTGCGCTACGGCATGATCATGTTCATCGCGTCCGAAGTGATGTTCTTCGTCGCCTGGTTCTGGGCCTTCTTCGATGCCAGCCTGTTTGCCGGCGAAGCCATCCAGACGAGCCGCGTCGAATTCACCGGTGGTCAGTGGCCGCCGGTTGGCATCGAAGTTGTCGATCCCTGGCACCTGCCGCTCTACAACACGGTCATCCTGCTTCTGTCGGGCACCTGCGTAACCTGGGCACACCATGCCCTGCTGCACAATGACCGCAAGGGCCTGGTCTATGGCCTGCTGCTGACGGTCCTGCTCGGCATCCTGTTCTCCTTCGTCCAGGCTTACGAATACGCAGTCTCGCCCTTCGACTTCAAGAATTCGATTTACGGCGCGACCTTCTTCATGGCGACCGGCTTCCACGGCTTCCACGTTCTGGTCGGCACGATCTTCCTGATCGTCTGCCTGTTCCGAGCACTCGCCGGCCACTTCACCGCGCAACAGCATTTCGGCTTCGAAGCTGCCGCCTGGTACTGGCACTTCGTCGACGTCGTCTGGCTGTTCCTCTTCTTCGCCATCTACATCTGGGGCGACTGGGGTGCGCCGCTCGCCGTCCACTGATCCGGGTGACGACAAGTTTCAGAAGGGCGGCGAAAGCCGCCCTTCGTGCTTTCAGCCCGTGCGACGATCCGGCACTGGGAGGAAAGCCGCCCATGGTCTAAGGGTTGGCGGGGACACAGGGACAGCGTCGAGGAGAGGTCCGATGACCGAAGACAATGCGAAATTTCCACCGGTGGACCCGGTCAAGGTGGCGCTGAGCGCCTCCTGCCCGCGCTGCGGTACCGGCAAGCTCTTCGATGGTCTCTTGAAGCCCAAGGCCCGCTGCCAATCCTGTGGCTTCGATCTCTCCTGGATCGATGCCGGTGACGGGCCTGCAATCTTCGTCATCCTTCTCGCCGATCTGCTGGTTGTTGGCTTCGCCCTCTGGGTGGAGCTGACCTATGAACCCTCCATCTGGCTGCACATCCTCGTCATCGCGCCAATCGGCGTGGGCCTGACACTCTGGTTGATGCGCTTTCTGAAGGCCTTGCTGATTGCGCTTCAGTACAAGCACAATGCCTCGCAGGGAGTGATCGACCGTGGCTGATATTGAGATGGGGCAGGGCGGCAAAGGCGAGAACCGTCGCAGCTGGCGCTTCTGGCTGGCGCTCATCCTGGTGCCAACGGCCCTCGTCATCCTGCTCTCGCTCGGCACCTGGCAGGTCAACCGCCTGCATTGGAAGGAAACCCTTCTTGCTGCGATCGAGGAGCGCAGCACCGCGCCCGCCATCGAGATATCCGAGGTCGAGCGGCAGCTACAGGCGGACGAGCCGATCGATTACCGTCATGCCACCGCCAGCGGCCGCTATCTGCACGAGAAGGAGCGGCATTTCCTCGCTACCTTCCAGGGCCAGTCGGGCTTTTACGTCTACACGCCGCTCGAACTCGCCGACGGGCGCTATCTCTTCGTCAACCGCGGCTTCGTGCCCTATGACCGCAAGGACGCCTCCACCCGCCCCGAAGGGCAGATTGAGGGAGTGCAGACGGTCATCGGCCTGGCGCGGGCCGAACTGACGGAGAAACCTTCGTCTCTGGTGCCGGATAACGATGAAAAGGCCAATATCTTCTACTGGAAGGATCTGACCCGCATGGCGGCCTCGGTCGATCTTCCCGCCGATCGCGTCCTGCCCTTCTTCCTGGATGCCGACGCAACGCCGGTGGCCGGAGGTTTGCCCAAGGGGGGCGTGACCCAGATCGACCTGCCCAACAATCACATGCAATATGCCATCACCTGGTATGGCCTGGCTGTTGCGCTGATCGCAGTCTCGCTGGCCGGCCTTTTCCGGCGCAGATCCCGATAGTCCGCGAGCGCCTTTTGGTCTAAACACGCTCGACGTGCGGTCTGAATCGGCCGCTGCTACAGGGGGATTGCATGTCTTACGTCGCTGCAACGCTGGTCGCGCTGGTCGCGCTGGAACATATCTACATCCTCGTCCTGGAGATGTTTCTCTGGACGACACCGACCGGTCGCCGCGCCTTCGGCATGAAGCCCGAGCAGGCGGAAGCGACCAAGGTCATGGCTGCCAACCAGGGTCTCTATAACGGCTTCCTCGCCGCCGGCCTGATCTGGGGCCTGCTTCACCCCGATGTCGCCTTTGGCACTCAAATTCAGTTGTTTTTCCTTGGCTGTGTGCTGGTTGCCGGCCTATATGGGGGTGCAACGGCCTCGCGGAAGATCTTCGTCATTCAGGCTCTGCCCGCGGCGCTCGCCATTCTCGCTGTCCTGATTGCCGGCTGACCCGATGAACATGCACATGAACCGCCCCCCTCTGACGATCAGGCTCTGCGGCCCCCGCGGCTTCTGCGCCGGGGTTGATCGCGCGATCCAGATCGTCGTGCTCGCGCTGAAGCGTTACGGAGCGCCGGTTTATGTCCGCCACGAGATCGTCCACAACAGGTATGTCGTGGAAGGGCTGGAGGCCAAGGGCGCAATCTTCGTCGAGGAACTCGATGAAATCCCCGCCGAGCATCGCCAGCAACCGGTGGTCTTCTCCGCCCATGGTGTGCCGAAATCGGTGCCGGAAGATGCCGCAAGCCGCAACCTCTTCTATCTCGACGCCACCTGTCCGCTGGTCTCCAAGGTCCACAAGCAGGCCATGCGCCATGAGCGCCTCGGTCGCCATGTGATCCTGATCGGCCACGAAGGCCACCCGGAAGTCATCGGCACCATGGGCCAGCTGCCGCCCGGAAGCGTCTCGCTGATCGAAACGGTCGAGGATGCCGACGCCTACCAGCCCGCCGATCCCGACAATCTCGGCTACGTCACCCAGACGACGCTCTCCGTCGATGACACCGCAGGTGTGATCGCGCGTCTTATGGAGCGCTTCCCCAATCTGACGCCGCCTTCCGCCGACAGCATCTGCTATGCGACCACCAATCGCCAGGAAGCCGTAAAACAGGCCGCCCCCGGCTGCGATCTGTTCATCGTCGTCGGCGCCCCCAATTCCTCGAACTCAAAGCGCCTCGTCGAAGTTGCCCTGCGGGCAGGGGCCACCCGCTCGGCTCTCGTCCAGCGCGCCTCCGAGATTGACTGGGCCGAGATCGGCGAGATCCGCACCCTCGGCATATCCGCCGGCGCCTCCGCGCCCGAGGTCATCGTCGACGAAATCATAGACGCCTTCCGCGAACGCTTCGACGCCAAGGTGGAACTCGCGATCACGACAGAGGAAAACGAGCACTTCCTCGTCAACCGCGAGCTGCGCGATGTGGAGCTCACCCGGGAGGACATGGCCTGGGTGAATGGGTGATCGGCAAGTACTAGAGCGTGTCGCGGCAAACGTGATTCAGGATTCCTGTTTTTCTTGATCTGTGATTGACTGTGCCCATGGAAGGAGAAGCGCCATGGGCAAGCCGCATCCGATGGAGTTGCGTGAGCGTGTCGTCGCGTTTGTGAATGAAGGCAATAGCAACCGGGAAGCCGCCCGGCATTTCCGGGTTTCGCCCCGGTTCGTCAACAACATGATGATCCTGCATCGTTCCTCTGGTTCTCTTCGCCCCGCAAGACAGGGCCATCCGCCTGGCAGTAAACTTTCGCCGCATGGGCAATGGCTCAGCGAGCGTGTGGCTCTGCATGGCGAAGTGACTCTGGACGAATTGTGTCTCGAACTGGCCGAGCGCGGCATCGACGTCCACCGCGCCACCGTCGGGCGGTTTCTGCACCGGCTTGGGTTGAGCAATAAAAAAAAGCCTGAAGGCAAGCGAGCAGCGCAGACCGGAGATCGCCAAGGCGCGTGATCTTTGGATCAACCGCCGCAAGCGGTTCTTCGACAAGGCGTTGTCCAGGCTCATCTTTATCGATGAGACGTCCACGAATACCCGTTTGACGAAGCGCACCGGATGGTCTGCCAAAGGCAGTCGCTTTGCAGCCTACGCTCCCTTCGGCCACTGGAAGACGCAGACATTCATCGCCGGACTGCGCTGCCATGGCCTGACCGCGCCATGGATTGTCGATGCGCCGATGAACAGCCGCATCTTCGAAACATGGATCGAGACACAGCTTGCGCCGACACTGTCGCCCGGCG
>LFEF01027753.1_pt1 | contig 26714 bp, 26 predicted proteins | sample 619371 | NCBI WGS metagenome assembly LFEF01 (sample SAMN03014291, study PRJNA259931) | freshwater metagenome | biome: lake; feature: waterbloom | place: China: Taihu Lake | collected 2006-08 | depth 0 m m
GCTTATTCTTAAGATTAGCCGAATCTCCCCCAATCCCTTTACTGTTGCCTCTTGCAAGAGTGCCTCTTGCCTCGTCTCAACAAGCAATTTAAATGCGCGGGCAGCTTAATCATGGTTATGGCTCTTTTCTCTAGGATACCATTGGCTTTGTCCATCGGGTAAATCAACTAAGGTAATTCCCCTCGTTTTTAATTGTTCCCTTAATCGATCGCCGCTTCCGTAAAGTGCAAGGGTTTGCGATAATGAGCTTGGAGAACAAAGAGATGTAAACCATTGGATCGAGGGTTCGTTAAATTTTAAAGTTTTTATCCATAAATTATTCATAGTTTGTGCTTTTTAATTTTTTGAGAACTAGCCAAGCATTCGTTTAGTTGTGTCAAGATTTCCTCTTTATTTAAATTTCTGCCGATAAAAACTAACTGATTATTAGGAGATGTATCCCATTCTACCGCTTGCAGATCGTAACGAGGGCCGCTCAATTGAAAAATATGTTTTAAATCGCTTTGTTGAAACCAGAGAATCCCTTTTGCTCGAAAAACATTTATCGGCATTTTTTCCGTGAGAAAAGGTTCAAATTTATCTAGATTAAATGGTTTATCGCTAACAAAGGAGACAAAATTAAAGTCTTCAGGAGATTGATTATCACTGGAGATTGGGCGATTTTTTTGAAAGTCTCTCAACTGGACTTTATACAATTCTTCTTTAGTTAAACCTAGGTCTAACAATAAACCCAAAGGAACCTGACCATAACTACTTTTTAGGAGTCTTATACCCTCTTTTTCTCGACGAATAAACTTTTCTAAATCATCTAATTTCTTGGGACTGACTCGATCTATTTTATTGAGAATTACCACGTCACCATAACGAATTTGACTAAGGGCAATATTACTATCAAAATGATCGGCAGTAAAGTTTTCAGAATCCACGAGGGTAATAATAGAATCTAAGCGAGTCAGATATTTTAATTCCGTGGCTAGGAAAGTGAGGATAATTGGCAAAGGATCTGCTAATCCTGTGGTTTCAATAATTAGATAGTCCACGGGTATTTCTTTTTCTAAGACCTGATAGACTGTCTCAATTAAACTATCATTAATCGTACAACAAATACAGCCATTACTCAATTCTACCATATCTTCATCGATGGAGACAAGCAATTGAGAATCAATATTAATATCCCCAAACTCATTGACTAATACTGCAACTTTTAACCCTTCTTTATTGTCAAGAATATGATTTAGTAAGGTGGTTTTTCCACTGCCTAAAAAACCAGTAATAATCGTCACAGGCATTCCCGATTTAGGCAAGCAAGGGAGGGAATCGGAGAGAGGAATTATCAAAGAACTCATGGCAGCTAACCCACTTGTAAGTTAATTAATTGACAGAAAATAGGCTTTTCTCAACCCTGTTAAATTCGCCTGGAAGGGATCGATATCCCCTATTTGCCGGTTTATACAAAAGTTTCAGAGATTAATTTTAGATAGGATCGCTGTTTGCATTTTTTCTAATAAATCTGCCAGCGTCATCGAACCTAAATCACCCCCTTGTCGAGTGCGAACACTTAGAGTTTTACTGCTAACTTCTCGTTTTCCAATCACAGCTAAGACAGGGATTTTTTCTAGTTCTCCTGTACGAATTTGTTTACCTAAACGCTCACCACTTTTATCGATTTCCACTCGATAACCAGCTTGTTTTAACTGCATTGCTACCTCTAAAGCATAATGATGCTGTTCATCACTAACGGGTAATAAACGTACTTGAATAGGTGCTAACCAGAGAGGAAAATCTCCCGCATAATTCTCGATTAAAATACCAAAAAATCTTTCCAAAGAGCCAAAAATAGCTCGATGAATCATAATCGGTCTTTCCCGAGTACCATCCCTAGCGACATATTGCATATCAAAGCGTTCTGGCAAGTTAAAATCGACCTGAATCGTGGAACATTGCCACATTCTACCGATCGCATCTTGAATTTTTATATCAATTTTCGGACCATAAAAAGCCCCACCTCCCTGATCCTCAATATAATCCCACTTTTTAGCATTTAAGGCCTCAATTAAAGCTGCGGTTGCCAATTCCCAAACACTATCACTACCCACGGATTTACTGGGGCGAGTCGATAAATTTATCTGATAATTAGTAAAGCCAAAATCGGAGAGAATTTTCTCGGTTAAGTTCAAAACTCCTAGAATCTCTGCGGCAATTTGTTCGGGTAAACAGAAAATATGAGCATCATCTTGGGTAAAACCTCGCACCCGCATTAATCCGTGTAAAACCCCCGAGCGCTCGTAACGATAAACTGTGCCTAATTCTGCCCATCTTAGGGGAAATTCTCGATAGGAATGCAGGTCATTTTGATAGGTTAAAACATGAAAAGGACAATTCATCGGCTTAATTTGATAGCTTTGCTGTTCTAACTCGATCGCCTCAAACATATTGTCGCGATAAAAGTCCCAATGTCCGGAAGTTTTCCACAAATCTAAATTAGCTAGATGGGGAGTATAAAGAAATTGATAACCGGCTTCTAAATGAGCTTGGCGCCAATAATCTTCGATTAAATAACGCATTGTTGCACCCCGGGGATGCCAAAAAACTAAGCCTCCACCTGCATCTTCTTGGATGCTAAATAATTTTAATTGTTGTCCCAATTTGCGATGATCTCGTCGCTGCGCTTCTTCTTTTTGTTGGAGATAATTTTGTAATTCTGCGGGGGTTTGCCAAGCTGTGCCGTAAATTCGCTGTAATTGCGGCTGTTTTTCATCTCCTTGCCAATAAGCACCCGCTACACTTTCCAAGGCGAAAGCATCGGGGTTAATTTCCCCCGTCGAGTTGAGATGGGGTCCCGCGCACAGATCCCACCAAAATTCTTCCGGGGGAGAAACAGCACCATCAATTAACGAGGGTTCTCGATCGCTCCGTCCTGCGTCTGGACTACCGATAAAATAACGGGTAATGGTTTCATCTGGGGGAATTCTCTCTAAAATTAACTTTTTGTAGGGTTGATTAAGGCGCTCGATTTCTGCGGCAATTTCGCTTCTTTCCAGCACTTCTCGGATAATTGGCAGGTTTTGCCCGATAATTCGCCCCATTTCTGCCGCTATTTTCTCCAAATCTTCGGGGGTAAAGGGTGTTGGGCGATCAAAATCGTAGTAGAATCCCGTTTCTGTCCAGGGACCAATAGCGACTTTGGTTTCAGGAAAGAGAGTTTGTACAGCCATCGCTAAGATATGGGCGCAAGTATGGCGTATTTTTACGATTTTTTGCGAATCTTCTTCGATAACGGGGCTTTCTGCCAGGGGGTACTTAATTTGATTGACCATTGCCAGTTAAAGTGATAATGATTATCATTTTAGCAAAGGAGGGCTGATGTCTGAGAGAAAAATGCGCTCAAATCCTCTAGCGGCAAGCTCAACGATAATTAATTTTTGAGAGTTCAACAATGAGAAAAATAGGCATAAAATCTCTAAATAGAGAATTTAATTGATTAAAGCTCATTTTTGATTCTCCTGACGACCGAATACTGGCTACTTACTCCTCAACCAAGGGAAGATTTTTGAATTTGACAAGAGGTCTATACTTAATAGAGCCGTAGATTAATAACATTGTCGTTAAAGTCATGGCCATAATTAGGGGGGCAATTTTGGCTAACCAGAAAGCCACGAAGATTATGCCGATTCCGTCAGCGAGTAAGATGGGTAAACGTGGCCCTATGCCATGGTCAATAATTTTTCCCGTGCTTGGCTGCAGTTGAATTTTGGCTAAACAATGAAACCAAATTTGACTAACTAAAACTATTAAAGCTCCCCATCCTATCCAGAGGGCAGCCACATAAAAGCCCGCTAATTCTAAAACAATTGTACTAATTGTGACCATAAAAAAGCGATCGAGGCGAGGATCGCTGGTTTTTTGCTGAAATTGGGCAATTTCTCCCAAGTCCACCGCTGCCATGCGTGCCTGTTCCATGCACATCCCCAGGGTACCTAGGGCAAGAATAGCAGCGGATAGGTTTTCCGGTGAGAAGATTTGGGAGATTATGCCTAAACTAGCCGGAAAAAACAGTAAAAAAAGGATCGTTCGTCTCATCTATTCGGGGTGGGGTCAGATTAAGATAAGAAATGCTCTTGACTTGATCATTTCTGTAATGTCTTGTTTGCCTCCTTTTCAAAATGCTCTCCTTCTCACCCAAGCTTTAACCCATCGTTCCTATGTTAACGAACAGTCCGAATTGACGGAAAATAACGAGCGCCTAGAATTTTTGGGCGATGCGATTTTGGCTTTTTTGGTGGGCGAACTTTTGTATCAGAAATATCCCGCCATGAACGAGGCAGAATTAACCCGTTTGCGGTCAAATTTGGTCAAAGAAGAACAATTAGCGCAATTTGGCCTTGAAATCGGCCTGGGGGAGTTAATGCGTTTGGGTAAGGGGGCAATTAAAGATCGGGGGCGATCGAATCCTACCCTATTAGCGGACACTTTTGAAGCGATAATTGGGGCTTATTATCTAGATTCGGGGTTAAATGCGGTTAAAAACTATCTGCATCAACTTTTTATCCCTGTAGCCTCTCATTTAGTCTCTCAACAATCGGAATCGCCATCTTTTATCGATGCCAAAAATCTCTTTCAACAGTGGGCGCTGGCCAATTTTGCCTCTAATCCAGAATATGCGATCATTGATGTGACAGGACCCCCCCACGCTAGGGAATTTACTGCCGAAGTGCGGGTTAATAATCTTCTCTACGGTACAGGTAAAGGTAAACGGAAACAGGATGCCACCAAAGCGGCTGCCGAAGATGCCTTAAAGCGCTGTCAATTGCCAGGGTAAATAGGGTTTGCGGCAAAAAGTTTTGCGTGGGGGCAGGGTGTGGGGTGTGGGGTGTAGGGTGTAGGGTTTTACCGATTTTGAGGGGGTCAATTACCTAATTTTCGGGGAAAAAGTGCCTAAATTTCCCCCCCGATCACTCCAATGGCTGGTACTTTTTGATGGGAAAAAAGTCTAAAATTTTTATCCAACAAAGTTTTTAGATTTATTCAGCAAATTCCACTTATCTTAGGGGCCACCAATTAACTTTATCCCTGGTGGCACTGTACACTTCTTTTAAACCCTCGGCATCTAGTACCCGAATTAAATCCCCCGTCGATTCTGAGGCAATTAATCCCACGGTTTGCAATCCTTTTAATACCTGTTCGACGGTGCGTTGATTGAGTTGACAAGCGCGAGCAATCACATCGACGGATAGATCAAAAGTATAGATATTTTCAGCACTCGGTTGACTGCCTAATTCTCTTTCTTGATAGATTAAAGCTCTCAGTAAAGCCGCCACAGCTTGGGGTGGATAGCTACTGCAATTAAGCAAATGATACTCGAATTTTTGCTGTAATTCAAATAAAAAACAGTACCGTTGACGAAAACTTTCGTTATCGTTGTAAATCTTTTCTAGTGCCGATAAGGGAATTTTCAGGACGTGGGTAGTTTTATAGGATTCCACCAAACAGGGAAAGGCGCGACTGGCTAAACCATAACTAAAGGGTAAACTCCTCATACCAAAACAGCCGCCGGGGTAGGTAATGGCAATAATCCGGTCGAGGGGAGTGCTGCGGACGACGATTACACCCTCATCTAAAATCACATACAAAACATCTAGAAATTCATCGGGGAGAAAAGCCGTATAGACGGGACGATTGGAAAATAGCGTCTCTAGCTTGAGATTGTCGGCATCGAGATACTGACTTAACCAAGCTTCCTCTAGTCCGCGAAAGAGAAAACTCTGGTTAATCAGTTGTTGTAGGAGGGTTGTTTTTTTGGCTTTGACGCTCTTGCCCATAGTCTCAAACCTAGATGTAGCACTGATTTTATCTTCTCACAGTTTCCCTTGTTATCGCCTTATTCCCAATTTGTTTTATAAATGTATTGAAATTTTTTTTTCTGTGCTGTAGGATTAAAAGACGCCTGAAAACAGATACAACCTCAGAGTAAAGCTTAGGAGCGCCGTCGATGCAGTCATCCCAGTCTTGTTTGTCCCTACTCATGGCAACTGTCCTGACGGGGGGAATGCTGGTATCTTGCACCCCATCCCCCACCAATAGCGACAATGACAGCCAAAAACCCGTGACTGTGACGCTTGTTTCCTATGCTGTCACCCAAAGTGCCTACGAAAAAATCATTCCCAAATTTGTCGAGGAATGGCAACAAAAAACGGGGCAAAAGGTAACTTTTGAACAGAGTTATGGTGGTTCCGGTTCCCAAACTCGTGCCGTTATCGATGGTTTAGAAGCGGATGTGGTAGCGTTGGCTTTAGCTTTGGATACCAAGAAAATTGAGCAAGCGGGATTAATTCAACCCGGTTGGGAAAAAGAAGCTCCGAATGACTCTATTGTTCATAAATCTGTAGTGGCTTTTGTTCCTCGTGATGCCAATATTAAAATTAATAAATGGTCAGATTTAGCCAAGGATAATATTAAAGTTATTACCGCTAATCCCAAGACTTCTGGCGGAGCGCGCTGGAATTTTCTCGCTCTTTGGGGTTCGGTGACGCAAGCGGGAGGCAGTGAACAAGCGGCGCAAACTTTTGTCGAAAAAGTGTTTAAAAACGCGCCAGTTTTACCTAGAGATGCTCGCGAATCTAGTGATGTATTTTTTAAACAAGGCCAGGGAAATGTGCTGATTAATTACGAAAATGAGATGATTCTCGCTAACCAAAAAGGCGAGAAGTTGGCCTACACTGTTCCCACCGATTACAATATTTCTATTGATAATCCCGTGGCGGTTGTTGATGCCAATGTGGATAAAAAAAGTACGAGAAAAGTGGCCGAGGCTTTTGTGCAGTTTTTATTTACCCCAGAGGCACAAAGAGAATTTGCTCAGGTGGGTTTTCGTCCCGTTGAACCGACGATAGTTAAAGAGTTTGAGAGTAAATTTCCTCAGATAAAAAATCTCTTTACCGTGCAGGATTTAGGCGGTTGGGATCAGGTACAAAAGCAATTCTTTGATGATGGAGGCTTGTTCGATAAAATTCTGACTAAAGCTGGTAAATCCTAAGGAGAAAAACCATGGATAATCAACCTCAATGGCAAACTATTAATCATCCCCAAAGTGACTTACATCTCGATCAATCAGGACTCGATCGCCCCACTTCCCGAAGAATAAAAATTCGGATTCCTAAACAATATATTAACGAGCCAATTATAGCAGGTTTAGGGTCTTTTCCTGGTCTAAAAGTGAATATATTTTCCGCTTTGTTAGCGGCAAATAATAATCAAGATGGCTGGTTCGATCTACAACTACAAGGCAACTCCCAAGGGATAGAAAATGCCCTTTCCTATCTGGCAGATTTAGATGTAGAAGTTTGGTATGATTCAGCACAAGTTCTTGAAGAAGCGGACAATTGGTAATCTCTAATCGGCACCCCCCTGATCAAGGGTGGCAGGGGGGATCAAAGGCAAAATCTATCTTTTATTTAATTAGAACTACTTACTTAGCAATAATAAACAATGGCTAACCCACAATTATCTTTATCTCCCAGTCAACCCCTGAAAAAAGTTTCTATTCCTTGGGTAATTACCATTAGTTATCTAGTGGTTTTGTTGGTTTTACCGGCGGCGGCACTATTTGCTAAATCCCTAACTCTTGGTTTTGCCGAATTTTGGCGCATTGCCACTTTACCGATTTCTTTATCCGCTTACCAAGTCACTTTTTTTACTTCCTTAATCGCCGGATTAATTGACGGAGTTTTTGGCACTATTATCGCTTGGGTATTAGTGCGTTATCGATTCCCGGGTAAAAAAATTGTCGATGCTTGTGTAGATTTGCCCTTTGCTTTACCCACTTCTGTTGCCGGTTTAGTCCTAGCCACAGTTTACAGTGATAACGGTTGGCTCGGTCAATTTTTTGCCCCCTTTGGCATTAAGATATCCTTTACCATTTTAGGGGTTTTTGTGGCGATGTTATTTATCGCTTTACCCTTCATTGTCCGCACCTTACAGCCGGTTTTACAGGAAATGGAAAAAGAGGTAGAAGAAGCGGCTTTATCCCTCGGCGCTTCCTCTTGGCAAATCTTTTGGCGAGTTATTTTTCCCACAATACTACCCGCTATTTTAACAGGAGTTGCCCTCGGTTTTGCCAGAGCGATCGGTGAATATGGTTCCGTAGTTATTATCTCCTCTAATATCCCCTTTAAGGATTTAATTGCCCCAGTTTTAATCTTCCAAAGACTAGAGGAATATGATTACACAGGGGCGACAGTAATCGGCATGGTTTTATTACTGGTTTCTTTGTTGATGTTAGTAGTAATTAATTTCCTGCAACAATGGGGGCAAAAATACAAAGTTAAGTAAAGAGTAAAAAATATTAGAATCTAATTGAGTACAGAGCAAAAATGCAGAATCCAAAAGCCTTAACTAAACCGAAAGAATGGGATTACAAACCCCTACTAATTATTATCGCCCTTGTCTATCTTGCCTTCTTGCTTTTTATTCCGGCAGCGGCAGTATTTTACTATGCTTTTCGCAATGGATTCCAAGCTTTTTTAGAAGCGGCAGGAACTTCTGACTTTATCGAAGCCGTGAAATTAACAGTAATTATTGCCCTAATTACTGTACCTTTAAACACAATTTTTGGACTTTGTGCAGCCTGGGTAATTGCTCGCAATCAATTTCGTGGCAAAACTTTATTAATTAGTTTAATTGACTTGCCTTTTGCCGTTTCTCCCGTGGTAGCGGGTTTAATGATTGTACTGCTCTATGGGCGCAATGGTTGGTTAGGTCCTTTCTTAGAATTTTTCGATATAAAAATACTTTTTGCTTTACCCGGAATGGTATTAGCAACTATATTTGTTACTATGCCTTTTGTCGCTAGAGAAGTTATCCCAGTCTTAGAAGAAATTGGTTTGGAACAAGAGGAAGCAGGGCGCACTTTAGGGGCAAGTGATTGGCAGATTTTCTGGCGCATAACTTTACCCAATATTCGTTGGGGATTGATGTACGGAGTGCTGTTAACTAATGCCCGGGCGATGGGAGAATTTGGGGCGGTTTCTGTGGTTTCTGGCAGTATTTTAGGGAGAACTGCCACCCTGCCAATTTTCGTAGAACAGGCCTATAAAAATTATCTCACTCCTGCCGCTTTTAGTGCGGCGGCTATTCTCGCCTTACTAGCGGGAGTTACTTTAATTATCAAAGAAATTCTCGAACGTAAAACCGCCCACAAAATTCATACTACATAACTACAATTAACCTAAAAATATGAGTATTACCATCCACCAAGTTTCCAAACGTTTCGGCAATTTTCAAGCCTTAGATAATATCAATTTAACCATTCCTGAAGGCAAATTAGTCGCCCTCCTCGGACCATCGGGATCGGGAAAATCAACCTTATTACGTTCAATTGCGGGATTAGAAAGTCCCGACAATGGCGCGATTATTATTAACGGACAAGATACTACCCATGTGGATCCTAGACGGAGAAATATCGGCTTTGTTTTTCAACATTATGCCCTATTTAAACATTTAACTGTTCGTCAAAATATTGCTTTTGGTCTAGAAATTCGCCAGCAAAAATCGCCAGTAATTAAGAAAAGAGTTGAGGAATTATTAGAATTAATTCAATTACAAGGATTAGGCGATCGCTATCCCGCCCAATTATCAGGAGGACAACGGCAAAGAGTAGCTTTAGCCCGCGCTTTAGCCATTCAACCGAATGTATTATTATTAGATGAACCCTTTGGGGCTTTAGATGCAAAAGTTAGAAAAGAATTAAGGGTATGGCTGAGAAATTTACACGAAGAAGTTCACGTTACCAGTGTTTTTGTTACCCACGATCAAGAGGAAGCAATGGAAGTAGCCGATACGATTGTCGTGATGAATCATGGTAAAATTGAACAGGTGGGTTCTCCCGCCGAAATTTACGATCATCCAGCCACACCTTTTGTGATGCAATTTATTGGGGAAGTGAATATCTTACCTAATCTAGCGGGATTAGGAAATGGGCATCATCAGGGTCATAATTCTACCGTTTTTATCCGTCCCCACGACCTCGAAATTATGCCCAGTCAAGATGGATTGAATAGTTGGGCAGTGGTAAAAAGAGTTATTCATTTAGGCTGGGAAATACAAGTAGAATTAATGTTAGCCGATGGGGAAATGGTGGTGGCTTATCTCAATCGTGAGGAGTACAAGCAATTACAGTTACAACCAGAACAAACGGTAAATTTAAAACCAAGAAAAGCGACCTTACTCACTGATTTTGACAATAAAAGTGAGAAATTTATCGATTATTCAATTTAAAAACTTTAGGTTTATTACAGCATTTCTCATAAAGATGAAGTATAATTTATGCGGGGGTTAGGCGGCTGTTGGTGTATTTTAACTTAGTGTCAGCATTCATCCCATCGCTAAAAGCTAGGGACTTCTGCTGACACTAAGTCAAAAGGTTTGCTATCTGTGCTTAAATCTACATCTAAATCTGGCCAATAAAAATGATTAGGAAAAGGCTCTTGTATATTTAAAATTTGTCTAATAGGGACATCTTGAAACCCAGGAAAATCTTGATAAGAAAGAAACATTTCTTCATTGTTTGCAAGAATCCATATTCCAGGGGAAGAAATATGAGTTACTTCAGCTTGAGAAGTATTTTGTCCAAGGGTTTATAAGTTCATTTGTATTTAAATTTTTACAGTTTATTTTAAATAAATCAAGAGATTTAATCCCGGAATTGTGCGCGAGAGGGTCCAGATAAGGAGAGTGATATAAAAGATGCCGATACCCCATTGATACCAAACTAAAAAAGAAATGATAGCGGGTAATTCTTGATCGCGAACTCGCCAATCATTAAAGCCTATTTTTAGCAAATTATTGAGACTTAAATCATAATAATTTAACCAATTCCAACGCTTTTGCCAAGGAATGGGAGTATAACGATCGCGAAAGAGGGGAAATTCGGGAACTACGGGTAAACGGGTGATTAATAAGCGTAATTGTCGCATACTACCATCTTGTAGGAAATAGGAACTATCCATTAAATCGTGATAGCGTCCCCGACGATAAAGTTCGATAATTAAAATTAGGGGTAAGGGGACAAGAATTAGGGCAATAGCTGTTAAAGTTAGTAGAGGACGGCTGGCAGATTGCAGGATATTAAACACACCTGAAAGGGTGAGAATAATATAGCTAGTTACCATACAAAGGATTTCATAACGATTAGGAATTACTGGTTTAGGAGTCAGACGACGCACGCGATCAATTAACCAAAATAAACAGCCAAAATAGGCAAAAATTATGATTCCTGTACCGAAAACTAAACTAAAATTTGTACCATCTTGACTTAAGAGTAATAGTAAAGCAAGGAAAGAAGTATGCAGAAAATCAGCTAACCAAGTGAGGTTAATTAGGCGAATAATTGAGATATTATTTAGCTTTTTTTTTAACTGTTGAACTCGCAATTTTTCGGTTTTGTATTCAATTTGATTAGCATCGGCAATTTGTTCTAGGGAGCGAAAATTACGAACTAAATTTCTTAAAACTGTTTCATTTCCTGCTAAGGTTGGTAAATAAATTGCTTGACCAATTACTCCTCTATCTCCCAGTATTTTCGCTTTATCGGAATCAAAAGCTAATCCTGATACACTCAAATAACTATTTTTAGTAAAAGTGGAATTACTAAAATCTACCTGATCTAAAAGTTTCACATCTTGAAAACTAACCACACCATTAAAATAACTAGACCGGAAAGCACCCGATTTCTCAAAAGTGGCATTTTTAAAGGTTAATAAACTTAAAAATCTACTCTTAGAAAATAGCGGACGATCTCGCCATTGACTTTGGGAAAAATTGGCTTCTTTTTCCCAGAAAGTACGGGTAAAATCTGCGGGTTTATCGTATTTGGTTTTATCAAAATAAGCTTCGGCAGTAAAATGACTGCGATGGAAGTTAGTAATACTTTTAAAATGGGCCGTGCGAAAGATAGCTTTATTTAAAAATTGACTTTGACTAAAATTTACATCTCCCATAAAAGTGGCTTTGGTAAATTTCGCTACCCTAGCAAAACGAGATTCTACCCAATTACTTTCACGACTAAATTTTGCTGCCATTGCTTCGACAATTTGCAGAAAAAAAGTCTTAGAAAAGTCCACTTCTCCCATAAATACGGTTCCCTGCAACTTCACAGGTCCGCGAAATACTGTGACATTAAAAACCGGTTCATCGCTATCGAATAAAAAATTTTCGTCCTGTTGTAATAACTGTTCTTCCGTGGGTGATAATAAGGTAGCGAGAGCCACTTTTGTTAAAGGAGTCGGTAAACCCAGACGGGAAGCGATAAAATTGCCTTGAATTAAGGAATTACTAAAATCTAAACCTAGGGGTTGTTTAGCGCGATTAATTTGACCTTGAATCTGTTGATAAAATTGTTCTTGCAGTTCTTTATTTTCATCGCGGATATCGATAACCAAATTGGCTAAATCGATGGTAGTCATCCCTTCTTTAAGGACGGGTGCGCTTAAACGTTCCTGCAATAAAGTTACTGTTAAAGGAACTCTATCCATTACTGCCAAACTAGGGAGAGAATGTACAGAGAAAAACAGAAAAACAATGATTAGTAACCAGCAGCCTTTCAACAACGCACCCACGACAGTTATTTTCCTAAACAAGCTTGGATAGCCATTTCTAAATCCTCTTGGTTTAAATCGGTAATAACAAAGACCTCCTGAACACTTTTTCCTGTCCTCGCAATCAGCTTAAAACCACCACGAATTGGCACTGATATCCGCAATTGTAACCGCGGACAATGACCTTTTGAGCGAGAAAGTACCCCCGGGGTGACAGTGGTGATTCCTTGATAGGTAATTAACTTTTCTAATACCGCAATCAACCCCGGAATATGAGTAGAATGATTCCAAACTAAGCGACCATTATTCATAATTATGCGGCCTCTAGGGGAGCCATGGTTAATCCTTCCCGTCGCAATTGTTGGTGATAAAGTTCCGCTTGTTCTTGGGGACCTGTCCAGACAATTGCCTGTCCTTGGTAGTGAACTTGATTAGTTAATTCCCAAGCTCGATCGGTGGTCATATCCGGGATATATTTAATTAAACAATTGGCCACATGATCGAAGGTGTTAAAGTCATCGTTGAGAACAATAACTTTATAGTTGGGATAAGTCTTTTTGACCACTTGGGTGGACTTATCTAAGGTGGTACTGGGTGCGCTGGCCATAGAAGTTATAATAGGTCAAGGTTTTTGCGGTTAAATTCGAGCATTTTGACAACAATTAAGCGGCAAAAGCCACAGTATTATTATTCAAAACCCGGTGATAGTAATTTAATAATTGTTTTGTGGCCGCTTGCCATGCCCATTTTTCCGCTTCTAGGCGCGCATTTCGTCGTAATTCCTCTCTTTCTGCCTTGGCGGTTAGTAATCTTTGGGTGGCACTAATTAAACCTTTTTCATCCCTAGGATCGAAGAGATGACCATTAACTCCATCGGTGACAATATCAGGAATTCCCCCCGAATTTGCTGCCACTACCGGACAACCGGCAGCCATGGATTCTAAGAGTACCAAACCGAGGGTTTCTGTGCGTGAGGGAAAAAGAAAAGCATCTGCGGAAGCAAAAGCGGAGGCTAATTCTAACCCCTGTAAATAACCGACAAAATGGGTATTTGTGTCAGCAAAATGACTTGTTAAAGCTTCCCGATGGGGACCATCTCCCACAATGGCAAATCTTGCTTCGGGAATCGCTTCTAATACTGGTTTAATGCGATCAATTTCTTTTTCGGCCGACACTCGACCAACGTATAATAAGAGAGGACTATCGGGGTTATTTTGGGATAATTTCAGTCTCATAGCCGGGGATTTTAAATGAGGTTGAAATAATTCCGTATCGACTCCCCTTTGCCAAAGCTCTACCTTTTCAATGCCACGACTAGATAATTCTTGCACCATAGCAGTGGAAGTGCAGAGATTTAAACTTGCTTGATTGTGGGCCAATTTTAATAATTCCCAGAGTAATCCTTCTAGGGAACCTAATCCATAGTGTTGTAGGTATTGGGGGAGATGGGTATGATAGGAAGCGACGAGGGGAATGTTCATAGTTTTGGCAAAATAAATGCCTCCCACCCCTAAAACAGCCGGGTTAACCACATGAATAATATCAGGTTTAAACCTCTCTAAAGCTTGACCGACTGAAGGCCGGGGGAAAGCCATTTTTAATTCCGGATATAGGGGTAAGGGAATCCCTGTAACTCCATGAATTTTAGCACCTTTGTACTCCTTTAAACCGCCATCGGGAGAGAAAACTAATACCTGATGACCTAATCTTTGTAGGTGTTCCACGGTATGTTTAAGACGGGTGACAATTCCATCGATTTTCGGCAAGAAAGTTTCTGTAAAAAGAGCAATTCGCATAGAGAAAACAAGGTTAAGTAATAATTAAGGACAAGCTTTTTTTGAGATAGCTAGGAATAATTACTGAATTTCTCAAGGCAATTAACTCCCCAATTAATCATAGATCAGAAAGGCCAAAGGTTTTAATCACTCGATCGCTACCTTCGATAACCACCGTCGCTCGATAATTATCGCCGATTGCCGCTGTCCATAATTGCCATTCCCCCGCCACATTGTCTAATTTTAAGGGATTGAGGCCCACTTCCACTCGTTCGAGTCCCCCGCTAATTCCCGTTCCCAGTGCCTTTAAATAAGCCTCTTTTGCCGTCCATAACTGAAAAAATAGCTTTTCCTTCTCTGCGGACTTTTCAACAAGCTCGTGTTCCCTAGCACAAAAAAACCTTTTTGTCAAGCTATTTAAATCTTTCATCTGGCGCATTTTCTCTAAATCTACCCCGATGCGAGCGGTTAAAGTCAAGCCACAGATGGCCATATCTTCGGAATGGGAGAGATTAAACTGTAATTGGTAGTTAATACTCGGTTTTCCCCGTTCACTGTAGATAAACTCGATTTTTTCGGGACTTATCGCCAAATATGACCCTAAAATCTCGCGTAAACACCCCCTCGCCACCAAAAAACGCCGCTTGTGTTCGGGAAAATGGTAACGATTAGCTCTAATTATTTCATCTTCCGAGAGCAAAGAAGCCAGTTTTTCTAGTCTATCCCCAGAGGGATCAAGACTGATAAAATAGAGATGAACCTCATCGGTAGATATAAACATTAAACTCAGAAGCGCTCAAATAATTAATTATTGGTAAATTTTACCGTAAAATGAGAATTGCCGACTCAAGAATTTATCCACCTTCTAACTCTTGACTTTGCAGCACACCTATGAACTTTTTTCATACTGAAGACCACCTCCAACAGTTCGGTACAGATATTTTAGAAACAACTTGGCGAGAATTTCCCCAATTAGCTCAAGAACAAATTGCCCTAACTTGGATAGTATATGATCCTCCCGTTATCGTCAACACGGGGGGAGCAATTTCTCACGAAGAATTCTGGAAATATTCCCTCCGAGGATTTAGTTATCGCGGACAAGAAAGAACCTATCCTGCCAGTTTAGTGAAATTATTTTATCTAGTAGCAATTCATGAGTGGTTAGAAGGGGGAATGCTTCCCGAAAGCACCGAATTAAATCGCGCCATTCGTGACATGATTGTTGACTCTAGCAATGATGCTACCAGTTTAGTTGTAGATCTGGTCACGGGAACCACTAGCGGTCCAGAAATTGCCGATGGTCCCTTTGAAACTTGGAAGCAACAACGCAACATAGTTAATCGTTATTTTCAATCCCTAAATTGGCCAGAATTAGCGACAATTAACGTTAATCAAAAAACTTGGTCTGATGGTCCCTATGGACGTGAACGCGCTTTTTTAGGGGAATTAATGGAGAATCGCAATATGTTAACTAGCAATGCAGTGGCGCGTTTAATTCATACTATTGTCGGGGGGATTGCGGTTTCTTCCCAACGTTCCCAGATGATGATGTCTTTACTAAAACGAAGTCTTAATCCTGCTGATTGGACAAGTCAAGGAGATGATACACAAATCTTAGGATTTCTGGGGCAAGGATTACCAGAAAATAGTCAAATTTGGTCAAAAGCAGGTTGGACAAGTCAAGTACGTCACGATGCAGCCTATATTGAAATTCCCCATCATACTCCCTATCTCTTGGTGGTATTTACCGAGGGAAAAGATAACAGTCAAAACCGCTCAATTTTACCTTTTATTTCCCAGAAAGTAGCCGAGAAAATCATGCAGTTTAATTAATTGAAGCTGTAAGTAGGATGGTTTTCTCTGCCATTGCCAAAAGTGCTAGATAAACATCCTACTGCCATAAATCCGTAAATTTACTGATGTGCATCTCAATATACAGCTTTTCTCGGATAGATGGGGTTCTTTATTGCAGCTGAAATACTTGATTAAGTGAGGATTTAGTCTGTGCTTCACCTTGACGGGAAAGGCCGTCATCATTTAAACTAACAATAAGTTGTTCTTAAGTATTTCCTCAAATGTGTGACTTTCAACCCTCACCATTGTCATAACGAAAGGGAAGTGGAGAGTAAATTAATTGTCCAGTATTTACTACCAAAACTAGGCTACAATGCCGAACATTGGTATCAACAAGTTAGCTTCGGTAAAGTACGTTTAGATTTCCTTGTTTCCGCTCAAAAACCTATCAACAAAAAGCAGTTTTTATCCTCTCACTGTCTAATTGTCGAGGCTAAAAACCCCAGAGAAAAGCTCATCAATCATCGTCACCGCTTAGGTTATTATCTCAACTACTTTAAAGTGCAGTGGGGATTATTAACCAACGGTGATGAGATTCAACTTTATCAAAGAAAACCCGATAAAATTTATTTAGTTTTTAGATGTTCTGGGTTAGAAATTGCCTCTCACTTAGAACAGTTAAAATCTCTGATTGGCTACGAAACCTTATCCCTAGGCATTCCACCGCTCAATTCTCCAATAATCAACCACAGAAACCCCATGAAAACCATCGCAATTTATCATCATAAAGGTGGTGTTGGTAAAACCACCGTCGCTACCAATCTAGCGGCAGCTTTGAGTAAAAAAGGCAAGCGAGTATTATTAATTGATATTGATGCTCAAGCTAATAGTACCTTTGCCGTTGGTTTAATTAAGTTTCAATTCGATGATGACGATGATTTAAAAGATAAAAATGTTTTTCATTTGCTAGATAACAGTAACCGCATTTTTATTGAGAATATCGTCAGAAAGTCTCAAGGATTCAATCATCCAGAAATTGATGTTATTCCCTCTCACATATCTTTAATTGCTAACCAAGCTAAAATTAAAGATAATGCAGCAGTATTTGCTAGATTGGCCAGAAAATTAGAGAAAGTAAAGGATCAATACGATATTGTAATTATTGATGCACCTCCCGCACTTGATTTATATGCACGCATTGCTTTAATTGCAGCTGATTATCTGATAATTCCTTCTGATCTTAAACCATTTTCTAATCAAGGATTAGATAGCGTTAAAAACTTTGTTCAAGAGGAAATCAATGAAAGTCGTGGAGATTTGGGTAAACCAACCTTACAAATTTTAGGCGTTTTACCTTCCAAAATTTCCACCCATGCTCAATACTTAAAATATAATTTTCCCAAACAAAAACAAGTGATTCCAGACAAATATAATTTACCCTTGATGGAATCAACTATCTCGGAAAGAATGCCTTTATCTCGCTGTATAAATCAATACGTTACCGTGGGAGATTTAGAAATTCCTGCTCCCCAATCTATAATGGATTATGCTGAACATAAAGGCGATGCGGGAGTATCAGCAGCAGAATTTGAAGCCTTAGCACTAGAAGTTTTAGCTAAAATAGGAGTTAAATAAATGTGTAAATTTTTACGAGTCGATATTACTGATATTAATCCTTCTCTTCCCAGAGAAACCTTCTCTGAAACTGAATTGGAAAATTTAGCCAATCTTATTATTGAAATGGGTGGACTTATTCGCCCTGCTATTCTCAAAAAAGCTGATAATAAAAAAGTTGATGAACGTTATAATATTATCAGTGGAGATTTAGAATATTATGCTTCTGTTATCGCCAATCAGAAAGTTCCTGACATCGAGATGATTAACGCTTTTGTAGTTGATAAAGAAGCGGAGAATATTGCTTTACAGCAAATACAGTTATTATCCCCTTCTCCTGGGTTAATTACCAGGCCCCAAAAAATAGATAATCCTCTAGAATTGAGGATGAGTAATCTTGAAAAACGATTAGAAACCCAGTTACAAGCAATCCGAGAGGAGTACCAAAAAGAAATCAAAAGACTGGAAGAAAAAATTATTATTTATCCTCCTCCTCCTCCTTCTAAGTCGATTTTAGAGCTTTTGAATACCTGTGATGCTAATCAACTTAAAAAAGGGGGAATTCCACCTGCATCTGTTAATGACTTTCTGAAAAAACGTTCAGAAAAGCCCTTTGATTCTTTGGAAGATGTCCTAAATCGCCCAGTGTCAGGAGTTAAAGAGAAAAGATTAATTAAACTTATCGATTATTTGCTGACTTCTAATTGATTTTTGTGGGTGTGTTGAGCTACTTTAACACACCCTACCGATGGATGTTATAATAATGGAAGATCAGTAAAAAAGCCTGATCCGATAGCGGGCAAAGATTAACTAGAAGACGGGTGAAAAGAGAAAACTTATGACAACTACCCCAGTAATTGCTGCTTCTTTAACAATTCCTCCCCTAGAAAACGGCGATAAATTAACTCGATGGGAATTTGAACGACGTTATCAAGGGATGCCCCATCTCAAAAAAGCGGAATTAATTGAAGGAATTGTTTATATGGCATCTCCCCTCAGATTTGAAAGTCACGCCGAGCCTCATGCTAATATTATCGGATGGTTAGCTCTCTATAAAGCGGCGACCCCCGGTGTTAGATTGGGTGATAATGCCACCGTGAGATTAGATATTGATAACGAACCCCAACCGGATGCCCTATTAAGAATTGACAAGGGAGGACAATCAACAATTAGTCAAGATGACTATGTAGAAGGCGCGCCGGAATTAATTGTCGAAATTGCAGCTTCTAGTGCTTCCTACGATGTTCATCAAAAATTAAATGTTTACCGTCGCAATCAAGTCCAAGAATACCTAGTCTGGCGGTTTTATGAACAAGAAATTGATTGGTTTCGGCTACAGGCAGGAGAATATATTAAACTAGAACCCGATAGTGAGGGCATAATGCGCTCCCAAATCTTCCCCGGTTTATGGCTGGATAAAAACGCTTTATTAATGGGCGACTTAGGAAAAGTTTTATTGATTTTGCAGCGGGGGTTAGAAACAGCAGAACATCGAGATTTTGTCAAGAAATTAACTGCCAATTACAGCTAGATTTTAAAATTAGACAATTATTCTTGATCCACTGTCGTATAATCACAGAAAGAGTATTTTTGACTTGAATTTGTTCTTAACTGTACCCCACATTTCGACAAGCTCAATGTAAAATAATCTCGCCCCTGATAATCTTCACTTCGACAAGCTCAGTGACCACTCATCACCTTACTTTATGTCAAATCTAATCCTTTTCTGGCATCGTCGCGATTTACGTCTCTCGGATAATATTGGACTGAGTAAAGCTAGGGAGCGCAGTCCGAAAATTATCGGGGTTTTCTGCCTCGATCCTGCTATTTTAGAAGGGGATGATATCGCCCCAGCTAGAGTTGCCTATCTCCTCGGTTGTCTAGAGGAATTAGAAAAAAATTATCGCCAAAAAGGTAGTCAATTACTGATTATTCGCGGCAACCCCAGTCAAGCACTCGTCAACTTAGCCAGCAATTTATCGGCAAAAGCAGTTTTTTTTAACCTCGATATCGAACCCTACGCGCGTCAACGGGATCAACAGGTAATCGCCGCTTTACAAACAAAAGGAATTGAAGTAGAAACCTTCTGGGATCAACTTCTCCACGCTCCAGGGCAAGTCCTCACCCTCTCAAAAAGTCCCTACACCGTATATACTCCTTTTTGGAAAAATTGGAGCCAATTAGCCAAAGCCAGCCCCAAAACCCTAGAAAACCTGCAAGGATTAGACGAAAATGAGGGGGAGAAACTCACAGAAACTATTAACTTACCAACCCTAGAAAATTTAGGTTTTACTTGGCAAAACCCCTTACCCCTCACCCCCGGAGAAAAGGCCGCCCATAGCAGATTAGAAGAATTTTGTCAAGGGGTTATTAACAATTATCAAGAAGATCGTAACTTCCCCGCTTTCGATGGGACCTCGCGCTTGAGTGCTGCTTTAAAATTTGGGGCGATTGGCATTCGCACAATTTGGACGGCAACCCTAGAGTTATTAGAAAATTGCCGCGCCCAGGAAGCAAAAGATAGTATTATCACTTGGCAGCAAGAGTTAGCTTGGCGGGAATTTTACCAGCATTGTCTCTATTTTTTCCCAGAATTGGCGGTCGGTGCTTATAGAAAAGAATTTCGTCATTTTCCTTGGCAGGATAACGAAGAACATTTTCAAGCTTGGTGCCAGGGAAAAACCGGCTATGCGATCGTTGACGCGGCCATGCGACAATTAAATGAAACGGGATGGATGCACAATCGTTGTCGCATGATCGTGGCGAGTTTTTTAACCAAAGATTTAATTATTAACTGGCAAAAAGGCGAAAAATACTTCATGCAGAAACTTTTTGATGGCGATTTAGCCGCTAATAATGGTGGTTGGCAGTGGAGTGCCTCTAGTGGCATGGATCCGAAACCTTTAAGAATTTTTAATCCCGCTAGTCAGACACAAAAATTCGATCCGGAAGGGGAATATATTCGTCAGTGGTTGCCGGAATTAGCTTCCGTAGATACGGAATATCTAGTAACCGGGAAAATCCCCCGTTTAGAAAGACATCGTTGTGGTTATCCTGAGCCAATTGTCGATCATAATCAACAACAAAAAGAATTCAAACGACTCTATAGTAATCAGAAGCCAAAACAATAAAACTAGCTACTTTTGACCGGCTTTAATCTGGTTCCAAACATCCTCTAAACTTAGATATAACACAGGCACAACAATTAAACTCAACAGGGAAGAAGTGACTAAACCTCCCACAATCACCATCGCCATGGGTTGCCGCAATTCCGCACCAGTACCCAATCCCAAAGCGATCGGAATCATACCTAAAATTGTCGAACAGGTGGTCATTAAAATCGGTCTTAACCTAATCATTCCCGTTTCTAAAACCGCTTCCTCCCGACTCCAACCCTGTTGACGCAATTGGTTAGTATAATCCAGCAATAACACAGCGTTTTTATCGAGTAATCCCAAGAGGAAGATAAACCCGATCAGAGAAATCATACTAAACTCACTACCCGTTACCAATAACCCCAACATTGCCCCCACAATCGCTAAAGGTAAACATAAAGCGATGACGATAGTTTCTAGCAGTCTTCTGAATAATAGCCATAAAACTCCTAACATTAAAATTGTCGCTAGGATTAAAGTGCGACCAAAACTGCCCAAAACATCGCTACTTTGAGAAGAAGTACCCCAACGCTGTAAAGTTATCCCTTCCGGTAAAGGAATCCCTTCAATTTTAATCGCCGCATCTTCTAATCCTAAATCGGGACTGAGATTAGCACTGAGAAAAATCGCCTGTTGACCATTTAAACGCTCGATCGCCAAAAAATCCCCCCGCTCATTTAATCTAGATGATAGGGAAATATCCTTCAAACCGGCGATTTTAGCAGCCTCAACCCGCAATTTCTCGGCACTATCGCGCAATAGCTGCAAATTATCGCTTTTAATCGCAATTTGGATCGGCTTTTCCGCTTCCGTCTGCACAAAAGGAATGTCCTCGACACTGACATTCACCCCTCTAATTGTCGGTAAAATTTGCCGAATCCGTTGCTGCACCGCACTGGTGTGAGATTTACGATCGCCCTTCAGTGTAACGTGAATTTTGCCCCGATTCGGCTCACCGCGTAAACCGGCGATCATAAAAGTCGATTCCACTTCCCCATCCTGCAAAATCGGCGCTTCTAATTTGCTGCCATCGCGGATAGTGCGACGCAAAAGAAAACTTTCGGGAGAACTAGCTAACTGGGAAATCCAAGCGAAACTATCAGTAGAACTCTTAGCGGTCGGTTTATTAGGGCTAATTTGCGTTATTTTCGGCAAAGGAGACGTATAAACCAGATTAAACTCACCGCGATCGAGTCGGGGAATAAATCCCCTAGAAATAAAAGGAATCAGGGCAATACCCGCAAAAAAGGTAATTAGGGCGATAGCAATGACCAGCAAACGATGACGCAATGACCAGTTTAAGAGCCGTCGATAGGCGTTTTCAATCGGTCGCTTTTGTTTCGTCATTTTTGCCCGTGACTGCGGTTTCAGCCAATATACTGCCAAAACTGGCGATAAAGTTCTGGCGATCAACAGAGAAAAAATCACCGCAGCCGAGACAGTTAAACCGAAGGGTTGGAAAAACTGCCCCACCGCACCCCCCATAAAAGCCACGGGTATAAACACGGCAACAATGGTTAAAGTGGAAGCAGTGACAGCTAATCCGATCTCCCTTGTCCCCTTGAGTGCCGCATTTTTCGGGGTTTCCCCCGCGTCGATTAAACGGGAAATATTCTCCACATCAACGATCGCATCATCCACGACAATGCCAATCACCAAAGCCAGGGCCAGCAGCGTCAGGGTTTCCAGATTAAACCCATAGATGGCCATGATAATGAAAGTCCCCAAAAGAGATAGGGGGATAACCAGAGCAGAAATGATTGTAGCGGCGAAACTGCCTAAAAATATCAAGATCACCAGCACCGACAGCAAAACTGCCAAAAGTAAATCATCGATCGTGCCTTGTAGGGCAGCGCGAATATATTCCGCTTGGGTTTCAGCTAAAATTATCTTGACATCGGGCAGTTTTTGTGCTATGTCTTTAACCAGTTTTTCTGCTTGAGCGGCCAGATAGAGACTATTGGCGGCACCTTTTTTGATTACCTGCACTGCGATTGCTTCTTGGCCATTAAAGCGTACCAGCGTGGGTAATGGTCGGGTTAAACTTTTATGGGGATTATCTTCCCTAACTGTACCTTGACCGAGTAAATTAACTTTAGCCGTACCTGGGAGAGCTTTTAAGGGCGGAATTAAATTATCTTGGGCGATTTGGCTTAATTCTTCTAGATTTTTCTGCTCACTCACCAGCCCATAGGTGACTGTTGCCGACTCATTTAAATCAACGGGGATAACTTCTGTGGTAGCTTGAGGGGGTAAAGGGACTTGCGAGATAGCCTGTTTAACTGCTGCGGTGGCCTTGTCTAAATTTGTGCCAATTTTAAAGAAAACGCTGATTACTGACTGTCCGGGGGCAGTAGTCGAGGAAACATCGCGACAACCGGGGAGAGAGAAAAGGGGATTTTCTAGGGGTTTAGTTAATTGCTGTTCCGTGGTGATAGCAGTAGCTAAATCCGCTTGGGCGTTAATTATTACGACTGGAAAGCTGATATCGGGGAAAAGAGCGTATTTTAGGGAACTAAAAGCTAAAATTCCCGCCACTGCCACCGCTAACCAGAAGGCAATGGTTAACCTGGGAGCATTAATCGCTATTCGAGAGATATTCAGACGTTCTCGCCATGATTCTTTCATGTTTGTTGAATAAGTGGGGTATGGGGTGTGGGGTGTGGGGTGTAGGGTGTGGGGTGTTTTCTCAGTGAACTGATAACTGATAACTGATAACTGATAACTGATAACTGACTCCTAACCCCATGGTAGATGTTGGATTTTTGCAGGAGTTCTATTTTTCGACAAAGATAAGCAAAAATTATTTATTGACTGTAAAAACTTGAGAATATTTAAATTAATATTCCGCAATATTTATAAATTCTTAAGAATTAATTGAGAAAGATTTTTATTTAACAACGACGTTATCATGGTAACAGCGATTTGATAGAATTTCATAGTGGCTTATTCTGTGCTTTTTTGGGCAGCAATGGTTGAAACCCTTGCCACACCTAGAAGGTGATCCTAATTAAGACGGGTAAATCAGTCATTTTCACCCACAACGATGATCTTTTTTTTATGTAGTTTTATTGCAAAAAAAAAGTTTTTTTGACAAAAAGCATAAAGTATGATATATGAGCGGGTAATTATGAATTATGAATTGGGGAGAAGGGAGAGGGGAGAAGGGAGAAAAAAAGCTGATTACTGATAAGTACCTAAGCAAAATTAATTACACATATCTAACCACCTCTTGCATGAGTGCCTTTTGCATGAGTGCCTTTCTTAACTAGGAAATTTATTTTGCACGACTACTTAAGTAGCTGTTTATAATTAAATTGAAAATGGATTTTAGGCTCGATCCCCCCTTGATAAGGGTAGGGTTGATTCATGAATCAACCCTACCTTGAATCAGCCCTATGATAAGGGGGGTGTCTGACAACTTTTAACACCTACCTACTTAACTGCTCCCTTCCCTGCTATTCATACAAAATCTCATCAAAACAAGCTTCTCCCACACTGGATAAAGTCCTAGCGGCAGCTTTATCGGTTTTCGACTTCTGCACGAGGGCGCGGAATTGCTGTAGATTGTAACGAGCTTGGAATTTTTTAATCGTGCAGTCGCATAGGTCTTTTGCCACATCAGCAGCTAATCCTTCCCCGCGCGCTCTTTGTAAACATTCTTGACGATAACTGTCGAAAGTCGTGGCAGTATTAGAACTTTGGCTAAGGTAAACGGCATTATTAGCCTTTACTGGAAAGCATAAAGCTAATAAACCGATAAAAGTTAGTAAATACCTTTGATTTATCATCATAATCGCTTTTTTAAGCCTGAAATCCTCCACTAGATTAGAGAAGGGCTGCCTAAATTATAGATTGAGTGCTTGACTCTTGGGTTCCACTCTTGGCAAACTGTCAACTGTTATGTTAGGATAAAGGTCTATTGATCGGCGCCATCGCCAAGTGGTAAGGCAGAGGTCTGCAAAACCTTTACCCCCAGTTCGAATCTGGGTGGCGCCTTGAAAAATATCGGCAATCTTTTCCTGATTGCCTTGTCTAAATGAAAATTTAACAAGGTTTTACTTGATAGGCTGCCACTAGATAGCGAAAAATATACTCGACTATCTCTAAATAATTCTCGGTAGTTTCTAGAGACTCACCCCACACCGTCACGCCATGGTAAGAAATCAGTAAAGCGGGAATTTCTGGGGGGAAAGTTGACAATCTACTTTCTATTTCTGCGGCAATTTTCGGCACATCGAGATAGTTAGCAAAAACTGGCATAAATACTTGAGGATTTTCTACCCAAATACCTAAACCTTTCAACATTTCTAAGGGAGGTAACGATAACTTGTCCTCGCGAGCAAAACGGCAAACTAAATTCGCTTCCACCGAGTGGACATGATAACAAGCTTGTGCTTGGGGAAAGAGGCAATAAATCACCCGATGAATGCTAGTTTCTGCCGAAGGACGATTATCCCGATGAGCTAATTCTCTGACTTTTCCCGTCAGATCCACTCGCACAAAATCCTGTTCTGTGAGTTTACCTTTACTTTTGCCACTGGCAGTAATCCAAAAACTATGGTCATCAACTTTAGCGGATAAATTACCCGCAGTACCAAGCATCCAACCCAGTTGATAAAATCTTCGGGCAGCTGCCACTAGAGATAGACGAGGATCGCTCATGGTTTTTAGAGATATGGTAGATAGGGACTGACTATTATGACATCCTCACCCCCCTTTAAGGTTAGGGTTGTTTCATAATACGGTCAGAAAGTCAAAAGCAATCACTATCAGGTAAAATAGAGAGTGACCGTTAATATTTTAAAGATATGTTTAGCTTAATAGAAAAACTTAAATAAGTCAAGGACTCTCGGAAAAATAAACGGAAAAGACATCCTTTATGGCTAGTTTTGCTAATAATAATATTAGGAACTATGCAAGGATACTCAGACTATAGAGAGCTAGGTGATTTTGCTAAAATTCTGCCAATTTGACCAAAATCCAACCGGCAATTATTGGTGTCAATCATGTCGCAACTACTTATTTCAAGAGCGATTATCGCGATTAACTTTTCTGATTAACCAATAACTTGCCGCTAAAGCTAAGGTTCCCACGGTGAGGGCAATTAAATCATCTTTACTGTATTTATTGGGATCGAAAATAATAATTTTTCGAGAGATGGCAATCAGGGCAGTAACTACTACTAATTCAACCTGTACGATGTGTTTTCTTAAGTAAGCAGTGACGTTTTCTAATAACTCTAAAGCGATCAAAATATTGAGAAATAATCCGAATATTTCAATTAAAGTTTTACTAAAAAAACCGACGGGTTCCGTAGTAAATAGGTCTTTGATTAGGATAACTACTAAATCATAAAGAGAAACAATAATAACAACAATTAAGGCTACGGATAAAACCTTAGAAACTATGTTTTCAATGAGATGAATCGACCTCATGAAATCTTCATCGCGCCATTGTTGACCAAAATTGATAAGTAGTTTCCGTATCTGTTTGAGCATGATCAATTAAGTAAAAAGTAAAAATTATTATTGTATTTTATTGCTAATTGTTCTATTTAGCTAACAAGTAAGCCGATCCCCCCTGCCCCCTTATTAAGGGGGGTGCCGATCCCCCCTGCCCCCTTATTAAGGGGGTGCTGATCCCCCCTTAATAAGGGGGGTATCTGACAATTTTTAACATCTACTTACTTAGAACTCTCGAAATAATTGGGTGTATCTTAATTTTGCCTTCGATCCCCCCTTAATCCCCCCTTGATAAGGGGGGTGCCGATAGGCGGGGGGGGG
>LFEF01026927.1_pt1 | contig 26621 bp, 22 predicted proteins | sample 619371 | NCBI WGS metagenome assembly LFEF01 (sample SAMN03014291, study PRJNA259931) | freshwater metagenome | biome: lake; feature: waterbloom | place: China: Taihu Lake | collected 2006-08 | depth 0 m m
TCTAATTCACTCAGAAGCAACTCAACCGGATTTTATAATAGTGCCTACGGTAGTGATTCACTTATTGCAAATACTACTGGAGTTTTCAATACAGCAATTGGTGCATCTTCAACAGACAATAATACCTCAGGATCGCAAAATACGGCTGTTGGAGTATTTTCGTTAAGAAGTAATACAACTGCAAGTAATAATACCGCTGTTGGATATGCTGCTTTAGGAGCAAACACAACGGGTGCTGAAAACGTTGCAATTGGAAGGGATGCGTTACAAAATAACACAACAGCTTCATTAAATTCAGCGGTTGGTGTTAATTCATTACGGGCAAACACAACAGGATCAGAGAATGTTGCAATAGGTTATCTTTCTTTGCAAGCCAATACAACAGGTGTATACAATACATCATCGGGCGTAAATTCATCGTATAGTAGTAGTACAGGATCTGAAAATACTGCAAACGGATACAACAGTTTATATTTTAATACAACTGGCTCATTCAATACATCCATGGGTTCACGTTCGTTAATTGGCAACGCAACAGGTTCACAAAATACAGCATTTGGTTATTTTGCCAATGTATCTGCCAATAATTTAACCAATGCCACAGCCATAGGAGCAAGAGCACTAGCTGGAGCTAGTAATACTATGGTATTAGGAAGCATCAATGGTATAAATGGTGCAACTGCTTCGGTAAATGTGGGTATTGGTACTACCACACCTAACGGACGTTTTGAATTAGGAGTTGATGAAGGCAGAAAACCCGGGACGAACACGTGGACAATAGTCTCTGATAGTCGATTGAAAACAGTTAACGGAGCCTATACTAAAGGTTTACAAGATATTGTAAAACTCAATACCATTACGTTCAAGTATAAAAATAATGGTAAACGAACCTTTGATCCAGAGGTATTACAAACAGAATTTCCTGGCTTTATTGCACAAGAAGTCCAAACCGTTTTTCCTGAAGCTGTGGGAACAGACCCAGACGGATTTTTAAATTTTAATATGCATTCTATTTTGGTTGCCGGTATCAATGCTATTAAAGAATTACATCAAAAAAATGAAAAATTGGCTTCTGAAAATCAACTATTAAAAACTAAGTTAGAGAAACAAGAAGAACTTTTAAAAAGTGTTATAGAACGTTTAGAAAAATTAGAAAACAATAAATAATTAGCAAGGATCAATTTTACAACTCTTCTTACTGTTTATGTAATCAAATCAATTTAAAATCACATCTTTTTTACTGCACAAACTTAATTTGTTGTATAATTTCTTTTGGAGTATAATTTCTTGTATCGATGACACGGTTTTGGTTGCCGTAGGGTTTATATATTTCAATAGAATTTGATTTAAAGAGGGCAATGGTTTTGATGGGAGCCGCTACGGCAAGGTGCATGATGCCACAATCACCGGTAATCATGATATCGCCACACGCCAGGACTTTAGCCATTTCCATCAAGTCTTTAGAATAAAATTGGTCGATTGCCCCGTTGAGTTTTGAACTACCGCAAATGGGTAAAAATTCAACAAGGTGGTGTTCAGGAAAGTTTTGGGAAATTAATGTGGCCATTTCTTGCCAAAATGTGGCATCATAATCTTTACTACCGGTAGCATTGGTAAATAGAAACAAAATTGGCTTTTTTAGTCGTTCTTCTTTCTCTCTATACCATTTTATACTCGAAATATGCGGTTTAGTAAATCCTAAGCTCAATCCCGGAAAAGGTTCGTTTTCGGGTAATCCAAAACATTTTCTGAAATTGGCTATTGGTCGAAGTGCCATATGTACCTGATTAATATTCAGTTGTTGGTTGGTATATTTGTTGTTGAGCACTTTGTATTTTGCTCGGGCTAATCGTGCTAATAAATTGCCTGAGGAAGAACCCTCTGCTAAATTGATGACCAAATCATGCTTGTTAAAGAGTACTTTTATATATACTCCAATATAGTTATGTAACTCTTTGAAGTGTTTTTTAGGCATCAATATAAAACGATTAACCACTTTAAAGTGTTGGAACAACGTTTTAGAAAGGTCACCTTTTCCGAGGTAGGTGATTTGCACTTCCGGAATGCGGTTGATGAGCTCTACAAATATTGGTGTCACCAATAGTTGATTGCCTAACCGATGATTGGGACGAATCACCAAAACAGTTTTTATCTTTTCAAGATCTGTAGGTTGGTAAAGGGTTTGTTTTTGTTTTGTTCCCAAGCCAAAAAAGAAATGCGTCAGTTTTCTTCTGAATTCTTGAATGTTCATCTAATGGGTTGAATTTGTTAAATTTTACTACTTGTCATTTTTTGACATAAACAGTCGAGAGTATCAAAACCCTACTTTTTTTAAAATTTTTTAAAGATACTGCAACTTCTTGTTCATTTGCAAGTGAAAAAGTTAAGTATTGCTTAAATTATTCTAAAAGCGTTGAGAGAACTTTAAGTAGATTAACTTTTTGTTTTTATAGATTATTTATGGAGTTCAGGTTTTTTAAGTATCTTTGATAAGAACACAAAGTGTACTATTTTCAAAAGGTTTACGTTATATCAAAACGGAATATGAAAAACAAATTTTGGATCGTATGTCTCCTTTTTTTTGGAAATTGTTGGATGGTTTTTGCTCAATCAACTGATTCACTGCACCAGTTAATAAAAAAAAGTAAGTTAACACAACAATCATCACTTCAAATTGAACTATCTAAGGTGTATTTGACCAGCAAAGTGGATTCTTCTTTGTATTATGCCCGTCAGGCATTGCTTACTGCTCAAAAGATAAAAAACGATACGGCCATTGCCAAAGCACATCGTTGGTTGGGGGAATGGTATCAGAATAAAACCCGTTATACTGAATCGGTCCGTGAATATTGGAAAGCCATTAAACTGGCTCAAAAAATTAAAGATAAAAGCTTGGAATCTTCTGTATTGAATGGACTTGGTATAACTTATTACCTTCAACAAGATCTAAAAAAAGCGGAAGAGTATATACAAAAAGCAGCTCAATTACGGTATGAAATAAAAGATTATACTTATTATTCCGTAATATTAACCAATTTATCAGCCATTTATTTTCACAATAAGGAGTATAATAAAGCCATAGGTTTATTGCGAAAGACAGAAAAAACACTTCTACAACAACCCGAAGGAGCGTATATGGCTTCCCTTTACAATACGTTAGGGGGTTGTTATCAAATGGCCTATCCAAAAAAAGATTCTGCGGTATATTATTACACTAAAAGTATTGATGTAGCTAAACGATTTGGTATATCACAGAATGTAATGACCGGTTACCACAATTTGGGTGAGGATGCTTTGCGAAAAGGAAAGTATGACGTTGCATTGTCTTATTTAGAACAAGCACTTGCTATTAGTACAAAATTGGGTAATGATACGTATGTGATGAATGTTCAAGCTACATTAGCAGAAGCGTATCGAGCTAAAGGGGATTTCAAAAAAGCTTACCAACACTTGCAGGAAGAATTGGCTTTGAGCAAAAAAATATTTGAATCAGACAAGCAAAAGACGATTAAAGAGATGGAATTCAAGTATGAAACAGCTATCAAAGACCAACAATTGTTGGAACAAGAGGAGTTGATTCAAGCTTCATTGTTACGAGCGGAAAAAGAGAAAAATACAAGGAACAGTATACTTTTTATTTCACTTTTCTTAGTAGTTGTTGTACTATTTATATTCCTGTTTCAAGCTCAAAAACGTAAAGCAAAAGCCCGTTTAGAAGCAGAGAAAAGCAAAATATTTGAAAACATAGTTCATGACTTGCGAACGCCACTCACTTTGATTAAAGGGCCATTAGAAGTACTAAAAAAAGAGCATTTGGATGGCCCCACTGCTCAAGCGTTCCGCACCATTGAAGTGCAATCGGAACAACTTATTGGGTTGGTTAATGAGTTGTTGGATGCCTCTTCATTGGAAAAAGGGAAATATACTCCGACCATGAAAGTAGGCAATCCGTTTTTGGTCTTAGAAAAACGAGTAGAAGGCATTCAGGAAATGGTTAAGGCTAAACAGCTATCCCTTACAGCAGATTTTCAGAAGGGAGAAAAAACGCTCTATTATCCGGCAGATGTTTTGGATAAAGTATTTACCAATGTGTTGAGTAATGCAGTTAAGTTTACTTCTGAAAGAGGAGCTATATCCATAAATGCCCATTTGAATCCTTCCGGTTTAGAAGTGCTTGTGTATAATAGCGGTAGTTCTTTCTCATCTTCTCAAAAAGAACGTTTGTTTGAACGTTTTTACCGTTTGCCGGAACATCAAGGAATACCGGGGAGTGGAATTGGTTTGTCGGTTAGTAAAGACCTCTTGGATTTGGTAAAAGGTTCTATTTCTGTAGCATCTAAAGAAGAGGGAGTTACGTTTGTTTTCTCCATTCCTGTCTCAGAAGTAACTCAGTCGGTACCAGCAGAACAAGCATCTGAAAAGCCTCTTCTTTTATTGGTGGAAGACCAACCAGAGCTACAGTTGTTTATTCGGGATTATCTTTCTTCTGATTTTACCATAATTATGGCGGATAATGGGGAGGTTGGTTTTGCTATGGCCAAGGAACAATTACCCGATATTGTATTAACGGATGTATTGATGCCCGGTATGAATGGAATGGAACTATTGACACATCTCAAACAGGAGGCATTAACGTCACATCTACCGGTCGTGATTTGTTCTTCAAAACATTCAGAGAGTAGTCGATTAGAGGGATTAGCTAAAGGAGCCAGTGCTTATGTGACTAAACCCTTTCATCCGGAAGAGTTGCGATTGACATTACGCAATTTAATGGAGCAAGAACAATTGATTCGAAAAAAATACGAAGAACAAAAGGAAAATCATGTGTCTTGTCATGAACGATTGGCTTCCACAAATGCCTTTATTCAAAAAGCAACAGAATGTGTTTTTGAGCAGATGGAAAATCCGGAATTTGACGTACATGAATTGGCCGAATATTTATGTATAAGCAGAAGTCAGTTGCATCGTAAGTTAACGCAACTTACGGGTTATTCTGCTACACAATTTATCAAGATGGTTCGGTTTGAACAAGCTAAGGATTATTTACGAGACGGGTCACTAAACATTACAGAAGTAGCTTATCGATGTGGGTTTAACAGTCAGAGTTATTTTTCAAAAAGTTTTCAGGAATATACCGGAGCGTCGCCTTCTCAGTATGCTCAACGTTCTAAAAACAGTCCAAATGCAACATAATTATATGGATTTGCAACGCTAGTTAACAGTATTTTAAGTTTTTGCTTTTTATCTTCGTAGCAAACAAAATGTGTATGAAAATAAAAACTCTACTACAAAAAAATGGTTTCCATTTATGGTTACTATTGGTTGTTATTCCACTTCAAGCCCAAGTTAATTTAACAGAAGGGTTGGTGGCTTACTATCCTTTAAATGGGAACACTAACGATTTTAGTGGGAATGGTAACAATGGTACTCCATTTGACAATGTTACCTACATTACCGATCCTTTTGGCAATGCTACTTCGGCGGTTTCTTTTGGCGGAACAGCCAATCAAGGCAGAATTAGTATTCCTCATTCAGCGACATTGAATTTCACAACCGGTGCAACATTTTCGTTTTGGGCGAGGGTCAGTAGCAATACGGGTACTTTTGGCAATGGTTCAGTAGGAGCCGGGGGAAGTCAATGTTTTTTTGCCAAAGCCGGTGATGCCGGTGGAGGTTTTTGGCAGCTTTCCAATACACAAAGCGGAAACCTAAGGCATCAAATTGGTAATAATAGTGTAGCTACCTTAACCGGTATTTTTGAGAATTACACTTTAAATCAATGGATTCATTATGTTGTAACGATGGATGCTTCGGGTCATCGCACCTATATTAATGGTACGTTAGCCACTTCAAATGAAATAGCGGCGAATTTTGCTGCTATGGTCAATCGTCCGTTGGTAATTGGTCGATTTAATACGAATTGGTATCCTTTGAATGGTGGTATAGACGAATTCAGAGTATATAATCGGGTATTGACTGCAGATGAAATTACAGCATTGGCCACTAATGAAATTGGCGATGTTACGATTACGTATGCCAATCCGGGAGAAGTTTGTGCCGGTAGTTCTGTAGAAGTAAGCTATCAAGCCACAGGTTCTTTTCTATCAACCAATCAATTTCAGGTGCAATTATCGGACAGAAACGGAAGTTTTGCAAACCCAATCGTACTTCGACGTGTAACAGGGGCAAGTGTGAATGAGACGGCAACGGTAGTGTTACCGTCGGGATTGCCCTCTGGTACGCAATATCGCATTCGATTGGCTACTACAGCACCGCAGGAGTTTAGTGCCTCCGGATTGAGTTTTACGGTAAAAGGAACCACAGGTGATATTCCTGATCCTGCGTTATTTTCGTATGTAGGTAACGTGAATGGTAGAGATTATTTTAGAAGTATTACTGCTCAAAACAGGAGTAATGCCAGAACTATATGTTTGAATAACGGTGGTTATCTGGCTAGTATTCCTAATGCAGAAGTCAATCAATTTATGTTTGATAATGCAGGGAATAGTAGAATTTATATCGGTTTACAGGATAGCCAAACAGAAGGTGTTTTTGTTTGGGAAAATGGAGAAAGGCTTACGTACACCAACTGGTCTACCGGAGAACCGAATAATTCTTCTAACGAAGATTTTGTAGAGTTAAGTAATATTAACGGAAGATGGAATGATGTCAACGGAACATTAAACTTTCAGTACTTTTTAGAATTAAACCCGGCAGGAGCTTTAAAAACAGTTTGTGAAGGCAGTAATTTGACTTTACAAGCTCCCACCCTCAGCGGAGCCACTTATGTTTGGACGGGTCCGAATGGGTTTAGTTCTTCTTTATCCTCACCGGTTTTAAGTGGGATTACTTTTTTGCAAGCCGGTCTTTATACTTTACAATACACCGTGAATGGGTGTGTTTCTCCGGTTTACACTACACGTGTAGAAGTAATTCCGTTGCCTAAAAACATTGGGCAAACTCAGGCAATTCCTGCCTCATTGACATCTGGACTTCAATTGCATTTACCCATGGATGGAAATGGGAATGATGTGAGTGGGAATGGTATTAATGCGACCTTAGTTGGAGGCGTAACCCCTATGAATAATCGATTTGGGGTTGAAAATACCGCTTTGCAATTGAACGGTACGAATGGACACCTCACTTTACCAAATGGTGTATACTTTAACGGTTCGGACTTTACGGTAACTGCTTGGGTGAGAAAAGTAGCCAATAACAGTTGGAGTCGTTTGTTTGATTTTGGTAACGGACAAGCCAATCAAAATGTATTGGTAGGATTGACTAACGGCACCACTGGAAGACCGGCCTCACAGATTTATAATGGAGCGGTGGGCGGTCCAACGCTAACCAGTGTGTCTGTTTTACCGAATAATCAATGGCAGTTGCTTACCTACACTTGGTCGAATGGAGGCGGACAGTTGTTTATTAATGGTGAATTAGTGGCTCAAGGTCCACAAACGGCTCCTAACAATGTGATACGTACTTTAAATTATATCGGTAGAAGCAATTGGGCTAGTGATGGATTTGCGAATGCCGGATTGGATGACTTTAGGATGTATAACCGAATATTGACTCCGGAAGAAATTCGATTGATGACCGTTGAGCAACCTTCAGCTCTGCAAGTTAGTTTAGAAAATGCACAAATTTGTAGTGGACAGACGAATTCGATACTTCTTCAAAATACGCAACCCGGTTTAGTTTATCAATTGCAGTTGAATAGTAATTCCACCAATGTTGGAGCGGCACAAACCGGAACCGGTGGAACGTTGACATTTTCGTTGGGCACCTTAACCGCTTCAACCGATTATCATTTTTTAATACGCAATAGTGCTTTGGTTTGTGCAGAAGTTATTTCAACCGTTATTTCTGTTCCGGTGAATACCTTACCAGCTGCACCTACAACAACCGGAGCATCTGTTTGTAGTGAAGGGAGCGTTACTTTAACCGCAACCGGAGCTTCAGAGGGCGGAACCTATAATTGGTATTTAACAGCAACCGGTGGAACGCCAATAACGGGAGAGACAGGTAGTACTTTTTCCACTCCTGTATTATCGGTTAGCCGTACTTATTTTGTTTCCATCACCAATGCGAATGGTTGTGAAAGCACTAGAACACCGGTGATAGCTGAGGTAATTAATCCGCTTGCTCCATTAATTGACCTTAATAGCGGATTGTTACTTCATTCCCGATTGGATGGTAATTTATTGGACAGCAGTAATAATGGTATCAACGGGAGTTTAAACGGCAGTATTTTTTCGTATGAAGAGGATAGGAACGGGAATGAAAGTTCAGCTTTGAGTATTACGAATGGTACTTTTGTGGACTATGGAAATCCCTCTGTAGTGCAACAATTGACCAATCAGGTTACGATTTCATTATGGATCAAGCAAGATGCTTCAAATTTTGGTTTGTTTACGCCATTGTTAAACAAATGGCAAGGAAATGGATTGTATTTGGCTTTGGACAGTTATCAAACGGTTCCGGCAGGTCCAATGAATCAAAATCGTGTACGTTGGAGAGTGAACAATAGTGTTTTTATCAATTCCAATACCAATGTGTTACACAACCAATGGCATCATATTGTGGTGACGTATAACGGTGCACAGTTGCGAATTTATCAAGACGGACAGTTGACCGGTCAGCTTAATCACAATGGTTCTATTACCAACAATGGTGCTAATTTACAGTTTGGGCGTCAGTCGAATGGGTTAGGAAATGCCACTTATCGCGGTGATGTAGATGAAATAAAATTATATAATCGAGCTTTGACTTTGAATGAAGTGCGTACTTTGTTTAACAATGAAAGTGTTGCTTTTGCCACTTCACCTTTGTGTGACGGTCAAGGTGATTTAAGTTTAACCACGTTAGCATTTCCAGGAGCAACTTATCAGTGGACGGGGCCAAATGGGTTCAGTTCTACGGAACAAAATCCGACTATTATTACACAAGCTGATGCGGCGACCAATGCCGGTGAGTATACTTTAGTGGTGACTAATGCGGAGGGTTGTGCTTCTTTACCTCAAACGGTTCAAGTGGTGATACATCCAATTCCTGCGGCACCTGAGGTTGAGAACGCCACGGTTTGTGGAAGTGGAAATGCCACATTAACGGTAGTTAATCCGCCTGCCGGAGCTATCTTTCGATGGTATACTGAAGCAGAGGGTGGAAGTCCGATTGCAGGTGTAACAGGAGCTACTTTATCACTTACTAATGTTACACAAGAAACGGTTCGGTATGTTGCAATAGTTCAAAACAATTGCGAAGGACCTAGAGTACCTGTAACTGCTTTCTATTTTTCAAATGTCAACACCGGTTTATCGGTTGAGGGTAGTAATGTTTGTCAATCAGATGAATCGGCTTTGGTAACACTACCTCAATCTGAATCAGGAGTAACCTATCAAGTATTTTTAGGTACAACAGCTGTGAGTGAGCCATTTACCGGAACCGGAGCTTCGATTGCATTGGAGGTAGATGCCACCCTTTTGAATTTGGGTGAAAACACCTTAACCGTAAGAGCAAATTTCCCCGGTTGCGGACCTGTCAATTTAACCAATCAACCCATTGTTACCCGTTTTGCTGTCACTCAAGCTACAATTGATTGGGAGGGTTCTTTGACATTATGTGAAGGGTCTACTTTAACTTTAACAGCTTCTTCCGGTTCAGCTTATCTTTGGAGTAATGGGGCAATAACGAATGCGATTACGGTCTCAACCAGTGGAATTTATAGTGTTATTGTTACAGATGGAAATGGATGCACTTCTGAATCTTCAACGGTTGAAGTTACGTTTGTTCCCGTTCCTACGCCTCAAATTACGGTAGAAGGTACTTTGAATTTATGTAGCGGTGAGACGACAGTTTTAACCGCCAGTGGTGGAACGAGTTATGTGTGGAGTACTGGAGCTACCACGAATAGTATAACGGTTTCAACTGCCGGTAATTATTCGGTTACGGCATTTAACGGAAACTGTGAAGCTACCTCTAGTACGGTAACGGTAACAGTAACTTCGCCTCCAGCTGCTCCATCAGCTATTGAAGGGCAAGTAAATGTTTGTGCAGGAAGTAGTATAGAATATACTATTTCTCCAGTAGTCGGAGCTACTTCATATGTTTGGACATTACCAAGCGGATGGGAAGGGAATTCCAGTGGTACTTCTATTTCGGTTACTTCGGGTTCATCAGGAGGATTAATAAGCGTTAAAGCCATAAATGCTTGTGGTGAAAGTGAGCAACAATTTTTAAATATAAATGTAATTACAGTAGATGTTGGAGTAGTACAAGATGGAGCTACCCTTACAGCAAATGCAACAAATGCAAGTTATCAATGGATAAATTGTGCTACAAATCTGCCTATAGATGGTGCTACTACTTCTGTTTTTACTCCGGTTGTTGATGGTAGTTATGCGGTGTTAGTTACACAAGAGGGTTGTAGTGCAATATCAACTTGTTTTGATGTGAATGTTTTGAGTCTTCCCACTCTCGAAAACAGTTTCAGACTTCAGGCTTATCCAGTACCGGCAAAAGAGTTGGTTAATGTGAAAATTGAACCGGCTCCGGTTGGAACAGTTCAACTTACCTTATATAATGCTTTAGGTCAAGCCTTGCGAAATGAAGTTTCTACGATTCAACCTTTAGGTATATATACGTTAGATATCTCATCCTTACCGCAAGGAAATTATTTTATTCAGGTGAAAACGGAACAAGGACAATCTGTTCTGCCTATTTTGAAAAATTAATTTTCAGTTTATCTTATTTTATTAACAGCACCTTTTTTGGTGCTGTTTTTTTTATTTAATAGAGTTAAAATCATTGGTTCTCTTTTTTACAAAAGAAATCGCACGTAATAGAAATGCTTCGTTACAACAAGCTTTTTTTACTATCATTTAATTCTGGACCATATTTCTGTTCTACCAAAGAGTGACAGTCCGATAAACCCTCTAATATTGATTTTATCTTTGTTTTTCATGGTAATTTTACAGGAGTAGGTTTTGCCTTCTCTCGGGTCATAAATTGTCCCATTTTCCCAAGTTGAATGGCCATCAAACACAAAATGATTTAAAATGACTAATCCAATCAAATCACGGTTTCTTAGTTTTGCATCCGGATTTTTGGTATCTTTTTTTTGGTCACCTGTTCCCCAGATAACTTTGCCATAGTATTTGTTTTCTTGTTTAAAGATTTGAAATTTCGCATCTTTTTTTTCATTTATCCATTCACCAATAATTGCATCCGAATTCGTTTGTGCCAGAGCTGTTGAAGTTATTCCGACAAACAGAAATAATAGTAAGAAAAGTTTTTTGCTCCTCATTTTAATTTTTTTTATAAACATTTCAATGGTCTAAAATACTACTTTTTTTCTATTTTTATAGTGTACATTTTTTGGTCAGTTGATACTGTTGTAATAATAAAATTCTATAATTATCCGTTATCATGATACTATATTCTTCATCATCAATAAAATAAAGATGACTTTAACAACATCCGATTTTTTTCAAAAGTTTTTACTTTTTTTTGTGTTGGTATTTCATTTGAGTGCAAGTGCCTGCAGCGGCTATAAAATCACCAAAAACGGTAAAACATTTTTTGGTAGTAATGAAGATGCTTGGCGATTAACGCCCCATCTTTGGTTTGAAACGGCTAAAACAGCTGATACCTATGGTGCGGCGTTCACCGGTTCGCGTTTTGATGGAAAGTATGGCTATGCTCCTCAAACCGGAATGAATGAAATGGGATTGGCATTTGAGCGATTGGCTTCTTATCATCCAGTTCAAAAACCAACCGGAAATAAAAAACCGATTACCGAACCTACCAATTTTTTAAAAGAGGTCTTAAAACGATGTAAAACCGTTGAAGAAGTCAAAGCATTTTACAGCCAATACGACCACAGTTATTTTATTGAGGATGTTTTTATTTATGTGGATTCCACCGGTAGTTATTTGATTGTGGAACCGTATCAATTGACCATTGGTAACGAACCCACGTATGTGATTGCTAATTTTTGTCCGTCTATTACTGATAAAGAAAAAGCTTTTCGGATGGACAGGTACCGTAATGGCGTGGAGTTTATTGAAAAAGAATATGAAGCTTCATTCGCCTATTGCCGTGAATTATCCAAAGCGATGCACGTTTCCAGACCCAAAATTGGCGATGGAACGCTTTTAACCTCCAATTGGAATTTGAATGATCTAACTTTTCAATTGTATTTTTATCACGATTATGAACATTCTTTGTCATACGATTTAAAAGCGGAATTGGCTAAAGGTGATCATATTATTGCTTTACCCGAATTATTTCCACCTAACAAATCATTTAAGCAATTAGAAGCCTATCAAATTCCGCAAAACAATATGAAAATCGGGTTGATTTTGGTTGGTTTTGGTGGCTTGTTTTTTGTGACGGCTTTGTTTTTCATGGTGCAAATGGTGGTGAAGAAATCAGTTCAGTCCTATCGTTTTTTGCCTGTTATACTGATTGTATTGGGATTACTTTTTACGTATTACATGTTTGTGTTGGTTACCAACATGGCGATTTTTTATTTTCCCGCACCGTATCAGGATGCTACGCGTTGGACGGTTACCTTAACCTCTTATTTTCCCTATTTGTTATTGTTGATTATTTTGCCGTTTTGGTACTTAACTTTCCAATTATTTCGGCAATCCAGTTGGGGAAAATGGTCTATTGGTCTGGTGACGCTGAATCTTCTAGCCTATACTGTTTTGATTGGATTTTTTGTGTACTGGCAGTTTTACTTTTAAACTTTCAAACTGTTCTGCCATAGTTACGATATGTTGATTTTATGTGAAGTGCTATTTTTCATTAAAAAACTTGTTTATTTTATTGTCATATCGTAATATTGCAATATAATAATTGAATAAAAAATGGGAGCATCAAAATCAGATTCTTTTTCGGTGGAGCAGAATGAAATGGCTACTTTATTTAAAGCACTTTCGCATCCGGCACGTATTGCGATTGTAGATTATTTATTGACGGTTGACACCTGTATTTGTGGTGATATTGTTGAGGTTTTACCTTTAGCACAGCCAACGGTATCACAGCATTTGAAAGAACTTAAAAACGCCAATATTATTAAAGGTACAATTGAAGGGACAGCGATTTGTTATTGCCTAAATCCCGAAACGATTGATAAAATAGAGCAACATTTTGGTGTAATTCGACAAAAATTGAAGAATAAGTGTTGTTAGCCCATCACTAGTTACTAATCACTAATTACTTAAAAAATGAAACTATCAGCAATTAAAATAGCCTTACAAAAATTATCCACCATTGCATTTCAATTGCCTGGTGGCGAAATGGTTACCGGTCATTTTCATGTGACGGAAGTGGGAAAAGTTACGAAACATTTTATTGATTGTGGCGGAACGGTTCGCACAGAGGAAGTTGTTAGTTTTCAACTTTGGGAAGCGAATGATTACGATCACCGTTTGCACCCTGAAAAACTGTTACATATTATTGAATTATCCGAAAAAACATTAAACCTTCCCGATGCAGCCATTGAAGTGGAATACCAAATGGCAGCCACCATTGGTAAATTTGATTTGGAATTTGACGGAACCAATTTCTTATTGACTTCTAAACTTACCGATTGTTTAGCGAAAGACAAATGTGGTATTCCACCTGAAAAACTAAAAGTGAAAATAGGTGAGTGGAAACCAAAAGCAACTTCGTGTTGTACACCTGATTCAGGTTGTTGTTAGTATAAATCAAAAGAATCAAAAGAATCAAAAAAATTAAAAATTAATCCTTTGTGAACTTAGTGCCTACTTTGTGTACTTCGTGGTTATAAAATAAAAAATATGCTTGAAAATTTATCGAATACAATCGAATCTATTGCTAAAATGGCTGTTCCAAACGAACGAAAAGCAGTTTTGCAACCCTTAGTGGAATATATTCAAAACAAAGTGAATCATAACGACGAAATTCGATTGAATTTTATTTGTACCCACAATTCCCGAAGAAGTCATTTGTCGCAAATTTGGGCACAAACGATGGCGTTTCATTTTGGGATTAAGAATGTTTTTTGCTATTCCGGCGGAACGGAAGCTACGGCTATGTTTCCCAAAGTAGCCGAGACATTAGTGCATCAAGGATTTGATATTCAACAATTGAGTGAAAACGAAAATCCGGTTTATGCCATAAAATTTGATGACAATCAGCATCCGATTATCTGTTTTTCCAAAGCCTATTTTGATGATTTTAATCCGAAAAGTGCTTTTGGAGCCATCATGACTTGCAACAACGCCGACGAAGGTTGTCCGTTGGTTTTGGGAGCAGAAGCCCGATTCCCTATCAAATATGATGACCCAAAAGCTTTTGACGGAACCGAACTCATGAATGAAAAATATGCCGAACGCAGTTTGCAAATTGCGAGTGAACTCTATTTTGTTTTTTCTCAAATCAAAAAATAATATGTCAGTTACGAATTGTGCACCCGCAGTTAATCGAAAAAAGTTAGGTTTTTTAGACCGTTTTTTAACCCTTTGGATATTTTTTGCGATGTTAATTGGAGTTGGAATAGGGTATTTTATTCCCGAATCTTCCGGATTTATCCATTCTTTTTCTTCGGGAACGACCAATATTCCTTTGGCTATCGGATTGATTTTGATGATGTATCCGCCTTTGGCTAAGGTGAATTACAGTAAAATGGGCGAAGTATTTCAGAATACTAAAGTTTTGGGTGCTTCTTTAGTGTTGAATTGGGTAATTGGGCCCGTTTTGATGTTTTTCTTGGCATTACTTTTTTTGAATGGTTATCCGGAATATATGATAGGCGTTATTTTGATTGGATTAGCTCGATGCATTGCCATGGTAGTCGTTTGGAATGATTTAGCCGATGGAAACCGAGAATACGCCGCCGGATTGATTGCGTTGAACAGTATTTTTCAAGTGTTGTTGTATAGTGTTTACGCCTATTTTTTTATCACAGTTTTGCCACCCTATTTTGGGTTTGAAGGTTCCATTATTGATATTCGCATCGGACAAATAGCGGAGAGTGTTGGGATTTATTTGGGTATTCCTTTTGCGTTGGGCTTTTTGAGTCGGTATGCATTGATTAAGATAAAAGGAGAAGACTGGTTTCAAACAAAATATGTTCCGTTTATTTCACCTATCACCTTAATTGCTTTGTTGTTTACGATTGTGTTGATGTTTAGTTTGAAAGGGGAGTTGATTGTTCATATTCCTTTGGATGTTCTCCGTATTGCAATTCCGTTAGTGATTTATTTTACGGTGATGTTTGTAGTCAGTTTTTTCATTGGAAAATATTTTGGAGCCGATTATTCCAAAGCTACCTCCATTGCTTTTACAGCAACCGGTAATAATTTTGAATTGGCTATTGCGGTAGCTATTGGTGTTTTTGGTATCAACAGCGGACAAGCATTTGCGGGAGTTATTGGTCCGTTGGTGGAGGTACCGGCTTTAATTGCATTGGTGAATTTGGCGTTTTGGTTTCGAAAGAAGTTGTATAGTAATGCCGAACATCAAATATCTTAAGCGAATTAATTTCCAAAGCAATAAATTTTTATCTTTGATTCAAAGACTACTTTATGGCAACCAATAAAACCACAGCAACCCAAGTCAGTGTCACCGATTTTATTCATTCGTTTGTAGAGAATGACCAAAAAAAGGCCGATAGTTTTCGGTTAATTGAATTGATGCAGGAATGGTCGGGTTTTGAACCGAAAATGTGGGGACCAACCATTATTGGTTTTGGCAGTTATCATTATAAATATGCCAGTGGTCATGAAGGTGATTCGCCTTTGATAGGTTTTTCTCCCCGAAAGGCGGAATTTTCGTTGTATGTTTTTTCGCTTCGAGAGGACAACAAACATTTGTTGGACAATTTTGGGAAATATAAAATGAGTAAAGCCTGTATATATATCAAAAAACTTGCGGATATTGATATTTCCGTTTTGGAAGCCATGTGTCGCGATTCGATTGCGTATTTGGAAGAGCATCATGAGTGTGCGTGTCGCAAGTAAAGACTAAAAAGTATAATGAAATGAATATAAAGAAGATTATTTTTCTTTTGGCACTACTTCTATCAACCTTTCTCTCTGCCCAAGTGGCAAAAGATTCCGAATTATTTTTAGCTTTAAAAAAACACGACAGTCTTTTTTTTGAAAAAAGCTTTAACGAATGTGATTTAGCGTTTTTGGAAAAAGCCATTCATCCGGATATAGCTTTTTATCATGATCAAGGGGGTATTCAAAACAAAACAACCTTTTTAGAAAGTGTAAAAAATAATATTTGTTCTAATCCCAATCAAAAACCCATGCGAAAAGTGAAAGGCGATAGTTTAGAAGTTTTTCCATTATATGAAAATGGTGTTTTGTATGGAGTGGTTCAAAATGGGATGCATGAATTTTATATACGAGAACAAGGAAAAAAAGATGTGTTAACCAGTACCGCTCGATTCACTCATGTTTATCTATGGACAAATAGTCAATGGATTCTAAAGGAAGTGTTGAGTTATGACCATCAATAAAAAACATACATGGTAGTTGCAAAAGGTATTGTCATTCTGTTTGCTATTGTTTTCTTTTTGGCCGGAGGAATCATGTTCATACGACCTTTGCTTTTTCGCAGTTGGATAGCCAAAGCCGGTAGTACGCCATTGATTAACTATGGTGAAATTACCATTCGGTTGATTCCCGCTATGGCGATGGTGTATGTGGCTCCCGAAACTAAATTGCCACTGTTTTTTCAACTTTTTGGATGGATTATGATAGTCACTTCGCTGGTTTTGTATGTTACTCCCCGAAAAGCACACCATCAACTTTCGTTGGGTTTTGCAGAAAAGTTAAAGCCGATTTATCTTCAATGTATTGCTCCTTTGGCTTTTGTGATTGGGATGGGATTGATTTATCTTTTATTTTAGCTTCCGGCAAACGGTGAACCAAAAATTCCCACTGCCAATTCAGCCCAAGCTAAAAATAATACAAATAAAATAAAACCACAGAGTAGAAGTCGTTGTTGGGTTGACCGAATGGTTCTCAACACAAATTCAACAGCTAAACCGGTTCCCAACAATAGTATTCCCGCCACAATAAAATCAAAAGTATTCCAGTTTACTTCGTCAGTAAATTGCATGGCTATCAACGGAACACTCAGAAGCAGGAGGACAATGCTGATTATGATTAGTAGTCGTTGAGGAGTATTGCGTTTTGCTTTTACGGTGTTCATCAGTTTTTAATTTTATCAAAGATATAACCCCCTTTCACGGCTCCCCACACTTGTTTGCCGTCTTTGTCAAACCCTTGGTCCCAAGAAAGAATTTGGGTAGGAGTAACAGTTACTTTTGAAGAAGCATAAGAAGCTCCTCTTAATTCACTCGGACAGGTTTTTTCTCCGGTTTGGCCGATGAACGTTCCGTCTGGTTGTTTCTTTAAAATCACTTCACAACCCGGTTTTAGTTCTATATCGGACTCTGCTAAGTTATCAAACGCTTCCGGTGTTTTCCATTTACCAATCCACTCTTTTTCGTTTTTGAGGGTGTAAATTTCACTGTTGAATTCACTGTTGCGTTGCGTTACTTTATAAATACGCACCCGATATGGGCTGTCTTGTTTTTCAAACATGGCTTGTTCCACATACAGGTAATGGCCTTTCTTTTTCCAAATCGGAGTCATACGAAGGGAAATGTTGAAATATTCTTTGTCGTCCATCGATTGCTTTTCAGAAGAATAGGTACCTTGCATATAGGCAACTAACTGTTCTAAATCGCTATTGTTTTGTTGTCCGGGTTTACATCCGAAAAGAAGAAAAAGAAAAAATAGTGGGAGAATTTTATAGTTCATTTTTGGTTTCAGGTTTCAGGTTTCAGGTTTCAAGTTTCAGGTTTCAAGTTTCAGGTTTCAGGTTTGCATCGCCAGTCGAACTTTGGGCTCGTGTCAAGTTTCAAGTTTCAAGTTTCAGGTTGATGGCGTTTTTTATTTTATTTTCAAAGAAAAAGAAAATTTCTCAATTTTTTAAATCGGTGTTCCAAAAACGATTGATTTATATCATTTCGCAATATTCCGAATCATCCCACCAAAAATAAAAAAGTGGAACGGTACTAAGCTATACCAATACAATCTTCCGAAAAGTCCTCTGGGACGAAAGGTAGCAATTTGGTGTAGAACATTTTTTTCATCAATTCTAAATTCCAGCCATGCTTCACCGGGTAGTCGCATTTCGGCAAACAAGAGTAATCGTTTTTCTTCTTTGTTGGCCAAAATTACCCGCCAAAAGTCGAGTGAATCGCCATTGTCCAAATGAGTTGGGTGGGTTCTTCCCCGTCTTAAACCAACACCACCTACCAGTTTATCAATAAAACCGCGTAATTGCCACATCCAGTTGCCATAATACCAGCCTTTGGTGCCGCCAATGGTCCAAATATTTTCTAAGACTTTTTCCGGATTTTCTATTTTTAATTTTTTGCTGTCTTTTAAACAACCGTAGGTAGGAACTTGAATGAATTCTGATAAGTTATGTTGAAATTCGCTACTCACTAAGCTGTCTTTCCAGCTGGAAATGACCAGATTTTGTTCGATTTTGATGAAGGCTAATTTGATGGCATCGGTGTAGGAGATGGGTTTGATGCCCAGCATTTTTTGCAAACGGTTGTTTTTACAAACGACTTCCATTTTCATACTATCCACTAAATTCATCGCTAACTTGTAGGAAGTAGAGGTGACAAAATACAACCAATAAGAAGATAATTTTGGGGTCATGACCGGTACGGTATAAATCCAATTTTTGAATCCTCGGGTTTTGGCATACAATTGCATCATTTGTTTGTAAGTGAGCACATTTGGTCCGCCAATATCAAAGGAGTCATTGTAACACTCTTCTTTGAGTAAGACGCCCATCAAATATTGAATTACATCGCGAATGGCAATGGGCTGCGTTTTGGTTAACACCCATTTAGGCGTAATCATCACGGGCAATTTTTCGCATAGGTCTCGAATGATTTCAAAGGAAGAACTACCGGAGCCTACTATGATTCCGGCACGAAGTACAGTGACATTATTGTTTCCTTGGTATAAAATATCTTCTACATTTTTACGGGATTGTAAGTGTTTGGAAAGGGTATTATCGTTGACAATACCGCTCAGGTAAATTACTTGTTTTACAACGATATGCTTCATGTAGCGATTGAAATTTTCGGCGGCTTTAGCTTCCATTGAATCAAATACTTCGGTGGAGGCTGACATGGAGTGAATCAAGTAATACGCTACATCAACGTTTTTGGGTGTATTTTCGAATGACACTTCTTCTAAAAAATCGACTTCCCAGATGGTGACAGATTGCAGCGTTGCTTTATCTAAACCCAAACGGTTTTTATCTCTAACGGCACAAATGATTTCGTGGTTTTGCGATAATAATTCCGGAAGGAGTCTTCTACCTACATAACCATTTGCCCCTGTAAGCAGTATTTTCATCTTGCTTTTTTTTCTAAAGGTAATCAGAAAAGCAATTGAACACTCGTTAAATTTGTTTAAAGATGTTGACGATGGAACTGCTAATGTATTGCACACCAATGGCAATTACAATAAAGCCAATGATTCTGGAAATCGCAACAATACCGGAAGCACCTAGGATTCGCGAAAGATAGTGTGCACTTTTGAGGATAAAATAGATGACAACCGCTACAGCCAAAATGGAGATGACTGCAATGATTTTTTCACTGATTTTGGTATAATCTTGATAAAAGGCGATTAGTAGAGAGATAGAACCCGGTCCGGCCAGCATAGGAATGGCGAGAGGGGTTAATGCTATTTGATTTCTCGTTTGAGCATCGCTTTCCACTTTTTTGTTTACTCCACGGGTTTTATTGAAGTTTCCGGTGAGCAATGAAAATCCGGAACTTACAATGATTAAACCACCGGCAATACGAAGGGCGTCGATACTTATGCCAAAGAATTTCAATACATACTCCCCTATAAAAAAAGAAATGATTAATATGATGAAGACATTTAAAGCGGTTAAGAGTGAAACTCTAGAGCGTTCCGCTTTGGTATAGTCTTGCGTCAACCCCACAAAAATAGGAACTGCACCTAAAGGATTGAGTACAGAAAATAAGGCGGCGAAAATGTAGATGAATAATTCCATTGTTTTTATGTAAAAATAACGACAACTCTATAATGTGAAGTTATCGAATGAACAAAACAAAGTTACTATAAATCGTCGATATAAGTGGGAGAATTTTCCGTTTTAAACTGATTTAATTTTTCGATAAAGCTATTTACACTTTTGTTCTTTGGTGGAGCATCAATGGAAATATAATGATGATCCATATGTATAGTGTAGGAATTAGCCGGTTTAAAAATGACTAACTTGTAATAAGGTATGACCAAAGAGAATGTTTCTAACAGCGATCGAAACCGGATGATTATTCCTTTGGGACGCAATTCAATGTTACAAAAATTACGGTTATTGTCGTAGGAAAGTAAAGTTGCAATTTCCTCACTCGTTTTAATAATATCCAATCTAGGAGAGCCTATACCATTTAATTTAATGTTATCCATCAAGCCGAATGGTTTTCCGACTAATTCGACTATTGCTTCGTTTATCTTTTTTTCGTTGTAAGAAGTGTTTACCAGCATTTTTAATGTGTCTCGTCAATTCGTCAATTCGTCAATTCGTCAATTCGTCAATTCGTCAATTCGTCAATTCGTCAATTAAATAATTGAAGTAGTAAAGATAAGACAATACTTCATTTTTTTTTCGTGTTTTAATAAAGGTTTAAGAGTTGTTTTAACTCCTTTTTAAATTATTATCTTTGCCACTTAGAACAGCAGTATGAAAAAAACCTTAGTTATTGGAGCTTCCACCAATCCGGAACGATATTCTTTTATGGCGATTAACAGTTTGCTTAAAAAGGAACATGCCGTGGTTGCTATTGGTCAGAAAAAAGGTGAAGTAGGAGGAGTAAAAATCCAAACCAAACAAATTCCGTTTAAAAATATTCATACGGTAACGTTATATTTGAATCCGAAAGGGCAACGAGATTACTACAATTACATTGTTGGGTTGCAACCCAAACGTGTGATTTTTAATCCTGGGACAGAAAACCCTGAGTTTTATGCGTTGCTGGGAATTAATAACATACAAGTAGAGGTGGCTTGTACGTTGGTTTTACTTTCTACGAATCAGTATTAGCGGTTGTCGGTTGTCTGTTGACTGCCAACTCCGACTTACCTTCTTCGAATGAGCATTAATCCAATAAAGGTGAGTAATCCATTCACGATTAAGATTTCAAATCCGAATTCAAATCCAAACCAAGCCTTGCTTTTCAGGTTAAGGATAACTGATGAAATGACAGCAAAAATGGCTACTATAGGTACCCATTTGTCATTTACCTTCCATTTGGTGAATAGTCCAAAACTGTAAAGTCCGAGTAGTGGTCCGTAGGTGAAACCTGCGAATTTCAAGACTTTATCAATAATACTGGCATCTTCTACAAAGTATTTGAAGCCTAAAATGACTAAGACAGAAACTACGACAAACATTTTGTGAATTTGTTTTCGGATAACGACTTGTTTTACGGAATCATATTTCTTTTCTATTTCTAAAATATCGATACTAAAAGAGGTAGTTAGAGAAGTTAACGCACTATCAGCACTTGAATAAGCCGCTGCAATAAGACCTAAAATAAAGAAAAATGCCACGCCAACGCCTAAGTATTCATTGGCCAGAATAGGGAAGAGTTGGTCTTTATGAGCGTCGATGTTGTATTTTACAGCATATTCGGTGAATAACAATCCCATTACCAAGAATAAAAAATTCACAAAGGTGAGCACGATGGTAAACCAAAACATGTTTTTTTGAGCGTCTTTTAGGCTTCGGCAGGTAAGGTTTTTTTGCATCATATCTTGGTCGAGACCAGTCATTACAATAGCAATAAAGGCTCCGGATAAAAACTGTTTCCAAAAATAATTAGGAGAGCTAATGTCTTCAAAAAAGAAGGTTTTAGAAAAATCGCTTTCTGCAATGAAACCTGAAATAGTTGTAATGTTTAATCCTAAATCTTGTGAAACGATGACAATGCAAAATACTACAGACGCCAGCATAAAAAATGTTTGCAAAGTATCTGTCCAAATAATTGTTTTTATACCGGATTTGTTTGTATATACCCAAATTAAGAGAATGGTTACGCTTACGGTTATCCAGTAGGGCACATTGAGTTTGTCAAAAACGAGTGTTTGCAGCACATCAGCCACCAACATCAGCCGTAAATTAGAGCCTACTGTTCTGGAAATGATGAAGAACCACGCTCCGGTTTTGTAGGCATTATTTCCAAATCGGTCGCCCAAATAGGTGTAGATGGAAGTAAGATTTAATCGGTAATAGAGTGGTAGTAAAACGGTTCCAATGACAAAGTAACCTACAATGTAACCTAGCACCAATTGAAAATAAACAAATTGCGAGGCTTCTACTTTTCCGGGAACGGAAATAAAGGTAACTCCGGAGAGCGATGCTCCAATCATCCCGAAGGCTACCAGGTACCAAGGAGAGTTTTTATTGGCTTTAAAAAAGGCATCGTTTCCTTCGTCTTTTTTGCTGATTAAATTGGAAATTAAAATGAGTAAGCCAAAATAACCCAGAATAAGCAGAAGAATAGATAACGGTTCCATGAAAGAGGTTTTTTAAGGCTGCAAAGTACAAAATCCTTTTAATTGTAAGTTGAAAAAAAATTAACAAACTTTGTTTAGTAGCGTATTGAGTTGATGTAAAACATGTATTTTTGCCGTTATGGAATTTTCGTCAAAATTGTTAGAAAAAGCGGTTAATGAGATGGCTCAATTGCCCGGAATAGGGAAGCGAACAGCCTTGCGACTGGTTTTACATTTATTAAAGCAACCTGTTGAACAAACCGCATTTTTATCGGAGGCATTAGTTATGATGCGAAATGAAATCAAAACGTGTGTTAGTTGTCACAATATATCCGATGTTGAGGTATGTGAAATTTGTGCTAATGAGAAGCGAAATCCTAGTATAATATGTGTAGTTGAAGATGTAAGAGATGTGATGGCAATAGAGAATACCGGACAATTCAAAGGGATTTATCATGTGTTAGGGGGTAAAATTTCACCTATTGATGGAATTGGTCCTGGACAACTAACAATTGCTTCGTTGGTTGAAAAAGTACGTTTAGGAAAAGTTACGGAAATTATCTTTGCGTTAAGTTCTACAATGGAGGGTGATACGACAAATTTTTACATTTACAAGCAAATCAAAGAATTTGACGTAAAGACATCTGCCATTGCAAGAGGAATTTCGGTGGGTGATGAATTGGAATATGCTGATGAGGTTACGTTGGGTAGAAGTATCATAAATCGAATCCCATTTGAGAATACGATGAAAAGTAGCTAATTATACCGTGCATTATTTTGTTATTGGAATAGAAAAACTATCTTTGTTTGCTAAAATTTTAAGAATGATATTGTTCAGATGGATAACAGCCATAGTGTTGTTGACTTTAATAAGTTCTTGTGTACCCACTAAGGATTTGATTTATTTACAAGATAAAGGTAATACAAAAGATACTACATCAATAAATGAGATTTTAAAGAAACCTTATCGTGTTCAGGTGAATGATTTATTATATATTAACATAAAAACTATTGATCCTCAACTAACGGCTCTGTTTCAACAAGTTGAAAGTAATATGCAACGTATTCAAAATGAGCAGAACATTTTTTTTGAAGGTTACAATGTTGACAATCATGGTTTAATTAGAATACCTGTTTTAGGCGAATTAAATGTAATGGGTATGACTGTAGAGGAAATTCGAACTAAAATAGAAACCAAATTATTGGATGAATATTTTAATAAAGAAGTAAATTTATTTGTTAGTGTTAAAATAGCCGGAATTCGTTATACGATCAATGGAGAAGTATTATTACCCGGTACAAAAATTTTATATACAGAGAGGGCTACAATTTTGGATGCAGTTGCTAATGCGGGAGATATAACGATTACCGGTGATCGTAAAAATGTTATTGTTATCAGACAATTACCAAGTGGTGTTGAAATGCATAAAATTGATTTGACAGATAAAAATGTAATTGATTCACCTTATTTTTATTTAATGCCAAACGATTACATATTAATTAATCCTTTAAAACAAAAATCTTGGGGTACAGGTACTACGGGATTGGAGTCTTTAACAACAGTAATTTCAGTTTTGACATTAGTTGTAACTATAATAGTTTTAACTCGGCGATAATCAAGATTTTATGATTGATAATAGCGATTTTTTATACAATGAAAATCAAAATAAGTTTGATTTTAAAGGATTTTTATTCAAAACATTTGGTTATTGGAAATGGTTTGTAGTATGTTGGATTGTGGCATTTATAATAGCCTATAATGTTAACATCAGAAAAGAGAAAGTTTATGAACTAAAAACTACAATTGCAATTAAGGAAGAGAGTAATCCTTTTTTTACTTCTACAACAAGTTTAGTATTTAATTGGGGAGGAACTTCTGATCAAGTTCAAAATGTAGCTTCTACTATAAAATCAAGGTCTCATAATGAAAGAGTAGTTAATAAGTTAGATTTTTTTATTGATTATTTATACAAGGATAAATATTACTTAAGAGATGTTTATGGTCAAATTCCATTTAAAGTAGAGATTGACAGGACAAAAGAACAATTATTACACAATTTGTTTAAGGTAGAATTGTTAAGTGAAGATGAATATCGACTGAGTGTTATAATAGAAGATGAGACTTCTAAACTAATAAATTATGATTCAAATCTAATTACACAATTAGATATACCTGATCAACTCTTTTCTAAAAAATATAAGTTTGAAGAACAAGTTAATCTTGGATATGCCAATTTTAAATTAAAAAAAATCAATAATCTATTACCAATAAAATCTAAAGAATTTTATTTTAAGTTTAATGTTTTTGATGAAGTTGTATTACGATATAGAGATATAACTACCACAATTGATACAAAATCACCTTCAATAATTGAGTTAGGGTTAGAAGGAACGAATAAGCACAGAATTGTTTCATTTTTGAATGAAACGGTTAATACTCTTATCAAAACACAGTTAGAGCGAAAGAATCAATTTGCTACAAATACCATTAATTTTATCGATAGTACATTAAAATCAATGGAAAAGGAATTGAAAGAAAATGAGGATGAGGTTAAAAATTTTAGTAGAAATAAAAATATTTTTCAGCTTGAAAACGGAGGTCAGCAACTATCATCTAAATTATTAGAATATGATGTACAGAAAGATATTGTGTTGAGAAAGATTGCCTATTATAATTCATTAAAAAATTATTTAACAAAAATTGTTGATTATTCAAAGTTGCCAGCACCATCAGTTGCAGGAATAGATGATGCAAACATTGTTATGAATGTTTCTAAATTAATTAATCTGTCTGCAGAAAGAGCAAGTAAGCCATACACAGTAAAAAATTCAAAGATATTTAATGATGTAGATAATGAAATTTCAGCTCTAAAAAATGTTATTTTAGAAAACATTGTGTCAGCAAAAATGAGTTTAGAAATTGATTTAAATCTAATAAATAAAAAAATATATGAGGCAGAGGCCTTGATAAGTAAATTACCGGAAGATCAACAAGAGCATATAAAAGTTATGCGAAAGTATGATTTAAATAATGAGATATTTACTTCTTTTTTAGCAAAAAGAAACGAGGCGAATATTGTAAAAGCAGCTAATTTAGCCGATATACATTATATTGATCCTGCAAAAGATATAGGTAAAGGTCAAATAGGTCCGAATACTAAAGTTAATTATGTGATTGCATTCTTGTTGGGTTTAATTCTTCCATTGATTGCTATTTTTACTATTTTCTTCTTAGAAAATACGATTTTAAATGTTGATGATATCAGTAGGCTAACAACTTTACCGGTAATTGGAATTGTTGGGGTAAAACAGAATCGTTCCAATTTAACTGTATTTGAAAAGCCTAAATCAACTCTTGCAGAATCATTTAGGGCCATACGTTCTTCTTTGCAGTTTATGTATAAAAAGAGTAATATTGAAGGTGCCAAAACATTGATGTTAACCTCATCGATTTCAGGTGAGGGAAAGACCTTTTGTTCTATCAATATTGCAACGGTATTTGCGATGAGTGATAAGAAAACAGTTATAGTTGGTTTGGATTTGCGAAAGCCAAAAATATTTGATGATTTTAAAATTAAGAATGATATAGGGGTAGTGAATTATTTAGTTGGTCAAAAAAAGTTAGATGAGGTAGTACAAAATACCCACATTCCTTATTTGGATGTGATAACATCAGGGCCAATTCCTCCCAATCCTTCTGAATTAATCATTGGAGATACGATGAATGAATTCATGCGTATATTAAAAGAAAGGTATGATTATATTATATTAGATACACCACCAATAGGATTGGTTGCTGATGCAATTGAATTGGCTCCTCATGTTGATGCAACGCTATATATCATGCGTCAAAATTATACCAAAAAGGATATGGTTAGTTTGTTAAATAATCGTCATCAAAGAGAGGAAATTAAAAACGTTAGTATAGTTTTTAACGGTTTTGAAAATAGAGCCAAGTATGGTACCGGTTACGGTTACGGATATGGATATGGATAGGGATACGGTTAT
>LFEF01011400.1_pt2 | contig 26572 bp, 23 predicted proteins | sample 619371 | NCBI WGS metagenome assembly LFEF01 (sample SAMN03014291, study PRJNA259931) | freshwater metagenome | biome: lake; feature: waterbloom | place: China: Taihu Lake | collected 2006-08 | depth 0 m m
GGGTGTGGGGTGTGGGGTGTGGGGGGAGAATAAATAAAAGCCATCTCCTAAGTAGGTAGGCGTTAAAAATTATCAGACACCACCCTTATCAAGGGAGGACTAAGGGTAGGGTTGATTCATGAATCAACCCTACTATGAATTCACCCTAGGACTAAGGGGGGATCGAACCTAAAATCTATTTTTAATTTAATTATAACCAGCTACTGATCTCCTGAATACTGCCTCCTGAATACTGACTCCCGACTCCTGACTACTAACCCCACCAACAAACTTTTTCAGCAGCTCCTAAATAAGGTCATCCTCAAATTTATAACCGACACCGACTACAGTTTTGATAAAGATAGGATTAGCAGGATCGGGTTCTACTTTTTTGCGTAAGCGTCGGATATGGGTATCTACTACCCTTTCATCGCCAAAAAAATCATTTCCCCAGAGATTATCGATTAATTGGGTGCGACTCCAGACGCGATTGGGATAACTGACAAAGGTAGCGAGTAGATTAAATTCTAAGGTGGTTAAATCGAGGGTTTCCTCCGGCATTCCCTCCAATTTACGAAGAGCAGAATGTTGATCTAAGTCGATAATAAAATGACGGCTGCGATGGAGTTGTTGGGGTTGACTATCGTGTCTTAAACTACGTCTTAATAAGGCTCTTACCCGAGCGGTTAATTCCCTCGGACTAAAGGGTTTGACCATATAATCATCGGCTCCCGTAGATAAACCGATAATGCGATCGATTTCTTCTCCCCTAGCGGTTAACATTAAAATATAGGGGTCTTTTGTCCCGGGTTTTTGGCGAATTCTAGCACACAATTCTAGTCCGTCTAATTCGGGTAACATTAAATCTAAAATAACTAAGTCTGGTTGCTTTTGATAAAATAGTTCTAGTCCTACCCTACCATTATAAGCCAGATGACAAGTAAAGGACTCCCGCTCTAAAGTTTGCTGAATCAAATGGGCGATTTCAATTTCATCTTCGATAATAACGATATCCATAAGTAAGTAGTTATAATTTAATTGAAGATAGATTTTGCCTTTGATCCCCCCGCACCCCCCTTATTAAGGGGGGTGCGGATGCACCCTGCTCCCCTTATTAAGGGGGAATCTGACAATTTTTAAAACCTACCTACTTAGGCATATTTTAACATATTAGCCATTCATTTCTTTCTCAGGGTTGAACATTGAAATAATTGTAATTTTTGCTCATTTTTTGGGGGGGAGAGTTGGCAGCTCTCCCGACTTTTGTGGACTGGGGACTTTTCAAGGTAAAGGGACAAACTGCTCACCGGAGGGAGTCGATCGCACTTGAATTAAGACCGGTTGACCGATGCGATCGCCAGTATTGGGATCAAAGCTAATTTTTCCGGTGGCCCCTGTTTGTTGAAAATTGCCGGAGCGCAGCCTGGACTGTAGGCCCTGACGTTGAGTATTTTCCCTTAAACCGGCAATAATCACCCGTGTAGCGTCAAAACTGGTGGCTGTGCGCCAACTAACTGGACCGCGCCACTGTTCCTGCATAAGATTGGCAAAAGTCTGGTTAACCGAGGGGTGCCAGGGTGCGGCAAGGGTTAAACCTTGGGCGTTTTTGCCGCCATCTTCGAGGGTGCGAATATTGTAGAGGGTGGGACTACTAAACAGAGGCAAACGCTGACGATTGGAGCGAATAACCTCAAAAACGGGATCGAGACGATCAACATGAGCGACGACAAATAGGCCGTTAGCACCCCCAGAAATCGCCTGATTAAGGGCTTGATCGGCCTTAAAATTGGGTACACTCAGATCGCAGACAATCGGCACAATTTGACCGCCTTTTTTCGCCACATTAGCCATCAACTCATCTTTAAAGGAAATATTATCAGGAGCTTGAGAATCGTAGCAAAAAGCAATTTTCCGGACTTTAGCAGTATTTACTATGTAATTTGCTAAGGTTTCCGTAATTTTGCCGTTAGAAGCCACCAGACGAAAGATATAATTTCCCGCACCGGAGAGATTATTAGCCAGGGAGGTGGGAGAAATCATCACCAAACCGCCTTTTTCGTAGATGGGAGCGGCGGCTAAACTGGCATCGGAGGCATTATGACCGATAACAGCGATAATATCGGGATTTTTGACTAATTCACTGGCTACCTCTTTCGATATCTGCGGCTGATTATCGTCATTAACCACGATAACCATCAGTTTTCTGCCGTTGATCCCTCCCTGTTGATTGATCTGGGTTTGTGCGCTGGCGACTCCTCGCAATATTTCCTGAGCGACGTTGGGATTTTTCGCCGGCACAACAACGGCGATTTTGAAGGGATTTGAGCCAGTTTGCAGGTTGCTTAGATAAATTACGCTTTCGGGATCGTTGGGATGTTGAGCGAGGGATTTTTGCAGGAGTTGCTCTGCTTCTTGGTGATCACCTTGAGCAATGGCAGCGATCGCTGATTCTTTGGTGGTGTTAGAATTAGTTTTGATCAGGAGATGATTGCCGTAACTCATGCGGGGATTATTATCGGCTTTTGGGGCAAATATTGCCAATATTTGGGGAAAAAGAAACCAACCGATCAACCCCAGTAAAATATAGAAAATTGGCGGTAAGCTCGCTTTTTTGCCAGTCTTTGTCATTGCTTTACTCCTTAACTTTGCTGATTGAATTCGGCTAAACGGCGGTTAATTTCGTCATCAAGGCTTAAGAAATCGATTTCTTGAGCTAATTTCTCGCTATAGTTCTCGCTTAATTCACTATAGGCGTTTTCTTTTCGATAACGGTCTTTAATCGCTTCATTGGCATCCTCAAAGCGATCGCGGGAGTTATTGAGGTTGAGACTACTATCAAATTCGTTTATTTTGCCTAAAGCCTCATTCATGGAACTAATCGCTTTTAAGTTGCTCATTTCTAATTTATAATGTTCGATTTTTTCCTGCTCTTGGCGAAGTTTTTCCTTAGCAGCAATGACCACTTTTTCGGCATTATCGACCCGATCTTTCATAGCGGGTAGAATTTTTTCTAGGGAGAGAACCTTAACCATAGCTAGTCTTGCCGCTTCTTGAAGACCTTTTTTTTGAGCGGTGACAGCCTGTTGCAAGTAGTTTGTGTGTTCCTGTTTTTTCGCCTCGTATTGTGCTTGGGCCGATTGCTGGGCTGCTACTACTTGCGCCACCGATTCTGTTAATTCCGCTAGGGATTTTTGCATCGATTCTAGGGATTCTTTGGCCGATTCTACGGCAATTTTGCCGCCGGATTCGATGGGAATACCCCACAACCAATTCCAGATCGCAACGAGAGAATTTCCTGCCTTATCACCGATCAGCCAAAAAATCAAGGCTTTTGGGGTTAATTTTTTTAACAATTTCATGCCGTTTGTCTCCTAGAGGTGTTACCTGTTAATTAGGAGTGATGGTCAACTTTAATGCAGTGGATAAGGTTAAGTTTTGTAAAAAGTCTTGACAAGGATAGGAAGGTTTAGACTGGACCGGCAGATTTAATGGGAGCGAGGGGGACAAATTGACCATTTTTGACCTGTAGAATCAAGTAGCGGCGATCATCAGGATTATTGTTCATGTTGCGGACACCATTCTCATCGAATCTAACAGTGCCAGTCATTCCTTCGATAGAAAAATCGTTTCTTAAAACTTGATTTAATAATTCTCGATCGAATTTTTGTCCTTGTTGGTATAACTGTCGCAAAGCGGTGAGGATAACTTTAGTCGCATCGTAGGCCATGGGAGTGCGCCAAACATTGATCTTATTTTGCCAAAAACTGTGGATATAATTATCTTGTTTGAGATCATACCAAGGCACGGTGATAACTAAATTTTCTACTCCTTGTTTACCTTCTGCAAGGGTGAGATAACTTTGAAAGGTGGGGGAACCTAAAATCACTAAGTTTAACTGTTGTGCGGGACGTTGCTTAAAGATACTGACGGCTCTTTTCAGATCGTCAATATAGGGAGCAACCATGAGAATATTTACTTGGTATTGAGCGATTTTTTGATAAATTTTCTCTTGATCTAAATTATTTTTTGGTTCGATATTGCAGTCAAAATCTGCATCTTTAATGACTTTTTGAAACTGCTGACCGAGAAGAATGTTTCTATATTTTTGAGCGAAGTTATAATTATCCCCAGAGCGATTATCGTAACAAATTAAATTAGTGGGGTTTTGGATAATTAGCTTGTCAGTTTGTTTGCGGATGTATTCACTTAAGGTTGTGGCAAAAGTTTCCAGATCGGGAACCATCTTATACACATAGCCATTACCGGAGATTTTCGGGGAAAAGCTGGTGGGAGATAGGGCAACAATTTTCCCTTGTACATAGATATCTTTGGCCGCTTCACTAGCAGCAGAAGCATTATGACCAACCACTGCTAAGATTGACGGATCTTTAACAAATTTTTCGGCTCGATCTTTGGCATCTACGGGGCTATTATTATCATTAGCGACCACTACCTGTAGAAAGTGAAAATCGGGGTTTTTGGCCTGTTCATCGTTTAAATCCTCTTGGAATAAAGCAATACCTCGTAAAATTTCCTGAGCAGTTTCTGGATTATTACCAAGCGGAACACTGGTGGCAATTTTTAAGGGATTTCTGTCTTGATAGGCCGCACGAGCGTTATTATAATAGATGCGAATCTCTGGATTATTTGGCAAGCGATCGAGGGATTTTTTAAAAAGCTGAATTGCTTGTTTATATTCTTTATTTTTAAAAGCTTGTCTTCCCCGTTCAATAATGTTATCTTGTCGGTTTGTCTTTAATAATATTTCTTCACCTAGGCTAATTTCTGGGTATTTACTAGCATCATCGGAAAATACTCCTCCCCAATATAAAACTGATAAAGTTACCAGAATACTTAAAATAAATAACAGAGCTTGTTTCCAGCGACTAGATAGACGTAAAGGCCAACTTTGCTCATAACTATTTTGGTGATTTTCCTCCGTATTTTCAGGGGGTAAAGGTAAAATTAACGGTGGTTCTTCAGGATTTTCTATCAAACGAGGCAGTAAAGAAGAACTAGCAGCATCCTTCTCAAATTCATGTAATCTTAATTCTTGTCGAGCGCTTGTTAAGGATTCCTGTAGGGATTTATGTCCAAGAAAATTGGGAAGAAAAACTTCTAGAAATCTCAAAGCAACCCGCACAGCGATGGGTTCTTTCATAACAATAATATGCGGTACTCCGATATTAGCCAACTGACGACCGATACCTAACCCATCGCAGGAGTTACAGATAACAAGTTTTAAGCCTTTTTTAACAGCTATTTTCAGGGAATTTCTTAAATTATGTTCGGGAGATAAAGCCGTATCATTATCAATGATAAAAACTCCATCATGTCCGTCGCTACTGGTTTGACTATGACCTAAATAAACTACAATATCCCATGGATTTTTGATCAACTCATTCTGAATATTTATCGTTGAAAGAGGAACTTCTGAACTGGGACTTAATATTTGTATATAAACCTTATCTGGGTTTCCTAGTACCGTTTGCAAACTGGATAAACCCAGGTAATTATGCTCGTTTTCGATGTCAATATTACCCAAAATTACTAAAACATGAATCGGAGGAGTAAGGTTAATTATCGGAGGATTTCTCTGGATAGTAAGAGCAATTTCCACATCATTCCACCAATCCCGTAAAAAATTCCAACACTCCCAGGGAATTTGTTGTAAATCAAAGTGGGTAGTTTGGATAAAAAATCTTACTTCTGACTCAGTACCTATATGGAACAAGATACGATTTTGTATCGAACTCAGAGAACTGGAATTTAGCCATTCATTTAAGCTATCTTTTAAAGTTTGAGTGGCTTTTCTGAGGTTGTCTCTAGGATCACCTACCGCTGCATGGGTGATCATACTATGAGGAACGGTAATTCCTAAACTGGGTTGACTTTCTACCCAATGATAATAAGCTCGACGATAATTTTGCAAAGCGGCAGCAATGTCAAGGTTAGGGACTAATTTCCCCTCGGCAAAAGGTGCTATCAAGAGATGATTGTCACGAATTTCTAGAGTGACGGAAAATCCCGTTTCAAAACTGCCATCACCAATTTTCAGAATCACAACTCTGCTCATGTCTTTACCCTTGACATTTTCTGCTATCTCTATTAAATACTAAACTGCTCGGTAATGCTACTGTCCCCTAAACTTAGGTTAACATTAAAGCGATCGTCGGCATCAGCTAGAAAATAAAGTTGCAGATAGCTATCTAGGGGTTTCTCCCTTGCTATTGCTTCTAAACCGGGGATTAATTGGCCTATTTCATCGCTAATTTGCAAAGATAAACCGGGGGGTAGCTTGGCAAAATTGTCCATGGCATAGGCACGAATTAAGACAGCAATTCTCTGGTCACTGGTCGATAAAACTCCCACCATTAAAGCGATTTTATAACCCATTAATTGACTACCCACATCGAGCATTTTGCGGATAGCAGCATTGGGATAATGGGGATCAATATTCCAGAGATATTCGGCCGCTTGCCAGCGAATAGTGTCATCTTGGGTTTGATGTTGTAGTTTTGCTAAAGCTTCCTCTGGGGTTAAATGTTCCGAAAATTCCACCTCTTTTTGACTAGCATACAGTTGTCTAATTTCTCGCTGAATATCTGTCGGAGATTCTCGGCTGCTGATTTTTTCGGCAGCCAACAAAAAACCCGGATTAATTGGACGATAACTGTCGATGGTGTTAAGGATTTCTTGCCATTTTTCGCTAATAATTCCCTGCAACCATTGACTAAGTTTAGTGGGGATTACCTCTAAACGCTGCTGATAAAGTTTTTCTCGCCATTGCTGATTATTCAACAAGGCTAACCACTGCTGAAAACTAATATCTAATCTTGGAGAATAGGGTGAAACTTGACCTAACTTTTTAATTAAATTTTCTGCTGTTGCTGGCGATAAGTTTGCTAGAGATTCCAGTTTTCCTTTTTCACTTTCTCCCTCTAAACAACTCTGCCAAAGAATATCTAAATCATCAATAATTTGCTCACTGTCCAAATAATATTGATGGTAAATTGGATCGTATTCTGCGAGATTTTTAACATCTTGTCTGGATATAAAACCCCAGATATTGAGGAATTTTTCTGCTAAATCTACCTGCACCCCTAGATAAAAATCTGCCGCTAAATCGGGAATATCAACCCATTCTTGCTCTATTGTCAATCCCTCAATGTCAATCGCTTGACTGGGAATAGTGGTAACTTTTTTATCTTGAATTTGCCAAGTAAAACCGTTAATAAACTCCCAAAGATACTGATGGTTTTTAGGTGTTATTTGAAGGGAACAATCAAGATTATCTTTCAGCCAATTACTTAGGCATATTTGCACCAAGTAATTAATCAAAGCCTGATTTTTGGCGGTTTGATTAGAGTATTGACCGAGAATCGATCGAGCTTGTTTAATCTCTGTTTCCGAAAAAGTTAGCCAAAGGGATTTCGGGTTAATTTGTTGCAAAATATCGAGGTTGACTTTCATGGTATCTCCTAACAGATTAGATTTGAGTTAAGTAGGACTGACAAAAATATTCTAGATAAGCATCGATCTCTTGTTTTTGCCGAGATTGTAATTTAATCTCATTTAACAAACTAGGACAATCTTTGCCTTCCCTTGCACAGAGTAGCTGATAAAATTTTTTACATAATTGGGTTATTTCTCGACTAATAGTAGATGAGTGAACTCCCAATCGATTAGCGATCTGTGCTTGCGTCATCTTTTGATGATAGTAACAATATACAATCTGTTTAACTTCATCCTCAAGAGTGATTAATAACTTATTAATATCTTCCTGGATTTCTTGCTGTTGTAGTAAATCTTTACTTGGCTTCTGACTGGGGAGATTTTCCCAAAAGTAATTGCTATTATCGTCATAATTATTAAGCTCAAATCTAGAGTAAGAAGGATCGATATGATTACGCATTATCTCCCCTATTTGATTGAGTTTTGCTTGCACTTCCTCAACGGTGAGAATAACTTGCGGTTGTAACTGCTGCAAGCGATCGATTACCTGTTGCCAATCTTCCTCTTGCCACTTATCCAATGATCTAACAGAAGCTTTTTTAACCTCTCGAAAACAGTTAAATATTAGCAGGTGATTCTCGGTAAAGATACCCGATGTTCGTAAAATTTTTTGAATTTTATTCGCACTAAAAAGACTGACTATACCGAGATTAGTCCTGCCGATAGTTTTATACTCTCCTCGCAGGAAATTATAGAGAGTATTTCTCAATTTTTTATCTGTCCATTTTTCTAAGATTAAGCGAAAAAATCCCGGTTTGGTCTTGTTATCCTGAAAATTACCGTAAAAAATAATTGCCGTGGCAAGCAAATTCAGCAAATAGTAGAATAGGGTTTCATAATCAGCATCGATCCGATGGCCAACATTTTGATAGACCCTTTGAGTTACCATACAGGAGCGATATTGTAAGAAAACCATCCAATGAGACTTGACTAATTGGTTATTAGGCTCATTCTGTAACCATTGCCACAGATAAAAATACACCGCTTCATCATTGGCTACGCTTCGAGCGATCGCATTGATCGATTTTCTTAATTGTGGTACTTCGCACCAGAAAACTCGATCGCCTTCAATCGCTTTAATAGTAGTATAAAAGTACCTAACGCTCATTTCTATCACCGGCTACAGGTATCTGATATCTGATTAGGTAAAAACCGAGGATTTTCTGCAAGAGTAGCAAATAAATTGAGCGATTCCCTTGCCAAGCGCACCTCTTTCTCTGACAATAGATGAGGGACTGATGAGAAATTATCAGTTATGCTGAGACGGCTTTAGCAAACCAGTAAAAGACTCATAAATTCACTCTGAGCTGCCAAAAATTGCCGTCGGATCAACTTCTAGGACAAAAATTAGGAATGCGAGTAACTTTTACCGAAAATCAGGGTTTTAGAAAGGAATTGAATAAACGGGTTGATGCTTATTTTACCGAAAACGGCATCCCCACCAGAGATAATTTTGCCATGTACCTGAAGACGATCACGATTTTAACTTGGGTAATTGCCGCTTGGCTATTTGTGCTTTTTGGTCCCGATATCTGGTGGCTAAAAATTATCGGTTGCCTGGTTTTAGGAGGAGGATTAGCAGGAATCGGTTTTAGCATTGGTCATGATGCAAACCATGGCGGCTATTCTAGTAAAAAATGGGTTAATTCTCTCCTTGGCATGACCTACGATTATATCATCGGTACTTCCAGTTATCTCTGGCGTTTTCGTCATAATTATCTCCATCATACCTACACCAATGTTTTAGGGTACGATGTGGAAATTCACGGCGATGGTATCGTGCGAATGACTCCCCATGCCGAGCATAAATGGTATCATCGTTATCAACATTTATTTATCCCGATTCTCTACGCTATAATTCCTATCTATTGGTCATTCTCCGATGTGCGCTCCATCCTCTTTTGTAATCGTTTTGGCGAGATTAAAATTCCCAATCCTAAACCGATCGATTTATTCGTTTTATTGAGCGGAAAAGTTGTTTATCTCTTTTGGTTTATTGGCATTCCTCTCTTAGTTGGTTATAGTCCCCTAGAAATAGCGATCGGTTTTCTCATTGCTTTTATGACCTATGGAGTGCTTGCCTGTCATGTATTTATGTTAGCTCACGTTTTGGAACCCGCCGAATTTATTCAACCCTCGGCAGCTAACCAAATCGAAGACGAATGGGCAATCTTTCAAGTGCGAACTACCGTAGATTTTGCTCCTAAAAATGCCTTTTTAAATTGGTATTTAGGGGGATTAAATTATCAAGTTGTTCACCATCTTTTTCCGCAAATTTGTCATATTCACTACCCCAAAATTGCCTCAATCTTAGCGGAAGTTTGCCAAGAATTTGGCGTTAATTATGCCGTTTATCCCACCCTGCGAGGTGCTTTAGCTTATAATTATCGTTGGCTCAGACAATTAGGCAATAAACAAAGTAATTTCGATCTCAAATTAGCCAGCTAAAGATCAGTTATCAGTTATCAGTTATCATTGGTTAGTGATTGGTCACTGTTTACTGTTTACTGGTCACTATTTACTGATTACTGATTACTGTTTACTGTTTACTGATCACTGAAAAATGAACCTACCCAACTCGATTACCCTATCGCGACTCTTGGGACTGCCATTAATTTTATACTGGTTGCACCAAGGCACAGAAATCGAGCGCTGGTTAAGTTTAATTATCTTTCTAATTGCTGCCAGCACCGATTGGCTCGATGGTTATCTAGCGCGAAAATTAAATCAAATCACCGAATTAGGTAAATTTCTAGATCCTTTGGTCGATAAATTGCTGGTTCTCGCTCCTCTTTTAGCTCTGATTGAAATGGATTTAATTGCTGCTTGGGGAGTATTTTTGATTCTTGCTCGGGAATTAGCGATCGCTGGTTGGCGCATTAATCCGAATTTAACAGGAAATAGCGACATAAAAGGGGCTAATTGGTGGGGAAAAAGCAAAACAGTCAGCCAAATTGTCGCTATCGCTCTCTTAATTGCTCCCTTGCCTTCTGAATATAACTTAATTTCTCAGTTCGCTTTTTGGCTATCAGTAACATTAACTTTAATTTCTGGGGTGATTTATGTCATACCCAGCCAAAAATTAACCCAAAATTGATAAAAACTTAACCATTAGCAATAATTCAGGAAACAAGCCTCGCAAACATGATTGCATTTTTTTTCTCGGTATATAATGATCGGAGGAAGACTGTCAAACTCTTCAAGTTCAAACATATCACTCAAAGAAAAAACTATGCCTATCACCATTTCTGCTCCGATTGGCTCCACCACGGGTTTTAATATCACGGCTCCAACAGCAACCACATCTCTAACAGCTTTTTGGACAGCTAATGCAACAAATATCAACCTAGCCGTTTCTATCCCTACCACAGTCACCGGTAGAAATCTTACTTCTTTAGGCAGATTTTCTGGACGTGCCACTTGGAGACTTCGCAACGGAGTCGGTCAGACTGACGTGGCGAGTGCTAACCTAACTGGTTATAATAGCTCTTTTTCACAAAATTATTTTCTTCCTGCCGGAACTGACACTTTCGTCTCCTCCACTTTTTTAGGAACCCATATCCTCGACTTTGGTGGTGGTCAAAGCTTTACTAAAGCAGAAAACACGGCTAATTCCAGTAACAGTATTGCCTCTTTGAGTGGCACTGAAAATTACGTCCTCAGAGGTGCCAATGGAAACGATAGCATAACTGGCAGCAACCAAGCTGATACCCTATTCGGTTTCGACGGAGACGATATCCTGAGTGGTATCGGGGGAGCGGATTCCCTAGTTGGTGGCGCGGGAGCCGATAGCCTAGTTGGTGGACTGGGAGCCGATACCCTAACCGGTGGCGACGGAAACGATACCCTAACCGGTAACGGGGGAACGACGAATACCCTGGATGGTGGTAATGGTGCTGATAGATTTGTATTTACCAATCAGGGTGGTCAGATAGTTTCCCAATTCATTACCGGTGACAATGATGTCTTTGCATTTACTGTTACTAATTACTCGGGCGCTCCAGCAGCAGGTACGCCGCCAGTTGTTAGTAATGCGGCTACTGCTGCCAATCTTTCTAGCAGTATCATTGTTGATATTTTTGATAATATCGAGGCCTTGGAGACTACTAAACCATTAATTCGTTTTGCCTTCGCCACCGATACAAAGACCCTCCTCTATGACAATGACAGTGACTGGTCAACCGCCAACATCCCCGTTGCGACAATTACCTCGATTACTGGTACATTAGCTGCTGCTAATTTCGCCTTCATTTAATTTCCTTGTTTGATTGACTCTCCCCCGCTAACCGCTCGCGCGGTGTAGCGGGGGATTCTCGGTTCTTAGGCTTTTAACTAGATCGACCTGGTTTAACTGGAGGATCCCCGTCAAATCGCCTCCGCGAGCGTTTTCTAACACGGTCAGTCCGACCGCGTTTTTTCCTCGGTTCTCGATTACCTTTGCTGATGCTGTATCTCTTGGTTCTATGTGACCGCAAGAATCACACCGGTGAACTCTTTCCGATAATGCTTTTTTACCAGTAATTGCGCCACAATTCGGACACTCTTGCGAGGTTCCGTTTTTATCAACCTTAAGATAATATTTTCCCCGTTTCCAAATAACAAACGGTAGTATCTCGTTAATAAAACTACCGATGCCCGAATCTAGAGATTGTTTTCTAACGATACCCCTAGACCAGGAAACGAAGTTAATATCCTCAACAAAGATATTATCAGCAAGATCACAAAGATAATGAGCTAGTTTAAAGTGCCAATCTCTACGAGTATTAGACACTTTTTCATGTAATCTTGCTATCTTCTCCTGAAGTTTTAACCAACTGTTTGAGCCTTTAGTTTTCCGTTTCAAGCGTCTTTGTAGCAATTTAAGCTTACTCTGTACTTTCAACAAAAATCGAGGGGCTTTGATTAAATCTCCTCGTGAAGTAGCGACAAAACTTTCAATTCCCGCGTCAATTCCTAAACAGGTCTTCCCCACTGTCATATCGGGAACTAATTCCGTAGATTGGAAAGAAACCGAAACGTAAAATCCCGACGCTTTTTGGATAATTCGAGCTTGTTTAGGCTCAAACCCAGACGGGTACTCCCTAGATTTCCTAATCCGAATTTTTCCCAATTGCGGAAAATTTAAGTATTCGTCACCTAAGAAGTTTTTTGACAGCGCAGGAAAAACAAAACTCCGCATCTTTTTCTTAAATCTAGGAAAGCCGAAGCCTTTCGATTTCATGTCAGAAAAAGCTTTATCTACAGTTTTTAAGACTTGCTGTAAAACTTGAGCGTTAACCGTCTTTAATATCGGGTAAACTTTTTTAGCTTCCGTTAGATTTTTAGCTTGAACGAAGTAATTTGGATAGGGTTCATCCGCAGGAATTATGTACTCGGAAACTAGCGAACAGTGATCCGCAAGACACTTTCGAGAGTTTAGCCAATCTTTCCGTTCTGAAAGAGCGTAATTATAAACGCTCTTGCCAACATCAAGAATGTGGACGATCTCCCGTTCCTGTTGTCTGTTTACCTTTAGTTTGTACTGGTAGGTAAGCGTTATCACTGTCGTTAGTTTCGTGATGTATAGTTAAATTGTCACACTTACTGCCTAATATGTCAACCGATTACAATCATGGACCAAATTAATCGCTAACCTTAAAACAGTTAGTAGTCGCTTAATTAGAAAGGAATTTCTGGATTTGGCGGCCAAGTATTTCCACAACAAACCCTATTTTTGGACGGGAGGTTATTTCGTGGCTAGTTGTGGCGGCGTTACTGTCGAACAACTAAAAAAATACGTCGAGAACCAAAACTCCCCAAAAGTGGAAACGCTACTGCGTTAGTTTCATTCTGGTGGCGATTTATACGCAGTTTAACGGGAGTCCTCTCGCTCCATTGAGATAGACGGTAGGTAGTCTGTAGTCGGGCTTGAATTTCTGTCCGCGGCTCGACTGATCTCGCCGAACGTCCCGACAGTGTTGATGGCGGCGTTTTTATCTCTATCTAGAACACAACATAGCATAGTTTATTCTATTTTCTTTCCCAGAGTCCATCCATCCTCAAGAATGCCCATTCTGATAGCCTCTTCAATGGCTAAGCTGTTCGTAATTTAAATTGCCTGTTGAGATGAGGCACTCTTGCAAGAGGCAACCCCCCCCTGACTTGAAAGAGGGTGTAGGGCGCCGAACGTCCGAAGTCTCACGCGGCGGTTCGGCGGTTCGGCGGTTCGGCTGAGATCACCGTCGAAGCCTCACCGTCCGCTCGACTGAGCGTTCGACAAAAGCTCACGCCGAAGTCTCGCCGAACGTCCGATGTCCGAACGGCAAAAGGAAAGAAAAATCGGTGTACCTCACTAGCTTAGGAAACGCTATAGTAATAGCCATCTAAAAAATGCCGACAAGCGTTAAGCTCGCTGATAACTTTTTATTTGACCTGACAGAAGCATAACCAACTTTTCCCAAAGAAACAAGTGTTTTAGAAAAAATCTCAAACCTGAAAACCTTGTATGATAAGTTTAACTTATATAGGAGTGATCAATCTCGTTCCACTCGGTCTCGCGTAGCGAGCGCGTTGCGACCGCCCGCAGGAATGTATCTTAGAATACATTTTACCCAGCAAACCTAAGAGACCCTTAGGCAAGAACTCTACCAAAAACAAAAATTAGGCCTTGACTTGTGTTATAGTCAATACCTAAGGGAAAGCTAAAGGCTAGAAAACCAAACAGGGCATCTAACCTTATAGCTATTTCAACGTCACAGTTATCAATGTGTGCGAGACATTGGTAACTGTTATTTTTGTTTTTTGAAGCGGGACACCAATCCTAAACCACCCACTGCCAGAAGTCCGAGGATAGTACCCGGTTCGGGAACTTTGTTGTGTTGGTTGAAGTCGTTAGTGGAAGATTGTAACAGAGAAAGACCCTGATCACCGCTTGCAAAGGTATCGATGACTTTGATAGTGGTAAGTCCCTTAAGATCTCCGAGCGCAGAGACTTCATCACCATTGATAGACTTCAGGGTCACAACAGGATTTATCAAATCATTAAGAGTGTAAATATCCTTGGTCGCGTGATAATTAGTATTGCCAGCAGGTCCAGATACGTCTGTATCGAACTCAACATCATTGAAGGTCTTATGGGGGTCTAAAATATGAACTTCGTAGTGCAATTTACCGTTATTAACACCGGCGCTAGTTTGTTCAGAGAACTCTAGAGTCCAAACATCTTGAACGAGAATGAATCTCAGTTCATCACCTACACCAACGTCGCCATCGATGCTGAACTTGTAGAAAGATTTGTCGCCGAGGATAACGGAATCATAGAAAGTGCCGCCAATATCAACACCAACATTGCCACTGTTAACGGCAATAGAACTATTTACAAAACCATTGCCATTGACAATTGGAACGGTAAAATGAATAGCTTGAGCGGGAGCGGCGATTGCGGCGGCGATGCCGATCGCTAGAGAGCCAGAAGCAAAGGTTTTGGTTAATTTGTTGGTTGTCATCATAACTGAATTATCCAGCTGTAATTGTGTGTACTAATAGCCATCAAAAAAATGCAGACAAGCGTTAAGCTCGCTAATAAATTTTTGTTTGACTTAACAGACCTATAACAAACCTTTCCCAAAAAAACAAGTATTTTAAAAAACTTTTTTTGAGGAATATTTAGATATTTTTTGTCCAATTTATAGGAGTTTTTCTTGAACATAATTACCCAAAAGGTAACAAATATACCCAAGTTTTTTGGTGAAAGTTGGACAAATAAACAAGCTCTAGTTTAAAAAAAATTTTGGCTATTGACAAAAATTAATCAAGAGAGTTACAAAAGATAAAACTTAACAGTTTTGAGCGTCAAAACTTCAGTTCGACGAATCAATTCCCTAGGGGTGGAAACCGGGGAAAACGGGGAAACTGAGGAAAAATAGGGAAAGGAGGCGGGCAATTTGCCCCCACAGCAACGTCTTTTTGCTTTGCCCCTATAACACCAAATCCGTTTTTAATAGTGTGATTAATCCTAGTCCAGCTTTAAAAACCCAGTCCCTTCTCCCCACTTCCCACTCCCCTAGATCTTTTAAACAGGATTTAGTATAACTAAGATACTCCGTGCGACCCGGAAACAAACTCAGGTTTGAGAAAAACAAAAAATCCCGTTTAATACCTCTATCTAAAGGGGTACTATTAATTAATTTTCCTAACTCATCTACCATCACCAGTGCGAGTAAGTCCGTTGATGCCAAATTCCGTCATTCTTCATCTTTAAAAGTGGACAACTGACCGTCTCACGTTGGACAATTCTCCCCCCATAAATTTCTTTAATTTAAAACCGAGTTATATATTCGATGTCTAGTTTTTATGCGCCAGAATTGCTAGAAAACCCCAAAACCCTCTAACGACCCGTTGATCAAAAACAAAAATTAGGTCTTGGCTTGTGCTAGAATCAGTACTAAAGAGAAAGCTAAAAGCTATAAACCCTCACAGGGCATCTAACCTTTAGCTGTTTTTTGTTCAACGTCACAGTTATCAATGTGTGCAAGACATTGGTAACTGTTATTTTTGTTTCTTGAAGCGGGAAATCAATCCTAAACCACCCACTGCCAGAAGTCCGAGGATAGTACCCGGTTCGGGGATTTCAGCAGGGGGGGGGTCTAGGTCTTGAGTGAAGTCCTTAGTGGAAAATTGTAACAGAGAACTACCATTGTCAAGGCTTGTATAGGTATCGATCACTTTGATGGTATTAGCATTGGAAGACAGAATACTGCCGAAGTCCTCAGAGCCGTTCGTGGACGTTAGGGTGATAAGCGGAGTATTATCTAGTTTGAAAATCCCCCTGGTAGCGAGATAATTCTCGTTTCCAGGCGGTCCAGATATATTTGTCTCGAATGCAACCTGAGCGAAAACTAGCTTGGGGTCAGAAATATCGACTTCGTATTGCAATGTACCATTATGAACACCGAGGCTAGTTTCTTCACTGAAATTTACAGTCCAAACACCATTATTGAGAATGAATCTCAGTTCATCGCCTATGCTAACATCGCCATTGATACTGAAATTGTAGAAAGAGTTGTCGCCGAGGATAACGGAATCATAGAAAACACCGTCAATCTTAACACCAACGGTCTCATCTTCTTCGGCAATTTCACTACTGACAAAACCATTGCCATTTGTATCGAGTTCAACGGTAAAATGAATAGCTTGAGCGGGAGCGGCCATAGCGGTGGCGATACCGAGGGTGGCTGCACCGCAGAGGATTTTGGTTAATTTGTTTGTTGTCATCATGACTAAATTATCCAGCGTTGACTGTGTGTACTATAGCCGTCAAAAAAATGCAGATAAGCGTTAAGCTCGCTGATAAATTTTGGTTTGACTTAACAGAAGTATAACAAAGGTTTCAGAAAAAAAAGATGTTTAGATAACTTATTATTCTGTAATATCTGAAATATTTTTGTCCAATTTAGAGCAGTTTTTCCTGAACATAATTACCCACGCTTGACAAATATACCCAAGCTTTTTGGTGAAAGTTGGACAAATAAACAAGCTCTAGTTTAAAAAATTTTTTGTAAATATCCAAAAATTAATCAAGAGAGATAAAATCGATAAAACTTAATATAGCGGTAAGCGCTTGAGTGAGATACAGACCAAGCTTTGCCTAGCATGGTTTATAGCTTGTGACACTGTACCTAATACGACTGCACACCGCTATAAGCTAGTGAGGTACACATATTTTTCTTCCCTTTTGACTTTTGCCTCTTGCCTTTTGCCTAAAACCCATAACTTTTGTACCTCAGCAGACTGAAAAACGCTATAGCTACCTGCACATTCGGAGAAAAATTCTCGATTTTTCGAGAAGCATTAAGAATTTCAATCCCGATTACATTACCTGCTTGATCATAGTCAAGAATAACCCCCGGACTGATTGCCTCACTTTCTTCTACGGGTGTGTCATGCCAGGTAATTGTTAAAACGTCAACTTCAGCATCATATTTAGCTTTCATTTGATAGCTGCCTATATTTTCTAAGTTTACTGGTAACATATAGTGTAACAATTTTTTGAGGCTCAACTAAGTCATTAATGTAAATTCTCAGAAGATAAGTTTTATTGTTAATGGCGACAAACGTACCTTAATAAACTTTGAGTCCATCTTCTTCTAAAATTTGCTCAGGATTATTGAGGATGTCCTGCAATATTTTTAAAGAGATTTGGCGTTGAATAATTTTTTCTTCGGCATGGTGACTTAAAATAAAGTTCACGAGGATTTCGGAGTATTTTTTTGTAAGGGATTAGGGTTCTTCGGTTTGTCTTATGCAATGGACGGGGTTATAAGGAATGAAACCTTTATAGAGACAGACATTGCCGCAATTTTTGTCAATTGTTTGCGGTCTGGAGCGAACTAATCAATTAAATCTCTTGCCAGATAAGGATTTAGTCGATTTATGCCCCCCTATCGAACCATACCAAGTCCCGAAGAGCCATAAATTTCTTGAGCATCTGCTAGGGAATATTCAATTTCATCTTCTTCTTTGAAAAATTGCTCTAATGAAAATTTTTGCCAGTCTTCATCTTGCCAATTAGTATATTCTGAAATGTTGTTTGGCTCAGGGGAAATTAATCGGGTAAAGTTGGCAATTTTTTCAATAATGTCATCAGGTAATCGGTCAATCTGTTGGTGAAGTTCTTCACGAATTGTAGCAGACATAAGTTAAATTATTTGATTAAGGTGTAGAATTGATGGTATTGATTATAACTCAGATATTGGGTGGTAATTTGGGAAAAAAGTAATGTTGGGTTTCGTCACCTCAATTCAACCTACAAGATCGCCCCTCCTCCTCAAAATCGCCCCTCCCCATCATCAAAAAAACGATCGCCCCTCCTCCTCCTCAAAAAGTGATCACCTCTCCTCATTCCCCAAAAAAAGATCACCCCTCCTCATCACAAAAAGTGATCGCTACTTTCTTCTTCACCTCCCAAAAGTGATCGCACTACAAGATCGGTGATCGTACTAAATATTTATACCCAATTCATAGGATTTTTTGTAAATACGATTGGTCTCTTCCTTGATCGCTTTAAATTTTTGGTAGAAGGCTGAGAAGTTTAATTCTTTTTTGGAGAGGTCATAAAAAATCATCATTTCGATGTTGAGCATCTGACTATCGGTATCGATTTTTAAGCTTCTAAAGCCTATCGCTCGGTTACGATGTCTTTCTGGTTCTATTAAATCATTAACAGCATCTACTAAAGGTCCGCCAGCAGTAAATATCCCCACTAATCCTGTTAAGGCTCCAATGAGAAAGCTTCTTCTGCTTAGAGGGCTATTGCTGTTTTCATTCCTAGGGTTTCGAGCAAACCATAAAGCAGAAAATAGTGTTATTGTCAATCCTACTAAGATTCTCCAAAAACGATATTGTCTTTTGTTCTTGCTTGCTATCCTTGCTTCTTTTTCACAAATAATAGAAAGATTAGCTAGGCTTTCCCACTGCTGGGCTAGATCTTGTAGTAATTCATGTCTCCAGTTATCTTGCTCTACTAACTCTGGGAATAATGATTTTTCAAATATAATTGGGGATAGTTCTTTTTTTTGCTTATCTTCTTTAACATAATGGTCTTGTTTAACTTTATCTATAGCTTTATTTAGGTCAATTCTACGAGCAGTTATTTGCTCTTTAAACTTGGCAAAACTAAAATTATTTTGGTTATTTTGTTGAGTTATATTAGTTGTCATACATTCGTAAAAAGTCATGAAATATGATCGCCAATTTTATTAGCCAGAAAAAAGGCAATATTGTATTGTATCACCTCAACCCAAGCAACAAATCGGCGATTCAGCCATATTCTCAATAGGACTATTTCAATAACTCAATTTCCCCTGGTCGCCAAGTCTTGTCAAACCAAGGCTCAAGCGGGCTATAAAGTCGAAGAATCGTATTCCAACCCGTGCCTGGATTTGTCTGCACCCAGTTATTCTCCTTACCCGCAAGCGGTTTCGGCCTGAAATAAATATCCACAGAACCATCGGCATTAACCAAAAGTCCCTTTGTCTGACTACCGACACTGGGAAACAGTTGATCCGTCTGAATCATCGATCGCATCTGGTTACTATAAAGAATCACTGACCAGAATAGTAGCACGCTAGGATGTGTTAACGTAACGCAGAATAATTACAAATTCGTCATGATTAAAAGCAAAAAAGCGCGTTAAGTAACTATTTTTTAAGTCAAGACGGCAATTAGCGATCGCCCCTCCTGATCAAAAAGCGATCACACCATGAGAAGAAAACCTGATCGCACTAAAGTCCAAAATAATCGCAAATCAGATAATTATTGTTAAGAAAACAATTTGGTACGTTACATTTCATTAGCGTACCCTACACGCTCACCGACCATACTAACCGGTTGCTTGTCGAGAGCAATTTCAAATAAAAATTCAGGGGCAAAGTCTGCTCCGTTTGGCCATTCTATTGTCCGACTATTGACATATACTTTTTGAAATAAGCTTTGATCTTTTAAGGGTTCAAAGATTTCCCCATACAATTCTTGTTCTAAATCTACAATCCCTTCTATTCCATTATTAAAGGTTAGCTTTAATTGATACTTATCCAGATATTCCACACAGATAACATGAAGAAATAGCTCCTTTTTAGGGAAGGGGATCGATTCTGTTAAGAGGTTTTCTTTGACGCGCATTTTCCCAGTTCTCCAATAGTTCAGATTGGTGTAGATCAAGCCACTCCCATATTAAATTTAGTCCTCTTTTGGGCATTTGACCACAAACTTCACCTGTGTGAATCATTATAACCGCTTCATAATCTTGATACTCGGCATGGATATGAGGCGGATTGTGATCGTTATAGTTCATGGTGATTTTTATTCCATAGAAGCTTGATAGAGTGGGCATGAGTAAGAATAGTAATAAAGGTTGCTTTCTAAAAGTTTTCCCCCTATTGTAAGCGATCGCCCTTGGCGTTCCAGCAATGGTAATTTTAAAGTTTAATCAACAAAATAACAGCGATTACATTGAGCCTAGTCATAATGAAATTTACAACTAATAATAATAATTTTTGTCTCTGTTGGTTCCCCAATCCAATACATCTGTCTGTCTTTGTCGCAGTTGTTTGGCCGTTTCTTCTAACCAAGCAAGATAGTCTTGTTCGTATAAGTCTTTAGCGCTGGTCAGGTATTAGGTTTTTATTTTCTTGACGCTTATCTAACCTAAAAAAAGAGGGTTTGCAGGCAGGCACGGATTCCCATTATATATATAAGTATCTGTCAAGTGCGGGGATTTGTCAAGGGTTTTGACAGTAGAAAGGGAGAAACCTTTTAACAATACACCTGTTCTAACATAGCGGCAGTGAGAGATTTTTCACCGTGATAATAGAGACGACGATTGAGACAACCGATCGATTTAACATAGGTAGATAGGGTTCCCAGATCATGGGAAATAATTAAAATGGTCATCCACTCATTCAATTCTTGCAACAGGGAAAAAATACTAGCGCGCATTTGGGGATCGACACTGGCAGTGGGTTCATCTAAAATCAAGAGACGGGGTTCTACCGCTAAAGCGCGAGCGATATAAACCCGTTGGCGCTGTCCTCCCGAAAGTTCGGCAATCGACCTTTTTTTCAACGCTAACATTCCCACACTATCTAAAGCTTTATCTACCCTTACCTCATCTTTTTTACTATAGCCTTGCCAGAGTTTTTTGCTGCTCAATCTCCCCATTTTCACCACCTCACCCACAGTGATGGGAAATGAGCGATCGCATTCGACAAACTGCGGCACATAACCGACTAATTCCCGACCTTTTTCGACACTTTGCCCCAAAATACTGACCTCTCCCCGCCAAGGTTTAATTAATCCCAGTAAAACCTTAAGGAGGGTAGTTTTTCCTCCTCCATTCGGGCCGATAATTCCGAGAAAATCCAGTTCTTGAATGGTTAAATTAATATCTTCGAGGATGGGTTCCTGTTCGTAGCCGGCCCAGAGATTACTAATGGTAATGATCGTTGACATATACAAGCAATTACTGATTTAAAACTGTGGCCATTTTTTGGGAAACTTGTCGTAGGTTTTCACTCCAATTTTGAGCAAAGGCACTGATAGGGATTACCTGTCCGCCAATTTCCCTAGCAATGGTTTCGGCAGTTTTCTGGCTAAATTCTGGTTGAGCAAAAATAACTTTAATATTCTCTTCTTTTGCCTGTTTGATTAGTTGACTTAACTGGGCAGCACTGGGTTCATTGCCTTCGATTTGGATCGCAATCATCTCTAAACCGTAATCTTGGGCAAAATAGCCCCATTCGGGATGAAAGACCATAAACTTTTTGTTTTTGATCCCTGCCAAGTTTTGCCGAATTTCTTGATCTAATGCGTCTAATTCCTGACTGAATTTCTCAAAGTTAGCCCGATAGATAGCTTCCTGACCCGGATCGAGTTGTGCTAGGGTTTGATAAATAGTCTCTGCTTGTGCTTTGACTCGTTTTGGTGATAACCAAATATGGGGATCTAGGGTGTTTTTTCCAGCTTGATGTTTTTCTTCCTTAGCGTGATCGTGATCATGATCATGATCGTGATTATGTTCTGCTGTCAAAGGGATTTTATCTACCCCTTGACTGGTATCGACGATTAACATCTGTTGGTTAACACTGTTTAAGCGATCTTTCCAGGCATCTTCTAAGGATACACCGATTTTAAAATAGGCTTGCGATCGGGCTGTGGTTTTTAATTGTTCGGGTTTTGGTTCATAGGTGTGGGGATCTGTCCCAGGTTGAATCATGGCATTAACACTGACTCTATCACCGCCGATGCGTTTGACAAAATATTCCTGCGGTACGATACTCACTGTCACCTGTAAGGGTGTCTTTGCTTCCTCTTCCTTGACCGAAGGACTACTACAAGCTGTTAAGCTGGCTATAGTCAGGGTTAAAGCGATCGCTGTTAACTGGAAATTTTTACCCATCGGATTAACTGAGTCTGATTATGATTCTGATCTTATCACAGTCGGTGATAATCGTTATCATTCTGAAAATATCTCGGTATAGATGTACTGGTTTTTCGTCCTTCGATCTTTCGCTCCCAATTAAAAAATTTTCTCTTGCTAACTAACGCTTGACATGATATTATATAGATAATGGAAAATCCGTGCGCCTACGACCCCCCTCTGGTCAAGCCAAATAAAGCCCAAAAAAATTAACCCCAAAAAGTAGTGGGTGAACTGAAAACTGATAACTAATACTTGCTAAGACTGCACCGAAGTTGGGAGCAGGGATAGGAAGCCTGAGCATTTGTACTAAAACTCCCAAGAGGCAGTTTAAATTCAGTAGAGCTTAACTAAAAACCGAGCGCCGATCACGAAAAAATGACTTTTGCCTCCGTTATTCGCAACATTGAAAAATCGCCCTTAACTGCCGAACTTATCCAAAAACTGGAGAAAAATGGCAATTTAACCCTAACCGGCCTTGCCCGCTTACCGAAAGGATTAATCAGCACAGCTTTCGCCCGTTGTCAAGGAAAAAATCTTTTAATTATCTGTGCCAATCTAGAAGAAGCGGCACGTTGGGCGGCACAATTAGAAGCAATGACGTGGAAAGGTGTTTTCTTTTATCCCACCTCGGAAGCTTGCCCCTACGAGACATTTAATCGGGAATACGAGATGATTTGGGGACAGATGCAGGTATTATCGGCCCTTCGACGTAGCTCAGGGCAAGCTCTAATCAGTCATCAAGAGGCCGGAATTGCGATCGTTACCACCGAAAAGGCCCTGCAGCCCCATTTACCCCCTAGAGAGGTTTTCGAGCAATATAGCGATAATTTTGAGGTAGGAACGGTTATAGAAGCCAAAAACCTCGATCTAACCCTAGCTAGATTAGGATATCAACGGGTTTCACTGGTAGAAACCGAAGGGCAATGGAGTCGTCGCGGCGATATCGTTGATATTTTCCCAGTTTCGGCAGAATTACCGGTCAGGTTAGAATTTTTCGGCGATGAATTGGAAAAATTGCGAGAATTTGACCCTGCCACCCAAAGATCCCTCGATTCTATCCCCAATCTGCTTCTTACTCCCACTAGCTTTGCGGCGATGATTGCCCCTTCTCTTCCCCCGACAGTGGCCGATTATCTAGGGGCTGAAGAGCGAGAAAAATTAGCTAATGGCATTTATCCAGAGGGAATTGAGCGATTTTTAGGCTTGTCCTTCCCTCAACCTGCCTCTTTATTGGATTATCTCCCCGAAAATACCCTTATTGCCTTTGATGAACTGGAAAGCTGTCAAGCTAGAAGCGATCGCTGGATAGAATATATTGGGGAACGCTGGCAAGAGATAGAACCAGCTTTACCGAAAATTCACCGTTCTTTTGGCGAATCTCTGCAAATATCGGTCAAATTTCCCCATCTCTACCTCTCAGAAATAGACGATCACCTCTCCGAAAATAGCCTTAATCTCTCCAGTCGTCCGATTCCCACCACTCCGGGACAATTCGCCAAACTAGCGGAAATTTTACGGGGAAAAAGAGAGATTTATAGCGGTATTAAAGTAAATAAGTACGCTACATGGTTAATATCTGCCCAACCCTCCCGTACAGTCTCGTTATTACAGGAACACGACTGTCCAGCCCAATTTATCCCCAATCCCCTCGATTTTGGGGCGATCGAGCGCTTAATCATTCAAAACACCGCTACAGCCCTAAAATACTCAGGATTAGCTGAATTAGAAGGTTTTATCCTACCCACCTATCGCATAGTCGTCGTTACCGATCGAGAGTTCTTCGGGCAACATCTTTTAAATACTGCCGGTTACGTCCGCAAACGTCGGCAAGCAGCCTCGGTACAGGTGGACGTGAACAAACTCCGTCCCCTCGACTTTGTAGTACATAAACACCATGGCATCGGACAGTTTATCAAACTAGAAAAGCAGGAAAGCACAATTAGCGGAGTAGTGCAAGGTCGAGATTATCTAGTTATTAAGTATGCTGATGGATTATTGCGGGTTCCTGCCGATTCTGTTGATAATCTCTCCCGTTATCGTCATACAGGTAATCAAGAGCCAGAATTACATAAAATCTCTGGCAAAGCGTGGGAAGCGACGAAAGCTCGCGTCAGGAAGTCGGTTAAGAAGTTAGCGGTTGATTTAATCAATATTTACGCCCAACGCGCCCAAAAATCGGGTTTTGCCTATCCGATGGATAATCCCTGGCAGCGGGAGTTAGAGGATTCCTTTCCCTACCAACCCACTGCCGATCAATTAAAAGCGATACAGGATGTGAAACGGGATTTAGAAAGCGATCGCCCGATGGATCGCTTAGTCTGTGGGGATGTGGGTTTTGGTAAGACAGAAGTGGCCATTCGTGCTATTTTTAAAGCTGTCACCACGGGTCATAAACAGGTGGCTTTATTAGCACCAACAACGATTTTAACCCAACAACATTATCACACCCTAAAAGAACGTTTTGCTCCCTATCCCATTAATGTGGGTTTATTAAATCGTTTTCGCACCAATTCCGAGAAAAAAGATATCGTCCAGCGCTTGAAAACGGGGGAATTGGATATAGTGGTGGGGACGCAGTTGTTATTAAGTAAAGCGGTGGAGTTTAAAGATTTAGGATTATTGGTGATCGATGAAGAACAGCGTTTTGGGGTCAATCAAAAGGAGAAAATTAAGGCTTTTAAAAGTAATATTGATGTGTTAACCTTGAGTGCGACACCGATTCCCCGGACTCTTTATATGTCCCTTTCTGGGGTGCGAGAAATGAGTTTAATTACCACACCTCCCCCCTCTCGTCGTCCCATTCAAACCCACCTTTCTAGTTATAATTCTGATGTGATTAGAACGGCAATTCGCAATGAATTGGATCGGGGGGGACAGATTTTTTATGTAGTACCAAGAATCGAGGGAATTGAAGAAAAAGCGGCAGCAATTCAAGGGATGATTCCGGGTGCTAGAATTGCCATCGGCCACGGTCGTATGGATGAGTCCGAATTAGAGACCACCATGTTAGCATTTAATAATGGGGAAGCGGATATCTTAGTCTGTACGACTATTGTGGAGTCGGGTTTAGATATTCCCAGAGTTAACACGATTATCATTGAAGATGCCCAAAAATTCGGTTTAGCGCAACTCTATCAACTGCGGGGACGGGTGGGGCGATCGGGAGTACAAGCGCACGCTTGGTTACTTTATCCGGCCAAGGCAGAACTAACAGAAACCGCTCGGGAAAGATTAAAGGCAATTCAAGAATTTACCCAGTTAGGATCGGGGTATCAATTAGCGACTAGGGATCTGGAAATTCGCGGTGCGGGTAACTTATTAGGTGCGGAACAATCGGGACAAATGGAAGCGATCGGTTTTGATCTATATATGGAAATGTTACAGGAAGCATTGCGGGAAATTCAAGGTCAAGAAATTCCCCAAGTGGAGGATACCCAAATCGATCTGAAATTGACGGCATTTATTCCTAATGATTATATATCCGATCTGGAGCAGAAAATGGATGTCTATCGGGCGATCGCTACTGCCAATTCTCAGAAAACTTTAGGACAAATTGCCGCCGATTTAGTCGATAGATATGGGGCAATTCCTTCCCCAGTGGCACAATTATTTAAGGTAATCGAGTTAAAACATCTGGCTAAATCCCTCGGTTTTTCGCGAATTAAACCCGATGGAAAACAGCATATTATTCTAGAAACTCCCATGGAAGAACCAGCGTGGAAATTATTACAAGAACACCTACCCCAACATATACAATCACGCTTTGTTTATAGTCCCAAACAGGTGACGGTTAGGGGTTTAGGAGCGCTAAAACCACCACAGCAGTTAGATAGTTTATTGGAGTGGTTAGCTAAGTGTAAAGATGGTTTACCGAGGGGGAATTAGACTAAATCCTGTTTAAAAAGTATAAGAGAGTGGGAATTATCAATTATAAATTATGAATTATGAAGTGGGGAGCAGGGGAGAAGATAATAAATAAAAGTAATCTCCTGTCTCAACCAGGAAATTAATTTTGCAAGACTACCTAAGTAGCTGGTTATAATTAAATTAAACATGGATTTTGCCTTTAATCCCCCCTTGATCCCCCCTTGATAAGGTAGGGTTGATTCATGAATCAACCCT
>LFEF01014294.1_pt1 | contig 26385 bp, 24 predicted proteins | sample 619371 | NCBI WGS metagenome assembly LFEF01 (sample SAMN03014291, study PRJNA259931) | freshwater metagenome | biome: lake; feature: waterbloom | place: China: Taihu Lake | collected 2006-08 | depth 0 m m
ATAATCAAACCACTGTACATTTTCAGCTCTCTTAAACCATGTTAATTGTCGTTTCGCAAAACGGCGGGTATTTTTTTTAATTTCTTCCACAGCAAAATCTAGTGTTGTTTTACCTTCAAAATAGTCAAATAATTCTCTGTAACCAACGGTTTGCAATGCATTCAGTTGTTTATTTGGATATAGTTTTTTGGCTTCCTCTATTAGTCCTTCTTGCAGCATTAAATCAACCCTTCGGTTAATTCGTACATACATTATTTCTCTATCGGCTTCCAAACCAATAACAATTGGAGTGAAGTTTCGCTCGTTTTTTTTCTGATTCAAAAAAGAAGAATACGGTTTTCCGGTCCCTAGACAAACTTCTGTAAATCGCATCATCCGTTGAGGGTTTTGTAATGTTTGCGGATTTTCAGAACTTAATTTTTCAAAATAAATCGGATCTAATTCTTTTAATTTCTCCTTTAAAAAATCCAAACCCTTTGACTCATATTCGGTCTTAATTTCCTCTCGAACAGCCGGATTAATATCCGGAAAGTCATCAAATCCTTTGAGAATGGCATCTACATATAATCCGGAACCTCCTACCATTATTTGAATGTTATTTTTTTGAAATAATTCATTCAATTTCAGCAATGCTTCCCGTTCAAAATCACCAACATTATACGACTCAAAAATTGATTTATGTTGAATAAAATGATGATTAGCTTCCTTTAATTCCTGTTCATTGGGAACAGCCGTGCCAATTTTCATTTCTTTAAAAAATTGCCGACTGTCGCATGAAATGATATCACAACCAAAATGTTGAGCTAAAGTAATACTTAAAGCCGTTTTTCCAATAGCCGTAGGGCCAATAATGGTAATAAGAAAATTATTATTCATCTAAATTACTTCCACAATTTTGACAAAACTTTGCATTATTTAAATGATCCTCTGAACCGCAACTGTAACAATGTTTTTTGAAGGATTTTTTTTGTAGCGTATTTTTTGTAATCTCAGCAGTTACAATTCCGGTAGGAACGGCAATTATTCCGTAACCCATAATCATTACGATAGAAGCAATAAATTGTCCGAGTGGTGTAATAGGAGTGATGTCACCAAATCCAACAGTAGTTAAGGTTACAATACACCAATAAATACTAATTGGTATACTGGAAAAACCGGCTTCTTTTCCTTCCACAACATACATTAAAGAACCAATTATTATACAACTAATTAAAATGAAGTAAATAAATGCTACAATTTTTCCACGGCTGGCTATAAGCGAATTTTTTAATTGAAGCGATTGACCCGAAAAATGAGGATGGTTTAAAATTTTGAATAATCGCAACAATCGTAATGCTCTGATTATCATTAGTAAATTTGAACCGACAAAAAAATAGGATAAATACATTGGTAAGATCGCAAGCAAATCAATGATTCCGTAAAAACTAAAAATATACCGCTTGGGTTTATCAATGCAAATTATTCGTAGTATATATTCAATGCTAAAAAATACAGTTATAATCCATTCCAACATGACTAACTGTTTATGGAATTTTATATCGAAACCCTCTACTGTTTCTAACATAACCAATAAAACACTAAGAAGAATTAATCCAAGAAGAATAAGGTCAAAAAGTCTACCGGCAACCGTATTGGTGCCATAGATTATAATATGAGCTTTTTGCCTGAAAATTTCAAATCTTGATTTAATTTCTTTCATAACAAATCTAACTAGTCAAATATAAAGAAATTATAATTTAATAATCTTCATTACTCTTTGTTTTCTCAGGTACGCCTGAATGATATTCTTTGTATCTCGGTTATTTTGCATTGGGATGATAATGTTTTTGAGCACTTCAATATTTGTAATTTGATAATTCAAATCATAAAAACAATAGCCTTTGTAAATTCCGTTTTCAATTAAAATAGCGGAGCGTTCTTCCAAACTTCTTCCTCTATCAATTGCCACCATATTGTCATTTTCAAATTGACTTGATTCGATAAATTCCTCCACTCTTGAATTATATTCTTCAGTTGTAATTTCTCCAATACAAGCCCCGTCACATTCTTTTATCTTATATTTGAAACAAGCATTTTTTGTATCATACAAACCGTTTATTTTTTGGCATAAATTAAATTGGTCTGTAATTTTAAATAATGCATTTTTTCCTTCTTGAATGGATGTATAACTGGTTATCTCTTTTTTTCTTCCATCTGTTTTTTGAAGGGAGAGTTTTATATAGCCGTTTTCATCTTTAATTGGATACAACGCCCACTGAAATATCGTTTTCCGTTGGGCACGATTGTAAATAGGTTTGTTAATCTTTATTTCTTCACTTTCTTTCAAAAGAGCAATGAGTTCGCTACCGGTTTCTTCATACGTAACCGTATACACTTCCATTTGTATTTTTTTGCACTTTCGGCTTGTTCCGGTAAAATGTTGATTGACACGCTTTTTAATGTTTTTACTTTTACCAATGTAAATCAAATCCCCTTTTTCGTTATGGATATAATAGATGCCGGTTTTAGACGGTAGACTTTCCACAATATCCAATAATTTTGGCGACATGCCCGATTTGATTTCGGTTTTGACAGAACTTTTTAAAATTTCTTTTTCTACATCTTTTGCCAAAAGCATTTTGAATAATTTCACCGTTGCCAGAGCATCACCACTGGCTCTATGGCGGTCGGCCATCGGAATTCCTAGTGCTCGAACCAATTTTCCTAAACTATACGAAGCATGTCCGGGTAATAATTTTTTGGATAACTCAACGGTACAAAGCGTTGGTTTTTGAAATTTGAATCCCAGTCTTCTGAATTCGGTTTGCAAAATTCGATAATCAAACGAAGCATTATGAGCCACTACAATACAACCTTCGGTTATTTCAATAATGCGTTTGGCTACTTCATAAAACTTGGGAGCCGAACGCAACATGGCGTTGTTAATGCCGGTTAATTTTACCACAAACGGCTGAATCGGTATTTCAGGATTCACCAAACTGATAAATTGGTCCACCACTTCATGACCATCAAATTTATAAATGGCAATTTCGGTAATTCCTTCTTCGTTGTATTGACCTCCGGTGGTTTCTATGTCTAAGATTGCGTACAAAAAAAGTGATTAGTAATTAGTGAATAGTAATTAGTTTATTATCTGCTTCCAAATATACTGCTTCCAATTCGAACCATCGTACTTCCGCATTCGATGGCGAGTTGGTAATCGCCGCTCATGCCCATGGATAAAATGTTCAGTCGGCAGTTGGCAGTGTTCAGTTGGTTATGTTGGTCAAAAATACTTTTCAAATGTAAAAATTCACGTTTGATTTGCTCCTGATTTTCAGTAAAAGTAGCCATTCCCATCAAACCGACAATGCGAATATTTTCAAAGGTTTTCAATTCATCTGAAGTAAGTAGTTCATCCAATTCTTTTTCATCCAAACCAAACTTGGTATCTTCTTCTGCAATGTGAATTTGCAACAAACAATCAACTGTTCTCTTCCATTTGGCAGCTAAACGATTGATTTCTTTTAGCAATTTCATACTATCCACACCGTGAATCAAACTCACATATGGAATCATGTATTTTACCTTATTCGACTGAACGTGACCAATCATGTGCCATTGAATGTCTTTGGGCATTTGCTCCCATTTTTCAGTCATTTCCTGAATTTTGTTTTCGCCAAAAATGCGTTGTCCGGCATGGTAGGCTTCCATCAAATCTGCAATTGGTTTGGTTTTGGAAACGGCAACTAGGGTTACGTGGGAGGGAAGGGAGGATATTATTTGTGAAAGATTTTCTGCTATATTCATTTTCAAATTTTCAAATTACAATTCATACACCATCAACCCACTTCTAAACTTAGGTTCGATGTAAGTACTTTTGGGGGGCATAATCAAATTGTTATCCGCCAATGCTTTAATCTCCGAAATATCCGATGGATAAAGCATAAAACCCACTTCAAATTCGCCTTCATCTATCAACTCTTTGATTGTTAAAACAGATTGTTTTCCGGGTATGTACTCAATACGTTCATCATTACGTAAATCTTCAATACCAAGTAAAGGATGCAAGACTTTATCATACAAAATTTGAGCATCTAAGTTTTCTAAAATCGTGGGGTTGTTGTTTTCCAATTTATAAAACAAGGCGTAAAAATTCCCATTCAAATACATCCCAAACTCAAATTTACTTTGAGGTTTCCACAATTCTTGTTCTTTGTTTTTGATGATAAAATGTTCATCTAATTGGGCTAAAAAATCATTGACTTCGTACCCATTCAAGTCCCGTATTATGCGATTGAATTCATATATTTTCACTTCACTTTCGGCAATTAGAAAACTCATGAAATAGTTCAATTTTTCATTGCCTTCAGCTTTATATTCATCGTGCAATAATTCTGCCGAAGCTGAACGGTGATGCCCATCAGCAATATACAACTCCGGAATTTTGTCAAACTGTTCTTGCAACCACTCAATTTCTGCTTCATTATCAATTTTCCACAATTGATGTTTCTCTTTATTTGTGGTGGCATAATTGTATAGTGGAATACTTTTTTTCTTTTCAGAAATCCATTGATTAATTGAATAATTATCCGGGTAAGTAATCAAAACCGGTTCTGTATTAAAACCGGTTTGATGTAAATAATCTTTGAACAATTCCACGCGATATTGCAACGTGTCTTCGTGTTTTTTGATTACATTATTTTTATAATCGTCTATGGAAGTTCCGGCTACAATTCCGGTAAACGAATTGGTTTTCGTCTGGATTTCATACACAAAAAAAACCGGTTTTGTTTCTTCAACAAAAACACCATCGGCCTTAAAATCTTGGTATTTATGAGCTACACCTTTGAAACGTTTATCTAAGGTGATTTTTTGCGAATGTACATACGCCGGATGAATTACATGCAAAAACGAATACGGATTAAAACTCAACCAAGCCGCCAACTCAGCCGAACTGTAATCGTCATAATTTCTGCAGGTTACTAAGCCCACTTTATCCGCAACGGGACGAACGGCTTTAAAAGGAATTATTTTGCTCATTTCATGAAAAAACTAAACCGTAAAATTACAATATTTAGTTTGTAATTCTACGGTTTAAACCCTAAACAATTTTTAAAATTTTATGTTTTCGTAAGAATTTAAAAATTTAATTTGTAAACAAAATTCACTGTATTTATTGTCTCTAATTTTCTTTCTACATCATTTTTTTTCATTTTGGTCAAATCTGATTGCGTATCAAATCCAATTCCAAATGACATGTAATCATTGACTTCAAAAGTTAAACCTACATTAAATCCTAAACCTAAATTCCAACCCCCGTTTTTTTCTTCAAAAGTAGTAGTTAGTGTTTGAATCTCCTCTTTCAACAAAGTGTTACCATAAATACCAACACCTCCAAATGCATTAATTTTATTATTGGATTGATCTTTAAAGATGGAAACAGAACGATTAATGTATAAAGGAATTCTAATATAACTATGCTCTAAAGCAAAACTTTCTCCACCTGAAACTCCGTTTGCATTAAATTCTAACAATCCAATTCCGGTACTAAAATAAGTTCCGGAGGGTAAGCTGTAAAAAAACTGAATATCTCCGGAGTTGACATTTCCATTGATTGTTACAAAACTACTTTGTTTTAGTTTTGCAAATCCTAGTTTAGCATTAGCTATAAATCCATAGGAATGTTTTTTTTCAGTTTCTTGTCCAATCATTAATGTTGTTGACAATAATACAAACATTGTAAGAACTAAATTTTTCATATGTAATAGATTAAATGGTTATTTATTGACAAAGTTAATTTATTGCATAACTTATAAAATTGTAAAATTGAGACATCATAATTAGTCAAAATACCAATAGGTATCTTCATTACCAATTTTAGAGATTTTATTGAGAAGAGTAGAGGGAGTTTCGTTTGTAATAGATTTGAAATGTTTAATAAAATGAGCTTGATCATAATACATACTAAACAAAGCAATTTCAGTTAAATTAGACTGATTTTTGTATTCTTGAAAATAATTGAAAGCTTCTCTAAACATTACCATTTTTCGATATTCCTCCACCGACATCAATACGTGTTTTTGAAATAGACGAAGTAACGTTTTTCTATTTACATTTATTTTTTTTGAGAGTTCTTCAACTTTAATTCCACCATTTGAAACTATAATTTCTCCAATGGCTTTTTTTATAATAGTTTCATTAAAGGGTTTAAGCGATTCCTCAAAGAACTGATCTAACAATTTAACTTGGTTTTCTATTTGATTTTCATCAAAAACTTGTTCTAATGTTAAGTCAAATTTTTTTCCAAAATAAGGAAAAATTCCCATATCTGTTTGTAGAAAAGAGGACAAATGATCGGTAAAAAAATGATTGATTCCCAGAGGATTAAATACAATTCCTATTTTGTAGAACTTGCCTTCAATTGATACTTTTACACTTTTATTTTTGTTAATTGTATATAAAGTATTTAGTTCTGAGTCAACACAAGGTTTTACATTCGCATGATCATTTATGATTTCAATTTGAGAATTTTTATAAACGGTAATAGCATGTTTATAGTTTGGAAAAAAAGTAAAGCTTTTTTTATAATTAACATCGGTTGAAAAATGAAAATAATAATAAGCAATAAATCTATTTATTTTTTCAGATTTTGGTTTGGATGTTATGAAAACATCATTGTGTTGGCTGTTTATATTCAAAATTGAGAAAAAAAGTAAGTCGGAATTTTTTTGTTCCGACTTCTCATTAGTTAAAAATTACTTTAGAAATTGTTTTGATACTATCTCCGCCTTTTTACTCTCTGAATAATCATAAAATCCTTCTCCGGATTTTACACCTAATTTTCCTGCCATTACCATATTCACTAAAAGTGGGCACGGTGCATATTTGGGATTTTTGAAACCGTCATACATTACATTTAAAATCGAAAGACAAACATCTAAACCAATAAAATCGGCTAATTGAAGCGGTCCCATTGGGTGAGCCATTCCAAATTTCATAACTGTGTCAATTTCCTGAACGCCGGCAACGCCATTGTATAGGGTTTCAATGGATTCATTAATCATGGGCATTAGAATACGATTCGCCACAAAACCGGGATAGTCGTTCACTTCCGTTGGCGTTTTGCCTAATTTTACAGATAAATCCATGATGATTTTGGTCACTTCATCCGAAGTGTTGTACCCACGAATGATTTCAACCAATTTCATAATCGGCACCGGATTCATAAAATGCATGCCAATTACACGTTCCGGATGAACCACCTGAGCAGCAATTTGTGTGATGGAAATGGATGAAGTATTGGTTGCCAAAATCACATTATGGTCGCAAACTTCACTCAGTTGTTTAAAGATGTTCATTTTTAATCCCACATTTTCAGTGGCGGCTTCAACCACTAAATCCGTTCCCACGACCCCGTCTTTAATGTCGGTATAAGTGATAATATTTGAAATGGTTTTGTGTTTATCGTCCTCCGAGATGGTTCCTTTTGTCACCATTCTATCCAAGTTGGAGGCAATCGTTGCCATTCCTTTTTCCAACGATTTTTCAGAAATATCAATAAGTTTTACGGTAAATCCGCTTTGAGCAAATGTGTGGGCAATTCCATTTCCCATCGTTCCTGCTCCGATTACTGCGATTGTTTTCATTTTATTTTAGTTTGTTTTTGTTTCAAGTTTACTTCGCCAGTCGCCTTTCAGGCTCGTGTCAAGTTTCAAGTTCTTGAAGTTAGTTTTTTTGGTTTAATATGTTTATTTCTCTTCTAATTTCTTTTAACAATTGTTCTTCTGTCGGAAGATAAAGTTGATATTGGCTCGCTAAAATAGAATTGTTGTTTTCCGGCAAAGAATATTTTACCACAGCATTATTTTTATCAGCACAAAGCAAGATGCCAATGGTTGGTTTTTCATGAGTCACTTTTTCAACCCGATCGTAATAGTTAACATACATTTGCAGTTGACCTAAATCTGCATGGGTTAATTTATGTGTTTTAATTTCAAATAAAACAAAACATTGTAACAAACGATTATAAAAAACCAAGTCGATAAAAAACTCATCTCCATCCAGATGAATTCTTTTTTGGCGAGCCATAAACGAAAATCCGTTTCCTAATTCTAATAAAAAATCTTGAAGATTGGTTATAATGGCTTGTTCGAAATCTTTTTCATAATAAGCACTTTCCCTTTTTAATCCCAAGAATTCTAAGACTAAAGGATCTTTTATAATTTCATTTGGATTCGTTGGAATCACTTCATTTCGAGCTACAGCTAAAACACTTTCTTTGTCATTACTTAATAGTAATCTTTCAAATAATTGACTGTTTATCTGCCGTTCCATTTGCCGAACGGACCAATTGTTTTTAGCTGTTTCTGCTATGTAATATTCTCTTTTGTCTTCATTATCAATGCTTAACAATAATTTGTAATGCGACCAACTCAATTGCGTCCGCAGTGTAGACGCATTTGGAAATGTTCTGTAAAATTGTCTGTAACGTTCTAATTGTCTTACTGAAAATCCACTACCATATTCAGGTTGCAATTGTTCTGATAAATATTTTATCAAATAATTTCCATAATCTGCTCTGTCTTTTCCTTGCTGTTCCTCGTTAAAAATCCGTTCACCAATATGCCAATACATGACCATTCGATGATGATCAACCGAACGAATAGCACCTTCTTTAGCTTGAGCTATTAAAGATTTTATTTCGTGTATTAGCGTTTGGGATAATGACATTTAAAGTTTCAAGTTTCAGGTTTCAGGTTTCAAGTTTCAGATTTCGCAAAAACTTGAAACCTGAAACTTGAAACAAATTATTATTTCCCCATCGAATCAATAATCATATATGCTACTCGTAAAGCTTCCGTCCCATCTTCCAAGGTTACAACCGGAGTAGAATTGTTATTAATCGCATCGGCAAACGTTTCCAATTCATCCAAAATGGCATTGTTCATCGAAACCTCCGGATTGTCAAAATAAATTTGTTTTTTCACACCTTCCGCATTTTGTAAAATCATATCAAAATCTCCCGGAACTTCAGGTGCGTCTTTCATTTTTACCACTTCACACACTTTATCTAAATAATCCACCGAGATGTAAGCATCTTTTTGAAAAAAACGTGATTTTCGCATGTTTTTCATTGAAATTCGGCTCGAAGTTATATTCGCAACACAACCATTTTCAAACTCAATTCGAGCATTGGCAATATCAGGTGACTGACTCAATACTGAAACACCACTTGCATGAACGGCTTTTACTTTCGATTTCACCACACTCAATATCGCGTCAATATCATGAATCATTAAATCTAAAACCACCGGAACATCCGTTCCTCTTGGATTAAATTCCGCCAAACGATGAGTTTCTATAAACATCGGGTTGTCAATTTGATTTTTCACCGCAATAAAAGCCGGATTAAATCGCTCCACGTGACCCACTTGACCTTTAACATTGTATTCTTTGGCTAACGCAATAATTTCTTCTGCTTCTTCAACGGTAGTAGAAATTGGTTTTTCAATAAATACATGTTTGCCCGATTTAATCGAAACTTTAGCACATTTATAGTGTGAAAGAGTTGGTGTCACAATATCAATCACATCCACGGCATGAATTAATTTAGCAATCGTATCAAAACGTTTATAGCCAAATTCAGCCGCAATTTTTTCGGCATATTCGGTATTTTCGTCATAAAAACCAACTATTTCATATTTGGAAGATTGATTGAGTAATCGCAAGTGTATTTTTCCAAGGTGTCCGGCACCTAAAACGCCAACTTTAAGCATAAACGTAAATTTTATCAAAAATAGTAATTATGACACCATCTTGCAATCAAAATGCAAAAATCATAATTCATAATTCAAAAATCGTTAATTTCAAGTGCCTTATCCCGCTTTTCGTTACAAGATTTTTTGACCATTTGGCATTTTCTAAGCCAAAAAATGTGCTTCCGTTGGTCGCAATTTTTTGTCAAGAAAATGACCAAGTGGCCTGCAAAATGCTTTCCACTACAATCGGGGGCAGGGGAGTGTGCAGTGTTTAGTCTCAGCTTTCAAAATTTATGATGAGAATATTACCAAAAGATAAAAAAGCCGTATTTCAGAAAATACGGCTTAATTTTTTTCAATAAAGTTCTTAGGGAGCCATATATTCATAAGAAGCTTGTAGACCTAATGGAATACCTAACGCCCAATAAATCAGGAGGAATATTGTCCATAAAACCATAAAGGCAATGGAGTAGGGAATCATCATCGAAACCAATGTTCCAATTCCTGTACTTTTCACATATTTTTGACAATAGACTACTACCAATGGAAAATATGGCATTAACGGCGTTACGATGTTGGAAACCGAATCTCCTACTCTGTATTAAGCTTGTGTTAAGTCGGGAGAAATACCTAATTGCATCAACATTGGTACCATAATTGGAGCCAAAAGAGCCCATTTTGCAGAAGCAGAACCAATGAACAAATTTACAAAAGCAGTAAGCAAAATAATTCCAACGATTGTGATTTCAGGAGGCAAAGCCAATGCTTTTAATCCTGAAGCTCCTTTAATCGCTAACAATGCTCCCAAATTGGATTTGGTAAACGCATCAATAAAAAGAGCACAGAAAAAGGCCATTACAATGTAATAGCTCATTCCGCTCATCGATTTGGTCATACTGTCGATAATGTCTTTTGACTTTTTAAATGTACCTGACATTAATCCGTAAACCACTCCGGGAATTAGAAAAACAATAAAGATTAATGGTACAATGGAACGCATCAATGGTGCTGATAATGCGGCTAGATCACCAGACTCAGATCGAAGTGCAGAATCAGCCGGTGATGCCCATAGAAACAAAGCTAGTAAACATATTAGCATAACAAAACAAGCTGCCCAAAATGCTTTTTTCTCTTTTGGTGAAAGATTGTCCATTGTTGGCTGTTCTTCCGGTTTTACTTCCACAGAAACCGATTTTAAACGTGGCTCAACGATTTTATCAGTAATATACCAACCAATTGCTATAATTAACAAAGTAGAAGCTGACGTAAAAAACCAGTTATTTAATGGGTTTAATTCTATTGTAGGATTAATAATTTGTGCTGCCGATTGTGTAAATCCTTGTAGTAAAGGATCGATTCCGGAAGGAACAAAATTAGCACTAAATCCGCCGGAAACTCCGGCAAATGCCGCTGCAATGCCCGATAAAGGATGTCGTCCTGCTGCATAAAATATTACTCCTCCAAGCGGAATAACTAACACGTAACCTGCATCAGTAGCTGTATGAGACACGATAGCGACCAAAATAAGCATTGGTGTTAACAAAGCCTTTGGTGTAACACTCAACATTGATTTAAGCCCAGCATTAATGAAACCGGCATGTTCTGCTACTCCAACCCCAAGCATCGCTACTAATACAATTCCCAGAGGGGCAAACCCTGTAAAAGTGGTTACCATATTTGACAAAAAAGTGGCCAAGGAAGTACCGCTTAACAAATTGATTACTTCAATTGGAGCTTGCGAACGAGGATCAATAACATCAAAAGTGACATTAGATAATAAGGCTGAGATAATCCAAATTCCAATCATGAGGCAGAAAAACAAAATGGCCGGATCAGGTAATTTGTTTCCTTTTTTTTCAATAAAGTCAAGAGATTTATTTATAAATCCCTTTTTCTTAGTTAGGTTTTCTTCCATAAATATAGTTTGTTAATGGTACTAAAGTAGTAATTTTTTGCTTCAAATTGTGGGTTAATTTTTTTCTATTGACTGTCTAATCTTAATTGATTCTCCGTTTTTACTCATAATCCTGTAATGTTAGCAATTACAAGCCTATCGAAGAGTTTTTCTCCAAAATATCTTCGATTTAGTTTATAGATAAACTCATTTAGATATAGTTGCAGATATTTTCTTTTTATTTTATGGTAATTTCCTAATAGGTTTCTTTTAGCATTACTAATAGCAATATGAACCCATTTTAAAGTTTCTTCAGTGGTTTCTTTTGAACTTTTCTCCATAAGATGTAATTCTACAAAATCTGCAATATCAACGTATGAAGTGCTCTTGTCTGTAAAAACTATACTTTGATTATCAATAGATTCCTTAACGGTTTGATTGATTTCATCTCCATCATGTCCCTCCAGAACTTTAGCTTTAAAATAGCGAACATGTTTTTCTTTCTTCCCGGTTTCTAGGTCTTCTAATGGTGTAGATTCCGCCATTATTGCCACGTTTTGTTTGCCAACTGCTCCTTTTCCTCTGATACCTTTCTCTTGTTCTACTTCACTGGATTCTACCGTAAAGTAAGCCTCGTCCATTTCAATCATTCCTTCCAAAGTATGTTTTGCATCACGATTGCCCATCGCTTTTCGCAATTTGTGAACCATAGCCCAAACAGGTTCATATCGCTTCAAACCAAGCTGTTTTTGAATTTCATTTGTGGAAAATCCTTTCTTGGTTACACTCATCAAAAACATCGTTTTGTACCAAATTAAAAAAGATAAATTTGAGTTTTGCATAACTGTTCCACTTCTCAATGAAGTTCTTCTTCTACATTTTTTACATTCATAACTCCATCTGCTTTTAATCCAAAAATGCTCCCTACTTCCGCATTTACAAACAACTCCAATTTTATCTCTTTCTTCTTTAAAGTGATTTCTACAATCTTCTTCTGTGCCAAAATTTGCTGTAAAACTAAATAAATTCATTGCTTAACTTTTTGAGTAAAAGCAAATATACAATAATTATGATTAATTACGGAGAATCAACTAGTTTTTGAAGTGTAATAAAGGTTACACTTTTATTTTTTCAATTGATGTAAATTTGTGTACTAATCTATGAAAAATGAAAGCAACCCTAAGAATTCAAAATGTAAAGTGCAATGGTTGTGCGACTACTATCATTAATAAAATTACAAAAATAGACGATGTTTCTTCTGTTTTTGTGAGTGTTGAAGATAATACTATATCATTTAATTATACAAAAGAAGATCAAATAAATCAAGTAAAATCAACTTTGAAAAAATTAGGTTATCCTGAAGAAGGGGAAGAAAATTCAATAGGTGAAATTGCAAAATCGTATTTAAGTTGTGCGATTGGTAAATTGTAATTTATAATCAATAAGAACCTAATAAATAATAATTTATCTACATAAAATTTCAGCTAATTAAAAGATAGCTTTTTTTGTTTTTGTAAAATTGCATTTACAATACAAAATTGGGCTCCTAAATAGGTACTCATAATCCAAAATGAACTCATGAGTACAGGTGAATGGAATTTGTTAATAGCCAAAATACTATCTGAAATGACAAATAGTATGGCTCCAATTAAAACCCATAAATTACTGGGTTTTTCCCATTGAAAATAGGCTTTAATACTCATTAATAACATTAAGGAAATGACTATTGCATAAACCAAAACCGGAATTTTCATTTCATTTAAGAAAGGCCATAGAATACGTAGTATAGTTACCAGATAAATAATCACAAAAGGAATAAACCACAAATAGTTATTATTTTCATTGATTTTATTTTGCCTTTGAAACAATATAATGTAGGCTAAGTGTGCAATTAAAAAAGAGATTAGCCCCAAAATAAAAAACAATGCGTGTTGATTTGCAAACATTAATAAAACATCACCCACCCAGGAAAAGAACAAAGCAAAAAGAAGTGTTTTTTGATTACGAAACGGATCAGAAACTGAAACAATATAAAGTAAAAAAGGAATTAAAAGAGGCTTAAACCACCACGCTATATTTTCTCTACCAACAATTAATAAAAATAAGTATAGACTACTAAACGCTATGAAACTTCTGATAAACTTTTTGGTTTTCATTAGGAACGCAAATAGGTTGGAGTGTGAAATTCATAATTTGAAAAGTAATATGAAATCATAAATGAAACGATGAAATACATTCCTAAAATATAATTTCCAACTAAAAATTCTTCATTCAACCCAAACCAATCACCATAAAAATATAAAATACCAATACCTAAAAAGGCTCTAAACAATTCAAAAAAGTATGCATTTGGATTAGTATCCATCAATTCGGTTAGGCTGTAAATGGTTACAAAAACAAAAAGCCCATAAATGAAAATGGTTGGTAAACCAATTGATGCCACATTAGCAAACAACAAACTTACAAATCCTAACGTCACAAAAAGTTGAATAATGGAATAGTAAGTTAATGCATTGGAATGAATGGGTTGATATTTTTTAAAAGCATACACATCTTCAATTTTATGAACCGGGTATTTTTCTTCAAATCCTTCTGGTCTCCAACCTGTTGGCATAAACCAAATTCTAAATTTGTCTTTCCAATTTTCGGCACGCCACGCATCTTGAATCAATAGCCATAAATGCTGAAAATTAATTTTTATGGGATTCCAGGTTTGAGCGGGTCTTGTAATACCAAAAACGGCGGGAACTTCTTTTAACTCTTCCTGAAAAGTACCAAACCATTTGTCCCAAAAAATAAAAATTTGTCCGTGATTTTTATCTAAATATTCTTTATTGATAGCATGATGCACTCGGTGATGTGAAGGTGTAACAATGATTTTTTCTAAAATTCCCATTTTGCCAATGTGTTTGGTATGGTACCAAAATTGTAAAAACAAATGCAATGGCAAAACTATGGCTATGACTTCTGCCGGAACGCCTAAAAAAGCTGCCGGAAATAATAAAAACGTAAACAAATTGACAAACGAAGAAATAGATTGTCGTAAAGCACATGCCAAATTGAATTCTTCACTGCTGTGGTGAATAGCATGTTTATTCCAAAAAATATTGATTTGATGTGACCATCGATGTGTCCAATAGCCATAAAAGTCAATCACAAAAAAGGCGATAATGTATGTGAGAATTGTGTTTTCAATGGAAAATAGAGCTACTTTACTTACCATCCATTCGTAAGTTAAAATGGAAACACTAATGCCCAAAACATCTTTAACGGCATTCGTTATTCCGGAGCTTAAACTCGAAACGGTATCCATCAAAGGAGCGGTATCATTTCCTTTGAAGTAACCATAGGCTTTTTCAATTATTATTAATAACAGAAATGCCGGCATGGCAATGACGAGTATTTTGCCGTATTCTTCCACCGCTCAATTAGATAATTTCGGCACTTAAACCAGCCTCTAACAGTTGGGTACATTGCGGTTTTAATTCATCAAAAGGTCCGGTTTTAACTGTGCATTTACCTTTGTAATGTACTATAATGGCACATTGTTCTGCTTGTTCACTCGTGTGTTTGCAAACGCGAATTAGCGTATCAATCACATGATCAAATGTGTTCACATCGTCATTAAAAAGCACAATTTCATGGTTGATGCCAACGGCTTCTTCTACTAAAACTTCTTCCTGAATTTTTTCTATCGTACTCATACTGTAATTTATAGTTTATTTTGGATTTTTTGATTCTTCGATTTTTAGATTGTTCGAATAATCTGATAATCCAGTAATCTGGCAATCAAACAATCCAATTATACCAAATTGTATTTCAAACTCACCCAATTATTCCGTTCCAACGTTTTTTCTAATTGCAAACCTAATTTTTGGCAACATTCGTCTATAGCCGGAATATCTTCAGTGTAAAAACCACTCAAAAATAATAAACCATTTTGATTTAAACAATTCACATAGCGATGCATATCGTTTAAAAGTATATTTCGATTGATATTAGCAATAATTACATCGTATTTTTGGTCTACCAACAGCGAAGCATCTCCTTCATAAACGGAAATGTGCTCACAATTATTACGTTCGGCATTTTCAATCGAATTCAAATAACACCAATTGTCAATGTCAATCGCATCAATGGGTTTGGCTCCTTTCATTTCGGCTAAAATGGCTAAAATGGCAGTTCCGCAACCCATGTCCAACGTTTTTTTATCAACCAAATCGGTTTCTAATAAATGTTGAATCACCATGTGTGTGGTTTCATGATGACCTGTTCCGAAACTCATTTTTGGTTCGATGATTATATCAAATTCAGCATCTGTCTTGGGGTGAAAAGGAGCTCGAACATGGCATTTTCCATCGACATCAATCGGGTCAAAGTTTTTTTCCCATTCTTCATTCCAATTGACTTGTTCAATTTCCTCAATTTGGTATGAAATTACAAATTCAGGAGAAGTTAAAACATATAAATCGTCTAAAATATTAGCTGTCCAAAGTTCCTTTTGAATATAAGCGGTTACACCAAATTCAGTTTCAATAAAACTTTCAAATGGTTTTTCGCCTAATTCGGCCACTAAAATTTCACAACCCAATTCTTTTGGTTCAACCGTAAAATGATATCCTAAGTATAAATTCGACATTTTGTTTTTTTTTTGCAAAGGTAACAATACCTCTATAAAACTTTCACTTTACAAAAATTAAATTACTTTTGTCAAGCAAACACAACAACTACAAATGAATAAGATTTTTTCATTTTTGTTTTTTTTAATATCCTTTTTTTCAATTGCTCAGGATATCAAATTAAGTACAAAAGACAATGATTTAAAATTAGCCACTTTACCTTATTACAATTACGGTAAAGGGTTAGGTTTGACATCACCGGATAGTATTTTTCAATTGAATATACGATTCCGAATGCAAAACCGAATGGGCTTTTTAAAAAATGAAGATCAAGAAGATGCTTTTGATGGGCAAATTAGACGGTTACGCTTGCGATTTGATGGTTATGTAGGAAATCCTAAATTTTTGTATGCTATTCAATTGTCTTTTGCTCCCGGTGATGTAGGCGAAATTGAAGAGGGAGAAAACATTAATATTATTCGTGATGCAGTTGTGTTTTACCGACCTAACAAAAACTGGAGTTTTGCCTTCGGTCAAACCAAATTACCGGGTAATAGACAACGGGTTAATTCTTCGGGTGCTTTACAAATGACAGACAGAACGATCAATAATGCTCGTTTTAATATTGACCGTGATTTTGGGTTTCAAGCCTATTTTTTGAATGAGAAAAATGAAAAGTTCTCTTACAATCTAAAGACCGCAATAAGTACAGGAAATGGAAGAAACGTGACTAAAAGTCCGGATAATGGTTTTGCCTTAACCGGTAGAATGGAATTTTTTCCTCTTGGGTCATTCTCTAAAGACGGAACCAATTTTGAAGGCGATATTGCAAGGGAACAAAAACCTAAATTGTTGTTGGCCGGAACTTTTCATAGGAATGTAAAAGCTCGTCAAACACAGGGACAATTAGGAGTTGATTTGTTCGAAAAAAGAAATATGGAATCCGTTTTATTGGATGCCATGGTAAAATACAACGGTTGGGCTTTTATGAGTTCCTACATGAATCGTACTTCAAAGAATCCATTAACTTTTAATCCAGAAGACCCAAGTGATTTTAATTTTGTTTATGTTGGGGAAGGATTTGATTACCAATTGAGTTATTTATTTCCAACCAACTATGAAGTAATTGGTCGTTTTTCTACACAACAAGTAAATAAAGATATTCAAGCTTTTACTCCCAATACCAAACAATATAGTGTAGGTGTAACCAAATATTTTTGGGAACATGCTTTCAAACTCCAATCGGAGATTACTCTAGATGAACTGTCTTATTTAAACGGAAGTTCTGAAACCAATTGGTACATTCGCTTTCAAGTTGAAATCGGAATTTAAAAGCTAGCTAAATTACTTCTAACCCGTTTTAATTATATATAATTTAACTAGGAAACTGTTTTTCACTTTCCAAGAATATCCCTATTTTTGTCCATGCAACACAACGTACTTATTTTAGATTTTGGTTCGCAATACACACAACTTATTGCGAGAAGAGTTCGGGAATTAAACATATTCTGCGAAATTTTTCCCTATAACAAAGTTCCCGAAGATTTGTCTAGCTTTAAGGCTACAATTCTTTCCGGTAGTCCTTTTTCGGTTCGAGCAGATGATGCTCCTCATCCCGATTTATCACAAATTAGAGGCAAAATGCCTTTGTTAGCTGTTTGTTATGGTGCTCAATATTTGGCCCATTTTGATGGTGGTGAAGTAGCTCCCTCCAACATTCGTGAATATGGCAGAGCCAATTTGAGTTTTGTGGATGACCATGATCCGTTTTTTGAAGAAGTGGCTCTCAATAGTCAAGTTTGGATGAGCCATAGTGATACGATAAAAAAGCTTCCGGTAAATGGCGTGAAATTAGCCAGTACAAAAGATGTAGAAAATGCAGCGTATCGAATTGATGGTGAAAAAACCTATGCTATTCAATTTCATCCGGAAGTTTATCATTCTACTGATGGAAAGCAAATGTTGGAAAATTTTTTGGTGCGAATTGCCGAAGTACCTCAAAATTTTACACCCAATGCATTTGTGGATGATATAGTTACTGAATTGAAAGAAAAAATCAAAGGCGATAAAGTTGTTTTAGGACTTTCAGGAGGAGTAGATTCTACCGTAGCGGCCGTTTTATTAAACAAAGCCATTGGCGAAAATCTCTATTGCATTTTTGTCAATAATGGTTTATTGCGTAAGAATGAATTCCAAAATGTATTAGACCAATACAAAGGAATGGGATTGAATGTAAAAGGAGTTGATGCAACTGACCGATTTTTAGATCAGTTAGCCGGAATTGAAGAGCCGGAAGCCAAACGAAAGACTATTGGTCGTGTATTTATAGAAGTTTTTGATGATGAAGCTCATCAAATAGAAGACGTGAAATGGCTGGCTCAAGGAACGATTTATCCTGATGTGATTGAATCGATTTCCGTAAAAGGACCATCTGCAACCATTAAATCACATCATAATGTGGGTGGTTTACCCGATTTTATGAAATTAAAAATTGTAGAACCACTTCGAATGTTATTCAAAGATGAAGTGAGAAGAGTAGGAGCTACATTGGGAATTGACCCTGAATTATTGGGCAGACATCCCTTTCCGGGTCCCGGATTATCCATCCGAATTTTAGGAGATATAACTAAAGAAAAAGTTCGTATATTGCAAGAAGTTGACGCTATCTTTATTGAAGGTTTAAAGTCACACGGTTTGTATAATAAAGTATGGCAAGCCGGAGCCATTCTTCTGCCTGTAAATAGTGTAGGAGTAATGGGTGACGAGCGAACCTACGAGAAAGTTGTTGCCCTAAGAGCTGTTGAATCTACCGATGGAATGACGGCCGACTGGGTACATCTACCGTATGATTTTTTGATGAAAATTTCAAATGAAATCATCAATAAGGTAAAAGGGGTTAACAGAGTTGTATATGATATTAGTTCAAAACCACCTGCTACCATTGAATGGGAGTAGCAATTAAATTTTAGTTAGATGAAAAAGTTTTTGTTTGGAGCAATGATATTGCTAAGCCCCCAAATCACTTTTTCTCAAACCGTAGTAAAACCGGGTATGGATTTAGTTAAACATACCGTTGCTTCCGGAGAAACCGTATTGGATATTTCAAAAAAATACGTGGTTGATCCGGCAGAAATTTATCGTTCCAATCGTTTTGCCATTGATGGAGTGAAAGAAGGAATGGTTTTAGAATTTTATGTTCCTCAAAAATCACCTGAAATTGTTTTACCTTCAGATAATTATAAACCAATTAAAGAACTGGACAAAACAAAAGAGGTAGAAAAGTCAAAAGAAGTAACATCAAAAAAAGAGGTTGTAAATACGACCCTACCAAATAATGCTAAAACAGGTTTTATGATGCATAAAGTAACAGCCGGCGAAACACTTTATGGTTTGTCAAGACTTTATAATATATCTGTTGATGAAATTAAAAGTGCAAATGTAATTTTGTTGAAAAACAGTTTGCAAGTTGGGCAAACGTTGAAAATTCCCAAAAATGGTACAGTTATTGAAAAACAAACCAAAGAAGTTGCCTCAACAAATAAACCAGCTGAAATAGCTACTACTGTTGCATCAACTAATACAATGATTAAGCATTCAGTTGCTCCAAAAGAAACATTATACGGAATAGCAAAAAAATATAATGTGACCGTAGAAGCAATTATGAATCAAAATGAAAAATTATTGAAAAACGGATTACAAGCCGGACAAGTATTAACGATTATCACCAAATAAATTTTGAGCTCCATGAGGGTATTTTTCATATTTATAGTATGCTATTTTTTGTGTATTCTGAACAGTTTCGCTCAACCCAATGAGTCTGTAAAAAAGCATATTGTAGCTAAAGGAGAAACAATAACTCAGATTGCTCAAAAATATAAAGTTACTCCATACGACATTTACAGGATGAATCCTGATGCTAAAAATGGAATTCAAGTTGATGCTACATTATTAATACCTTCATCAATTGTTGGAAATTCTTCAGCTTCATTAATTCATGAAGTAAAACCAAAAGAAACTTTATTTGGAATAGCAAAACAATACAATACAACAGTTGAACTTCTTGAAAGATGGAATCCAGACGTTAAAGAAAACGGTTTAAAAGTTGGTCAAACCATCTATGTATCCGGTAAAGCTAGTGAAGTACAAAAAACAAAAATTCAGGATACCTCTACTTTCAATCATGAAGTACAAGCAAAAGAAACACTTTATTCTATTGCCAAACAATATGAGGTCTCAGTTGATGATTTATTACTTTGGAATCCCAGTGCAAAAGAAGGTTTATCAATTGGTCAAAAAATAGTAATCAAAAGCGGAAATTTAAAATCAACATCAACTGATTCAACACCTGAATTAAAAAAAGTTTCAAAATCAAATTATTTGGAATATTTAGTTAAACCTAAAGAAACTTTATTCAGTATATCAAAGCTTTTCTCAATAAGTCAAGATGAATTATTGTCGTTGAACCCTGAGTTAAAAGAAGGTGTAAAAGAAGGTATGAAACTTCAAATTCCGGCTCAACGATTTGTGTCTTCCGGAAAAACCAAAGAAATCAAAGATTTAACAAAATCATTGGTTCAAAAAGATAAAAAGGAAATAGTATTATTACTTCCATTTAATACTTCTAATATTGAAAGTGATACTACTTTAACAACACAAGCCAGATTAAAAAGAGATGGATTTTTAAACCTAACATTAGATTTTTATTCGGGTGCTTTGATGGCAATTGATTCAGCAAAACGATTGGGGTTAAATTTGAATGTTAAAATACTTGATTCTCAAGAAACTAAAAAAGGTTCTAGTGTTTCGTCAATTGTACAAAATCAAAATCTAGCCAAAGCGGATGCCGTTATAGGTCCTTTTTATCCTCAATATGTTGAAAAAACGGCAGAATTACTCAGTACTAGCAATGTGCCGGTGATTTCTCCTTTACGTGAAATAGCTTCTACTACCGATAATGTTTATCAATCTATGCCACCAAATGACTTTGTTAAAAATGAAATGTTTTCTTTTATTCGTTCAAAAAATGGTAATATGATTGCATTTGTGGATAGTAAAAAATCTGCTGCGAAGCAATTTATTGTTGACAACCATAAGGATATTTATCTGGCTCCTTTAAACGAAAAAGGAGCACCAGTTTGGGATAGTATTTTGACAAAATTATCAAAAGAAAAAGTAAACTTTTTTATTTTAGAAACAGCATCAACCGGAATGATTTTTAATGCTTTAAATCAATGTAATAATGCAAAATCGGCAGGCTATAGTACTGAATTAGTTGTCTTAGATATAAATAATACATTTGAAACTGATGAGGTTTTTCCAAGAATTTTAAGGCAACAAATCATATTTCCATCACTTACAAGATATCAAGATACACCTCAATCATTGAATTTTGCTATACAATATAAAAAGAAAAACAATGTGTATCCTAATCAATATGCTGTACGAGGATTTGATGTTGTTTTTGATACCATGATGCGACTGTTCCAAAAAGAAGATTTTGAAACAACTATTCAAACGTATGCTTCTGAAGGAGTTGAAAATAAGTTTGATTACGAAAAAAATAGCTCAGGATATTCTAACAAGGGAATATATATCATGCAATACGTTGATGATTTTAATGTAAAATTAATAGACTAATGACATCTAAAGTAACTTATATCGGGGATTTACGAACAACTTCCGTTCATTTACAATCGGGAACAGAAGTTCTTTCTGATGCACCAAAAGACAATCATGGTAAAGGAGAGGCGTTCTCACCAACCGATTTGGTTGCCAATTCACTAGCGACGTGTATGATTTCTATTATGGGAATAAAATCCAGAGATTTGAATGTGGATTTGACCGGTTCAACTGTGGAAGTCACAAAAATCATGCAGGCAGAACCAAGAAAAATAGCCAAAATTATTACTGTTTTAAACATGAATATCGCTGCCGATGAAAAAACAAAAACAATACTGGAGAGAGCCGCTATGACTTGTCCGGTAATGTTGAGCTTACATCCGGATATTGAAAAAGAAGTTACTTTTAACTGGAAATAGTTTTCTGTTGTCGGTTGTCCGTTATCGGTTGTCAGACAACAGAAAACAGACAACACATAACGGAAAACAGACAACAGAATTGGATCAACAAAAACAACTCATCAAATTAGCACACACTAAAATGCCTTTCGGTAAATACGAAGGGCGTTACTTGATTGATTTACCAGAATATTATATTGTTTGGTATCATAATAAAGGTTTTCCAAATGGCGAACTCGGACAACAACTTCAGTTGATTTACGAGCTCAAATTAAACGGTTTAGAACATTTAGTTCGAACCATTAAAGAAAAATTTCCAAAGCCTTAGTGTCTGATTTTCAAAGATTTGTTTTAACAATAGAATATTGTGAAACAATCTACTTAATTCATTTTTGCATTGATGAATTAAATCGTACTTTTGCACCGTTTTGGAGTAAAGTTTTATTCCATTTCACACAACTACAACAACAAACAACAACACAATGAATCAGACGAAGTATATTTTTGTAACAGGTGGCGTAACTTCTTCCTTAGGAAAAGGGATTATTGCTGCTTCCTTAGCAAAATTATTGCAAGCCAGAGGTTATCGAACGACCATTCAAAAGTTCGACCCGTATATCAATGTCGATCCGGGTACTTTAAATCCGTATGAACACGGCGAATGTTATGTAACGGATGATGGAGCAGAAACCGATTTAGATTTAGGTCATTACGAGCGTTTTTTAAACGTACCGACTTCGCAGGCGAATAATGTAACCACCGGAAGAGTCTATCTTTCCGTAATTGAAAAGGAACGAAGAGGCGAATTTCTTGGTAAAACGGTACAAGTTGTGCCCCACATTACCAACGAGATTAAAGAAAGAATGCAATTGTTGGGTAAATCCGGTGATTTTGATATCGTGATTACCGAAATTGGTGGAACGGTGGGTGATATTGAATCATTACCTTACATCGAATCGGTTCGTCAATTGTTATGGGAATTGGGGGAGGAGAATGCCATCGTTATACATTTAACGTTGATTCCGTATTTGGCTGCGGCGGGTGAGTTGAAAACGAAACCAACGCAACATTCGGTAAAAACATTGATGGAAAGTGGAATTCAAGCCGATATTTTGGTTTGTAGAACAGAACACGAATTGTCTGATGAATTGCGTCAAAAATTGGCTTTGTTTTGTAATGTAAAACGGGAAGCGGTAATCCAGTCGATTGATGCCTCAACGATTTATGATGTGCCGAACTTGATGTTGGAAGAAGGTTTGGATAAAGTGGCGTTAAAAAAGTTGAATTTACCCGAAAAATCTTCTCCGGATTTGAAACAATGGAACGAGTTCTTATACAAATTGAAAAACCCAAAGCATACGGTTAATATCGGATTGGTTGGAAAATATGTTGAATTACAAGATTCCTACAAATCGATTTTAGAAGCATTTATTCACGCTGGTGCAGCCAATGAAACAAAAGTAAATATTGTAAGTGTGCATTCAGAATATATTGATAGAAAAAATGTTGCTGAAAAATTAAGCGATTTCGACGGCGTTTTAGTAGCACCCGGTTTTGGAGAAAGAGGAATTGAAGGAAAAATTGAAACCGTTCGTTTTGTTAGAGAACATAATATTCCCTTTTTCGGAATTTGTTTGGGAATGCAAATGGCGGTGATCGAATATGCTCGAACCGTTTTAGGTTTTGAAGATGCCAATTCAACCGAAATGAATTCGCAAACGTCTTATCCGGTTATTGATTTGATGGAAGAGCAAAAAACGATTACCGATAAAGGCGGAACCATGCGTCTGGGAAGTTGGAAATGCAACCTTGAAAAAGATTCTTTGGCTCACCAAATTTATGGAAAAGACCAAATAGAAGAACGTCATCGTCATCGTTTCGAATTTAACGGTCAATTTAAAGAGCAGTTAGAAAAAGCAGGTTTAAAAGCAAGTGGTATAAATCCTGATACCGGTTTGGTTGAAATTATTGAAATTGAAAACCATCCGTTTTTTATCGGAGTACAATACCATCCGGAATATAAAAGTACTGTAGCCAATCCACATCCAATTTTTGTTGGGTTTGTAAAAGCCGCAGTTCAACATAAAGCCGTTTCTGTTTAATTCAGGAACGTATAAATTGTAATAAGTAAGTAAATGGAAGAAAAAAAATTAGACGTTAACTCGATTATCGGATTCGGATTAATTTTCGTGATTCTGATTTGGGTCATGTACAACAGTCAGCAAAACGAAGCAAAAGAAAGAGCAAAAAAGGCTCAACAAGAACAAGTTGAGGCCAAAGAAAAAGCAACACCAACTAAAGTTGTGAAAACAGAGACAAAAGCAGTTGCACCTGTTTCTGATTCTATTCAAGCAGCTCAATTGCAAAGTAGCTTGGGGTCTTTTGCTTATTCAGCTTCACTTCCATCAGCAAAAGAAGCGTTTACAACCATTGAAAATGAAGTAGTACGCTTAAAAATTGCCAATAAAGGTGGTTACATCGTTGAAGCCGAAATGAAAGAATTTGAACAATTCAAAAAAGGTTCCGGCAAAAAAGTACATTTGATTAAAGACGGTAATGCCGATTTTAATATCGAATTAAAAACAAACGATAATCGCACGTTAAATACAAAGGATTTATTTTTCGAGCCAACGTTAACAAAAGAAGGAAAAAACCAAGTGGTTTCTTTAAAACTAAAAGCCGGAATTAATCAATACTTAGAGTACCGATATGTGTTGAAGCCTAACGAATACATGCTCGATTTTGCTATTCGCTCACAAGGCTTAAATACGGTATTAAACACCTCCAATCCGTTAAATTTAGATTGGAAAATTAAAACATATCGCAATGAGAAAAGTGTAAGCTACGAAAATCGATACACAGAGCTTATTTTTGAATATGAAGACGGGAAAGACGATTATTTAGGACAAGGCGAGTCTACTTCTGATGAACCGATTGATGTGTCTTATATTGCTTTCAAACAGCATTTCTTCACTTCAGTTTTATTGACAGATACGGCTTTTGAAAAAGCAATTGTAGTTTCGGAAAACTTAGTAAAAGACGAAGAAAAAGATACTTTATTCACCAAACAATTCAAAGCGACTGTTCCGTTGGCCTTTAAAAATGGTGAAGTGAACTATAACATGAATTGGTATTACGGACCTGCAGATTATCATATACTGAATGATTACGATAAAAATCTTGATGAAATCGTTCCATTAGGATGGGGAATTTTCGGTTGGATTAACCGCTATATTTTTATCCCAACATTTGACTTTCTGATTTTATTTTTACCTTTTGGAATCGCAATTATCGTATTAACGATATTGGTGAGAATTGTAATGTCACCTGTAACCTATAAATCGTATTTGTCGCAGGCTAAAATGAAGGTTTTACGTCCGGAAATCATGGAGTTGAATACCAAATTTGGTAAAGACCCTATGAAAAAACAACAAGAAACCATGAAGTTGTATTCCAAAGCAGGAGTAAACCCAATGGCAGGATGTCTACCGGCTTTAATGCAAATTCCGGTGTTTTATGCGTTGTTTAGTTTCTTTCCTTCCGCAATAGATTTAAGACAAAAAAGTTTCCTTTGGGCAGATGATTTATCGTCTTTTGATTCCGTTATTAGCTTACCTTTCTATATTCCATTTTATGGTAATCACGTGAGTTTGTTTCCTATTTTGGCTTCCATTGCAATTTTCTTTTACATGAAAATGACAACGGGTGATCAGGCCATGAGTACACCACCACAAGAAGGTATGCCGGATATGGGCAAAATCATGAAAATGATGATTTATTTGTCACCTATCATGATGTTGTTTTTCTTTAACAATTTTGCTTCCGGATTGAGTTTATATTATTTTGTTTCCAATGCCATTACCATTGGAATCATGTTAGTGATTAAAAACTACATCATTGATGAAGATAAAATTCACGCACAAATTCAAGAAAATAAAACCAAGCCAAAAACCATGAATCGCTTCCATCGCAAAATGCAGGAAATGATGGAAGAAGCTGAAAAACAAAAGAAATTGAAAAAATAAAGATTAACATAAGCCCTGAATTCGTTTGGGGCTTTTTTGTATACTTTTATTTTTAGATTTGTAAATAATTGGTCAATACTGAGTTCACTT
>LFEF01041738.1_pt1 | contig 26371 bp, 27 predicted proteins | sample 619371 | NCBI WGS metagenome assembly LFEF01 (sample SAMN03014291, study PRJNA259931) | freshwater metagenome | biome: lake; feature: waterbloom | place: China: Taihu Lake | collected 2006-08 | depth 0 m m
GGGGAAGCCGGTCATGGCGGGTCAGCGGGCAAGCGCTGCGGAGATGTCAGCCTCGAGATCGGCGGGAGCCGTTCGCGGCGAGTAACGGGCAATCGGCTTGCCGTCGCGGCCAACGAGGAACTTGGCGAAGTTCCAGCCAATCTCAGTGCCTTGTTCTGCGCCAGGCGTTTCCGCCTTCAGATAGGCGTAGAGCGGGTGGGTTCCCTGGCCGTTGACCTCGATCTTCGAGAACATCGGGAAGGTCACGGCGAAGCGGGTTTCGCAGAAGAGCGCGATCTCTTTCTCCGTGCCCGGTTCCTGGGCGCCGAACTGATTGCAGGGGAAGCCGAGAACGACGAGATCGGCATGGGTCTCGTGCAGCTTTTCCAGGCCCTCATACTGGGGTGTCAGGCCGCAGGCACTTGCGGTGTTGACGATCAAGAGAACCTTGCCGGCATAGTCCTTCAGGCTGCGCTCGGTGCCGTCTATCGCCGTCAGGGTGAAGTCGTGGACGCTCATGCGGTCTGCTCCTCGTCGGGGAAGAATTCAATCATATTGCTCTTGAAGCGCAATACGGTTTCGCCGTGCTGGTTGACGCCTTCGGAGAGGGCGGAGTTCAGCATGTAGCGGCGCTTGCCGTTTACGACGCGGCTGTCGATCGGGGTCATGAAAAACGTGACCGTATCGCCGGCAAAGACCGGCTTCAGCCATTGCAGCTCGGAAAAACCGGGCGAGGGGCCGATCCTCGGCGGCTCGAGCCCCTCCGCCTTGAGGCGTTTCATCTCGCGACCGATGAAGCTGATGAAGCTCTTCATCCAGTTGGCGCAGGTATGCCAGCCCGATGCGCAGAGCGCTCCGAAGACGTATCCCTTGGCCGCTTCCGGATCGATGTGAAAGGGTTGCGGGTCGAATTTTTCGGCAAACCGGATGATGTCTTCGGCCGTGAAGGTGACGCTGCCGAGTTCGAGCCGTGTGCCGGCGGGATAGAGATCGAACATCTTCATGCCGGCACCTCTGCTGTTTCACGACGGCGGACCATGACGGCATTGCGAGCCTTCATGACCGTTTCGCCGCGCTGATTGTGGAGTTCATGGCCGAAGGTGACGATGCCGAGATGCGGACGCGAGCGCATGAGGCGGGCTTCCTCGACGACCGACTGGCCGGAGAGCGTATCACCTGCCAGCACCGGTTTGCGCCACTGCATGAATTCGATCCCGGGCGCGCCCTCGGAGGCGGCCTTCAGGACATAGGCGTCGATCATCAGGCGCATGAAGAGGCTGGATGTGTGCCAGCCGGAGGCGGACAGGCCGCCGAGAATGCTCGCCTTGCCGGCCTCTTCGGAAAGATGCATGGGCTGGGGATCGAACTCGCGGGCGAATTCGATGATCTCCTCTGCTGTCACCAGACGCGGCCCGAGCATAAAACTCCGACCAAGCGTGAAGTCCTCGTAGTGGAGCTTGTCTTCCTGCATCCTGCATCCCTGTTTGGTTCAACTCTGTACCATCTCCTTAAAGGGAGTTCGGTCCCGGGTCTATCGGCGACGCGCGGTGCTTACGGGAACTGAGGCCCCTGGACGGGCGGGCTGAAATCGCGACCGTTCACCAAGACGCGCCCGTCGCCCAGGCTTGCGATGTCCCAATACAGCGATCCGTCATCGGCCCTGGCTGCAAAGCCCTGCACCATCAGGGCAAAGAAGGCATAGGTCCCAAGGTCGGGCAGGCGCTTTGCGTTGGATTGGAGATGGGCGACCAGTGCATCAAGGCTCCGGGTACTGACCCGCAGGTCTATGATGGGCCAACCCTGGCGCTGAACCTGAACGGTGCCCGAGACCGTCACCTCATAGAGGTCCGAGATCAGGCGGCCCTCGTCCACGGATACGTTCACCGACTTTTGCGGCGTGAGGTAATTCAAGGCCAGCTGGCGTTGGTTGTCATTGAGCCAGGGACGCTTGTCGAAAGCGGCACCCTTGACGATATACTCCCATGGCTTCTGGAAGTTCAGGCCGTTGATGGTGAAAGACAGCTTCGCCTGTTCAGGTACCAGCTTTGCCTTTGTGGGCCCAAGCCGCCCCCGTGTATCGATCCCTTCGAAACTTACGTCGGTGACGATGGTGGCATCCGCGGCGAGATTGAATGCATCCACGGTGTAGTCGAGCCTGTCGACGCCGAGACCGAATTCCGGCATATCCCATATCGCGTCCTCGACAGAGCCTGTTTGTTTCAGGTCTGCCGCAATCGGCATGATCGCCTTGATATGCGGACGCAGCTGCTCCGCGATCGTGACGGCTGGTTGTTTGTCTTGGACAAGCGGCAGACCCTCGGCAATCAGATCCTGGATGGCGCGATAGCGAAAGTCCGTTGCCTTCAACTTCGTGGTGATCTTCCTGGCGGACAACTGTCCGGCCTGGTCCCAATCCGTCATTCGTAACTCGGTGGTGTCGATCTCCAGGTCGGCATGCTCGGGGGTCACGTCCGTCATCGTCTGGTCGAGATACAAAGTTCCGACCGTGCGAGACGTAAAGCTGTTCGCCGTCCAGAGGGAGACCTCAAGGTCGCTGATGGTTGTGTTGAGCTTGGGCTGCGTGCGCAAATCCTGCGAAAGCTGCGCCTTCGTCGCGGTCTCTGCCGCCCTGTAGATCAAACGTGTCGCGTAGGGGCCGCTGCCAAGTTGTGCCTTGACGTCGTAGGAACCGTGCTGCTCGAAGCTCCAGGTGCCTGAAGGCTGCCGGGTGAAATTCAAAATTGAGGGATCGAGGCCGGATACCGTGAGGCCGGTATGCGCCAGTTCGCGGAAGAGCAGAGGCGGATCAATGCGCACCTCATATTCGTAGCCTCGCCACGTCTGTTTCGCAGTCAGGAAGCGCGCGAGCTCACCCTTGAGCGGCAGCATCGCATCGAAGGCCTTCTTGAGGGCCTCGGCAGGAACAGTTTCGCTTGCCCTGGCATCTGCCCATCCCGCGACAGGCAGGATCAGGCAGGCGGCCAAGCAGATGCGGTGCAGTCTCTGGTTCATCAGTCCTCCGAATCATGCCTCGCAGAGGTTGTCTTCGGAGGAAGCTAACGCGATCAGGTGTTGAAGCGGAAGTGGATGACGTCGCCGTCGTGGACGACATATTCCTTGCCTTCGTCGCGGCCCTTGCCGGCTTCCTTGGCGCCGACTTCGCCCTTGTAGGCGATGTAGTCCTCATAGGCGATGGTGAAGGCGCGGATGAAGCCGCGTTCGAAATCGGTGTGGATGACGCCGGCAGCCTGCGGGGCCTTGGTGCCGCGGACGATCGTCCAGGCGCGGGTCTCCTTCGGGCCGACCGTGAAATAGGTGATCAGGTCGAGCAGGTGGTAGCCGGCGCGGATCAGGCGGTCGAGACCGGCTTCGTCAAGGCCAAGTGCGGAGAGGAATTCGGTGGCTTCCTCTTCCGGCAGCTGGGCGACTTCGGCTTCGATCGCAGCCGAGATGACGACGCATTCGGCGCCCTGTTCGGCGGCCATCTTGGCGACGGCTTCGGTGTATTTGTTGCCGGTCGCGGCGTCGCCCTCGGCGACGTTGCAGACATAGAGAACCGGATGCGAGGTCAGGAGGTTCAGCTGCTTGAGGATGACGATCTCGTCGGCGGCCAGCGTCTTCAGGAGCAGGCGGGCCGGCTTGCCGTCCTGCAGGAGCTTGACGACCTGCTCCATGATCGGCAGCTGGGCGCTGGCTTCCTTGTCCTTGCCGGTGGCGCGCTTGCGGGTCTGCTCGAGCCGGCGCTCCAGGCTTTCGAGGTCGGCGAGCATCAGCTCGGTCTCGATCGTGTCGGCGTCGCCCACCGGGTCGATACGGCCTTCGACATGGGTGATGTCGGTGTCTTCGAAGCAGCGCAGGACGTGGACGATGGCGTCGACTTCGCGGATGTTGGCGAGGAACTTGTTGCCCAGGCCTTCGCCCTTCGAGGCGCCGCGCACGAGGCCGGCGATGTCGACGAAGGAGATGCGGGTCGGGATGATTTCCTTCGAGCCCGCGATGTCGGCCAGCTTCTTCATGCGCGGATCGGGAACAGCCACTTCACCGGTGTTCGGCTCGATCGTGCAGAAGGGATAGTTGGCTGCCTGAGCGGCTGCCGTCTTGGTCAGCGCGTTGAAGAGAGTGGACTTGCCGACATTCGGAAGCCCGACGATACCGCATTTGAAGCCCATGGCTCTGAATACCTGCTCGGGATGGATTTTCGTTGCCCACGCCTATGGGGTATAGGAAGGGCATGGTCAAGTGTTGCGGCCCTTCGAGGCCCTGAAGTTGCCGGAGGAATGATGGCGAAGGATACAGTGCTGACGCCGAAGACGGTGACCAAGCCAAAGGTCGAGAAACCCAGGCTCTACAAGGTGCTCCTGCACAATGACGACTATACGCCGCGCGAGTTCGTGACGATCGTCTTGAAGGTCGTCTTCCGGATGAGCGAGGAGACCGGTTACCGGGTGATGATGACCGCGCACAAGTTCGGCTCGGCGGTGGTCGTGGTCTGCACCCGCGAGATCGCCGAGACGAAATGCACGGAGGCCATGGACCTCGCCAAGGAGGCGGGCATGCCGCTGCTGTTTACGGCAGAGCCGGAGGAGTGAACGCGTCACGCATGAAAACCAATTGCTTACCGCCGCGCGCTAGTCTTGGCGGATGGTTCTGGATCCACAAACCCTTCCCGAGGCGGCCACCTGGCATTATGTCGTGGCGGTCGGCCTCTTCGCCCTGATCGGGGCAGTCGGCTATGTGGTGCGCGCCGTCTTCAACATCTTGCCCGATCGCCTGTCGGGTCGGCCAATGATGGATCTTGCCATCAGCGACGGCTTCAGTTGGCACGATCTGATCTTCAAGACCGAGTATGACGAAGCGGGCTACTATCGGCTCGACAGCCTGCACAATCTGCGGCTCGCGGTTGGCTGGGCCATGCTGAGCGGGTTTGGCGTGCTGCTGCTCGTTCCCGATGCCTCGAAGGTCACGGCCTACTGGATTGACTGGGGGCTTGCCGCGCTCGTCGATCTCTTCTGGTATCGGGTCGAAACCTTCACCTGGTGAGGCCCTGGGCCTCACTTGCCCTTCTTTGCCTTCACGCCGAGCGCTTCCGCAGAGATCCAGAATACCGCGTCCTCTTCTTCCGTCGTTTCGACCCAGAGGAAGTCGAGGTCGGGGAATTCGGCTTCGAGGATGTCGCGGCCGCGGCCGATTTCGCAGAGCATGCCGCCGCCGGGATTGAGGTGCTTCGGCGCTTCGGCGAGCAGCGTGCGCACGAGGTCCAGGCCGTCTTCGCCGCCGTCATGGGCCATGGCCGGTTCGGCGCGGTATTCGGCCGGGAAGGCGTCCATGGCTTCGTGGTCAACATAGGGCGGGTTGGTGATGATGAGGTCGAACTTCCGGCCTGATAGCGGCGCAAAGAGATCGCCCTGATGCAGCGTCAGCTGGTCTTCGAGGCCATAGGCCTGACGGTTCTTTTCCGCGACTTCGAGCGCATCGGCGGAGAGATCAACGGCATCGACGGAGGCCAGCGGGAAGAACTTTGCGGCGAGGATGGCGAGGCAGCCGGATCCGGTGCAGATATCGACGACGCTTTCGACTGCGAAGGGATCGGGCAGGAAGGTCGAGCCGAATTCGCCGCCATATTCGTTGAAGAGGATCTCTCCGATGTGCGAGCGCGGCACGATCACGCGCTCATCGACGAAGAAGCGCATGCCCTGGATATAGGAGCGGCCGGTGAGATAGGCCGAGGGCTTGCGGGTTGCGACACGGGTCTCGATGCGGTCCGCGAGCAGGCGACGCTCTGACGGCAGCAGCTTTGCATCAAGGAAAGGGTCGAGCGTGTCGATCGGCAGATCAAGACTGTCGAGCACGAGGAAGGCGGCATCATCGACCGCATTGTGCGTGCCATGGCCGTAGCTCAGTTCGGCGGCATTGAAGCGGGAGATGGCATAACGCCAGTAGTCGCGCAGGGTGACGAGGTCGGTGGTGATGTCGTGGCTCATGGTCGTCTTCCGGTCGTTTGCGCGGGATTTGGAAGCCGGGCAGGGGAGGTGCCTGGCAAGATCGGTATCAATCGCCCTTGGGGCCGAACATCTTCTTCAGCATCTCGGCCATGGGGCCGGTCTCGGGAAGCTTCTTCGGCTGGGCTGAATTGCGGGCCTGATGGATGTGGGACTGGGCGGGCTTTGGCGCCTTGGGTGCCTTGGCAGGCTTTTCGTCCTCGGCCTTGGCTCCGGTTGCGAGCGCCAGCTTGTTCATCAGCTGGGAGTCCTCAGCGCGTACCAGCATGTCTGCATTGTCGGCGAGCGCTTCCAGCAGCGGATCGAGCCATTCGGCGTCCGCCTTGGCGAAATCGCCGAGCACGTGGTTGTGGACCTTGGACTTGTCGCCGGGATGGCCGATGCCGAGCCGCAGGCGGCGGTAGTTCAGGCCGCAATGGGCGTCGAGCGACTTGATGCCGTTGTGGCCACCATGGCCGCCGCCGGTCTTGATGCGCGCCTTGCCGGGCAGGAGGTCGAGTTCGTCATATATGGCGACGATGTCTTCCGGACCGAGCTTGTAGAAGCGCATGGCCTCGCCAACGCTTTCGCCCGAGAGGTTCATGAAGGTCTGCGGCTTGATCAGCATGACCTTTTCGCCGGCGAGTGTTCCCTCGGAGATCTCCGCCTTGAACTTCTTCGACCATGGCGAAAAGCTGTGGCGGCGCTGGATCGCGTCGACAGCCATGAAGCCGATATTGTGCCGGTTCTTCTGGTATTGTGCACCGGGATTGCCGAGGCCGGCCAGGATGATCATGGGAGCTCCCGTCTGTTCGTCCGGGTTCTCCCAACGCGAATTGACGGCGATGTCAAGGGTTGGCTGCGAGTTCCGGCAGTTCCGCCTTGTCGAGACCATAGCTTTTCAGGATCTCCGCCTGGGTGCCGTCGGCGATGAGCTTGTCGAGCGCGGCCTGCATCTTGAGCCTGAGATCCTCGGGGAAGTTCTTGTTGCAGGCGATCGAGAAGGTCTGTTCGGTGAAGACGAATTTGACCTCGACCGGTGCGCCATCCTGTTCCAGCGCGACGTAATGCTGCTCATCGATCGGCATCAGATCGATGCGGCCGCTTTCGAGCTTCTTCAAGGTCAGCTTCAGGTCGGTCGCCAGGTCGATCTTCGGGAAGCCTTCCTTTTCCAGGATCGTCTGAGTGTAGTCGTCGCGTTGCGTGCCGACGGTGAAGGCGCGGGCTTCCTCGATGCTGCGGGCGGTCACGTCACCGCCCTTGCGGCCGATCATCAGGTTGCGGCCGACGGCCAGCGGCTCCACCCAGGTGAAGAGCTTGTCACGTTCGGGGATATGGGCGGTCGTGAAGACGCAATGCATGGGTTCGCTTTCGGCCAGCGCAATGGCGCGCGCCCAGGGCATCATCTCGATCGTGTAGCGGACGTTGAGCTCCTTCATGATCAGAAGCACCTGATCGTAACCGGCGCCGCGGATCTCGGCACCGACACGGTAGTTGTAGGGCGGGTAGTCTTCGGTGGTAAAGTGGATCACATCTGCGGCGGCGACCGGGGCCGCCGCAAGTGAAAGCATGATGGCAAGGACTTTCATTGCGGTTCCCTCTTTCAGTTGACGTCAGCCCGCAGAGACCTTTGGCAGGCGGGCCGGTATGGATGACGCGCGCTCGACCAGTTTCGAAACGGGCTCCGGTCGGGCGAAGTGGAAGCCCTGGCCGTAATCGACGCCGAATTCCTCGAGGATGCGGCGCTGCTCCTCGGACTCGATGCCTTCGGCAACCACGGTGCATTCCATCTTGTGGGAGATGGCGGTGATGCCTTCGACCAGCATGCGGCTCTTGTGGCTCAGCTCCGGCTCGTCTTCGGTCAGCGAGCGGATGAAGGACTGGTCGATCTTGACGATGTCGACCGGGAAGCGGTTGAGATAGCTCAGCGAGGAATAGCCCGTGCCGAAATCGTCGAGGGCGATGCGGTAGCCATAGCGGTTGAATTCGTCGAGGATGGTGCGGATCTGCGGGTTGTCGTGCAGCAGCGTCGCCTCGGTGATTTCTACGACAATGCGCCGGGGCTCGATGTCGTAATGGGCGGTCAGCGCTGCGAGGCGCACCGGCAGCGACGCATCGAACTGCAGCGGCGAGAAGTTGATGGCAAGATAGGCGTCATGATCGCCGGTCGCCGCACTGAGGCGGGCGAGATTGGCAAGCGCCTTTTCGAGCACCTGTCCGCCCAGACGACTGATGGCGCCGGTTTCTTCGGCGACCCCGATCATTTCTGCCGGTGGGACGATGCCGCGTTTGGGATGGACGAGGCGCATCAGCGCTTCGTAGCCGACGGTGCGACCGCTCGTGACTTCCACGATCGGCTGGAAGAAGGCGTCGAACCAGTCCTCGGAGAGGCCTTCCTCGATATCCCGCTCGATTTCGGCCCGGCGACGGGTGTGATCCTGGATCTGCGGGTCGTAAAGCTGCGCGCCGTTCTTGCCGTCGCGCTTCTTGCTGTACATCGCCATGTCGGACTTCTGCAGAAGTTCCGCGGCGTTGGCGGCGTGGCGTGGATAAAGCGCGATCCCGATGCTGGCGCTCAGGCGCACGGTCGAACCTTCGATCGACATGGGATGGACGAAGATCTCGCAGAGCGCGCGGCTGAGGTCGGTCGCGACGGGTTCGATCGATCTGCCACGCAGCAGGACGGCGAATTCGTCGCCACCCAGCCGGGCTGCAATTGCGCCCTTCGGAAGCCGGTCCAGCATGGAGTCGACGAATCGGCGCAGCACGAGATCGCCCGCCTGGTGACCGAGATTGTCGTTGATCCACTTGAAGCGGTCGAGGTCGACAAAGATGCAGGCGAGTTCTTCGCCCGCCAGATCGGTGGCAGCGATTTCGCTGTCGAGGGCGGTTTCGAAGCCCTGGCGGTTGCGCAGTCCTGTCAGATGATCGGTGATCGCCTGGTGATGATTGCGCTCTTCGGACTGCTTGAGTGCCGTGACATCCGTCATGACCGAGAGTGACAGATCCTCGTCGGCTCCTTCGATCTTGCGGTTCGCCTCGGCGATCAGCACGTCCATCACGGTGCCATCGGCGCAGACGAATTGCGTCGTGGCTTCCAGAACGTCGGCAATCGAGCGGGTCTTCTTGCGTTCGTGATAGGCAGCCCGTGCCTCGACCGGTACAAGTTCGATGAATTGGCGACCGACGATCTGGTGGCGTTGATAGCCTGTGGCGAGGAGCCAGTAGTCGCTGACGCCGGTGATCCGGTCTTCCTCGTCCAGCGAGAAGAGCATGGCCGGCGTGGTGTTGTAGATGTCGGTGGAGTGACGGTGGGCGAGGCGAAGCTCGCCTTCCTCCTTCTCCAGCTTGATCTGCATGGCATTGAAGCTGCGCGCCAGCCTGCCGATCTCGTCGTTGGACTGCCAGTCGACATGGTGGCGGGATCCAAGCCTGCGTGTCGCCTCGATGGCTGCGGTGAGCTTCAAGAGCGGCTTCATCACCATCAGGCGATTGCCGACGACCGCTGCACCCACGACGCCCATGACCGCCAGCATGAAGATGCCGATCAGCATCACTTCGGCCTGGCGCAGCGAGGAGAACATGTCGATGCGGCTGTAGTAGATGGTAATCGTGCCGACGAGTTTCGGACCCTCGACGGCGCGATAGAAGATCTCGCGGGTTATCGATTCCAGGCCGTTCTTCGGCCATTTCGGCAGGGCCGGCATCGAGACGGCAATGCCGCCGGAGACATCCTTGACGTTGACGCGGCTGACGGGACCGTTCGAAACGATGGTCGCGGTGATCTGCTCGACGCTTTCCTCGTCGAAGTCCCAGAGCGGCTTGGCGAGTGCCTGGGCGTTGGCAGCGAGTAGGATGTCGAGATTCTGCTGAAGTTCGTTGGCGGCGCGTTCCGTCGCCAGAGACAGAAACAGCGCAAAGAGCGGCACGACCAGAATGAAGATCGTGATCCCGACGATTGCCAGGAAGCGGCTCTCGATCGAACGAGTCATCAGTGGACCGCCTCACGCGGCGCGGGGTGATGCGGCATGCTGCTTCAGGCTCCCTCACGCAATAATTGAGAGCGGGAGCGTTTCACGAAATACTTTAAATCTACCTAAAGGAGTCTGGTTGAATTCGACCTTCGTCCTGGCACTCGGGCATGAAAAAACCCACCCTTTGCAGGGTGGGTTCCAATCGATCAGATGGATCGAAATATCAGGCGTCAGCAGCTGCTTCGTCCATGCCGCCAGCCGGGGCAACGATCGTGGCGATCGTGAAGTCGCGGTCAGTGATGACCGGGCTGGTGCCAGCCGGGAGCTTGACAGCCGAGATATGCACGCTGTCGCCGACCTTCAGGCCAGCGAGGTCGACCGTCAGGAATTCCGGAATGTCGGAAGCCGGGCAGTGCAGTTCTACTTCGTGACGAACGATGTTGAGAACGGCGCCGGTCTTGATGGCCGACTTCTCTTCGTTGATGAAGTGAACCGGAACTTCAACCGTGACCTTGCTGTCGGCCGAGATGCGCAGGAAGTCGACATGCATCGTGAAATCACGAACGACGTCGAGCTGGTAGTCCTTCGGCAGAACGCTGATCTTCTGACCGTCAATGTCGATGACGGCGACGGTGGTCATGAAACCGCCGGCGTGGATGCGCTTGGTGATCTCGTTGGTGTTGATCGAGATCGAAATCGGGGCCTGCTTGTCACCATAGATGACAGCCGGGATGAAACCGTTGCGGCGAAGTTCGCGGGAGGACCCCTTACCTACCCGTTCGCGTGCTACGGCCTTGAGCTCGTAAGAAGCGTGGCTCATGGCTTTACCTTTCAAGTTACTGGAGAGCCCTGGCGACGCATCTTGGTCATGCCAGAACCGGAGACCGTTGCCGGTCCCATCCACATTGCCTCCAAGGGTGTCTGTGCGGATCGGGCGCCTATAGACCAGATGAGCCGGAATAGCAAGGATCTCCGGGGCCTGCCGGCCGATTACGCGTTTGTGATTGCAGACCTCGCGTTTCGGGCGCCGATGTCGATTTGCTAACCATTCCGCTCAAGCAGTTTGAAATTGACCAATGCTAAAGGAGGGATCTCTTTATAACTTGGTTCTTGTTCATGCTCGAAGTCCTTTCCTGTATCACCGTGGAACACGATCCGCTGTCGCTGATCGCGGCCGTCACCATTTGTGTATTCGGCTCGCTGCTGACGATGCGGCTCTTCGGGCGGGTCCGCAACACGCGCGGGATCGCACGGGCGAGCTGGATTTCGCTCACCAGCGTGATCGGTGGTGCTGCGATCTGGACCACCCATTTCGTCGCGATGATGGGCTATGAGGCTGATGTTCTCGCCGGCTACGAGCCGACCGCGACATTGATTTCGCTGGTTCTTGCGATCACCGTCACGGGTATCGGTTTCCTGATCGCAGCGGCGACCCAACGCAGCCTGCTGATCGAAGCAGGTGGTGCGATCGTCGGGGGAGGGATCGCCTCCATGCATTACGTCGGTATGTCCGGCTATCAGGTGCAGGGCCATATCGAGTGGAATTCGACCTATGTGGTGGCATCGCTGATTGCAGGTGCCATGTTTGGGGCACTGGCGACGAGCCGGATCGCCCGACCGGTCACGCGCTTCTGCCGCTATGGCGCCGGTGTTGCTCTGGTGCTAGCAATCGCATCGACCCATTTCATCGGGATGACTGCCGTCATGGTGGTGCCGGATGCCACGGCCGCCATGCCGGCGCATATGCTGCCCGAGAGCGTGCTGACCGTGGTGCTGGTTCTGGTCACCTTGCTGATCCTGTCGATCGGATCGATGACCTATGTCATCGACCGTCAGTCCACCAAGTCCGCAGTCGAGCGCTACCGACAGCTGTCGCTGCATGATGCGTTGACGGGGTTGCCGAACCGCGCGGCCTTTATCGAGCGCCTCGGACATATGATGGAAACGCCGAATGCGTCGTCGCGGCGGATCTATCTGCTGTCCTTCGATCTCGATCGTTTCAAGGAAATCAACGATGTACACGGCCATGCGGCCGGCGATCACGTTTTGCGGGTTGCAGCCGAGCGCCTTGGCCAGAGACTGCGCGAGGGCGAATTCGTTGCCCGTATCGGCGGGGATGAATTCATTGCGGTGACGTCGCGGGTCTTCACCCATTCGGAAGCCGAGCAGATGGCGCAGCGGATCATCCGAGACCTCGGCGCGCCGATCGAATGGGACGAGATGACGCTCGGCATCGGCACCAGTATCGGGATCTCGGTCTTCCCGGACGGCAGCGAGACGATCGACGATCTGCTGGCGCAGGCGGATATCGCGATGTACCGCGCCAAATCCATCGGGACCAACCAGATCTGTTTCTACGACAAGTCGATGGACCAGGCGGCACGCGAGCGCAGTGCGCTGGCGATGGACATGCGATCGGGTCTGGAGCGCGGTGAATTCGAGCTCTACTTCCAGCAGCAGAACAATACCCGCACCGGGGAGGTGGTGGGCTTCGAAGTGCTGCTGCGCTGGCGGCATCCGAAGCGGGGCATGATCTCGCCCGCGGAATTCATCCCGATCGCCGAACGAACCGGCTTCATCATGGAGCTCGGTGACTGGGTTTTGCGGCAGTCCTGCGTGGAGGCGGTGCAGTGGCGCAATCCGCTGCGCATTGCCGTCAACGTCGCGCCGAAGCAGCTGGCTAATGCGAACTTTCCCCAGCGGGTTCGTGAGATCCTCAAGGAAACCCGTCTCGTGCCCGAGCGTCTGGAACTCGAGATCACCGAGTCGGGCATCATCGCCGATCAGCAGAATGCGCTTGCGATCATCCGTCAGCTCAAGAGCATCGGCGTGAAGATCGCGATGGATGATTACGGAACGGGCTATTCCTCCCTGTCGACCTTGCAGCTCTTCCCCTTCGACAAGATCAAGATCGATCGCGGCTTCATCGACAGCGTCGCCGAAAGCCGGCAGTCGGCGGCGATCGTCCGCTCGACACTGATCCTGGCCCAGAGCCTCGATATCCCGGTTCTGGCGGAGGGTGTGGAGAATGCCGAGCATCTGCGCTTCCTGCAGGACGAGGGCTGCGAGCAGGTGCAGGGCTATTTCTACGGCAGACCCCAGCCGCTTTCCGAGCTTCAGGATATCGTCAATCCGCAGCCGTCCTCCGAGGCCATGGATCAGTCGTCACTTGCTGCCAAGAAGGGCTCCGATTTGGCTGCCTGAGCGTCCGCGCATCCTCAGGGCTGCAAGTGTCGCAAATCTGCGCCATTCTCGGCAGCCCAATGAGGCGTGGTCATTTGCCGCTTATACGAGCGATTGCCTCTGCGGATAGAAGGCGCATACTGGCCCCGTGCTTTGGGAGGAGCCAATGCGTCAGGATCTCAGACATTCCGATCTCGTCTATTCGACGGCGCAGAAGGCGTCGGCGGCTGTGACCTCGCCGGTCGCGGCCTCCTGGAGCCGCTGTCTCAACCTTTATCACCTGCAGCCTGAAGAGGGGCGCAAGCCCGTTCAGGTCGACGAGGCGATGTTTCGCGAGGCGCGCGAACGCATGGAGCGGCTGATCGGCAGCTCGGCCGACGAAGTCGATCGCCTGTACCAGATGGTCGGACGGTCGGGGTGCTGCATCATTCTGGCCGACCAGCACGGCATTGTCGTCGATCGGCGCGGGGCGCCGGGGGACGATGTCGAATTTCGGTCTCTGGGGCTCTGGCAGCAGACGCTGTGGAGCGAGGCAAGTGTGGGCACCAACGGCATCGGCACGGCTCTGGCCGACGAGCGCGCCGTCGTCATTCACCGCGACCAGCATTTCATGAGTGCCAATATCGGGCTCTCCTGCGCGACCGCGCCGATCCGCGACCATCTTGGCCGTCTGACTGCAGCGCTTGATGTCTCCACCTGCCGCAACGACGTTTCCGACATGACGCTGGCGATCCTGTCGCAAGCCGTTCGGGACGCGGCCGCGCGCGTCGAGAGCAATCTCTTCCGGCAGGCCTTTGCGGGTGCGCGCATTGTCATCGTGCCTCAGGCCAACACGCTTTCGGCGTTGATTGCCGTTGATGCCGATGACCTTATTCTTGGAGCGACGAAGGCGGCGCGTGTGGCGCTGAAACTCGATGACGGGCTGATCGCCCAGGGTGTTCCGGCGGCAGACGCCTTGCGCGAGACACGCGGCGAAAAGACCGGTGATCTCGACGATGCCGAGCGGGCGGCCCTGCGCCGTGTGCTCTCGCGTGCCAACGGCAATGTCTCGCTTGCCGCGCAGATGCTCGGCATCAGCCGCGCGACACTGCACCGGAAGATGAAGCGTTTCCAGCTGCACTGAGTGTCGCATTCCTGAAACACTGTGCGCTGCAGCACTGTTTCGGACCACTATCTCCCGAAACGGAACGCAGCGATCATCCTGCAATCGGGGCCCGAGGAGGGGTCCCTCAACCGGGAGGATGACAGATGAACATTCAGGTCCAGACCATCGCTGCTTCGCCGTTCAAGCTGAGATACGGCAACTTTATCGGCGGCGAATTCCGCGAGCCGGTCAATGGTCGCTATTTCTCGAACACGACGCCAGTCACCGGCGGCAAGCTCTGCGACATCGCCCGATCGGATGAAGCCGACGTCAATCTGGCGCTCGATGCCGCCCATGCCGCCAAGGACAAATGGGGCCGCACCTCGGCGACCGAACGTGCCAATATCCTGAACAAGATCGCCGACCGCATGGAGGCCAATCTCGAGCTTCTGGCGCGGGCCGAGACCTGGGACAATGGCAAGCCGCTGCGCGAGACCATGGCCGCCGACATTCCGCTCGCCATCGACCACTTCCGCTATTTCGCCGCTTGCGTTCGCTCCCAGGAAGGCACGATCGGCGAAGTCGACCATGACACGATCGCCTATCACTTCCACGAGCCGCTCGGCGTCGTCGGCCAGATCATTCCGTGGAATTTCCCGATCCTGATGGCAGCGTGGAAGGTGGCGCCGGCGCTGGCTGCCGGCAACTGCGTGGTCTTGAAGCCGGCCGAACAGACGCCCGCCTCGATCCTCGTGCTGGCCGAACTGATCGCCGATCTGCTTCCGCCGGGCGTTCTCAACATCGTCAACGGCTTTGGCCTGGAAGCCGGCAAGCCGCTGGCGACCAGCCCGCGCATTGCCAAGATCGCCTTTACCGGCGAGACCTCGACCGGCCGTCTGATCATGCAGTATGCCAGCCAGAACCTCATTCCGGTGACGCTGGAACTCGGTGGCAAGTCGCCGAACATCTTCTTTGAAGATGTCATGCGCGAGGATGACGATTATCTCGACAAGGCGCTCGAAGGTTTTGCGATGTTCGCGCTCAACCAGGGCGAAGTCTGCACCTGCCCGAGCCGCGCACTGGTGCATGAGAAGATCTATGACCGCTTCATGGAAAAGGCGATCAAGCGTGTCGAGGCCGTTATCCAGGGCGACCCGCTTGCCATGTCGACGATGATCGGTGCGCAGGCCTCTTCCGAACAGCTCGAAAAGATCCTGTCCTATATCGACATCGGCAAACAGGAAGGTGCCGAGGTTCTGACCGGCGGTTATCGCAACCAGCTGCCGGGCGAGCTGTCGGGTGGCTACTACGTCAAGCCGACCGTGTTCCGCGGTCACAACAAGATGCGCATCTTCCAGGAAGAGATCTTCGGACCCGTCGTCTCGGTCACGACCTTCAAGGACGAAGCGGAAGCGCTGGAAATCGCCAATGACACGCTTTACGGCCTGGGTGCCGGCGTGTGGAGCCGCGATGCCAATACCTGCTACCACTTCGGCCGCAACATCCAGGCCGGTCGTGTCTGGACGAACTGCTACCACGCCTATCCGGCGCATGCGGCCTTTGGTGGCTACAAGCAGTCCGGCATTGGTCGCGAGACGCACAAGATGATGCTCGATCACTACCAGCAGACCAAGAACATGCTGGTCTCCTACAGCCCGAAGGCGCTCGGCTTCTTCTGAGGCTCCACACCTCCCCCTTGAGGGGGGAGGTCGCAGCGAAGCTGCGGGTGGGGGTGACGGTTCTGTCGCCATAGGGTCACCCCAGGCCGGCACTGCGTGCCGACCCTCCGCCTTGAGGGGAGGGTGCTTCGCTGACATCACCTATCATCAATCCCTCCCCCCCAACCCTCTCCCCGCTTGCGGGGAGAGGGACTTGTCGGAGCCAGCAATGACCACAGCCGACCAACCGCGCGTCATCGCGACCGAAGCCGCGCTCGCGTTTCTCGCCGAAATCAAACAGGATCATCCCGAAATCCTCTTCCACCAATCTGGCGGATGCTGCGACGGGTCTTCGCCGATGTGTTATCCGGCGAGCGACTATCGTGTCGGGGAAACGGATGTGAAGCTCGGGGAGATCGGCGGCGTGCCCTTCTATATCAGCGGCAGCCAGTATGCCGTCTGGGCGCATACGCAGCTGATCATCGACGTGGTGCCGGGCAGGGGCGGGATGTTCTCGCTCGACAATGGGCGGGAGCGGCGTTTCCTCACGCGGTCACGCTTGTTCAGTGGCGGCGAGGCCTGCCCGCTGCCGAGGCAGCACGGCGCATCGGCGGTCAGTTATACCAACTAACGGTGATAGGAACCTATAGGATGGCTTCTTGCGGGTCTCTGGCGTCGTCGAGCTCCTTGAACGATGCGACAGCATCGCTCGTCGGACCTCTCCTGGCCTGAAAGGCCGGTCGAGCCGATCCCGTAGGCGCTCATCATTGGCACTTGGCCCTAGCGCAGGCCGACCTTTTCGCAGGCGGCGTCGATGATGGAAAGCTTGTGGGCCTGGGTTGTGTGGTACTCGTGCAGGAATTTGCGCGAGATCCACATGACGGAGCGACCGCGACTGCCTTCCCAGCCAATACTGCCGATCGCTTCTGCCTCGCGGAGCTTGCGGGTCAGGTGGGTACGCGAGAGGCGGAAGGTTTCGGCCAGTTCCGGCACGGAGCGCAGTTGGGTGGGCACGCGCTCCAGACCGGGTTCTGCCGGTTCGACACCGAGCATCAGCCAGTCCATGACGATGCCGCCATTGTTGAGCCAGGTGAACAGCGACCATGTCTGGGGAGGACTGCGAAGCTCCGGCGCGATCATGGCACGGGTCGTGATCTCCGGATGCAGGCGCGCCAACACGCTTTCATCCGCTTCGAAACCGTCGAGCCTGTGGCCACCATCCATCCGATCAAGGCTTTCCAGATGGATAAAGACCCAGCGGCGGGTGGCGGCGATGGTCTGCTGGGCCGGGATGAAGGGCCTGCTGCGGCGATCGGATGTCTGGCCATTCAGCGCGATCCCATAGACCAGCATCTCCTTGATGAAGGCGTCAGCCGTGTTGACCGAGGAGATGCCGAGCGTTTTGACCTGCTCCAGATAGCGGGCCATCAGGATCACGGGCTCCGGATTGCCTTTCGCGACCTCCGAAAAATACTGGCCCATCGCAAGATGGCCGAGCAACCAGCGCTGCTGTGTTCCGAAAACGGCAGCAAGCTTCGGCGTTTCATCGTTGACGCGCAGCAGCGCACGTGATTGCTCCCGGACCGTTTCATGCAGATCGGGGTTGGCAAGCAACTGGTCTACGGAGAGTGACATTAAATCACACGTTACGAATGTAATGACGGACGAAAGTTCCTAGCGGAACAGTCTTTCATGCAAGCTGTATGCAAAGCGCCGTTACGGTGCAAGAGCGGCAGATACGCTCACGCTTCTTTGTTCATTCTTAAGATTAACAGTCGCGGGTCTGCTTCTTTTAGTCGAACAGACTCGAAACCGATTCTTCCTGGCTGGTGCGGTTGATGGCTTCACCGAGCAGGGTCGCCGTCGACAGGACACGGATGTTGTGGGCCGACTGTACCGCCGTGGTCGGCTGGATCGAGTCGGTGATCACGAGTTCGCGCAGCTTCGACGAGGAAACGCGGGTGACCGCACCGCCCGAGAGGACGCCATGGGTGATGTAGGCGGTGACGCTGGTTGCGCCGTTCTTCAGGAGCGCTTCGGCCGCGTTGCAGAGCGTGCCGCCGGAATCGACGATGTCGTCGATCAGGATGCAGTCCTTGCCGGTGACATCACCGATGACGTTCATGACTTCGGATTCGCCCGGACGGTCGCGACGCTTGTCGACGATGGCGAGCAGACAGTCTAGGCGCTTGGCGAGCGAGCGGGCGCGCACGACGCCGCCGACGTCGGGGGACACGACCATGACGTTGTTGGTGTCATAGTGTTCCTTGATGTCGCGCGCCAGAAGCGGCACGGCATAGAGGTTGTCCGTCGGGATGTCGAAGAAGCCCTGGATCTGGCCTGCATGCAGGTCGAGCGTCAGGACGCGGTCGGCGCCGGCCTCGGTGATCAGGTTGGCAACGAGCTTGGCCGAGATCGGCGTGCGGGGCCCAGGTTTGCGGTCCTGCCGGGCATAGCCGAAATAGGGAAGGACAGCCGTGATGCGGCGGGCAGAGGATCGACGGAAGGCGTCGATCATGATCAGCAGTTCCATCAGGTGGTCATTCGTCGGGAAGGACGTCGACTGAACGACGAACACGTCTTCACCACGCACATTTTCCTGGATCTCTACGAAGATTTCCTGGTCTGCGAAGCGGCGGACGCTGGCCTTGCCGAGTGGTACGTTGAGATAGGAGCAGATCGCTTCGGCCAGTTGCCGGTTCGAATTACCTGCGAAAACCTTCATCTTGGCCCGCCTGTTACCATGCTGAGATGCGGGCTTTTTAGCGCCCTTCCCCCTGAATGCAAGAGGTTTGGACGGGAAGGCCCATATTTTCGGTTGATGCGCCAAATGGGGCGCAGGATTTGCGGTTTTCAAGGGCTGATGTCGCGCACCTATCAACCGGCGCGGCTGTTCCGCCATGAAACGTATTCGGCCATGCTCTTGGTGGCGATCTGCTGCATCACAGAGGCCGGAACTGCGGCCCAGGGGTCCTGTGCTCCGGAGGGCACGACTTCCTGGCCCTGGATGCGGTGCAGGCGCCCGCCGCTTGCGTCGAGGATGTCCCAGACATAGGTGATCGTCACGTTGCCGCCGTCGGAGAAGGCGGAGAAATAGCCTTTGAGAATATGCTCGCTCGATGCGTCACTTGCACTCTTGATGGTGAGACCCCGGGCGCGGGCCTCGGCGCCGAGCTGACGCGAGAGGGGCGTGACGGCTTGCACCGGTGCGCCGATGATCGGCAGGAAGCGAATGCTGCCGGTGGTCTGTGCGGCAGGGGGAAGGGCGGCCTGCTGTGCAGCTGGAGGCGGGCTCGTCTGCGCGGCTGTCTGCGCCACCTGGCTTGCCGGCTGCTGCTGCGGGTTTTCGGGGAATGATTGGCTTTCCATGCCATCGAGCGGTGCGGAAGCGACGGGATTGCTGCCGCCCTGGGCGAGCGCCGCCGCCTGGGCCTCCAGCGTGTTCTGAGGGCCGCGCGCTTGTTCTGCAAAGCCGGGCTCCGCAAGCGGTGCGCTCTCGACCGGCTGACGTGCGGATGCGGGCGCAGCAAGTTCCTGCTGGTAGGCTGGGGGAAGGCTGCCAAGGCCGCTGCCGACATCTGCGCGTGGCGTCAACACATCGGGGCTGTTGCATCCCGAAAGAAGCAGCAACAGGCCGACGGTTCCGGCCAGTGTCCTGGTCATCATGCGGGAACGTCTCACCACGGCCGGTCCTTCCGCTTCGATCCTGTCACAATTAATGTGACTAGCATGCTTAACCTGTCAATTGGCTGAATGGACAGGCAAAACCGCGTTACCGCCGCCCGACGCAGCCTAACACTTGGTATCAGACGCTGATCAGATCGAGCGGGTGGCGTGACAGCGAGTGCGGAGCCGTCTCCGTCGTCAGATAGGTATGGCCCATGGTCACGGCCGCTTCGCGGTCACTGTCCATGATGATCATATGCACGAAAAGCGTCATGTCCGCCGTGATTTCCTGCGGGTTCCCGGCATGGAACATCTGGTGCTCCATCCAGGAGGGCGCAAAGCGGGCGCCGACGGAGTAGCCGCAGGCATTGAAACGATGGCGGGTCAGTCCGCGTTCGTCCATTACCTTGGCATGGGCGTCGAAGACCTCGCCGAAGCTGTGTCCCGGGCGGAGCACGTGTTCGACCGCCCGCATGCCCTCAAGCGCTGCCGTGTAAAGTTCGCGGTGGCGGGGCGAGGGGTCGCCGATCAGGACCGTGCGCAGCATCGGCGCATGATAGTGGGCGACAACGCCAGCCCATTCGAGTGTCAGCTGATCCGTGGCTGACAGCTTGCGGCGGCCCGATTTGTAGCGGCAGAGCAGGGCATCGGCGGCCGATCCGATGACAAAGGGATTGGCCGGATAATCGCCGCCGCCCGCCAGGACCGCCGACTGCATGGCGGCCAGGATGTCTGCTTCATCGGCATCGGGACCAATCAGGGGCAGGGCAGCGTCGAAGGCGAGGTCGGCCAGCTCCGCAGCCTCCTTGATCTTGGCGATTTCGGCCGGCGACTTCACCAGCCTCAGATTGCTCACGAGATAGGAGGCATCGACGGCCTCACAGAAATTGGTGAGCTGATTGTCGACAAGGCGGGCGACGCGGCCCGTCATGCCATGGGTGTCGTATTCTACGCCGACGCGCATGCCGAGCAGATCGAGATCGCTCAGGAGATTGCGCAGATCGACCGCGGGATCGGCATTCAGGCGGTCGACCCAGACGACGATGTTCTCGATGGTCGAGGTGTGCTTGGCCTGGCGCAGGTCGGGCGTGCGTGTCAGCAGGGTCTGGCTGCCGTCAGCCTTCACGACGAGCGTCTGGAAAAAGCAGTAGCCGAAGCTGTCGAAGCCGGTCAGCCAGTACATGCTTTCCTGGGCAAAGAGCAGGACCGCGTCGAGCTTTTCCTCTGCCATGCGCGCCATGAGGCGGGCGCGGCGGGCGGAATACTCGCTTGCTGAAAAATGCAGGGCCATGTCATTCCTCCTTGATCGCGATCGCGGAAATCTGTCGCCCATAGTCGGGCTCGCCCGTATGGGTGGTCCGGCGATAGGAAAAGAACGTCTGAGGCGCCGCATAGGTGCATTGGTCGAGGCTGTCGGCGGTGACGCCGGCCTCGGTCAGGCGCTTTACGGTGAGCCCGGGAAGGTCGAACATGGCGTGACCGGGCTTGGAAGACGGCGTGAAGAAGGCTGCAAATTCCGGATTGACGGCGATGAAGCGGTCAACAAATTCCGGGCCGACTTCGTAATTGGCGCGGGAGATCGAGGGCCCAAGCGTTGCGTGGATCCTGTCGCGGCGGGCGCCGAGCGCGACCATGGCGTCGATGGTGTTTTCCAGGATGCCGCCTAGGGCGCCTTTCCAGCCCGCATGGGCTGCGCCGATGACACGATTTTCCGGATCGGCGAAAAGGATGGGGCCGCAATCGGCGGTGAGCACGCCGAGTATGACACCTGGACTTGCTGTGACCTGCGCATCGGCATGGGGACGGGAGCCGTCATAATCGGCACTGACGACAACGACGTCGGGAGAGTGGATCTGGTGAGGCGTCGCCAGACGCTCGAGCGGCAGGCCGAACCAGGCGCTGACGCGGCGACGGTTTTCGCGGACCTTGTCCTGGTCGTCATGCGAGCCGAGGCCGACATTGAGGCCCTGGTAGATGCCTTGCGAGACGCCGCCGTCGCGGGTGAAGAAGCCATGGCGAATGCCGGAGGGTTCCATGGCGGCGAGGCTGTCGGCGATGATGGGGCGTGGCTGGTCGGCTGTGCTCATGATCGGGTCTCCTGAGCCCTGGCAAATCACGCGTATGCTATGCGGATCTTGCGAAGCTATTGAATTCCATCGGCTTTCTTCGATTTTGAGCCGGTAGGGAGCGGGGCGATCGTGCAGATCACGCCGCTCTCTGTCAATGCTTGGACTTGAAAGGCAGCAATTGCACCGCCGGCATGGAGACCGCCATGACCTTGAAGAGTTCGCCCATATTGCCATTGCCGGAACCGGCCAGCCGATGCACGGCCTCAACGATTTCCGTCTGCGTTTTCTCGTCCTTGTCGCGACCGAGAGAGGCGGCGCGCTGCTCGATGCCCAGACCGACGAGGAAGTCTCCCTGGTGCATGCAGCCGTTCAGATGGACGCCTGCTGCGAGCGCCGTGCGGGCGAGGTTTTCGAAGTCGACATGGCTGGTCAGATCCGCAAGGCCCGGATGGGCAAGCGGCGGGTCATATTGATGCGCGCGCACAGCCTGCAGCGTGTCGCCGAAGTTGCTGACCATGTGGCCGTAATCGATGATCAGGGCCGTGCCATGATGGGCGATCAACCGCTCGCAGATGGTCAGCATGACCGATTGGCGGGCGGGAGCCACTTCGAAGATCTCGCCATCGGCGGGCTGGCTGATGCCCTGAGGAAGCATGGCCGGGTCGAGTTTGGCGACGCCCAGCGTGAAGCAGAGCTCGTCATTCTCATCGAGGCCGACCATGCGCTCGCGGAAGCCGTCCGGCGTGCTGACGAACTGGCGGATCGGAATGGCATCGAAGAGCTCGTTGGCCGCCAGCAGCGTGAAGCCTTCCGGCACGCCGTCGAAACTGTCGTGCCAGGACACCTTGTCGCCATGCGGCGAAAGCGTTTCCATCTGGGTGAGCTTGAGGAGCGCACTCGTCTCGACGAGATGAACGGTCGCCGTCTCGTAGAGCTCGGGCGCGGCGCGCGAGATGACGCGCAGCATGTCGGACATCATCGTGCCGCGGCCGGGGCCGATTTCAACCAGGCGGACGTCGCGCGGTTCACCGTGGCGCTGCCAGGTGTTGATCATGAAGATGCCGAGCATCTCGCCGAAGAGCTGGCTGATCTCGGGTGCGGTCACAAAGTCACCGTCGCGGCCGAAGGGATGGCGCGTGCGGTAGTAGCCGTGCTCGGGATCGGCGAGGCAGAGGGCGAAATAGTCGGTGACACTGATCGGGCCATTGGCTGCAATCAGGGACTTGATCTTTTCGGCAAGCGGCGTGGCCATAGGCGCTCCTCAGCCTTGCGTCACAGGGGCCTGGCGCCCGGAGCGGATGAAGATCCAGACCCCGATCAGGAGCATGGGGAGCGACAGCACCATGCCCATGGTCAGCCAGCCGCCCAAGAGGTAGCCGATCTGCACGTCTGGCTCGCGGAAGAACTCGACGAAGATGCGGGCTGCCGCATAGCCGGCGACGAAAATTCCGGTGATGCGGCCGGGCGTTTTCAGGGCTCCGAAGGCGCGGGCAAGGATTTGCAGGATGATCAGCAGGACCAGGCCTTCCAGCACGGCTTCATAGAGCTGGCTCGGATGGCGCGGGAAGGGGCCCCCGGTCGGGAAGGCCATGGCCCATGGCACATCGGCGGGGCGGCCCCAGAGTTCGCCGTTGATGAAGTTCGCAATGCGGCCGAAGAACAGGCCGAGCGGTACGACGCTTGCGACGAGATCGAAGAGGCTCCACAGGCGGATCTGGTGCTTGCGGGCGAAGAAGACCATGGCGAGCGTGGCGCCGATGAAGCCGCCATGGAAGGACATGCCGCCGTTCCAGACTTCGATCGCGCGCATGGGATTGGCGGCGATCGAGGCGAAATCATAGAAGAAGATATAGCCTATGCGGCCGCCGGCGACGACGCCGATCGCCACCCAGAGGATGAAGTCGTCGATCTGCTGCAAGGTGGCGGGTGCCTGGCCGTTCGGCCACAGATGCGGGCGTTTCAGCAGGTCGCGGGCGATCATCCAGCCGAGCAGGATGCCTGCCACATAGGCCAGCCCATACCAATGGACCGCCAGCGGGCCGATCGAAAAGGCGACCGGATCGATCGCGGGAAAGGAGACGGCGGCGAAAAGGTCCAGGACTGACAACAATGGATTACTTTCGTTGATGCTGGAGGAAAATGGCGTTGCGAATTGGCACGGTCAAGATGGAATCGGGGATGCTGCGACACCGTCAACCACCTTTATCTTGGTGTTCCGTCTTGCATGGCGGCTGATCTGGTCCTACCTCGTTTACAGGGGCTCGTTGCCCATCCGCCGTCAGCTTGAGAGGAGCTTTCCATGTCGACCGGCCCGAACCGTATTCTTGATGATTTTGCCAAGTTGATGACCGACGCCGCTGGCGCCGCGCAGGGCGTACGCAAGGAACTCGAAACCGCTTTTCACGCGCAGACCGAGCGCTGGCTGAACAGCATGGATCTCGTGAAGCGCGAAGAATTCGACATGGTTCGCGAGATGGCGCTGAAGGCGCGCGAGGAGAACGACGCCCTGCAAAAGCGGCTGGACGCGCTCGAAGCCAAGCTCTCGGCTCAGGGCAAGTAACGCCTTACACCATTCCGTTTTCTGCCAACGCAGACCCATTGCCTGTGGCTTTGGGTCTTTTTGTATTTTCAGCACCTTGACGCCCATCGCCGCGGCATAAGTCGTGAAAAAATTGCAGGTTGTGGACAGGTGGCAAAAAGCCAATCGGCAGAGTCGCTTAAGGGGTGATGCAAAGGCGATTCTGAAAGCGCCATCCACAGGCCTCTGAGCCAAATATGACGAAGGGGGCTGGTGCTGGCTCCTCACGATTATACACTGATTTTCAACGATGATTCTGAGCGGGGGCCGCGTAAGTTTCGGGCAGGGTGCGTGTTCTACCCTGGGGTCCTTCGGAATCGTTTTCAGTAGTTTCCGGTTCAGGTGTCCGAGTGGCCCGGCGGTTCGCCGGGCGCCCGTATTCATTCCGGTCAAGAAGGTGATGCATGAGCCTCATGGAAATCGAAGTCGAACGCCAGTCCAACCCGGTCGATATGATCGAGTTTGTTGCGGCGACCAATGACTGGTCGTTCGAGCGTTCGGGCGAAGACGAAATTGCAATGACCGTCGAGGGGCGCTGGGCCGACTATCACGTCTCGTTCTCCTGGATGGAAGAATTCGAAGCCCTGCATCTTGCCTCAGCCTTCGATCTCAAGATTCCCGAAAATCGTCTGAACGAAGTCATCAAGCTGCTTTCCTATGTGAATGGCCAGGTGCTGATGGGGCATTTCGACCTGTGGCGGAACGAGGATGTGGTGATCTTCCGCCAGTCGCTTCTGCTCGCCGGTGGGGCAGAGCCGACGAACCGTCAGGTCGAGGTGCTTCTCTCTTCTGCCGTCGATGCATGCGAAGCCTATTACCAGGCGTTCCAGTTCGTCGTGTGGTCCGGCATGGACGCCAAGAGCGCCATGGACGCCGTCCTGTTCGAGACGGTCGGAGAAGCCTGAGCATGACGACTGCTGCATTCGGACACATCGTCCTCGTCGGGGCCGGCAATATGGGCGGCGCGATGCTGGCCGGTTGGCTGAAGAGCGGCGTTGCCGGCTCATCGGTCACGGTGCTTGATCCGGCGCCGTCCGACAAGATGATGGCCCTGATCAACGAGGCCGGTGCACGGCATTCCGTGACTGCGCCGGAAGGTCTCGTCGCCGATATCCTCTTTCTCGCCGTGAAGCCGCAGGTGATGGATGCGGTTCTGCCCGGCCTCAAATCTCTTGTGGGTCCGCAGACCACGGTCGTTTCCGTTGCCGCCGGCAAGACCATTGCCTCGATGGAAAGCCATCTCGGCAAGGCAGCCATGGTGCGGGCCATGCCGAACACGCCGGCCATGGTGGGCCGCGGGGTCACCGGCGCGTTTTCCAACGCAGCCGTATCTGCTGCGCAGCGCGACATCGTCCATAAGCTGCTTCAGGTGTCCGGCCCGGTCGAATGGGTCGAGACCGAAGCCGATATCAATGCGGTCACCGCTCTCTCCGGCAGCGGTCCGGCCTATGTCTTTTATCTCGTCGAATGCATGGCGGAGGCGGGCCGTAAGGCCGGCCTGCCGGCGGACCTCGCCATGCGTCTCGCACGAGAAACGGTCGCGGGGGCTGGTGAATTGTTGCACCAGTCCCCCGACCCGGCGTCCATTCTGCGCAAGAATGTGACCTCTCCCGGTGGGACGACAGCCGCGGCGCTTTCCGTGCTGATGGCGGAGGACGGCATGCAACCGCTCTTCGATCAGGCGATCGAGGCGGCGCGCAAACGGGCCGAGGAACTGGCACTGTGAGCGGATCCGAGATCAGTTTTGCCGATTTCGAGAAGGTCGATATCCGCGTCGGCACGATCGTCGAGGTCGAGAGTTTTCCAGAGGCGCGCAAGCCCGCCTACAAGCTGAACATCGATTTCGGTCCCGAGATTGGTATCAAGAAGTCATCGGCGCAGATCACCGTTCACTACTCGCCGGAAACGCTTGTCGGACGTCAGGTGCTCGGTGTCGTGAATTTCCCGCCGCGGCAGATCGGGCCGTTCCGCTCGGAAGTCCTCACGCTCGGTTTCGAGGATCAGAACGGTGCGATCGTTCTGGCGGCGGTCGAGCAGGCCGTGCCCAATGGCAAGAAGCTGATGTAATACCAAGTGTCGATGATAGGAACCCATAGGATCGGCTCGACCGTCCTTTCTGGCTAGGAGAGGTCCGAAGAGCGATGCTGACGCATCGGTCAAGGAGCTCGACGACGCCAGAACGGGCGGGAAGCCGACCAAAGG
>LFEF01036808.1_pt1 | contig 26353 bp, 29 predicted proteins | sample 619371 | NCBI WGS metagenome assembly LFEF01 (sample SAMN03014291, study PRJNA259931) | freshwater metagenome | biome: lake; feature: waterbloom | place: China: Taihu Lake | collected 2006-08 | depth 0 m m
CCCCCAGCCCCCGCCCCGTCCCTTCGACGTAGGAGAGGGCTTGAACCGTCAAGCTGACATGCCCGCCCCCGGCGCGGTTCCGGCCATCGGCCAGATGCCCCCCGCCGAGGATCTATCCAACGCGCCCGATGGCGGCTCGCGCACTTTCGCGGCTTCGCAGGCGGCGCCCGTGATGCCGTTCCCGTCTTCCCCGACCTCTTTCCGCCCGGCCCCTCCCCCGGCCAGCGCTGGAGGCCCGTTGCTGCCTCCCAAGTCAGGCCCGCAGCCTAACCCCCAGGCGGTTCGCCCTGTCGCGCCCATTGCCGGCGACGACCCGGCCACGCTGCGGCAGGAAGCGGCGGCCTATGCGCAGAGCAACCCCGAGGCTTCCCGGCAGATACTCGCTCGCGCCGATGCCGCAGAGCGTGCGCAGCGCGCCGACATGCCCGCCACGGGCGCGACCGAAACGCAGGGCGCGCAGCCCCGGCTTTCGCAGGACATGCCCCGCCCCACGACCCGCGAGGGCGTGGTTGACTTCACCATGACGCGCGAGATGGAGGCGGCCAGGGGCAAGGTTACGAAGCTGGCCGCCGCGCTGGCGAATCCGAACCTCCCGCCGAATGCCCGCGCCGTTGGCGAGATTTTCCTTAAGGAAGCTCTGGAGCAGTCCAAGGCGCCCGATAGCGTCAAGGAGTTCATGTTTGCGCGGGGCATGGGCTGGACCACGGCCAGAAACCCGGCCGAGTACGCCAAGGAAAAGAGCGGCGGCGACGCCACCCCGGCGATCAAGGAATACGAATACGCCAAGCGGAACGGCTTCGCCGGCTCGATCCTCGATTACGAGCGCGAGAAAGCGGCCAGCAAGGCAAAGCCCGGCATCTCGGCGTCGGACCAGAAGGCCATTTTCGCGGCCGAGGATCAGATCCCGCTCTTTGACAACACGATTGAGACGCTGCGCCGCGCAAAGGAACTGAACGACAAGACCTTTACCGGCGCTACCGCAGGCGTTCGGGGCACAGTTCTCAGCTCGGCCCCATGGGTTGCCCGGCAGCTCGGCGTTGAAGGCGACGCCATGGCAACGCGCGAGTTCGGCCAGATCATGTCGCTGGAGTCGATCAGGAGCATGTCTGACTTGCTCAAAGGCGCCACGACGGATCGCGAAATGGCGAATTTCCAATCGCTCATGGCAGACCCCTCAACGCCGCCTGAGATTCGCGCGCGCCAGCTTGATCGCATGTTGAAGCTGGCCGAGCGGCAGAAAGGCATTGCGGCCGGCCGCATTGACGAACTGCGCAGCAAGGCAGGCGTCGCCACGCCTCGCCAGCCGGCGCCGCAGGCCCCACAAGGCCAGCAGCAGAGGCGCGCGCCGGCCGTAGCCGCTCCCCCGGCAGCGGTTGAGTTCCTGCGGGCCAACCCCGGCGCCCGTGACCAGTTCGATGCGAAATATGGACCTGGCGCCTCGGCGTCCGTGTTGGGGCAGTAGTCATGGCCGGCAACATCTTTGACCAGTTCGACGCCCCCGCTGCCCCTGTCGCAAGGGGCATGCCCCCAGCGATGGCCGCCGCTCCCACCGCCGCCAACGTCTTCGACCAGTTCGACGCCGCGCCGGCTGGTGGCCTCGCTCGCGACACCGGAAGCGGCCCGCTTGTGGTGACGGTAGCGCCTAACCGTCGCGACATGGCTGCGACTGGGGCAGCGCCGGGCGGGTTCGGCAGTCGCGCCCAGCGCGAAGGCGGCAACATGCAGGAGGCCGAATATCTGGCCGATGCGGCGCGGATGCGATTGCAGCAGGACAAGGCGAGCCCCATGGGCCGCCTGGACGCTTACGCGCGCGGCGTGGCGTCGTGGGTTCCCGGCATGGATAAGCTCGCGGCTGCGGGCGATGCGGCTTTCGGCGCCGGCCAGGGCGAGACGTTCGGCGAACGCTATGGCGACAACCTTATGCGGCAGCGCGCGATTGACGCAGCCGACGCGGCCCTCAACCCCGGCTCGAGGTTTGCCGGCCAGGGCGCGGGCCTTGTCGGAACCGCTGCCGTCCTGCCTGCCGTCACAGCGGTCAAGGAAGGCGTGCGCGGCGCGGCCACAGCCAACGCGGCTTTGACGGGCGGCCTCTATGGCGCCCTCACAGGCGCAGTGGAATCGGACGGCGGCTTGCAGGACAAGGCCACGGCAGCGGCGCAGACGGGCGCCCTTGGTCTTGCTGCCGGCGCTGCGGCCCCTACGGTCATCAGTGCGGCCGGCAAGGTCGCGAGCGGCGTGGGAAACCTCGCCAGCGCCGTTGCTCGTCCCTTCCGTTCGGCCGTCGCTCCAGAGGCCGAGGCAACCCGCCGCGTGGCCGCAGCTCTTGCCCGTGATGGCATCACCGACCCGGCCGGCGACCTTGCCCGCATGCAGGCACAGGGCGCCCCTGCTGTTGTCGGCGACGTGGGGGGCGAGACGACGCGCGCCCTTGCCCGCTCGGCTGCGAACCTCTCGCCAGAGGGGCGCGGCATTCTCGCAGAGGCCACGGCAGACCGTTTCGCCGGCCAGGGCGACCGCATCACCGACCTCTTGCGCAGCCTCGGCCCCTCGGCCGCCGGCAAGACGCTGGACGAGCTACAGGCCGCCGCTCGCGCCGCCAATCGCCCCGCCTATGGCCGCGCTTACATGCAAGGCGGGCGCGGCATATGGACGCCAGAGCTAGAGGGGCTTGCACAGGCCCCGGCCGTACAAGACGCAATCCGCAACGTCATCAAGACGGGCGCAAACAAGACCGTGGCCGATGGGATGCCCCCGGTTCGCAATCCCTTTTCTGTCGATCCCGTGACCGGCAATCTCACGCTTGCCCGGCAGGCCGATGGATCGGTCGCTCGGCCCAATCTCCAGTTTTGGGATTATGTGCAGCGTGAATTGCGCGGCAGGGCTGGCGAGGCCGCCCGCGCTGGAAACAAGGATCTGGCCGGCGACTTCAACAATCTGCGCCGCGCCATCGTTGAGCGCCTGGACGAAGCCGTTCCCGCTTTCCGTGAGGCTCGATCCGGCGCCGCGCAGGCATTTCAGGCAGAGGACGCGCTAGAGGCGGGGCAAAAGTTCGTTGTCGCTCGCATGGACAATGACGCGGCCCGCAAGGCGCTGGCCAGGATGACGGCGGCCGAGCGTGATCTATTCGCCGAGGGCTTCCGCACCGACCTTATCGCCAAGATTCGCGAGACGGGCGACGGGCGCGACGTGGTGAAAGCCATCTTCGGATCGCCGGCAGCGCGCGAGCGGGTTTCTATCGCCCTCGGCCCAAAGCAGGCGGCCAATCTGGAGGCCGCGCTTGCGACGGAAACCGCCATGCTGCGGCTGCAAGCGGCCGTTGGCGGCAACTCCACCACAGCGCGGCAGCTCACCGAGATGGGCCTAGCCGGCGCCGTTGGCGGAGCGGCAGGATACAATGAGGGCGGGGGCGCGGGCGCCTTCACCGGGTTCACGGCGGGCGCTATCGCGGCAAGCGCCCTGCGCCGAGGCAAGGTGAAACTGGACGCCGGGCTTGCCAACAAAATCGCTGAAATGCTCGCGTCCGATGACCCGGCACAGCTTAAGCGCGTCGCGCAGATGGCGACCCGCACCCCGGCCGTTATGAAGCTTCTGGAGGGCATCGCCGACGAAGCCGGCCAGATTGCGGGCCTCAGCTCAGGACGGCCATTTGAGCAGGCTATCGGCTCGCGGGGCGGTTCGGCCTATCTGCCAGCCGCAGCCGGCGAAAACGAGCAGTAGGGTCCAAGGATGCGGCCCGAAAGCCACCAGCACGGCCAAGGCCAGGACGAGCGCGGCGCGGCGCATCGTTCAATCGCCGTTGCGCAGCGCGTCAACGCGGCGGTGCAGCCTGTCGGATTCGACCGAGGCAAGGAACAGAGCGGCCAGAACAAGGAAAGCCGTAAAGGCGTAGGGCACGGCATGCTCTGCCATCACGAACGGCGACGCTATGGCCAGCGCGGCGCAAACATACCCCTTGCGTCGCGCGCTCTTGGTCTCGGGATATTCTGGCCGCTCGGCGTTCATGGCGCTTGCCCCCTCGGCGAAACATGTCCCCCGCCCCGGCCCCCTGCAAGGGGAGCGCTCCTGATGACGCTTGCCGCGTTCGCCCTGTGCACATGGGTTTTGCTGCGGGGCATCGCCTTTTGATTGATCCGACGATTTGCCAATTCCTTTCGTAAATTCTGGAGGCAAGAGCATGGCTAAACCCGCCCCGATGACGGCCCCAGCCAAGCGCAGAGCGCGCGGAATCACCAGTGCGCCACGCGACCCGGCAAAGGGCCTGCGCGTCATCTTTGAGGATTTGGTGATGGATCGAGGGGAAACCGGAATCCTGTCGTTCTGCGCTCATGCCGGCATCCCAATTGCGCGGCTGGCCGGCGATGCGTGGTGGCCGGCATTCTCGGCGCACTATCGCGACGGCGCGGCGATGGATCAGCTTTGCACCGACCTCGCCACATGGGGACCAATCGCCAGCCGGGTTATGGAAATCCGCCTAGAGGCGCAGCGCCATGGCTAGGCCGTCAGGGGGCGGGAAGCCGACGCCCGGCAGTTTCTTTCGCCTGGACGTTCGATGGCTGAAACGCGAGGGCCTGCTAGAGCCCGGCCGCGCCACGACCCTGCGGGAAACCCACTGCGGGCGGCCGAGGGGCGTTGTCGGGATCGAGGCGGACGAAGACGGCGTGACCATGACGGCGAACAGTCGCACGCAATGGCTTGGGATTACGGTAACCCCGGTTCACCTCGGCGGCTCGCGCCTATGGTTTCGCTGCGGCTGCGGCAACCGGGCGGCCATCCTCTACGGATCGCCCCACACGGGCGGGCCTCGCTTTGCCTGCCGCGAGTGCAAGCGGCTAGCCTATCCTTCGCAGCGGGAATGCCCGCGCTATCGCCCCGTGACAATGGCGTCGCGCATTCGTTCACAGCTCGGCGGCTCGCCTAGCCTGGTCGAGCCGTTCCCCGCCAAGCCTAAGGGGATGCACTGGACGACTTACGAGCGGCGCCGGGCGCGAGCGCTGGCCTATGAGCGGCAAAGCCTGGAGGGGCTGCAATCGACCTTGGCGCGCTTGCAGCGGCGGGTTTCACGGGCGGGTTATGCGAGTCCCTAAAGGCGGGATTGATCGGCGCGGAATTGCGCCGGTCTACGGTTCTGGAGCCCCCAAAACGCACGCGCGCAAATAGAGTGCTGCGATCTAGAGACCCGGCGCCCGCGACAAGTCAGTTGCCGAAAGCCTCGATCCGGCATGGGGTTGCCACCAGCCTAAGCGGCTGCGGCCAATGGCCAAAACCGAACAGTTATCCCAGCCGGTGAAGGCGAGGGGCGGCCAATGCTCAGACGCCACCGCGCCGGGCTTCCGGAATCGCAGGGCGGCGGCGGCCGACTAGAGACGGCACGCGCCTCGCGCCCGCACAAAGCTACGTCAGAACGAACACTCCGGTGGCGCCCACCGTCGTTATGATCAACAGCCATATCAAGGCATCTGGAGAGAGCCGCATGCGCGGAGGTACCGGGCTAGAGGTGAGATTGTAGGCATCAGGCTACGAGGCAAAGCGCGACCCAGATCAATTTGGTCACGTCAGCGCCACAACCATTCCGGCGGATTCCCCCGAAAGCCAGCGCTGATCAAGATGGCCAGCGCGAGACAAATCAGCGCGACCCGAAGGAGGACCACCATTGAAAGCTGCTCCTTCGCCGCAAGCGATGGCCCGGCTCTCGCCAGATGGGTTCGCCTGCAGATATGCCGGCAACTAACCCGGCCAGCAACATTGATTTGGCGCCAGCATCGAGCGCTTCGTAGCGCTTAATGACGTCAACTACCGATCAACGACACAGCAGTTGTTAACCTCCGCCATCCATCTTCCAAACGAATCGTTTCGCTGGCTGGCCAGGCGACGCCACCCTTTCGCGCCTGTTCACCCTCATCGACAACCATCAAGCCGCCCTTTCGTTTGGGCAAAAAGGCAGGAGCGGTAACCGTAATGACGGGGGTGGCAGACGTCGCAAGACTGCGTGCGCTGAAGCGGACGGGCTTGATGGATAGCCCGCGCGAGGTCGCCTTCGACAATCTAACCCGATTGGTACGGGACCTGCTCGGCGTGCCGGTCGCCTTGATCTCACTGGTCGATACCCACCGCCAGTGGTTCAAGAGTTCCAATGGGCTCAGCGAGCCCTGGGCGAGCCAACGCGAAACACCGTTGAGCCACTCGTTTTGCCAGCACGTCGTCGAAAGCGGCGAGCCGTTCGTGGTTGATGAGGCTCGTACCCACCCGCTCGTGAAAGACAATCTCGCGATCAACGAGATCGGCGTCGAGGCGTACCTCGGAATGCCTTTGGTGCTGCCTGGTGGAGCGGTCATCGGCTCGCTGTGCGCCATCGACTCAAAGCCTCGCAACTGGAGCAGCGACGACCGCATGTTGCTCCGCGAACTAGCGCGCTGCGTCATGGCGGAGGTGGTAATCGGTGATCGATCCGATCATGCCCGTACCATTCAAGCTGGGCTTGTTGCCTTCAGCCGGCCAGCTGTCGCGGGCTTGGCGAGTCTTGCGGTCGCGTCCAGTGCTGCGGCTGCCGCATTGGGGCCGGTGACACTACTTGCCGCTTTGGCAGCCAGCGCCGGCGTCCTGCTCAGTTATCGACAAAGAGAATCATCGCTGGGCATCGCCAGCGGCTTGAATGCCGCGGCCGTCGCCGCCGCAGCAATACTGCTGTTTGCCACTGCATCGTCCGGTGTCTGGCTGCCCATCCTGCTGATTTCGATGGTGACGTTCACCATCGTCTGGCTCATCGTCTGGCTCAATCAGATCGTACTGATCGGCGGAGCCATCCTTGCCATAGCGGCCGCTTCGGCAGTCCCCGGAGTGTCCGCCGAAACTCTAATGGCTCTGCTTGCTGTCGTCTTGCCGGTTTTAGGGCTTGCCTGCTTGTTGGCATACCTTGTCGAAAAGGCGCTCCGCGCCCACGAGGCTTCATATCTTGCCGCAGCATCATCGCGCCTGGCTATCGAAACGCTGACGATGAGAGAGGTCAGCAATCGCGCGGGGCAAGAGCGTCGGCGATGCGAATTGGAACACTCGGTCGAGCAGCTCCGTCATTCCATCGGCGAGATTTTGACCGGTCTTGAACAACGCAATTCCCAGGTCCAGGCCGCTGCTGAAAACGTTGCCTCCCTGACACGTTCAGCGAGCGCTAACGTGACTGTCGCATCGGAAAATACGGCAACGTCAGTCGTCAAAATGCGGACAATTGCTCAGGCCGCCGATGACCTCTTCCGCTCGATCCAGGGCGTTGGGAGTCGCTCTGATCATTCAGTGCAGGTCACGGAGAAACTCGCACAAGATGTCCAGCATGCGCGACTGACCGTCGAAAGCCTTGCCAGCCGAGCGGGCGCGATTACGACGGTTGTCGACATCATCGCCGACTTAACAAGCCAGACGAACTTGCTGGCGCTTAACGCCACAATCGAAGCTGCACGTGCCGGTCAAGCAGGGCGCGGCTTCGCCGTTGTGGCCTCGGAAGTAAAGTCGTTGGCCTCCCAAACGGCTGCCGCCGCTGAAACCATCGGAGCGCAGATCGGCGACGTCCAGAAGAGCGTGAGTGATGTCGTCGCCATGATTGCTGCCGTCACTGATCGCATGACTGTGGTGGCTCGCGACAGCGAAGCGGTCACCAGCGCGGTCACAAAGCAGGTAGAGGCCACTTCAGTCATCCATCGCAGCATCAATGAGATGGAAGCTCTAAATCTGCGGACTGCCGACGACATGGCCGCAATCGCTGAGGCTTCGCATAAAGCGTTGCAGGGCACCGCCCGGATCGCCGAAACGACGGACGAGCTCATTGGCCAGAATCGGCAGATTACCTCGCGGCTCGACGCATTCGCCGCGTCTACCGTTTCGGCACGGGACGCGGCTTGATCTTCAGATAGTTTCGGAGCTCAGCCGCGACCCGACTCTTCGGCGTTGGTCGCCCGAACGCTCGCTTCGTAATCTTTGATTGCGTCGATGAGCGAAGAGATTTCGGTAGCCGTCTCCGAAAGGCGCTGCGCTAGGCGTTGCACGTGCTCCATCGCCGCAAGACGATGCTCTTCATTTGCTATGGCAAGTGGCACGACGACGAGCGGCACTTTATAGCTCCTATTTCTGGTCGCCAAACGTGATACCCGCGTCGGTTAAGCGATATCTCGATTTCAAATACCTTTGTCTGGCGGAACGATTACATTACAATCCATATTCATTAAATTGATGTCGACAATTTCAGAATTTAATATCTCACCGTCAACACAGTATTGGTAATCGAGATTATTAGCTTTTGAGCGCGCCTCGGCTTCGCTATTAGCCTCAACGACAACCTTAACGATTCGGGTCATCGTCATTTCAACCGTGAAGCTCTGCGTCATGACGCGCTCCTAAACTCTTCCAAGAATGTAATAAACCATTCGCCGCGGATCAGCCATGCAATTTTAGCCTATGTGGCGATGGGCCTCACGCCATCAGGCGCCACTTGTCGGCGCGCTTCTTTTCAACGCCCATGAGGGGGCCCTGTTGCATCAAAGAAGGGTGCAGCGGAGCGGCCAATGTGCCATGCCAATGCGTGAACATGCTGCCGCTGTGGGGGGCCTCATGCCGTTCCGCTCTTTGACCTCGGACCCTATCGAGCTTCAGCGACTGGCGGATTTATTCGATGCCGCTTGGGTTGCCATCAACCAACCCAATCCGATCGATGAAACTGCACGGTTCCGGGAAAGGGAACGGCTCAGCTACATCATCATGAGCGTTTGGCAGCGAGACCCCGATGGGGACCTAGCTGAGGCTGCGGTGAAAGCGTTTCGGCAGGGCTCGCCCGGTGTCACTCAGCCGGAGCGTTAGGCGGTCGGTGTTGAGGGGGATGCGACGCGGTCCGTGTTCAATATCAATCAGCACATTCTCAGCGGCGACGTGCATGATACGACGCCCTCACTGACCGATCGAGACTATCGTCGCAGCGGCAGCGATTTTCGCTAAGGCGTTAGCGTTCGTTAACGAACCGGTGAGACCGTCGTCGGGTCAACGAGAAACGGCAATGGCTGTCCAAACCGCGCTCCCCACACGAAAGTCCCGTCTGCCGCTGATGGTCGGCGTATTCGTGGCCCTAGCGTGCTGTGCAATCGCAGCTGTCAGTGTCTGGCGCGAGATGTCTTCGCGTGCCGCCGACCTCCGCAGCGCCGAAGTCGATGTGGCCAATATGGCTCGGTCCCTCATGCAGCACGCTGAGGACTCAATCGAGCTGTCGGAAGCCATTCTGCTGGGCATGGTTGCCCGAATCGAGAATGCTGGGACGAGCGAGCCGGCCGTTCAACTCATGCAGGCTTTTCTGGAGGCGCGCAGCACAACGCTGGGACGGATCAGGGGCCTGTTTGTCTATGACCACGATGGATATTGGTTAGCGACGACAGAAAAGGTTCAGACGCGCGGCCTTAACAACAGCGACCGAGCCTATTTCCAACATCACCGCGCAAACGATGACCGCAAAACCTATGTCGGAGATCCGGTGCGCAGCCGCTCGGGCGGCCAGTGGATCATCACCGTCTCAAGGCGCTTCAATAATCAGGATGGCAGTTTCGGCGGTGTGGTGCTGGCGACGCTGGACGCAGCCTATTTCACGCGCTTCTACAATCAGTATGATTTGGGGCCGAATGGATCGGTCGCGCTGTTGAACACGCGAGGGGTCCTGCTGGCGCGAAGCCAGGATGATGGTCAGCTTGTCGGGCGGGATATGTCGGAAACAGCTCTGTTTCGGGAGCGATTGAACGAAGCGCGGAGCGGTCTCTATTATTTTACCTCGCCGATCGATGGGCTCCAGCGCATCAGCGCCTATCGAGCAAGCGAGAGGTATCCGCTGGTGCTCCTGGCAACCGAAGCTGAGATGGACGTGCTTGCGCGCTGGCGGAGCGGCGTCGCCAGTCGCACCGGCGTTACTCTGTCCCTTGTCATAGCACTCGCCATCGTTGGCTTTCATCTGGTCCGGCAACTCGCAGCACGACAGCGCATGGCCGCTGCGATGGCGGCTCAGGAAGCAGACTTCAGGCTCCTGGCGGAAACATCCAGCGACATGGTCACCCGCATCGGGCTCGACGAAACACTAAAGTACGTCTCGCCGTCGGCGGCCAACGTCGTCGGTTGGGATGCTTCGCAGCTCGAAGGAACGCCAGCCTTGGCAGGCGTCCACGCGGGCGACATTGCGCGTGTTCGCGCGCTCGTCTCTGACCTTCGTACCGGGGTGCAGACAGAGGGCCGGGTCGTCTATCGGACCCGTCACCGGGTGCATGGAGAGGTCTGGCTTGAGTCGTGCCTGCGGGTCACGCGCGATAGCGCTACAGGCTCGGTAGATGGTGTCGTGGCCGTTTCTAGGGATATGACGGAGCACAAGGACCTGCAGAATCGGCTTGCGGATCTCGCGGCAACAGACCCGCTGACAGGGTTGGCCAACCGACGCACGTTCGACGAGCGGTTCAGCATCGAATGGGACAGCGCTGTCGCCAGCAAAAGCTGCCTGTCGGTCATCATGATCGACGTTGATCACTTTAAGTCATTCAACGACAGCTATGGCCACGACGCGGGCGACCGTTGCCTTCAGTCCGTTGCGCGAGCGCTTAAGTCGGTCGTGCACCGCCCGCATGATCTTGTCGCACGATATGGGGGAGAGGAGTTCGTCGTCCTCCTTCCCAATACCGATGCGACTGGATGCGCGGCGGTCGCGCAGCAGCTGAACGACGCCGTGGCTGCGCTGCGCATTCCCCACATCGAGAATTCCTCCGTTGAGCGGGTCAGCATCAGTCTCGGAGGCGCGACTGCTGTGCCCGGTCAGGCGGCCACAATGACAGCGTTCGTGAAGGCTGCCGACGCCGCTCTGTATGTCGCCAAGCGTGCAGGACGAAATCGGTTCTATATGGCGCCGCGCCTCGGTCTGGCCGCCTGATTGGCGAACGCAGCGTCCTAGCTTTCAGAGCACGTCATACCGCCCCAATGGCGGGTCTGTACGGTCGCAACCGCAATGCCATTGTGTTGTTGACGCGGGCTAGATTGAGCAGCGCACCGATATCGCTGCCGGCCCACCGGGGAGTTGAGCCGGCAGCGAAGTTAGCGCTCAGCCTAGCAACCGAGTAGCCTGATAGTGCCAAGTGATTGTTGATGAGGAGTTAATGCTGCGCGCGGCGCCACAGGTTGGGCTCCTCACCTAAACCGATGGAGCGCCTCAGCGCATGGATCTGACTTCCGGGCGCCCGCTACGGGTTGGCGAACGCGACTATCACATAGAGTGCTGTCCAGACCCCTGCATAGACGCCAAGCAGGAGGCCCCGCTCTTTGAACAGGGCGCGGGTCTCCAACGATGCGCCGGTGCGTACGAAGGCGAAACCAATCAAGGCGGCGAGCAAAGGCCAGAACCCCGTCAAGAGCATCACGATGTTGATCGAGATGGCCAGCGTCGAAAGGCCGCCGCCAATAAGCGTGAATGCGGGCATCGCTGACAGGAAAGGCCATACGCCAAGCACCGGGAGAGCTACCGACCACGCCATTATGCGGAGGACATCGGGCTTGAGGGAGGAGGCGGGTGCGGGCATCGGTGCGGTCCAGTCTCATGAGGCTGCGGTACGATACGCAGCATCGCCTTTTGAGATTGGCTTGACCTCAGCGACATTTCGAAGCGGGCAGCCTCGGATCATGAGCGGGGCCCTTGGAGCGCCGCCGGGGACTGCGGATGTACCAGCCCAGGAGGTGGCCACCAGCGGCCCACAAACAAACCGCCGGTGGCCAGCCCGCTGATCCTTTGGGAGGTAGTTTCGCGAGCTCTGCAATCTGCGCCTCTGCCAGATGGGTTTCAACCAACCGCAGGCGACCGTTGTCCTCGCGCACCGACCGCGCCTACCTTGGACCGATGAGGAATCCCCGCCGCTGCTATGACTCCCAAGGCCGTGAGGTCGCTCCGGAGACAGTCGGCGGGTTGCTGGCGGCCGGCATCGGCCGGGCCGAGATCTGGTGCAACGGGTGCCACCATCATGCGGCGGTGGCGATCGACCGGTTCCCTGCCGACACGCCCGTTCCCGATCTATGCCTGCGCTTCCGGTGCTCCGTCTGCGGAGGCCGCAACCTCTCGTCCAGGCCGAGTGTGCTGGACCATTATGCGGTGCTGCGCGAGCGGACGGGGATGGGGTACGGCAGTACGCCTCAGCGGGACGGTCGGCCGCCAGCGGGCCGGATCGCTCCATTCCGCTGACGGCCTGCCCGCTTGCCGGGGGGCGAAGGAGCGAGCCTGACGAATGTGCCGTAGAGCATCCGGCCGCTCAACGCGGCAAAATGGCCGTATCGATCACGATGGAGTTCCTGCTGCCGGCGAGATGAGGCAAGTGTGCGTCTTGTGCTCCTGGCGCTGAGAAACGAAGGAGGCCGGTTCCGTTTTGGCGGAACCGGCCCAGTCGTAGGAGGAAGCGGTTTCATCCCAGCAATAGCCATGCCAGCAGCGGCGCAAAGCGATCTATCTCGAACTGCACCCCGAGACAGCGCAGCACGTTGCCGGCGCACATGCCGCCAACGCCGCGCAGGGCAACGCAAGCGCAAAAGTTGCGCCTGCGTTCACAGCCGAAACCGCCGCCGCTGTGGGGCGTAGCGAGCGCGCTGTTCACCGCTGAGACTGCCGCAGTGAGCGGCGTTTCTGAACGGTCCGTACCGCGCGACGCTGAGCGCGGTGAAAAGGTCTGCGAAGAGGCTTTGGCCCTTATTCGCGGAACCCATTTATTGCCCATCCGATTCCGCGCGCGAGGGCATAAGCGCAAAACGCAGCTAGGAGAGAGAGCGCTGCGAACCAAGCGGGAGATTGCTTATCACTGCCTCCACCCCAAACAAAAATGGACGCCCAAAAAATAGCTGAAACCATACCAGGTGCAGCCATTAAGACGCCAACTCGATGAAAACCGCGTGAAATCCGATTCATTCCCATGGTAAGCGCCGGACGTAGCAGCTTGACCAGGTCATTGCGGCGCCGCCGTCACAAGGCTCGGCCTTGGGGTTGAAGCCCTTCGACGCCATGCACGCCCGAAGGAATTGATAGTCGGCGCTAAGGACTGAGATAGGCTTTTCGAATGTTGGCTTAAAAGCCGCAAGCCAATCCGCCCGGCACCGTTCAAACTGCCGATCCATCGGCGGAAATGTCGCAATGGCATACATGATGATGCCTACCGCTAAGAGCAGCGTTTTCATAGGTGGACCGTCATCGGTTTGGCCCCGGTCTTTCTCAGGACCACCAAGCTGACGGAGACCAGGGCGACTGTCGAATCCTCGGGATCAGAAGCGCCGTCCGGCGGCCACTCCCGCGTGAAGGGAGTACTCTACGGCGTCCGCTCTTTCCGCAGCTCTTTCACCACGTAATTGAGCGCCTCTAGATTGGACGGAAATTGGCCTTGCGGCAGCGGCGCCACCCCGCGCTCGCGCCTCAATCGATTGAGCCAAAGGACGAGATCAAGTGCCGAGGCAACGCCGAACTCCTCTCGGATGGCGGGCGGCAAAGCGACGACTCGAAGCCCTTCATAGCTTGGCGGCTGGAGCCGGTCATGAACCGGCTTAGGGCGAGGCGGGGGCGAAGGAGGCTGTTCGGCCTGTGCGGGCTTGCGCCTGCCATTCTGTCTTTTGGCGGCCAAAGCCAGGGCAGTCGCGAGCACCCGAGCGTTTTCGGCATCATGAGCCGCTCGTCCGCCGCGCAACTCCTTTGCCCTTAGGGCTCTCAGCTCCTCGGTTAGCTGCTCATGACGCGAAATCGCCTCGCGAAGGTCATTCTCGCCGTGCGCAATCTGGAGGCGTTGTCCGGCCAGCATCGAGGCGGTTATCCGAAGAGCGGCTAATCGCATCGCACGCCGTGCGTTCTGCTTTCGCAGCATTATGGCTTCGTCCTCGCGCGGGTTCGAGCGCCAGGCATCATGATAGCGGTCACTTTCGTCCTCGCCATCCGGCCAAGATTTTTCGGGATTGAGCACGCGCTCGATGAAGTCCGATGGTGAGTTATGCTCGAAGGCGTCGAGATATTCCCGAAGGGCTTTAGAGCAGTCGGCGAGCTCGTGGGCGAAACGATACGGCTTTCCCGCACCTCGCATAATGCGGAGCATGTTGACGGCCAAGGCACGCACGGCAAAGCCAAGCTGACGCTCGGCCGCGCGCCGCCTCAAATCCTCTGGTGAGTTGTCCGAAACGATCCGCATGAAAACCCCGCCGGCTCTGATTCGAGCCCAGGCAGGGGTTCGGCGTCAAGGTAGGCAGCGGCCAGCGCAGCCAACGGATTTAATGCTCGCCGGCCGTCCCATCCGCGCGTTTCGCTAACCGCACGCCCGCGCCACCGCCATTCTCTGGGATGAACTCCACTCCAGCCGATCTCAGCGCTTTCTCGATTGCGCCGAGGGTCGAGGCTTTGGGGTCGGCCGCCCCGCGCTCAATGTTGTTGAGAGCAGTCGTTGAGATGCCTGCTGCCGCTGCCAAGGCAGCTTGCGTTATCCCGATCATTGCGCGGGCGCCGCGAATTTGTGACGGTTGGATCATGACACATGACATAGCGCTGGCTTGTTTTTTTATCAAGCGCAGTTGACGGGACAGTAAGTGGACGCTATATCAAGCTTACTTGATAAATTATCAAGCGGAGCAGTTAATGTCCCTCGTTTCCAGCACCGCCGGCCGCATCACATTTAACCTGGCCGCCATCATGCGCCGCGCTCACGCCGAAGGTCGTTTCGCCCTCGCCATGTGCCGCACCCTGGCCGCGCGCCGTCAGCAGCTTTCCCACTGGCTTCGGAAGGCGTGGCTGGCCGCTAAGGCTGAGGCGGCCGACCTGATGCGCCGCGCCGAACGTGACGCCGCCGTGCGCCGCGACCTCGCCGCCCGCGCTGCCGCTGCGGTCGCGCTGGCCGCCTCCTACGGCACCGCCGAGGCCATCAGGCAGGAGATCGAGGCCGAGAACTATCGCCAGCATTTCAACGCCGCGCGCATCGCCGATCTGCGGGCCGCGCTCGCGACCGTGGGGGCCTGACATGACCGACACCGCCACTCGCACCTTCGCTTTTTGGATGGAAGCCGCCCGCGAGGATCTGGCCTCGGCCCGCCTCTATTCGACCAGCAGCAACCGCGCCCCAATCCTGCGCCGCGCGATGGTTTGCGTTCGGTACGCCCTTGGCGCCGCGAACGCTCTGCGAGACCAGCCCCGCCGCGCTCTCTGCCTTCGCATCCTGACGTGGCTTCGCGCCTCGCTGGTCGCCCTCTGACCTCCCAGCCTCAAAGGAACACGCCATGACCATGCCCCGCCGCGCCTTCCTCGCTTCCTCGGCTGCCGCCATCGCCGCGCCCGTGGCCATCGCTTCCCCCGTCATCCCTGCGGCCACGGATGCAGTCTTCGCGGCCATCGCTGCCTTCCGGCAGGCCAATGCGGCTTGGCGCGACGCGCTGAACGCGTGCGACGCCGCCGACCACGCCTTGCAGGCAGAGAGCGCCATGGGTTTGGCGGCCATCCGTATCCCCATGGGGGAGGCCACGCTGGAACTGCGGACGAATGAAGAAATCTCGGCGTTCCTCCCTGCTCTGCGGGAAAGCTGCATCGCCAAGGGCATCGCGTGGGACGACGCGTCCATGGCTGGTGTTACCGAGGGTCTGCGCGACCGCCTGGAGGCCGAGCGCGAGCGCGTCGAAATGATCCGCAGCCGCGTCAACGCGGACGTGCTGGAGGAACGGCAGGAGACGGCGCTGCGCCATGCCGGCCAGTGCGCCGATACTGCCTTAGCCACGGTCCCGACCACGCTGGCGGGACTGCATGCCTTCGCCGAGCTGATGACCGAAATGTGCAGCACGGAAGGGCTGTTCCTCGATCATCACGAAGACAGTTCGCGCGGCCTCGCCACGCTGGCGACCGCCTGCCGCAACCTTCTGCCGACCGCCTGACATTCCCGCCGCTCTCATCCACCGTCATCAGGAGAATGCCCCATGACGACCCGTCGCACGGTTCTGGCCTCGGCCGCCGCCCTAATGACCCCGGCTGTCGCCTCCGGTGCTATCACCGCGCCCGCACCCGATGCCGAGTTGATCCGCCTCGGCCAGGAATTCGCCTTGGCCCATGCCGCCCTCCGGCAGGCAAATGGCGTCTGGCGGGCCGCCGAGCGCGAATTCATGGCTGCGTTCGCATTGAAATCCCCTCGGGCTGCGGATGATAAGTGCCTCGCCGAGTTTTGGCGGGCCCATGAGGCCAGCCCAGCGGGCCCAGCCTCGGCCGAGAACGAACGGCGGCTCGACGTTTGCGACGCCATCGCCGCCCAAATCCGTGCGATCCGGCCGACCACGCTGGCAGGGCTATCCGCTCACGCGAAGGTCGCGCGTTTCGATGGATTCTCGCCGCGTCTTCTGGAGAAGGACCGGGCCGACCTCGATCACGACAAGCAAAGCGTTCTGAATTTCCTAGATCTCGTCGAAGGGCTCGCGTCATGAGCCGGAACTTTCATCGGGCGGTAATGGCCGCTGACCCTCTGCCCACCCTGGCGGCGCAATTCTTCGCCGCCGATGCGGAATCCAAGGCATTGCTGAGGAGCGCCACCGCAGCGGATGTCGACATGGCTTACGAGCGTTGGACCGCTGCCGCAGACGCTTGTTACGCCGTGGTTCCCAAAACGCCGGCTGGCGCACTCGCGCTGTTGGACGTCATCCTTACCCGCGAAATCGACTTCATTGACGAAGATGTCGTCGTGAAGGCACTCCAAAAGCTTCGGGCCGGGCTCGCCGGGATGGTGCACTCATAGCTCGGCTCAGACCCCGAATAACGCTTGCGCTAGGTCCTGCATTTGACGGTTGCTTGCATTCGGGCCTCGCGCAAAACTCATCGAGCAAGGTCGCGTCCAAATCAAACGGGCGGAGGTTCCATGACGCTCCAGTCGGCACCCGATAAGCGCCAGCGACGTGCTGACGATCTGGTTGAGCGGCTGGAGAGCGTTAAGGCCGACGCAGAAGCGCGCGGGTTTGCAACGCTCGCCTACTTTATTGAGACCGCGCTCATCGAGGGACGGTTGCAGGCCCGATGTGCGGTGGACGAAAGGTCGCCTCGGATAATCAATCCGGCGGCGCGCTCGCCGAGACGACCGAAGTGGTAAGCTAACGTCGCAGTTTGCCCGACGCTATCGATCAAGGCCAAAGCCGCCGTGCTGCGTTGGGGTAAAAGTTGGGGTAACGCCAACCTATCCCGCAAAATACCGTTTAATCCCGGATACTTGCGGCGGGGAAGTGGCGGACAGGGAGGGATTTGAACCCCCGATACCCTTGCGGGTATGCCGCATTTCGAGTGCGGTGCATTCAACCACTCTGCCACCTGTCCGCGGTCGCCTTCGGTCGAAGCGGGCTGGTTACTACACGCGGCGTTCGGCCAAAACAAGCCTTCGCTCGCGCGCCGGCCGCATTCTGTCCCGCGCCGTCTTTGCAGCGTCGCATTCGGCAGGGTTCGCGACGCTTTCGCTTGACCTGTGCGACCCCAGCGACTATCGAGCCTCGTCCGGCGTGGGGAAACCCGCGCCTGATCTCTTTTGGCCCTTTCGTCTCGCCCTGCGCGAGCCGGGGCCTTCGAGAGCGAACCCTGACCCGTAACGACTGCCAAAAAGCCGTCCCGCATGCGCCTCGTCGAGGCCGTGACAGGGCGGGGCCGAACATGGAGGATAAAATGTTCGCAGTCATCAAGACCGGCGGAAAACAGTTCCGCGTGACCGCCAACGATCGCATCACAACCGCCAAGATCGAAGGCAACCCGGGCGACACCGTCGCCTTCGACACCGTGCTGATGCTCACCGACGGCGAGAAGACCACGCTCGACGCCAAGGCCCTCTCCGAGATCACGGTTGCTGCCGAGATCGTCGAGCAGGCTCGCGGCGACAAGGTCATCGCCTTCAAGAAGCGTCGCCGCCAGAATTCGAAGCGCAAGCGTGGCTTCCGCGCCGAGCTGACGGTCATCCGCATCACCGACATTCTCACCGGCGGCAAGAAGCCGGAGATGAAGAAGGGCGAGGCTTCGGCCGTCGCGCTTCAGGCCGGCGCTGCCGAGGCAAAGGCCAAGCCCGCCGCGAAGGCTCCGAAGGCCGCCAAGGCCGAGGCCGGTGCGCTGGACGCCTCCAACCTCTCGCTGATCTCGGGCGTCGGCCCGACCATCGAGAAGAAGCTGCGCGCCGCCGGCATCACCTCCTGGAACGACATCGCCGCCTGGACCGAGGCCGACGTCGCCAAGTGGGACGAGGAGCTCAAGCTCCGCGGCCGCGCCACCCGCGAGGAGTGGGTCGAGCAGGCCAAGGAGCTCCTGGCCGGCAAGCCCCCGCGGGCCAAGGCCGACCAGGCCGAACTGGCTTCCGGCGAGGACTACTGACGCCTCCCGTCAGTCCCGTTTTCGCTTCCCCGCCCGAACCGGCTGGCTTTTGCCGCCGATTCGGGTTAGAGAGACCACATCAGTTTTGAGGTAGGGCGTTATGGCTCACAAAAAGGCAGGCGGCTCATCCCGCAACGGTCGCGACTCCGAAAGCAAGCGCCTCGGCGTGAAGAAGTTCGGCGACCAGGCCGTCATTCCGGGCAACATCATCATCCGCCAGCGCGGAACCCGTTGGCATGCCGGCGTCAATGTCGGCATGGGCAAAGACCATACCCTCTTTGCGACCACGGCCGGCCGAGTCCGATTCACGACGAAACTCGGCCGAGCTTTCGTGAACGTAGTCCCGGCCCAAGAGGCCGCAGAATAAGACGGCGGATAGGGACTTCTCCGATCCGCCGGTTCCATCGAACCGGAACGGATCAGGGGTCCAGCCCTCTACGGGGTCACCCAAGGTCAGCGAAAGGGAGGTGGGACCAAATCCCAGCTCCCTTTTTCGTTTGCGCCGACGGAGAGACCCGATGTTCCCCGAATTGACCCGCGACGATGTCTTCCGCCTCGAGACCCGCCGCCTCTGGCTGCGCTGGCCGCGCATGGCGGACGCTTCCGCCATCCTGCGTCAGGCCGGGGAGAAAGCCGTGGCCGAGATGACGGCCTCGATCCCGCATCCCTACCCGGTGGATGCGGTCGAGCCCTTCATCTTCGCCATGCGCAAGGGCAATGCGCTGGGTGAACATCTGGTGCTGGCGATCACGCCGCGGTCCAAGCCCAACGAGCTGATCGGCATGATCGGCGCACATCGCCAGGCCACGGGCGTGCCCTTCATCGGCTACTGGCTGGGCACGGGCCATTGGGGCAAGGGGCTGGCGACGGAGGCCACCCAGGCGCTGATCGACACCGTGTTCTCGCTGAGCGAGATCAAGGCGATCGAGGCCGATGCGCGGGTCATCAACCCCGCGTCCAAGCGCGTGCTGGAGAAGTCGGGCTTCCGCGCCGAGGGTTCGTTCCTGAAGTCCCTGCCGGCCCGCGGCGGGCTCTTCCCCTGCGAGCAGTACCGGCTCGACCGCTCGACCTGGGCGGCGCTGAAGAGCTGGGGCACGAGCGGTTGGACCCATGCGCCGGAGATCGAACCCTCCGTCGCCCTCGACACGCCGTGCGAACCCTGCCCGGCGTAAGCATCACACGTCATTCCCGGGCGGCGCCTTGCGCCGACCCGGGAATCTCGATCCGGAGATGCTCGGGTCGAGCCCGAGCATGACGAACAGTTCGACCTACTTCACGAACGTCCCGCCGAGCTCATCCTCGATATGGATGCGGATGATCTCGTCGAAGCTCGACTCGGCCTTGAAGCCGAGCGCGATCGCCCGCTGCGGGTCGAAATTGCGCGGCCAGCCCTCGACGATCTTGTCGATCACCGGATCGGGCACGCGCTTGATGCGCGCCACGACGCCGTCGCCCGCGACCTTGCGCAGCGCCTCGATCTGCTCGGCCACCGTGCAGGAATAGCCCGGCATGTTCAGCGCGCGGCGGGGACCGACGGCCGCCAGGTCCATGGTCGCGGCATGGAGCAGGAAATTGACGGCCGAGCGCGGCGAGGCGTGCCAATGGCGCACCTGGTCCGACACGGGGAGCACCGCGTCGATGCCGTTCAGCGGCTCGCGGATGATGTTGGAGAAGAAACCCGACGCCGCCTTGTTGGGCGATCCCGGCCGCACGCAGATCGTCGGGAAGCGGATGCTGAGCCCGTCGAAGAAGCCGCGGCGGCTGTAGTCCGAGAGCAGCAGTTCGCAGATCGCCTTTTGCGTGCCGTAGCTGGTCAGCGGCGTCGTGAAGAACTCGTCGCCGATCTTGTCGTGGAACGGCGCCCCGAACACGGCGACCGACGAGGTGAAGACCACCCGCGGCTTGTAGCCGTCGCCGGTCAGGCGGATCGCTTCGAACAGGAAGCGCGTGCCGTCGAGATTGATCTTGTAGCCCTTCTCGAAATCGGCCTCGGCCTCTCCCGAGACGACCGCCGCCAGATGCACGATGAGCCCGGGCCGCGAGGCGATCAGCTTCTCAGCCTCGCCCGGAACCGACAGGTCGGACACGATCGCCTCGAAGGCGAAGGCCGCGCCCTTGGGCGCCTGCGCCGCGACGACATCCTGCGCCGTCACCTTCGCGATCGGCTTGCCGCCCAGATGCCCGTCACGGGCGAGACGCTCGATGAATTTGCGGCCGGCCATGCCGGCCCCACCGAGAACGAGAATATGCATGGGCTTCCTCCCTGTTGTTGTTCTTGTGCGCTCAGAGAGCGAAGCCGCCATCGGCGAGATGAATCTGGCCGGTGGTGTAGCTCGCCTCGTCGGAGGCGAGGTAGACGGCGAGCCAGGCGATCTCCTGCGCCGTGCCGAGCCGGCCCATCGGCTGACGGTCAATGAAGGCCTGCCGCGCGGCGGCTTCCGTGGTCTTGGTCGAGGTCGCCAGATCCTTGATGCGCTGGTCGAGCGAGGGCGACTGGATCGTGCCCGGGCAGATCGCGTTCGAGCGGATGCCCTTCTTGATGAAGTCGGCCGCGACCGCCTTGGTCAGCCCGATCACCGCCGCCTTGGTCGTGCCATAGGCGTAGCGGTTGGGGATGCCGCGGACAGACCCCGCGCCCGAGGCGATGTTGACGATCGAGCCCGCGCCCTTCTCCAGCATGCCCGGCAGGAACGCCTTGATCGTGCGGTGCATCGAGGTGACGTTGAGGTCGAAGGAGAAATCCCAGGCCTTGTCGTCGGTGTCGAGCACGGTGCCGTGATGGACGTAGCCGGCGGCGTTGACGAGGATGTCGATCGTCCCGACCTTGGCCGCGAACGCCTCGACCGCCTTGTTCGAGAGCACGTCGAGCTTGCGCTTTTTCGCCTTGGGAATGCCCTCGAGCAGCCTGACGTCCTTGTCGGTCGCCCAGACGGTCGCGCCCTCGGCGACGAAGGCCTCCGCGATCGCGCGCCCGATGCCCTGGCCGGCGGCGGTGACGACCGCGACCTTGCCCTTCAAACGTCCTGCCATGCTGTTGTCCTCGCCTTCGCGTTTCTTGGTGGTGACATCAGGCCTGCGCGGCCCTGAAGCTCTCGAGACGCGCCCTCTGATGGCCGTCTGAATCAAAATTGGCCGGATCGAGCCAGGCCTCGAAGGCGGCGTTGACCGCCGGCCATTCGCTGTCGAGGATCGAGAACCAGGCGGTGTCGCGGTTGCGGCCCTTGACCACCATGTGCTGGCGGAAGAGCCCCTCATAGCGGAAGCCGAAGCGCAGCGCAGCGCGCTTGGACGGCTCGTTGAGATTGTTGCACTTCCACTCGAAGCGCCGGTAGCCGAGCGCGAAACCGTAGCCGCCGCAAAGATGGATCGCCTCGGTGGCAACCCGGGTCCTCTGCAGTTCCGGCGAATAGGTGATGTAGCCGACCTCGAAGACGCCGTGATCGGGCCTGATCTCCATCAGCCAGAGATGCCCCTTGGGCTTGCCGTCGGCCCTGTCGATGATCGCGAAGGGCACGATGCCCGACTTCGACACCATCATCGCCAGCAACTCGCGATAGGCCTCGCGCGTCTGCGGCGGGTCCGCCGGCATCCACTGCCAGATGTGGTCGTGGCCGGCATTCACGGCCCAGATGTCGTCGAGATGGCGGGCGGGGTCGATCGGCTCGAGCCGGCAGTAGCGCCCCTCCAGCACACGCGCAGGCGGAAAAGGCGGCGCCGTCCAGTTCAGGAGCGGGTTGCCGTCGGCTGCCGGGGTCGCATGGCTCATGGCTTCGTCATCTCCTGCCAGCCGGCGAGATCGGCGAAGACCGACCACCCCGCGCCGAGTTCGGCCGCGACCGCCGCGGTGATGGTGTGGCCCTCGGCCTCCCAGGCGCGCTGCTCGGCTTCGCTGGGAAAGCGCGAGCGGGCCTCGGCATCCTCGTCGTAGATCGCGTCGAAGGCGTCCATCCAGGCTTCCAGCCGGTCCGCCAGATCCTCGCTCAGCCCGACATCCTCGGCGTCGACGGCGCTGCGGCGGCCCTTGGCATCCAGCGTCCAGAGGCCGCTCAACCCGAGCCAGGCCGGCGCGATCAGCAGCGCCCGGCTCATGAGCGCGCCTTCAGGTCTTCACGGAAGAACGGGTCGAGCCGCCGCGACGGCGCATTGCCGGCGAAACCCGCGAAGCTGCCGCCCTCCACGATCAGCCGCGTCGATTCGACGAAGCCAGCCCAGGCGGAGCGCGCCGAGGCGGCGCCCGTCGACAGGCGGCGAACGCCAAGGGCTTCGAAATCGGCAACCGTCAGCCCGAAATCGGCGAAGACGACGACATTGACGGGCTTGCCGCCTGCCGCGGTGACGATCGCGGCGATCTGTTCGGCGCTCCGCACGCCCGGCGCGTAGAGCACATCGGCTCCCGCCTCGCGATAAGCCTCGAGGCGGCGGACCGACTCCGCCTGCGCCTCGGGATGACCGGTCAGGAAGCACTCCGCCCGCGCCGTCAGCACCACGCCGGAGCCGGTCTCGTCGATCGCCTTGCGCGCGGCGCGGACCCGGTCCACGGCGAGCTCGAACGGATAGAGCGGGTCGTCCTCGCGCCCCGTCGCATCCTCGACCGACAGCCCCGCGACTCCGGTCGCGACGCAGAGCTTGACGTTGGCGGCGACGCCGTCGGGCGTGTCGGCATAGCCGTTCTCGAAATCCGCGTTCACCGGCAGGTCCGGCACCGCCTTCACCATTTCGGCGATGTGCGCGAGCATCATGTCGCGCGGCACATCCTGGTCGGCCCGCCCTTGCGTGAAGGCAAAGCCCGCGCTCGTCGTCGCCAGCGCCTTGAAGCCCTGCCCGCGCAGCCAGCGTGCCGAGCCGAGATCCCACGGGTTAGGCATGACGAAGCAGCCGGACTCGTGGAGCGCGCGAAAGGCATCGACCTGAGGGGAAGAACTCATCTTAAATCGTTTCAAATGAGCCAGCTGCAGCAGGCGCGCCATAGTGTCGGGCCCACAATGGTTTGTCAGCCCCGAACGCGCGCAATGCGGTGCGGCTGGCAATGCGTAGCAGGCATGGTCGGAGTTAGAGTCAGAAGGCCCCACCGAGGACGATGCAGGTGCCGACGATCAAAGCCACGATCACCATTCCCCCGGCAAAAAGCACCAACTCCAAGCCCGCGATCGTGCCCGCTAAGCCACCCGCGATCGCACCGCGGACCATACGGCTGGAACCACCGCGCCAGTACCCCCATGCCCCGCCGAGGACGGAGCCGAGAGTGCCGAACGCCACAATCATCCCGATGATCTTCAGTTCATTCTCGGTCAATGCAGCAAACCACGTCATCGCACTCTCCGGGAGGCCACAAGCCTCTGATGAGACGACGACGCCACGGCCATGACAAGATCCCGGACGCAGCGCAGCTCCGGGATCCATCGGAGAGCGCCGGAGCTTTCCGATGGATCCCTGAACGAGCCCGGGCTGACGGGCGGGGGTGAGCCGCCCGTCACATCCTCAGTGATTATCCCGCGGCACACCGAATTTCTTGTGGATCTTCTGGTACTTGACCGCCGGCTTCAGCACCATGCCCTCGGAGAGTTCGCCGACGATCTTGCGCTGGATCTCCTGCCAGGGCGTCTGGCTCTTGGGATACTTGTAGCCGCCGGCCGCCTTCAGCGCGGCGCGCCGCTGCGCCAGTTCCTCGCCCGAGATCAGGATGTCGGCGGTGCGCTTGGTCAGGTCGATCCGCACCATGTCGCCCGTCTTCAGCAGCGCGAGCCCGCCGCCCGTCGCCGCCTCCGGCGAGGCGTTCAGGATCGAGGGCGAGCCCGAGGTGCCGGACTGGCGCCCGTCGCCGATGCAGGCGAGCGCCGAGACGCCCTTCTTGATGAGGTAGTCCGGCGGCCGCATGTTCACCACCTCGGCCGCGCCGGGATAGCCGATCGGGCCGACGCCGCGGATGAACAGGATGCAGTGCTCGTCGATGGCGAGCGCCGGATCATCGATGCGGTGGTGGTAGTCCTCCGGCCCGTCGAAGACGATAGCGCGGCCCTCGAAAGCGTTGGGATCCTTCGGGTTTTCCAGGTAGCGCTTGCGGAACTCCGGCGTGATCACGCTGGTCTTCATGATCGCGGAATCGAACAGGTTGCCGGACAGGTTGAGGAAGCCCGACTGCGCCTTCATCGGCTCGTCATAGGGCTTGATCACGCGCCGGTCGACCGAGAAGAAGCCCTCGCAATTCTCGGCGAGTGTGCGTCCATTGGCGGTGATCGCCGGCTTGATCTTGCCCTTGGCGACGAGCTCCGCGACCACGGCGGGAACGCCGCCGGCGCGGTAATAGTCCTCGCCGAGATATTCACCGGCCGGCTGCAGGTTGACCAGCAGCGGGACATCGTAGCCGATCTTCGTCCAGTCCTCGTTGTCGAGCGGAACGCCGATATGCTTGGCGATCGCGTTGACGTGGATCGGCGCATTGGTCGAGCCGCCGATCGCCGAATTGATGACGATGGTGTTCTCGAAGGCCTCGCGCGTCAGGATCTTGGAGGGAACCAGGTTCTCCCAGACCATCTCGACGATGCGCTTGCCCGTCAGATAGGCCATCTCGTAGCGGTCGCGATACGGCGCGGGGATGGCGGCGCCGCCCGGCAGGGTCATGCCCATCGCCTCGGCGAGCGAATTCATCGTCGAGGCCGTGCCCATCGTGTTGCAATGGCCGGCCGAGGGCGCCGAGGAGGCGACGAGCTCGACGAAGCCTTTGTAGTCGATCTCGCCGGCGGCCATCATCTGGCGCGCCTTCCACACGATCGTGCCCGAGCCGGTGCGCTCGCCGCGGAAATTGCCGTTCAGCATCGGCCCGCCCGGCAGGGCGATGGCCGGGATGTCCACCGTCGCGGCGGCCATGATCTGCGCCGGGGTGGTCTTGTCGCAGCCGGTCGTCAGCACGACGCCGTCGATCGGGTAGCCGTAGAGGATCTCGACGAGGCTGAGATACTGCAGGTTGCGGTCGAGCGAGGCGGTCGGCCGCTTGCAGGTCTCCTGGATCGGATGGATCGGGAACTCGAAGGGCACGCCGCCCATCTCGCGGATGCCGTCGCGGACGCGGTGGGCGAGCTCGAGATGGTGGCGGTTGCAGGGGGCGATGTCCGAGCCGGTCTGGGCAATGCCGATGATCGGCCGGCCCGACTGCAGCTCGTCGCGCGACAGGCCGAAATTCATCGTCCGCTCGATATAGAGCGCCGTCATGTCGGCATTGGCCGGATTGTCGAACCAGGCCTTCGAGCGCAGCTGCTCCGGCTTGATCCGGCGCGGCGCCTTCTTCTTCGTCGTCGCGGCCGGGCGATCGCCGCGCGGCGTGTTGCTGTCCGGGGTCTTGGCCATCCTCGTCTTCCTCTCGCACGGCGCGGACACTGCGGCCGCTTGCCGATCTCTGCTTCTACCAATCTGAGACAGGCTCATCATGCCCATCGTCCCCGGCGCGGCAAGAGCCGATCCGGTCGATAGTCATACTATTTACGCAGCCTGCATACAGCATGCAATCATGTCGCAAGTGGCGGCGGCGGTCGCCGGGCGATCCGGTTTGACGCCAGGGCCGGTTTGACGCCAAGAGAGGGCAAGGCCCCCTGAGCGGGCCGCATCGCGACCGATCCCGAGGAAGCCCGCCATGACACTCCATGTCGTCCCCGCCTTCGCCCGCATCGGCGAGGAGAACGCCTTCGCCGTTCTGGCGCGCGCCACCGAGTTGCAGCGCCAGGGCAAGGACATCATCAATCTCGGCATCGGCCAGCCCGACTTCCCGACCCCCGACCACATCGTCGAGGCCGCCGTGAAGGCGCTGCGCGACGGCCATCACGGCTACACCCCGGCCAACGGCATCCTGCCGCTGCGCGAGGCGGTCGCTGCCGATCTGCACAAGCGATTCCAGGTCGAGGTCTCCCCCGAGAGCGTGATGATCGTGCCCGGCGGCAAGGTCACCATGTTCATGGCGATCCTGATGTTCGGCGAGCCCGGCGCCGAGATCCTCTATCC
>LFEF01008597.1_pt1 | contig 26118 bp, 20 predicted proteins | sample 619371 | NCBI WGS metagenome assembly LFEF01 (sample SAMN03014291, study PRJNA259931) | freshwater metagenome | biome: lake; feature: waterbloom | place: China: Taihu Lake | collected 2006-08 | depth 0 m m
GGCTTGTTCACCAGCGCCCGGGCAAGCGCCACGCGCTGCCGCTGGCCGCCGGAAAGCTGGCCGGGCTTGCGGGCGCCGTAGCCGGGGAGCTTGACCATCTCCAGGGCCTTCTCGGCTTCGCGGTGGCGCTCGGCCTTGGCCACGCCCTTGACCATCAGGCCATAGGCGACGTTGTCGAGAATATTGAGGTGCGGGAAGAGGGCATAGTCCTGGAAGACCGTGTTGACGTTGCGGCGATAGGGCGGGACGCCCTCGGCCGTTTCGCCGAAGATCTCGATATGGCCAGATGTGGGCTGTTCGAAGCCGGCGATCAGGCGCAGGCAGGTCGTCTTGCCGGAACCCGAAGGGCCGAGCATGGCGAAGAATTCACCTGGCTCGACCGTCAGGTCGACGGCATCGACGGCTTTCACGCTGCCGAAATGGCGCGAGACCTTCGAGAAGGAGACGGCTGCGGTCATGGGGGCTCCAGAATTTCAGTAGGGTGCCGGCTGACGGCCAGCGGAGGTCTATACCCTCCCCTTGAGGGGGAGGGTCGGACCGAAGGTCCGGGGTGGGGTGACCATCAGCGTTTCGAGGTGCAGGTGATCACCCCCACCCGCGCGTTCCGCGCGACCTCCCCCCTCAAGGGGCAGGTGGGATGTTACCGTCCGCCGATCACGCCGATGTAGTCGGAGACCCAGCGGTGGTAGGGGACGCATTCGCCCTGGCTTTCGCACTTGGAGACCGGGGTCTTCCAGAACTTGATCTTCTCGAAGTTGTCGAAGCCGTTGCGGGCGCAGCCTTCGTCGGTCAGGAGCGCATTGCCCTTGCAGGCGGCGGGAACGGAGGGAACCGTGCCGAACCAGGCGGAGACGTCACCCTGGACCTTGGGCGAGAGCGAATGCTCCATCCACATATAGGCGCAGTTCGGATGCTCGCTATCGACATGCAGCATTGTCGTGTCGGCCCAGCCGGTGACGCCTTCCTTCGGGAAGACCGAGGCGATGGGCTGGTCGGCCTTCAAGAGGTTGACTTGGAAGGGCCAGGAGCCGGAGGCGACAACGCCTTCGTTCTTGAAGTCGTCGATCTGGATGAAGGCGTCGTGCCAGTAGCGGCTGACCAGCGTGCGCTGGACGCGCAGGAGATCGAGTGCGGCCTTGTACTGGTCTTCGTTCAGCTCGTAGGGGTCCTTGATGCCGAGTTCCGGCTTGTGGAACATCAGGTAATTGGCGGCATCTGCCACATGGATCGGACCGTCATAGGCCTGGATGCGGCCCTTGTTCGACTTGCCGTCGGGAAGCGTCATCTCTTCGAAGACGACGTTCCAGCTATCGGGGGCTTTGTCGCCGAAGGCCTTGGTGTTGTACATCAACACGTTCGGGCCCCAAACGTAAGGCGTGCCATAGTGGACGCCGTCCTTGGTGTGCCAGGGGGCGTTCTGCAGGCGCTCGTCGATGGTGCTCCAGGAGGGGATGAGGGCCGTGTTGATCGGCTGGACGCGCTTGCCGGCGACGAGGCGCAGCGACGCATCGCCCGAGGCGGTGACGAGGTCGAAGCCGCCTTCGTTCATCAGGGCGACCATTTCATCCGAGGTGGCCGCGGTCTTCACCGAGACCATGCAGCCGGTCTTTTTCTCGAATTCGGTGACCCAGTCGAAATTCTTGTCGGTTTCACCGCGCTCGATATAGCCGGCCCAGGCAACGATGGACAGCGCGCCTTCGCCCGGTCCCAGTTCCTTCAGGGGCTCCTGAGCGACGGCTGCGGAGGTAAAGCTCATGATGGTGGCAAGGACAGTGCAAGACTTCAGAAGAGATTTCATCGCGAGGTCTCCCGGTTGTGAGGGCCGCATTTTTGCTGGCCATTTGTTCCCGGATGAAAGGTTGCCGCGAATTAACCGCATTCGCAAATTCATTCGTCAGAATGTCGGTATCGGTTTTTCCGATGGGAAGAGTTCAGTTGAATGCGCTGGCCCCGCATCAGTTTCGCCCCTATGATATGCGGCTAGACGCTCCAAGGTGCAGCATGCTGAAAGCTCTGTTGCTTTACATCGCAGTGACCTATGTACTCGACGGGAGTGCCTACACGGCGGTCCCACTCGGACTTTTGAACTTTCTGATCGCCCTATTCGTGTCCGCTATTCTCAGGGATTTCAGGCCAAACGCTAAGGTATGGTTTGCAGTCTATGGGCTTACATTCTTTGCGATTTATTCTGCCGTTTTCTATGCATCTGACTTCGTCACAATGAAGTGGGGAGGCCTTTTGATTATGGAAGGCGGGGCTTTGACGGCGACTGGCTGGATTTATGTATTCGTTTCATCAATGTTGCTCGCAGCCGTCCCCACATTTTTCTTTCCTGTCGAACCGACAAGACGATGAAGTACCGTTGCCTGTAGGCGACTGAAGAGGTTGTTACCTGACCCGCCCACTGCGGCTCGCCTCGGCAATCCCCACGAAATCCCGCGCGGATTGCGGCAGGCTCGAGCCCTTGCGCCATACCATGCCGACCTGCACAACGGGCAGGGCGCCTGACACATCGCGGCTTTCGATCCGGTCGCCTTCCAGCGACCAGGGGCGGTAGACGAGATCGGGCAGGAGCGCCACGCCTGCACCGGTCGCGACCAGGCTGCGGACGGCTTCCACCGAGCGCGTTCGGAAGGCGACATGCGGGCGGGCGCCCAGCGCCGAGAGGAGTTTGCCGGTATTCTCCTCGATTTCGTCCACCGTCAGCATGATCAGCGGCTCGCGGGCGATATCCTGCACGGAGATGATATCGGCTGATACCAGCGGGTGGCCGATGGGCAGCCAGAGGCGGTAGGGCGAGGTTTCCAGGATCTCGGCCTGCAGCGCCAGTCGGTCGCGCAGGTTGGAGATGACCATGACGGCGACATCGAGTTCGCCACCAATCAGCAGATGTTCGAGATAGGAGCCGTTGTCCTCGATGGCGGAGACCTCGACGCCCGGGCAGGCGCGGCGATAGCGGGCAAGAAGATCCGACAACACGTAACCGGCGACCAGCGAGGTGACGCCGATGTTGAGCGTGCCGCCGGTGCTGTTCTGGGTTTCCGTGAAGACGTTGCGGGCATCCGAGACGTCGGCGAGGATCTTCGTCGCATGGCGGAGGAACTGATGGCCGTTATAGGTGATTGTCAGGCCGCGCGGGTGGCGCTCGAAGAGCTCGACGCCGAGATCGCCCTCGAGTTCCTTGATCGCCTCGGTCACGGAAGACTGGGAGATCGACAGGTTCTGGGCCGCACGCGTGACCGATCCCTGTTCGGCGACGGCAACGAAATACTGCAATTGGCGGAATGTGAAGGCCATTGCTCTTTCAAGCATGGAGACTGCTGCTAGGCAAGGCGGACGCAATTTGGCGTGCGAGAGGTTGTCAGGTTGCACGTCAGCTGTGCATTTGTGGGCTAGGAAAACCGGGCGACGCGTGTACGATCACGCTGCTCGCTTCGTGTTTCGTCGTCGGGTCCTTCCTGTTCAGGCCATTGTTCTACATCATGAAATCGACGCCACTTGGCTACAGCTTCACGTTTCTGGCTTTTTCCGTCTTTGCCATTCAGGACGGTCTTTCGAAGCATCTCGGCCAGGATTATTCGCCGGTCCAGGTGGCTATGGTGCGCTTCTGGGCCTTTCTCGTTTTTGCCCTGTTCATGGCATACCACAGTCCTGGGGGGATAAGGGCTGCGGTCAACAGCAAACGACCTTGGCTTCAGTGCCTGCGTGGACTCCTCCTTTTCGTGCAGATACTGATTTCGGTGACGGCCTTCGTCCATGTGGGGTTGGCGCAAAGCCAAGCGATTTTTGCCGCAACGCCGATTTTTGTCGCGCTGCTGTCAATGCCGGTGCTGGGCGAGCGTGTGGGGTGGCGGCGCTGGACAGCCATCCTGGTGGGTCTGATCGGTGTTGTCGTGATGCTGGCCCCGACCGGCAACGGTGTCAGTCCCTACATGATCCTGCCGCTGATCTGCGCCGTCATGGGGGCTGTATATGGGATCGCCACTCGGCTGGTCAGCCGCGACGACACACCGGCGACGAGCTTCTTCTATCTTGGCTTTGTCGGTTTCGTCTGTGCCACGATCCTTGGTCCATTCTACTGGATCCCGTTTACCGCCGTCGACTGGGCCTGGATGGCGGGGCTTTGCTGCACCGGTATCATCGGGCATTTCGCTCTGATAAAGGCCTATGGAAATCTCGACGCAGTGCTTGTCCAGCCTATTTCCTATTGGCAGTTGGTTCTCGGCGCCATTCTTGCGGTCGTGGTGTTTGGCGAAGTGCTCAAGTGGAACACGGTGGTCGGATCTATCATCGTCGTCGGGGCGGGGCTCTTTACGGTCTGGCGGGAATGGGTGGTGTCCCGTCGTATTAGGCGGTCGGAGGAAGAGGCGCGGCTCTAGTCTGTGTCGCGTTCCGCCCATCAATGCCCTGACGCTGTGACCTCGCCCTCATTTGCCAGTTGCAGCAGAGCCTGAAACCCCACAGGCGCCACAGGCCTGAAATCAAGCCCGTAGACGCGGTTTGCGCAATCGCGCTTCACCCGTTCGATCTGAGCCTTCTCGCCGCGAATGCGGGCGCGCAGCAAGGGGTCACGGGTGCCGGTGATTGCCATCGCCTTGTTGACCACCCAGCCATAGGGTTCGATGCCGGCGCGACGCAGGTCGTCCTGGAGGGCGGATGCTTCCGAGACAGGGGTGGTCTCCGGCAGCGTGACGAGCAGGACGCGGGTATAGGCGGGGTCCTGCAGCCGCATCAGCGGGGTCACCATGCGGCCAGGAGCATCCTCGGCGATATGGCGTGTCATCTGGCGATGATATGCGCCGGTTGCGTCGAGAAGCAGCAGGGTGTGACCCGTGGGTGCCGTGTCGATGACAACGAAGCTGGTACGAGCTTCGCCGACGACGCGGGCGAAGGCGTGGAAGACGGCAACCTCCTCGGTGCAGGGCGAGGCGAGATCCTCGCGCAACAGGGCCTTGCCGTCGTCATCGAGATCGCGGCCTTTGGTTGCCATGATCTTTTCGATGTAGCGGGCGGTTTCCGCCGCCGGGTCTATGCGGTCGACGCTGAGCCCGGGCAGGGCGCCGGCACCGACGACGAAGGAGAGATGGGCTGCCGGATCGGTGGTGGTGAGATGGACCGTATGGCCACGAGAGGCCAGTCCGACGGCGACAGCTGCTGCCACGGTCGTCTTGCCGACGCCGCCCTTGCCCATGACCATCACGAGGCCGTTGCCGCTTGCGGCGATTTCACCGATCAGTGTCGAGAGACGCGGGAGGTCGGGGCGTTCGAAGGTGTCGCCTGCGGTATCCGCAGGAGGCGTAAGGGCCGTATCTGACAGCAGTCCGCGAAGTGCGGCAAGCCCCACCATGTCGAAGGGTTTGAGGGCGACCTCGTCTCGGGGGAGCGATGCCAGCGTAGCTGGCAGATCAGTCAGTGCCTTCGTCTGTTCTGCCGCGAAGGCTGCGGCCACCTGATCGTTCGGATCGGACGGCGTGAAGCGGCCATTGATGGCTAGCATCTGGTTGGAGAGGCCGAGTTCGCAGAGCTCTCCGGCTGTCCGGGCAGCTTCGCGGATCGCGCCGCGATCGGCACGTGTCACGAGCACGATGGTCGTTCGGGCGGGATCGCCGAGGCATTCCAGTGCCGTCCGGAACCGGTCCTCCTGCATCTTCAGACCGGAATGCGGCCCAAGGCACGAAGCGCCGCGTTCGTTTGCCTCCAGAAAACCTGTCCAGGCCTTGGGCAGGCTGAGCAGCCGCAGGGTGTGGCCGGTCGGTGCGGTATCGAAGATGATGTGGTCGAAGCGTGGGTTGTCCTCTGCGAGCAGGCCGACGAATTCGTCGAAGGCGGCAATCTCGGTGGTGCAGGCGCCGGACAGTTGTTCGCGCACGGTGGCGCGATCCTGGTCGCTCGCATCAGGCGCCATCTGGCCGAGCACGCGTTGGCGATAGTCCTCGGCGGCTGTCTCGGGGTCGATGTTCATGGCGAACAGGCCTGCCACCCCGGGCACCGCTGTCGGCTCGCTGCCGAGGGTGACGCCCAGCATTTCATCGAGATTGGAGGCCGGATCGGTGCTGACCAGCAGGACGTTGAGGCCGTTGTCGGCGAGCGCAATGGCAGCCGCGCAACTCAGCGAGGTCTTGCCGACGCCGCCCTTGCCGGTGAAGAACAGGTGTCGGGTGGGCTCTTCCAGCAGTGTCATTGTCGCCATCGACCGTCATCCTCCTGTTGATGAGGCAAGCCTAGTCCGCGAATGGCTTCGCCGACTTGATCCATGGCAAGTGGCGGCAGTCAGATCTCTTCTGTAGCGGCGATGCGGTTCACGCTCCGCGCCTGCCAGAGCGTGCGGAAGAAGGCGAGGATGAAGATGCCGCTCATGATCAGCACGATTGTCGGGGCGGGCGCGCTGTCGATGAAGAAGCTCAGATAGATGCCGGCGAGCGATGAAAAGACCGCGACGGACACGGCCGTCACCAGCATCGCGCCATAACGCTTGGTCAGCAGGAAGGCGATGGCGCCGGGGGCGACCAGCATGGCGACCGACAGGATGATGCCGACGGCCTTCAGGGCGCCGACGACGACAAGCGAAAGCACCGCCAGCTGACCATAATGCAGGAGCCGGACCGACAGGCCGATGGCACGGGCGTGCTGCGGGTCGAAGGCGTGGACGAGCAGGTCCTTGCGCAGCACGATGAGGAAGAGGGTCGCGAAAAGCGCAATGAGGCCGGTCTCGATCAGGTCCGAGGGAAGGAGGCCCAGCATGTCGCCGAAGAGGATGTGGTCGAGATGCACCGAGCTCTGCACCTTGACATAAAGGACCAGGCCGAGACCGAACATGCCGGAAAAGACGATGCCGAGTACCGTGTCTTCCTTGATGCGGCTGTTTTCCTTGATGAACCCCGTCAGCAGCGCACAGATTAGGCCGGCGACAAAGGCACCGATGGCCAGCGGAAGGCCGGCGATATAGGCTATCACCACGCCTGGCAGCACGGCGTGTGAAACGGCATCGCCCATCAGCGACCAGCCCTTCAACACGAGCAGGCAGGAGAGAAGAGCCATTGGGATCGCTATCATGAGCGTGACCACGAAGGCCGACTGCATGAAGGGCAGCTGGAAGGGCATGAGCGCCAGTTCGAGGGTTTCACTCATGCCGGGCGCTCCTCAGGGAGACGGTGGGCGTCTGCCACGACCTCCGAGGGCACCGGTTCCAGGGCTTCACGGGCGCGGCCACGGGCGGCGAGCACGCCGTGTTTGGGAGCGAAGAGGAAGGCCAGGAGGAAGATCACCGTCTGCAGGACGACGATGATGCCGCCGGTGGCACCGTCGAGGAAATAGCTGGCATAGGCGCCGACGAAGCTGGTTCCGGCACCGATACCAAGCGCCAGCAGGATCAGGCGCTGGAAGCGGTCGGTCAGGAGATAGGCGGTGGCGCCGGGGGTCACGACCATGGCGATGACGAGGAAGGCCCCGACCGTCTGCATGGCGGCAACGGTTGAGGCGGCAAGCAGGGTAAAGAACATCACCTTCAGGGCATCGGGTCTGAGGCCGATCGAGCGGGCGTGGCTTTCGTCGAAGAAGGTGACCATCAGGTCCTTCCACTTCAGCGTCAGCACGAGAAGGCTGATGCCGCCGATCAGGATAAGCTGCAGCGTGTCTGCCGGCGAAATGGCCAGAACATTGCCGAGAACGATGGTCTTGATGTCGATCGAGACGGGCGAGATCGAGACCATGAACAGGCCGAGGCCGAAGAAAGAGGTGAAGATCAGGCCGATGATCGCGTCTTCCTTCAGCTTTGTCCGCTGGTTGAGGAAGAGGATGGCAAGGGCGGCGAGGCCGCCGGAGAGGAAGGCGCCGAAGGCGAAGGGCAGGCCGAGCATATAGGCGCCAGCAACGCCGGGCACGATGGCATGGGAGAGCGCGTCGCCGATCAGCGACCAGCCTTTCAGCATCAGATAGGCGGAGAGAAAGCCGCAGACGGCGCCGACCAGCGCAGACACCAGAATGGCGTTGCGCATGTAATCATAGGTGAAGGGCTCAACCAGGGTCGCGAGCATCTGATGTTCCCGGTTTCGGCTGGCCATAGATGACGAAGGGACGCTCATCGTCGGTGATGACGGTGACTTCGCGACCGTCATCGTCGTCGTGCAGATCGCGGCCAGCAAGCACGAAGTGGCGCAGCGCTCCGCCAAAGGCGGTCTTGAGGTTGTCTTCGGTAAAGGTGTCCTCGGTCTTGCCGGAGGCGATCACCGTTCCCTTCACGAAGATGGTCCGGTCGCAGAAATCCGGCACGCTGCCGAGATTGTGGGTCGAGACGAGCATCACGCGGCCTTCGGCGCGCAGGTCCTTCATCAAGCCGATGATCTGTTCCTCTGTGGTCACATCGACGCCGGTGAAGGGTTCGTCGAGCAGGATGACCTGACCTTCCTGGGCAAGCGCGCGGGCGAGAAAGACGCGCTTGCGCTGGCCACCGGAGAGTTCGCCGATCTGGCGCTTGCGGTAGTCGCCCATGCCGACCCGGGACAGCGCCTCATCGACGAGCTGATGATCGCGTTTCGAGGGGATGCGCAGGAAATTCATGTGGCCGTAGCGGCCCATCATCACGACATCCTCGACGAGAACGGGGAAGTTCCAGTCGACCTCTTCTGCCTGGGGGACGTAAGCGACGAGGTTCTTCTTCAGAGCGTCCCGCACGCTCATGCCGAGCACGCGGATCTCGCCCGATGCGACGGGCACGAAGCCCATGATGGCCTTGAAAAGCGTCGACTTGCCGGCGCCATTGACGCCGACAAGTGCGGTTATCGTTCCGGGTGGGATTGCAAAGCTCGCATGGCGCAGGGCCGTGTGGCCGTTGCGATAGGTGACCGTCACATCCTCGGCGGCGATCCCCTCGCGATTGCGTCTTGCACCCGATCCCATGATCATCCGGCAAATCCCTTCACGATGGTCGAGACCGTCACCTTCAGGAGATCCAGATAGGTCGGGACCGGACCGTCAGGCTCGCTCAGCGAATCCACATAGAGGACGCCGCCATAGCGTGCCCCCGTTTCGGCCGCGACCTGTTTGGCCGGCTTGTCGGAGACAGTACTCTCAGAGAATACGACGGGAATCTTGTTTTCGATCACCTGGTCGACGACGGCCTTGACCTGTTGGGGTGTGCCCTGGCTGTCGGCATTGATCGGCCAGAGATAGAGTTCCTTCATGCCGAGGTCGCGGGCGAGGTAGGAGAAGGCGCCTTCACTGGTCACAAGGAAGCGCTCGTTTTCAGGAACCTTGGCAATTTCTGCCTGCATAGGTCCGATTTCCGCACGGATCTTCTCCGAATAGGTGCGGGCATTGGCCTCGTAGATCGCGGCATTCGCCGGGTCGATGTCGGTCAGCGCCTTGCGGATGTTCTCGACATAGATGAGTGCGTTTTCGGGAGACATCCAGGCATGCGGGTTCGGTTTGCCGTCATAGGCGCCGCCGGCAATGCTGATCGGCTCGACGCCATCGCTCACGGTCACGGTCGGCACATCGCCGAGATTGGCGAGGAATTTCTCGAACCAGGCTTCAAGGTTCAGACCATTGCGCAGGACGAGATCGGCATCGCGGGCCTTCAGGATATCGCGCGGGGTCGGCTGGTAGCCGTGGATTTCCGCACCCGGCTTGGTGATGCTTTCGACATCAGCGGCATCACCGGCAACATTCTGGGCGATATCGGCAATCACGGTGAAGGTCGTGACGACCTTCGGCTTGTCGTCGGCAAAGGCTGTCCCCGGCAGCAGAAGCGCCAGAGCGAGAAGACGGCAGGCAAGCTTTGAAACCATTGTCCATTCCTGTTCTTGCAAGTCATTCGCATTAAAATCTACAGCGCTTCGTGCTGTTGTCAATGCTCTTGCAAATCATTCGCAAAAAGACCGGCTCGAAAGTGTGCCGGAACTGGAATTGCCGGGTTAAAGGTTCTGCAAGGAGAAACGCGTATGCTCGCCCTCAGTATTGCGTAAACAGTCGGGACAGTGTCATGGCGGAGTTCCAAGCGTGAAGGTGCCCAAGATCCACCTTTCACGAAAGCTCATGCTTATTGCAGGCGGGATTCTGGTGACCCTCGGCGGCACGGGGGCGGCGGCCGTCTATATCGGCACCGACAAGCTGCTCGGGCCCTCCTATGCCGAGTTGAACGGCCTTGAATGCACCGAAGTCAAGACGGTCGAGATCCGCAAGCGGGACAGCTTATGGGTGCGCAAATTCATCACCACAGATGAACCCGGCGATGGTCTGGCGCGCGTCAAGACGGCGCTGCGCGTGGCGAAAAGCCTGCAGGAGACGAAGAAGGCGGACCTGGTGCAGGTCGTCGTGCTCGATACCAACGGGCCGAAGGATCGCTCGGGCATGCGCGGCCGTGCCGTGGGTGCCGACGTCATCTACGTGCCGGACCCCAGCCACGTTCCAGAAGAGGCCGGAGCTCGCATGCTGACGGCGCGTTACATTGACGGCGCTGCGGCGGGCAATGGCGAATTCTTCGGTGAACGCGTCGACATGCTGGAAGCCGACATCCAGGCGCTCGTCGCCAAGCTCAACGATCAAACGGATTGCGTGAAGCCTGAGGTTGTCGTGCCTGAGGGCGAAGCTCACGGCGAAAAGGGTGCCGAAGGACATGGCGAGGCGCCGGCCCATGGCGCCGAGGATGCCCATGGCGAAAAGCCGGCCGAAGGGCACGGCGAAACGGAAGGTCACGGCGAGGCCGAGGGCGGCCATGGCGATGCGCCTGCCGGCGAGCATGGCGAGGAGACGCCGGTTGCCGAACATAGCGCCGAAGAAAGCAAGGGCTGGATGGCCTCGCTGATGGGCATGGTCGGTCTCGGTGGTGAAGAAGCGCCGGCCGAAGGTCATGCTGCTCCCGCTGATGGCGCTGGTGCCGTTGCGGAAGGTCATGAGGCGCCGGCGGACGACCATGCGGAACCGGCAGTCGCCGCGCATGGCGATGCCGGGTCGAGCGACGCCCATGGCGAGACGGCTCATGGGGCTTCGACAGAACATGCAGCGGTCGAGCCGGGGCAACATGTCGAAGAGCCGGTTGCCGAAACAGCCCATGCCGAAGCAAGCCAAGGCGACGCGAGCCATGGCGAGGCTCCGGCGCATGGCACGGAACAGGTTGTCCACACCGCAGAGAAACCGGTCACCGTTGAAGAGACCGCCCATGGCGGGGCGAGTGCTGGTCATGAGGAAACAATCGATCAGGCGGCGGCCCCCGAAGTCGCGGCCGAAGAGGAGCCGGCGGCAGACGGTGGCTGGTTCGCCTCGCTGAAAAGCATGGTGGGACTTGGCGGTGCTGACGAAGAGGCGCCTGCCGAGGATGCAACGGCGAAGGCCGAGGAAGCCCCGGCCGGCGGTGGTGCTGCAAGCACCGACCATGGTGCGGCCTGGCTGGAGAAGATGCGGTCACAGCCGATCACGCCGGCGGCAGGTGGGGCCGCAGCGCCCGCTGCCAAGCCTGAGGAACATGGTGCCGTTACCGATGGTCATGCCCCGGCAGCCGAGCAGCATGCGGCCAAGTCCGCAACCGATCCTACCCATGCCGTCCCGGCCGAAGACGAGGCGATCCTGCCGCCGAAGGTCAAGGCCAAGGGCGACGAGCACGCCAAGGCAGGCCACTGAGCACATCATGGCGGCGCAACTGCTCCGCCCCCGGTTTCTCGCAGGTCGTCATGACCCGCGAATCCTGTAGTCTTGGCTGTGGGAGGCCCCAGCAGCAGACCGGGAACCGATGGAACGCATAACCTTACTTCAGCACGCATCCGATTATGCCACTCGTGGCGGCCTTGCCGCAGATCTGGCGCGGCTTGTCGCGTGTCCTTCTGTCAGCCAGTCGGAAGGCCGGCCGGAGGATCTGATCGCCTATCTGGATGCCGAGATGCGGCCGATGGTGGAAGCGATCGGTTTCACCTGTCGGACCTTCGACAATCCGCTGCCGGATGGATCGCCCTTTCTCGTCGGGTCGCGGATCGAGAATGTGGGCCTGCCGACCATCCTGATCTACGGGCATGGTGATGTCTGCAACGGCGAGGCATCCCGCTGGCGCGAGGGCTTGCATCCCTTCCGGCTGACTCAGGAAGGCGACCGGCTTTACGGTCGCGGCACCGCCGACAACAAGATCCAGCATCTCATCAACATCAAGGCCCTGGAAACCGTGATCAAGGCGCGTGGGCGTCTCGGCTTCAACGTGAAGATCGTGCTGGAAATGGCCGAGGAGACCGGCTCCTACGGCTTGCGGTCGTTTTTCGAGCAGGAACGGGCGCTGCTTCAGGCCGATGTGCTGATCGCCTCCGACGGGCCGAGGCTGCAGGTCGAGACGCCGACGATGTTCATGGGGTCGCGCGGGGGCCTGAGCTTCGATCTCGTCGTGGACTTGCGGCCGGGGGACCATCATTCCGGCAATTTCGGCGGGTTGCTCGCCGATCCCGTCATTCTGCTCACCCATGCCATCGCCGCCATTGTCGACCGGCGCGGCCAGCTCCTCGTGCCGGAATGGAGGCCGACCAGCCTGACGCCGGACATCCGCGCGGCCCTGAAAGACCTGCCGCCACGCCGGCATGATGCCGAATGGGGCGAGGCCGATCTGACGCCGTCCGAACGGGTCTTCGGCTGGAACGCGCTGACCGTGCTCGCGATCTCCGCCGGCAATATCGCGGCCCCACAGAATGCCATCTCGGGGTCTGCGCGGGCGACCTGCCAGCTGCGGTTTGTCGTGGGCACCGATATGGACGAGATCCTGCCGGCGCTCAGGCGGCATCTCGATGCGGCAGGCTTTCCGATGGTGGAGATCCGGGCCAAGGGTCCGGCCTTCAAGGCGACCCGCTTCCCGCCCGATCACCCCTGGGTGCGCTTCGTCGAACAGTCGATCACGGCAACGACTGGCAAGGCGCCGCATCTCCTGCCCAATCTCGCCGGTTCGCTGCCGAACGATGTCTTCACCGATGTACTCGGCGTCCCGACGATCTGGATCCCGCATGCGCATGCCGACTGCGGCCAGCATGGGCCGAACGAACATGCGCTCCTGTCGATTGCCGAAGAGGGCATGCGGATCATGACGGGGCTGTTTCTCGACATCTCTGAGAAGGGCGCGCCGGCTTCGGGCTGAGCCGGATCTTGTATCCACCAGAAACGAAAAATCCCGGACCTGCGAAGAGATCCGGGATCTTAAACCTGTATTAGCTGCCCTGCTCAGTCGGCCTTGTTGCGGCGGGCCGGGAAGAGGATGACGTCGCGGATCGACGGGGCGTTGGTGAGCAACATGATCAGGCGGTCGACGCCGATGCCGAGGCCGCCGGCGGGCGGCATGCCCTGGTCGATGGCATCGAGGAACTCGTCGTCGAGCTGCTTGTCCTTTTCGCCGCGCGAATGGGCCTGTTCGAGCTGCTCGACCATGCGCTTGCGCTGCTCTTCCGGGTCGTTCAATTCGGAGAAGGCGTTGCCGACTTCCCAGGCGTTGCAATAGGTCTCGAAACGCTCGACGAGGCGCGGCTCGCCCGGAACTTCCTTGGCAAAGGGCGAGATGTCCTTCGGGAAATGCGTGACGTGGCTCGGCTGGATCAGCGTGCCCTCGACCTTTTCCTCGAAGATGAAGGCCAGGCATTCGCCCCAGGTCCAGTCCTTCTCGACGGCAAAGCCGGCAGCCTTGGCGGCGGTGCGGGCTTCTTCGTCGGTCTTCATGGCGAGGAAGTCGATGCCGGTCGCTTCCTTGACGGCCTCGGGCATCGGTACGCGCTTGAACGGACCCTTGAAAGACAGGGTCTTGTCGCCATAGACGACATCGGTCGAGCCGTGGATGGCAACCGCGAGGCTTTCGAACAGGCGCTCGACGAGGCCCATGACGTCCTCATAGTCGGCATAGGCCCAGTAGCATTCCATCATGGTGAATTCGGGATTGTGGCGGGTCGACACACCTTCGTTGCGGAAGTTGCGGTTGACCTCGAACACCTTGTCGGCAAGGCCCGAAACGAGGGTGCGCTTGAGGAACAGTTCCGGCGCGATGCGCAGATACATGTCCATTTTCAGCGTGTTGTGGAAGGTCTTGAACGGATCGGCGGTGGCACCGCCATAGACCGTCTGCAGCATCGGTGTCTCGACTTCGAGGAAGCCTTCGCCTTCCATGAAGCGGCGCAAACCCGAGATGATCTTCGAGCGCTGCAGGAAGCGGAGCTTGGAATCCTCGTTGGTCAGGATGTCCAGGTGGCGCTTGCGGTAGCGTAGCTCGATGTCGGCGAGACCGTGATACTTCTCCGGCATGGGGAGAAGCGTCTTGGTCAGCATGGTGATTTCATGGGCGTTGATGGTCAGTTCGCCACGCTTGGTGCGACGGACCTGGCCCTTGACGCCGATGATGTCGCCGAGGTCGATCATCGGCAGAAGCGCGCGGGCTTCTTCCGGGGTCGTGTCCTTGTGGGAGAAGATCTGGATCTTGCCCGAGGCGTCATGGATGTCCATGAACATGCCGGAATTGCGCGAGGAATAGACACGACCGGCGACCGTGACGATGTCTTCCGACTCCTGATCCGGCTCGAGACCAGCGTATTTCTCGGCGAATTCCGCATTGGTCAGCGTGCGGTGGAAATGCGCCGGATAGACGTCGCCAACGGTCTTGCGCAGCTGGTCAAGCTTCTGGCGGCGGACCTCGGTCGGGTCGGAGGAAAGGGCGGTTTCGGTCTTATGTTCGGTCATCGTGTGTTTGCCTTCGGCGGCTGTCGTCGTTTCGGTCACCCCCCTCTGCCCTGTCGGGCATCTCCCCCTCAAGGGGGGAGATCGGATGGGGGTACGCTCTTTGCTCCCCTCTCGCATCGCTGCCGTTAAACTGGGAGCTTGAGGCACAAGGCCTGCCACTCGATTATCTCCCCCTTGAGGGGGAGATGCCCGGCAGGGCAGAGGGGGGTACTCTGTGTGCCACCCTTTAAGGCGGCACCCGATCAAATCAGTTCTGCGCACCCGCCATCGCGGTCAGCACCTGGATCGCGACCTTCAACCGCTGGCGCACGACCGAGCGGCCGAGCAGCGCCATGCTGTCGAAGAGCGGCAGCGAACGCTGGCTTCCCGATACGGCGACGAAGAGCGGCGGGGTGACGACGCGGAGCTTCTTGCCCATGCGGTCCGAAATCGCCCGCAGCTCTTCCTCGATGGTCGCGACATTCCATTCGAGGATCTTTTCGAGATCCGCCTGGACGGTGGTGACGATTTCGAGCGTTTCAGCCGGGCTGGTCTTCAAGCCGCCGAAGGAGGCGGGGGTCAGGCCGACGTCGTTTGCCAGCAGGAAGCCGGCGAGCGGCGGGACTTCGCCGAGCTTGGTGACGCGGCTCTGGGCGAGCTTCAGGCCTTCGACCAGGCGGTCGTTTTCCTGGGCCCAGTCGAGCACGCGGGCGACGAAGTCTTCCGGCGTCAGCTTCTCGCGCAGCCAGCGGCCGTTCAGCCAGTCGAGCTTCTGGATGTCGAAGATCGCGCCGGCCTTGGAGAGGTTGTCGGGATCAAACTTCTCGATCAGCTCTTCCATCGATAGCAGTTCCTCGCCTTCGGCGATCTGGATGAAGAACAGGCCGAGGAAGTTCATCAGCGCTTCCGGCAGGTAGCCGAGAGCGGAGTAATAGGAAATCGAGGTCGGGTTCTTGCGCTTCGAGAGCTTCGACTTGTCGTGATTGCGCATCAGCGACAGGTGCATGAAAACAGGCGGCTCAAGGCCGAGATGGCGGTAGATCAGGATGTGCTTGGGCACCGATGCCAGCCACTCTTCGCCGCGGGCGACGTGGGTGATCTTCATCATGTGGTCGTCGACGACGTTGGCCATGTGATAGGTCGGCATGCCGTCGGCCTTCAGAAGCACCTGCATGTCGACGCTTTCCCACGGGATCGAGACGTCGCCATAGACGCCGTCGTGGAAGTCGCAGGAGCCTTCGGTCGGCACCTTCAGGCGCACGACATGCGGCTCGCCGGCGGCAACGCGGGCGGTGACTTCTTCGGCCTTCAGATGCAGGCAGTGGCCGTCATAACCGGGCGGCTTGCCGGCGGCGCGCTGTGCTTCGCGCATGCTTTCCAGCCGCTCGGGCGCGCAGAAGCAATGGAATGCGCCGCCGTTTGCGAGCATCTTGTCGACGAAGGGACGGTAGAGATCCTTGCGCTCGGACTGGCGATAGGGGCCATAGGGGCCGCCGACATCGGGGCCTTCCGACCAGGTGAGGCCCGTCCACTTCAGCGCGTCCAGCACCTTCTGTTCGAATTCCGCTGTCGAGCGCGTGGCGTCGGTATCCTCGATGCGCAGGATGAACTCGCCGCCGAATTTCTTGGCGAAGAGGTAGTTGAACAGCGCGATATAGGCGGTGCCGACATGGGGCTCGCCGGTCGGGGAGGGTGCGATGCGGACGCGGACGCCGGAATTGGTCATAGGATTCAGCTCGTGTGCGTGCGGGGGACCGGCAGTGCGCCGGATCGGGATCATGTGCGAAATCAGTGTGGCGGCAGGCCGGAAACAGACGAGGAAACGCCGATGCGCAAGCCGGTTCCACCGCTGGGCCTTAGGCCATATTCAGGCCCTTGCGTCAAGAAAAACCACGGATCTCTCCGGTCGAGACTCCAGGTCAGAAAAAAACTTCAAAATTTTTTCCGGAGGTGTGGAACCTGGTGCCAGGTCTTGCGTTTTTGAGGCAGAGCGCAGGCCGTGCCAACCGGACGCGACGGATCAAGGGGAACTGGCAAGCTTTTGCGGGTTCTTTCCGTGGCCAACGGCGTGGCAGACGAGCCCCTTAAACGTCGGGCCGGCGCTCCCCCCAAGTCCCCGCCCCCAAGGAAAACCTGCGTCCCGCCGACGCAGGTTTTTCTTTGCGCGCGTTTCTTTCGTCCAGCCTGATCAGTTGACCGGCCACACCACCAGAAGTGCCGGCACGGAGACGAGGACGATCAGGATCGACAGGGGAAGGCCAAGTCTCGGATAGTCGGAGAACCTGTAGCCGCCGGGGCCCATGACGAGCGTGTTGCACTGGTGGCCGATCGGCGTGAGGAAATCGCAGCCGGCACCGATGGCGACAGCCATCAGGAAGGCTTCCGGTTTGTAACCGAGGCCCGTCGCAAAGCTTGCGGCAATCGGTGCCATGACAAGCACGGTGGCGGCATTGTTGAGAAAGGGCGTGACAGCCATGGCCGTGAGCAGGATCAGGGCAACCGCCCCCCAGGCCGGCAGGCCGCCGGCAACGGCATTCAGCCAGCCGGCGATGACATCGCTGCCGCCTGATGTCCGAAGCGTATCGGCGACTGGGATCAGGGCGGCAAGCATCACCAGGATCGGCCCATCCACTGCGCGGTAGACTTCGCTGACCGGAATGACGCCAAAGGCGACCATTGCAAGGGCTGCGGCGAAGAAGGCGATGGCGACGGGGGCAAGGCCAAGCGCTGTCGCCCCCATCGCAATGACGAGGATGCCGAGTGGAATGAAGATGTTGCGGCTCGTGCCAAGCAGGATTTCCCGCTCCGCGAGCGGCAGGCAGCCGAGCTCGGTCAGGATGGACGGCATCTGCTGGCGCAGGCCCTGAAGCAGCACGACATCGCCGGAGCGGAGGGTCAGCTGTCCAAGCCGCTCTCGAATGCGCTTGCCCTGCCGGCTGACGGCGAGAAGATTGACGCCGTAGGTATGGACAAGCGAGAGCTCGCTGGTGGTCTGGCCGATTAGCGGCGAGCCTCTGCCGATCACCGCCTCGACGGATGATATGTCGCCGCGCGTCTTGCGGTCGCCCTCGGTGTTGCCGGAAAGACTGAGATTGCCCTGGGAGACGATGCGGTCGAGCGCCTCTGACGGGCCTTCTAGGAGAAGCGTGTCCTCCTCGTGCAGCAGCACATCCGGAAAGGGGGACAAACGGGTGTGACCGCGCAGAATGGCGCTGGCGGTAACCTCGCCATGGGACGTCTGCAGCAGGTGGTGCAGCGTCTTGCCGACGAAGGGCGACTGGCGGGTGATCATCGCCTCGGTGGCAAAGCTCGAGGCTTCCAGCGCCTCCTGCAGCGAAGGGTTCTGGTTTTCGCGGCGTGGGACCAACCAGTAGAAGAAGATCAGGAAGATGATGCCCGCCACGGCCAGTGTGGCGCCGACGGGCGTGAAGTCGAACATGGTGAAGCTCTCGCCGGTCAGTTCTTCCCGCAGGCGCGAAACCGCAATGTTGGGCGAGGTGCCGATCTGGGTCATGAGCCCGCCGAGCAGGGCGGAAAATGCCATGGGCATCAGGAAGACCGAGGGCGGGACGTTGGAGCGCCGGGCGAACTGGAAGGCCACGGGCATCATGATGGCGAGCGCGCCGATGTTCTTGATGAAGGCGGAGAGCACGGTCACGGTCACCAGCAGCAACAGCATCTGGCCATGCAGGGAGGTGAGGGCCGGAAAGAAGCGCTTGATGGCCAGGTCGACGACGCCTGAGCGTGCGACCCCGGCGCTGACCACAAGCGCGCTGCCAACGATGATGACGATATCGTCCGAAAACCCTGAGAAGGCTTCGCCCGCCGGAACCAGGCCTACTGCGACGGCCGCGACCAGTGCACTGCAGGCGACCACGTCATAGCGGATCTTTTCCCACAGGAAGGCGGCCATCATGAGGGCGATGATGCCGAAGGCGAGGATCTGCTCGTAGGTCATGGGTCTCCGGCATTATGCTAGCTTGATGAGGAAGGCGTAGGAGCTTGCTGGAAGTCTGGCAAGGGCCGAACGGTTCCCAGCCATTCTGCTCGACAATCAAAAAGGCCCATCCGAGCAACGGGCCTTTGATCTTTTGATGTCCGCTGAGGCGGAGCTCAGTGCGCCATGGTCTTGAGCTTGCGGTCTCTCTCGCGCTTGCGTCGGGCAAACATGTTGAGCACCTCGACCAGCGCCGAAAAGGCCATGGCCGCATAGATGTAGCCCTTGGGAACGTGGAAGCCCATGCCTTCGGCAATCAGCGTTGTGCCGATCATCAGCAGGAAGGCCAGCGCCAGCATCACGATGGTCGGGTTTTTCTCAATGAAGTTGGCAAGCGGGGTGGCTGCAACGAGCATGACGGTCACGGCCGCGAGTACGGCAACCACCATGATCGGTACATGAGGCGTCATGCCAACGGCGGTAATGATGCTGTCGATCGAGAAGACAAGGTCCAGGATCAGGATCTGGCCGATGGCACTGGCAAAGGTGGTCGAGGCGGAGGAGGCAATGAAGTCTTCTTCCTTGTCCACGGGGTCGACGCTGTGATGGATTTCCTTCGTTGCCTTCCAGACGAGGAAAAGGCCGCCCGCGATCAGGATCATGTCCTTCCAGGAGAAGCCCTGGCCAAACAGCTCGAAGACCGGCGTCGTCAGCTGGGCGATCCAGGCGACGCTTCCCAGCAGCCCGAGGCGCATGACCAGCGCCAGGCCTATGCCGATACGCCGCGCTCTTTCGCGCATTTCCGCCGGCAGCTTGTTGGTCAGAATCGAAATGAAGATCAGGTTGTCGATGCCGAGAACCACCTCCATCACCACAAGCGTCACAAGTGCGATCCAGGCTGCGGGATCCTGGAGGAGAAGGATGATGTCCTGCATGATTGAGTTCCGTGCTGATCAAAACGGAGGGCGGGCCCAGGACATGAGACATGTCCCGGGGATGGCGAGCAGCGATAAAACTCAAAGCTACGGAACAAAGTTCCGTCCACGATCAGCCGCTGTGTTCGGCGTTCTTCGGGCCGTAGAAGTTCATGAACATGCGCAGGCCGGAATCCACGACGCGGGCGATCTCCTGATCGTCCGGGCGCACGGGTATGTCGTTGAACAGCCGCTTCTTGAAGTAGCCGGCCGCACACATGTCGATAAATTGCCGTGCTGCGAGATCTGTGTCTTCAACCTCAAGCTCGCCCTTCTCATGTGCTGCGGCGATGTAGTCCTGCAGCAGTGCCTTGATGTTGGTCGGGGACGAGGCGAAGAAGCGCTGACAGAGTGTCGGCATGCGATCCAAAACACCCAGGAGGATGCGCATGGTCGGGATCATGTCGGTGTCGAGGAGGAAGTGGGCATAGGCGAGGGCATAGTGCCTCAGACCTTCTTCGACATTCGCGCTTTCGGCGAGGCTCTGACGGATGACGGCGTCAAAGGCGCGCTTCTCCCGCTCGACCAGGGCGCCGAAGAGATCTTCCTTGCTCTGGAAATAGACATAGATTGTGCCCTTCGACACGCCCGCCTCGCGGGTGACGTCGTTCATGCTCGCTGCATCGTAGCCAAGTTTCATGAAAACACGCTTGGCGCCGTCCAGAATCTGGCCTCGCTTCACAGGGTCCGCGCCTGCTGCGAACCGACCGACCCCAGTGCAGCCTTCGGGGGCTGCCATTGTGATCTCTTCCTGCATCATTGTCTGCCTCGGCTTCCGCCTCAAAGTATTAACCCAACCGGATATTCCTCGAAAATCCAGCATTTCTGCCCTTGATATGGAGGAAAAAACGCTCTATGTCAATCGAACCGAACGGTTCAGTTCGAACAATTTCAACCAATCCCCGGTCCGTGCCATGTCAGCGACGCAAAGATCCACCGCCCTTCGTTCCAATTCAACTCCAGTCGACCGGAATGAGGCCGCGCCCGCCATTGATACGGATGCTGGGGAACCCCATCCGGCGCCAGAAGCTGCCGTTTCCAAGCCCAAGCGCCGCAGCCCCGTGCTGCCGGCGATCCTTGCGGCGCTGCTCGCAGGCGGCGCCTGGTACGGTTACCAGTGGTGGACCGACGGCCGTTTCATGGTGTCGACAGAAGATGCCTATATAGAGGGTGATATCGCGATCATCTCTCCAAAGGTTTCCGGTTATGTCGCCAAGGTCAACGTGACCGACAACCAGGCCGTCCATGCGGGCGATCCGCTGGTTACGCTTGATGGCGGGGATTACCAGATCGCCTATGACCAGGCCGTTGCCGGCAAGCAGAGCTCGGAACTGGCGGTTAACCGCATCGATGCCCAGATCGTCGGTGGTCAGGCAAGCGTTGCCCAGGCGAAGGCGCAGCTAGGCTCGCTGGAAGCGGCCGTTCGTGGCGCGGAGATTACCGCAAATCGTGCCAGCGAGCTTGCTGCCAAGAGTGTCGGCACAGCTGCCGATCTGGACAACGCCAAGGTCGCGCTTGATCAGGCCCGCGCCAATCTCGTGGCCGGCCAGGCTGCCGTGGATTCCGCCGAGGCCAATCTTTCCATCCTGAAAGCGCAGCGCGAAGAGGCCGTGAATGCCGTGAAGGTTCAGGATCAGGTCGTGGCCAAGGCCAAGCGGGACCTGGATTTCACCGTGCTCAAGGCCCCCTATGATGGCGTGATCGGCAATCTCTCGGTGCAATCGGGTGACCTGGTCTCGGCCGGCAAGCGGCTGGCTGCTCTGGTGCCGACCAACGAGCTCTATATCGAGGCGAATTTCAAGGAGACGCAGATCGCGCATCTCGTGCCCGGCTCCAAGGTTTCGATCCATGTGGATGCCTATGGTGACGACCCGCTCGAAGGCACGGTGACGTCGATCGCTCCGGCGTCGGGCGCCATCTTCTCGATGCTGCCGGCCGAAAATGCCACCGGCAACTTCACCAAGGTCGTACAGCGCGTGCCCGTCAGGATCGCGCTGCCCAAGGAAGCGCTCGCCGGTGGCCATCTGCGTGCCGGCCTCAGCGTCATCGTCGACGTCGACACCCGCACGGCCCCCGAAGGCCAGGCGCTTGCCGCGAAGTAACCTAGATCATTTCCGGTGAAAACGGGATCACCTGAAATGCTCTATCTATTTGTTTTTACGCAGTCCGGACGCAAAACCGCTGACGCACTTTTGCTGGACCTGCTCTAACCGGCTGACGTTATCGAAAGGGCCGTGTCATGGCCGCAATCACCTCAACAGCCATCGCGCCCTCGGTACCTGCCGAGGAGCGCGTGGATCCCCGACGCGTCCTCGCCTTCCTGGCGATGGTGTTCGGGATGTTCATGTCGATCCTCGACATCCAGATCGTCTCGGCGTCGCTGGCCGAGATCCAGGCGGGCCTCGGGGCCGGCTCCGATGAAATCGCCTGGGTGCAGACATCCTATCTGATCGCCGAAGTCATCATGATCCCGCTGTCTGGCGTTCTGGCGCGCATCGTGTCGACACGGGTGCTTTTCACCTTCTGTGCCGCAGGCTTCACGCTCGCCAGCGCGCTCTGTGCCACGGCCACGAACATCGAGCAGATGATCGTCTACCGCGCCATTCAGGGCTTCATCGGCGGCGGCATGATCCCCTCGGTATTTGCTGCGGCCTTCACCATTTTCCCGCCTTCGAAGCGCAACATCGTCTCGCCCATGGTTGGCCTTGTCGCGACGCTTGCGCCGACCATCGGCCCGACGATCGGCGGTTATCTCAGCCACGCCATGTCCTGGCACTGGCTGTTCCTGATCAATGTCGTGCCCGGTATTCTCGTCGCTGCTGCGGCCTGGAGCCTGATCGATTTCGACAAGCCGGATCTGAAGCTTCTCAAGAAATTCGACTGGTGGGGCCTTGCCTCCATGGCGGTCTTCCTTGGCACGATGGAGTTCGTGCTCGAAGAGGGCAACAACAAGGACTGGTTCAACGACCACCATATCGTCATGGGCACGATTGCCATGGTCATCGGCGGTGCGATCTTCTTCTGGCGGGTCTTCAAGGTCGAGCTGCCCGTCGTCGATCTCCGGGCCTTCTCCAATGCCAACTTCGCCTTCGGCTCGCTGTTCTCCTTCGTCATGGGTGTCGGCCTCTATGGTCTTACCTACCTCTACCCCCTCTATCTCGGGCGTATCAGAGGCTATGACTCGCTGATGATCGGCGAGACCATGTTCGTCTCCGGTGCGGCGATGTTCTTCACCGCACCCGTCGCTGGCGCGCTGTCGAACAAGCTCGATCCCCGCGTGATGATGATGATCGGTTTCTCCGGCTTTGCGCTCGGTACCTACATGATGACCGGGATCACCGCGGACTGGGACTTCTACGAGCTGCTCGTGCCGCAGATCCTTCGTGGCTGCTCGCTGATGCTCTGCATGGTGCCGATCAACAACCTGGCCCTCGGGACGCTGCCGCCGGATCGCATCAAGAATGCGTCCGGCCTGTTCAACCTGACCCGCAACCTCGGCGGGGCGGTCGGGCTCGCCATTATCAACACGATGCTGACGCAGCGGACGGACGACCACTATGCCCGGCTCTCCGAGCAGCTCTCCTGGGGCAATCAGGCAGCACTCGACTGGCTGGCCAGCGTCGGCGCCAACTATGACAGCTATGGTCTCGACGGTACGGCGGTTGCGGTGAAGAAGCTTTCGGGCGTGGTCACCCAGCAGGCCTGGCTTCTCTCCTTCATGGACGTCTTCATGGGGCTGACGGTGCTGTTTGCAATTCTCGTCTTCATGGTTCTGCTCCTGAAGAAACCCCAGGGCGCTGCGCCAGCCGGCTCCGGTCACTGACGCTTCGTCTAGGTCCACCATGCTCGCATAAGCTTGCGGGTTCAGGCTCTCCCTCGATCTCCAAGGCTCAAGGCCGCCTCACCTGTTGAGGCGGTCTTCTTTTTTCGAGAAAAAGAGGTACGTACATCAGATTTCTGATTTACGTACCTCAGGCTCTGGTGTAGGACAGGCGCCGGAGGAGAGAATGAAGCCGACCGTCCACGATATTGCGAGCCGTGCAGGCGTCAGCCTTGCCACCGTCGACCGCGTCTTGAACCGGCGGCCGGGGGTCAGCGCGCGGACGCGAGAAAAGGTCGATCAGGCTGTCAGCGAGCTTGGTTTCGTCCGCGATGTGGCAGCTGCAAACCTCGCCAAGGGCCGCGTTTATCCGCTGACCTTCATCATTCCCTCGAACGACAATTCCTTCATGCGCGGCCTGCGGCTCGCCCTCGAAGAGGCCCGTGCGCGGGCGGGTGTCGAGCGCATCGCGATCCGACTGGTGGACGTGCCCGCTTTCGATGCTGCAGCGCTTGCCGCGGCGCTGAAGGACGCAGCGGCCGAAGAGCCGGCCGGTATCGCCTTCGTGGCCGTTGATGCTCCTGACGTGACCGAGGTCGCGGCGGAGATTTCACAGAGCGGCATTCCGCTGGTGACGCTGGTGTCTGATCTCTCCGGGGCGGCACGCGACCACTATGCCGGGATCGACAATGCGGCGGCGGGCCGGACGGCTGCCAGCCTGCTTGGACGTTTCGCCGGAGGGCGTGCCGGCAAGGTGGCCGTGCTTGCCGGCTCCATGCTGGTGCGTGACCACCGCGAACGCTGCGATGCCTTCGCGGCTGCAATCGCCAGGGAATTCTCGTCGCTTGCCCTGCTGCCCGTTCTTGAGGGGAGGGACGATCCTGATGTCGTCGAGCGGCTGGTCACAGACTTGTTCGCCGGTCGGGACGACATCGTGGCGCTCTATAGTCTCGGGGCGGGTAACCGCGGACTAGTGCGGGCGCTGCGACGTCTGCCTGCCGGCCGCCGTCCCGTTGTCGTCGCGCACGAGTTGACGGAGACCACGCGCGAGGCCCTGACGGCCGGGCTGATCGACGCGGTGCTCAACCAGGATGCCGGCCATGAAGTGCGCAGTGCCATCCGCGTGCTGAAAGCCAAGGCCGATGGGCTGCCGGTCGTCGCAGACCAGGAGCGCATTCGGATCGACATATTCTTGAAGGACAATCTGCCCTGAGGGCAGAGGAATGGAGGACACCCATGTATCTCGGATTGGATCTCGGCACGTCGAGTGTCAAGGCGATGCTGATCGACGGTGACCAGAAGGTGGTCGGTGTCGGCCATGCCGGTCTCACGGTGCAGCGGCCACATCCCGGCTGGTCGGAGCAGGCACCGGGCGACTGGCTCAGGGCGACGGAAGAGGCGGTTGCGGATCTCAAGGCCTCGCATCCGAAGGAACTCGCCGCCGTCAAGGGCATCGGTCTCTCCGGCCACATGCATGGCGCAACGCTCATCGACGCCAAGGATCGGGTGCTCCGGCCCTGCATTCTCTGGAACGACACGCGCAGCCACGCGGAAGCCGCGAGCCTCGATGCCGATCCGCGCTTCCGGGCGCTCACGGGCAATATCGTCTTCCCGGGCTTTACCGCGCCGAAGCTTGCCTGGGTGAAGAACAACGAGCCGGATACCTTCTCGAAGGTCGCGAAGGTGCTCTTGCCCAAGGATTTCCTGCGGCTCTGGCTGACTGGTGAATATCTCTCCGACATGTCGGATTCGGCCGGTACCAGCTGGCTCGATACAGGCAAGCGCGCCTGGTCGAGCGAGTTGCTGGAGGCCACGGGCCTGACCGTCGAGCAGATGCCGGGCCTCGTCGAAGGCACGGATCGTGCGGGTATGCTGCGTGCCGAGCTTGCGGAAAAATGGGGTCTCGGTTCCGATGTGGTCGTGGCCGGCGGGGCCGGCGACAATGCGGCCTCGGCCTGCGGCATGGGCACGGTGGCCGAAGGCCAGGCCTTCGTCTCGCTGGGGACATCGGGCGTGCTCTTCGCAGCCAACGCCTCCTATCTGCCGAAGCCGGAAAGTGCCGTGCATGCCTTCTGCCATGCGCTGCCCAAGACCTGGCACCAGATGGGTGTCATCCTCTCGGCAACCGATGCGCTCAACTGGCATTCGACCGTGACCGGCAAATCCGCCGGCGAGCTGACCGGCGAACTCGGCGATGTGCTCAAGGCGCCCGGTGGCGTCACGTTCCTTCCCTATCTCTCCGGCGAGCGGACACCGCACAATGACGCCAAGATCCGGGGTGCCTTTATCGGCCTCGGCCATGAGAGCGACCGTGCCGTGCTGACCCAGGCCGTATTGGAAGGCGTCACCTTCGCCATCCGCGACAGTCTCGAAGCGCTGAAGTCGGCGGGCACGAAGATCTCCCGGGTGACGGCGATCGGCGGCGGTTCGCGCTCGCGCTACTGGCTGTCGTCGATTGCCACCGCGCTCGACATGCCGGTCGATATTCCGGCCGATGGCGATTTCGGCGCGGCCTTCGGTGCTGCACGCCTCGGCCTTATCGCGGCGACCGGGGCTGATCCGCTTTCGGTGTGCACAGCGCCGGAGACGGCGGAGACGGTGGAGCCGGTCGGTGCGCTGACCTCGGCCTATGAGGCGGCTTACGGACGTTATCGGGCGCTTTATCCGGCGATCCGAGGGATTTGAAAGATTTGCCCCTCACCCTGACCCTCTCCCCGCTTGCGGGGAGAGGG
>LFEF01022035.1_pt1 | contig 26053 bp, 24 predicted proteins | sample 619371 | NCBI WGS metagenome assembly LFEF01 (sample SAMN03014291, study PRJNA259931) | freshwater metagenome | biome: lake; feature: waterbloom | place: China: Taihu Lake | collected 2006-08 | depth 0 m m
TGCTGCTCGCCCTGCCGCACCGGCTGGGAAACGCTGTGCGGCAGCCAGCAGAACACCGGCTATTCGGTCAACGGCACCTTTGCCCAATACGGCCTCGCCGATCCGGATTATGTCGGCCGCCTGCCGGATAATCTGGCCTTCGGTCCGGCAGCACCCGTGCTCTGCGCCGGTGTGACGGTCTACAAGGGCCTCAAGGAAACCGAGGTCAAGCCCGGCGAATGGGTGGTCATCTCGGGCATCGGCGGCCTTGGCCACATGGCAGTCCAATATGCCAAGGCCATGGGCATGCATGTGGTCGCCGCCGATATCTACGACGACAAGCTGAAGCTCGCCACGCAGCTTGGCGCGGATCTGGTGGTCAACGGCACGGCTGCCGATGCCATCGAGCAGGTGCAGAAGGCAACCGGCGGGGTTCATGGCGCGCTGGTCACGGCAGTTTCGCCCAAGGCCATGGAACAGGCCTATGGCTTCCTGCGCTCCAAGGGCACCATGTCGCTGGTCGGCCTGCCGCCGGGCTTCATTTCCCTCCCGGTCTTCGAGACGGTCTTGAAGCGGATCACTGTGCGCGGCTCCATCGTCGGCACGCGTCAGGATCTCGAAGAGAGCCTGCAGTTTGCCGGCGAGGGCAAGGTCGCCTCGCATTTCAGCTGGGACAAGCTGGAAAACATCAACGACATCTTCCACCGGATGGAGAAGGGCAAGATCGACGGCCGTATCGTGCTCGATCTCGCGGCCTGACGGTGTAGGTCACAATCAAACCGAGGCGGCATCTCGCATGCCGCCTTGTTTGCGTTTGAAGTGGATTGGGGCGATCAGTTGCCCGACTGGATGACGGCAACCCGCGGCGGCGCGCTGCTGCAGGCGCTATCTTCGCAGATGCCGGAGATCCAGACCTCGCCATTGCCGATCATCACACCCTCGGAATTGACGAAGAGACTACCATAGTCCTGGCCGGAGATGGCCTCGACAATGTTCTCCGTGAAAACACTGTCATAGTTGTCGAGCAGCTCCTGTTCGGACTCGTAGGTCGCCTCTTCGCCGTCGATCGTCACGGTGATCGGATAGTTGACGAGGCTGACGACGATATCCGACTTCCCCTCTTCAACGGCGACCTTGAACGCGTAGAACAGCTCCTTGTAGTCGGCCGAGTCTCCGAGCAGGGTTTCGATCTGCTGGTCGACGGAGGCTTCGTCGGCGCGGGCGGCGCCGCTCGCCAGGAAGGCCGCCACGAGCGCGGCGGAAAAGAGAATGGCAGTCGATCGGATCATGATGTCGGTCCCCATGCAGGCTTCTCTCTCCTGATAATCCAGTTCTGCCACAGTGCAACGCATCACTTTTGGAGAGATCGCCAGTAGATCGCGGCAATTGTGAATGCAGGGTGAAGACCGGGGCTGGTTGCTGGCTGATCCGTCGCTATATATTGCGTTGCAGCAATTATGGACCGCGCCATGACCATGTCAGACACCAACACCGCAACCGACCGCATCTTCGTCTTTCAGGGTGGTGGCGCGCTCGGCGCCTATCAGGCGGGCGCCTATGAAGCGCTGCATGCAAACGAGGTCGAGCCGGATTGGCTGGCCGGAATTTCGATCGGGGCGATCAACGCCGCAATCATCGCCGGAAGTCCGAGAGAGCGACGGATCCCCAATCTGCGTGATTTCTGGAACACGGTCTCCTCGGGCCTGGATTTTCCATGGACGGCGCAGGACAATACCCTTCGGCGCATGCAGAATGACGCCGCAGCCCTTGCGGCGGTCGTCTTTGGCATTCCGGGCTTCTTCTCCCCCCGACTGCCAACCGCGCATCAGGTCCTCAACAACCCGGATCTGCGCGTCAGCTTTTACGACACCGAGCCGCTGTTGAAGACGCTCGACCGGCTGATCGACTTCGATCTCCTCAACGACTGCCAGACGCGTCTCAGCCTCGGGGCCGTCGAGATCCGGTCCGGTAACTTCGCCTATTTCGACAATCGCAAGACGCGTCTCGACTCACGTCACATCGCAGCCTCCGGCGCCCTGCCACCGGGCTTCCCGCCGGTCGAGATCGACGGACGTTATTACTGGGATGGCGGCCTTGTCTCCAACACACCCTTGCAGCATGTGCTGAACGTCAATGATGCTTCGCGCGATATGGAGATCTTCCAGGTTGACCTCTTCAACGCGCGCGGAGACATGCCGCGTGACCAGTTCGAGGTGGAAAGCCGGATCAAGGAAATCCGCTATTCCAGCCGTACCCGCATGAACACCGACGATTTCGCCCGTCGCCAGATCGTCCGCCGGGCAGCCAAACGACTTCTGGAGAAGCTGCCACCAGAATTCCAGAACGATGAGGATGCCCGGATCCTCCGCTCGATCGGTCATGAATACGACGTGACCATCGTCCATCTCATCCACCGACGCGCCTCCCATGCGACCCATGCCATGGATGCGGAATTCTCCCGCCGCTCAATCGAGGAACACTGGCAGGCGGGCTACGATGACGCGTCCTACACGCTGAAGCATCCGAAGTGGCGCAACCGCGGTCGCCCCAAGGATGGCATCCAGATCTTCGACCTCGCGCGCGAGCGTCATCTGCGTGTAGAAGCCTGATTGCTGCAATCTTTGTTGTGTCATGGCAACCAAAGATGGGTGATTGTCCGGCTGTTAACACTTTCGCCAGACGGCTGACCTATCTCGGTGACCTATATCAAACAGCCATGACGGTTGTATCAAGCAGGGATGAATGATGAGCAATCAGATCTTGGAGCGGCGGCTGCAGCTTCGCAAGAAGCCGCAGCAGGAACGAAGCATCCAGCGATTGGAGGCTATCCTCGAAGCTGCCGTTGCGCTTTTCCTTGAAAAGGGTGTCGCCGAGACGACGATGAGTGAAATCGCCTTGCGGGCAGGGGTTTCGATCGGCTCTCTCTATCAGTTCTTCCCCCAGAAGGCAGCCGTCATCAAGGCACTGCACGAGCGGTTCGCCGCACAGCTGGAAGGCTTCATCAGTCAGGTTTTCGCAGGCGTCCAGACCTTGGACGAGGCGGCAGAACGTGCCGCGGAATGCCTGACGGCGCTTCATGGGATGTTCCGCCAGCAGCGAATCTACATGTCGCTATGGCAGGCGATCGTCACCGACCGGGATCTTTCCCATCTGTCGGGCGATTTCCACCAGCACATCATCGCACTCTTTTACCGCGATCTCGCGCACCTCGTCCCGGAGAGCGATTTCGAGCGCTTCCGGATCAACCTCAAGGTCATGATCCTGGCGACCGGCGAGGTCATCCGCTTCACGACGCAGCAGCCGGACGATATCGCGCAAGCCCATCTCGCCCAATGGCGGCGCATCGTTCGCAGCCGCGTCTTCGCTTACTGAGGCGGGTCACCAGCCCGGGATCATGTGCCCTGCGCGCAGCCGCGGATAGTAGCGCGAATAGGTCTTTGGTTCCCCATCCATATCGTCCTCCGCCTGGGCCGGCGTGATGTTGTCGAGGCAGGCGGTGATATGGTCGGTGATCGCATTCAGCAGCGACGTCGAAAGCCCGGGCCGTTTCATCAGGCCGATCTGTACCGGCGGAAGCGGCGGGAAACCGTCATTGGCCGTCAGCACCTTCATGCCCGTTCTCAAGGCTGATTCCGGCAGGATCGACACGGCCATGCCCGCGAGAACGGCGGCTGCGACGACCGTCGACGACCAGCTGGTGAACAGGATCTGGTAATCGCGCCCATCTGCATCGAGCGCCGAGCAGGCAAGCTGCCGCCACTGGCAATCGCGTCGCCCAACGGCAAGCGGTACGGGCGCGTCGTCCTTCAGCGGATGGTTCGCCGACCCCACCCAGCAGAGCGGCTCCGTGCGCACGACATCGGACTGTCGCAGGAGCGGGTTATGGGTGACGAGTGCGATGTCGAGTTCGCCCTTGGCCATCTTCTCCGCCAGATCCACCGAGGGTTCGCAGACGATGTAGAGCTCGACATTCGGATGGGTCTTGGCGAACCGGCCGATGATCTCGGGCATGTAGCGGTCGGCATAATCGTCGGGCGTACCGATGCGCAGCGTGCCTTCGAGCCTGTTGTCGTCGAAGGCTGCAATCGCCTCGGAATTCAGCCGGATGATGCGGCGCGCATAGTTGAGCAGCTTGTCGCCGTCGGCGGTCAGGCGGTTGCCGCGACCGTCCTTGATGAAAAGCTGCTTGCCGACGCGCTCTTCAAGCCGGCGCATCTGCATCGAGACGGCCGATTGGGTCTTGAACACGCGCCCGGCGGCTTTGGTGAAGCTGCCGGTGTCGACGATGGCGATGAAAGTCTGCAACTGATCGATATCGAGAGGGGCCGACATGAGGTGTCATCCATCAGAAGGGTTGATGACTATCATTAGAAACATTCGTTGGACTGATCAATATCCTTTCGCCATCTTCGTGATCGTAATCCTCACCGACCGGTCTCCGGCCACACACCCACCTCCAACCCTCGTCACCTGTCCGCACTCGCGGACGGGACAAATTCCTCGTGCCCGCTGAAAGGAAGACGCCATGCGCACGAACGATCGGATCCTCGATTTTGACCTCGATCTCGCCGGTGACCGGCCGAACCAGACGTTTGCCGCGCGTCTGGCCCGCCTCAACGCCTGGCTTGGATCCCTTCGCGTCGCATTGCGCAATCGTCTTGCTGCGAACAGCCTGGCCGATCTCGACGAGCGCCTCCTGAATGACCTCGGCCTGACCAGAGGTGAAGTGCAGGATGTGCTTCGTCGTCACGGCTATGCTGACGATCCTTCGCAGCATCTGACGCGTCTGGCGCGCCGCCGCGCCGAACGATCCCTTCGCGGTCAGAAAACCGACTGATTCGACCTTCCATCCCCGCAGGGTGACAGCCAATAGCCCTGCCTCTTGCCCGGTCCCGAATTTTTTGGACCGGGCTTTTTTGTAAACGCTAAAATAACGGTGCTCGTTGTGAAATATGAAGGAAAAAGCGGCCGGAAGTAACGTGTTGCTAACGGGCGTATGTCAGCGATGGAAAAGCCTGACGTGCTAGCATTTGCGGAGACCCTTCATGCGTATATCGACCAAGCTGCCCCTGGCCGCCACGTTGTTTGCCCTCGTTATCCTGAGTGCCTCCGTAGCCATAGGTCTGGTGCAGCAGATCCGTATCCTCGATGAACAGGTCTACCAGCAGTTGGAGGCGACCGCCGACGGTCGCCGCAACGAGGCTCGCCGCTTCCTCGAAGCCATCCGCCTCGATGCCCGTGGCACCGCAGCCGATATGATGACGCAGCAGGCGCTCTTCGGCATTACCGGTGCCTGGCCGAAACTCGGTGACAACCCGGCTGCGGAACTGCAGAAGCGCTATATCGACGACAACCCGAACCCTGTCGGTGAGAAGTACAATCTCGACAGCGCCAAGAAGGACAGCTACGACCGCGCCCACCGCCAGGGTCATGCGACCTTCCTGAAGCATCTGAAAGCGCAGGGCTATTACGATATCTTCCTGATCGATGCCGAAGGCAACATCGTCTACACGGTCCAGAAGGAGCGCGATTTCGGCACCAATCTGATCACCGGCCCCTTCAAGGATACGGGGCTCGCCGAAGTCTTCCGGAAGGCGATGGCAAGCGACGATCCCGAGATGTTCGCCAATTCCGATTTCGAGGCCTATGAGCCCTCGGGCGGCGCACCGGCGGCCTTTGTCGCGGTTCCGATCATCATGAACGAGCGCAAGCTTGGCGTGCTTGCCTATCAGCTGCCGAACGACCAGCTGAACGGCATATTCACCAATACCCGCGGTCTCGGCGAGACCGGCGAGACGCTTCTGGTCGACAAGTCCGGCATGCTGGTCTCCGACAGCGCCCGCACACCCGATGTCGACAGTCTGAAGGTCAGCCTGTCGTCTCCGATGCTGGCCGCCGCGATGAGTGGCCAGGATGCGAGCGGCGATATCGAAGGCTACCGGGGCATGACGAGCCACGCAGCGGTCGTACCCCTCGACTTCGGTGATGTCCGCTGGTCTGTCGTCGCGCTCATCGGTGAAGACGAAGTGGCCTCGCAACTGGTCGATGCCGGCTTGAGATCGGTTGGCATGGGTGCCTTGCTCGTGCTTGTCGGCTCCCTGGTCGGCTTCTTCTTCTCGCGCAGCCTGACGCGTCCGATCTCCGAACTCGTCAGTTCCATGGGTCAGCTGGCTGACGGCAACACCGATATCGAACTCAAGGGCATCAGCCGTCAGGACGAAATCGGTGACATGGTCCGCTCGGTTGCCGTCTTCCGTCAGGCTGAAATCGACAAGCGTCAGTTGGAAGCCGACAACGAAAGCCGTCGGTCTGCCACCGAAAGCGAACGTCATCAGCGCGAGGCCGAAAGAGCGGCGGCCCAGGCCGAGCTCACGGAAGCCATCGAGATCCTGGGCGCAGGTCTGCAGCGTCTTGCCAATGGCGATCTCACGGGAACCATCCGTCAGCCACTGGCCGGCAATCTCGATCGTCTGCGTCTCGACTTCAACGCCTCGCTCGAGCGTCTGTCCGGGACGGTCGCCTCCGTCCACGGCAATGTCGCCGAGATCAACCGCAAGAGCGGCACGGTCAGTTCCTCGACCGCCGACCTCAGCCAGCGCACCGAACAGCAGGCGGCGGCCCTTGTCGAAACCTCGACCGCCATCCGTCAGATCATGGACGCGATCCGTCACTCCTCCGAGCGCGCGGAGAACGCATCCCGTCTCGCCCGCGAGGCCCGTGCCAATTCCGACCGCTCCGGCGAGATCGTCGGTGGTGCCGTCGATGCCATGCAGCGCATCGAGAACGCCTCCAGCGAAATCTCCAAGATCATCAATGTCATTGACGAGATCGCCTTCCAGACGAACCTTCTCGCCTTGAACGCCGGTGTCGAGGCAGCGCGCGCCGGTGAAGCCGGCAAGGGCTTCGCCGTCGTCGCCCAGGAAGTTCGTGAACTGGCGCAGCGTTCGGCAACAGCAGCGAAGGACATCAAGACCCTCATCACCAAGTCGGGTGAAGAAGTTGCAAGCGGCGTCGGCCTCGTTCGCGAAACCGGAACCGTGCTCTCCTCGATCGCCGGACAGGTTGTTCAGATCGGCGATCACATCCATTCGATCGCAACGGCCGCCAAGCAGCAATCTGCGAGCCTGAACGAAATCAACGATGCCGTTGCGCGAATGGAAAACGTCACCCAGCAAAACGCCCGGGCTGCCGAACAGACCAATGCCGATATGGCCGGCCTGACGCGCGATGCCGAGATGCTGTCGAGCCTGGTTGGACAGTTTACCCTCGAGAACAACGCCGCGGCTGTCCAGAACCGCTTTGCGGACCAGCGCGATACGAGCTTCGGCCGTCCCGTCCCGCCGGCAGGGGCCCAGCCGTCGCCCGCCAACAGTGCAGCCGCCAAGCCTGCGTCTCGCTCATTCCTCAAGCCGAAGGTCGCTCCGGCAGAGCCTGGCAACCGTGCGGTCGCCTCTCCGGCCCGATCGCTCATGGACAAGATCTCGATCGGACTGGGCGCAAAGCTCAATCAGACCAAGGACGGCAAGTCCGACGGCGAGTGGGAAGAGTTCTGAGACAGGACTGAAGCTGAAATGCAAAACGGCGCGGGAGACCGCGCCGTTTGTCATTTGACCATGGTATCAGCTCTTGGCATCCGGTGCCGGCTCTGCCGGTTGGGGCGCGTCCTTGCGTGAGGCCGAAAGATAGGTGTCGAAGATCTGCTCCATGCTCTTCTGGTAGCTCTTCTGCACTTCAAGGCCGCTGTCGAACATGGTGTTGACCATGGCCGTAAAGCTTTCCTGTGCTTCCTTTTCCGGTGTCTTTGCAGGCTCGGCGGGCTTCGGCGCTTCGGCCGGCTGTCCGGTCATTTGCGCCGTATAGACGGCAGCCATGTCCTGGAAGGCCTTGGTAAAGGGGTTGTCCAGAAACGGGTTTGCAGCTGCCTGCGGCTGAGGCTTTTTCTGCGCTGTGCCCATCATCTCCTGGAACGCCCGGGTAAACGGGTTGTCGAACATCGTCGCAGCCTGCTGCTGCGGTTTCGGCTGCATGCCGGTATTCTCCAGCCACTGCTGCATCATCGCGCCGACGGGCGTCCCGGCAAACGCATTGACGCCGGTGAACTGCCCCGTCGTCTGCTTGAACAGGCCACCCATCAGCGTGTCGGCCATGGCCGGCATCATCTGCTTGAGAATGTCCTGTCCGATCCCCGTGAATTGGGCCGCCTGCGCCGCGATCGCCCGCGAGACTTCCTTGGAACCGAAAAGCTGCTGCAGGATCTGGTTGCCGTCGGCAATCCCCTGCGGCGTGAAGGCCGAGCTCATGTCCTCGAAATACTTGGCGTAGTTGCCGGAAGTCATCGCCTGGACGAGGGCCGAAAAATCATAGGGATTGGTGGCGTTGCGCTTGAAACCGGAGGCAAAGGCCGGCATCAGCGCCGCAACAGCCCTGGCGGCCTGTTCCTGCGCGAGGCCGAATTGTTTGGCCATCGCCTCCATGGCTGTACCGTTCTGGGCCTGCAGCATCATGTCGAACAGTGGCAGCATGGCATTTCTCCCCGGATGCGTGCAGATGATTCCGCACTATATCCGGAAAGCCTTTCAGGCAAACCGCTTTTTGCCGATTCGCTGCAACGTCAGCTGCCCTGATTTCAGCCGGTCAGTACTGGTATTCTTCGAAGACCGGCTCGACCGAGCCGTTCCAGCGACCGTGATAAAGAGCGAGCATGTCGTCGGCGAGCGTCGTGCCCTTGGCCAGCACTTCATCCAGCGTGTTGAGGAACATGCTTTCGTCCTGGCCGTCACCATTGAGGCGGGCACGGGCCTTGAGGCCGGCGCGGGAAAGCTCGACGACCTCCCGGGCGACCTCCATCAGCGGCCGTCCGGCAACCGATGCCTTGAGACCCTGGGCCGGGACGGCGTCACGCATGGCGATGACATCCTCGACGGTCCAGTTTGCAGTCAGATCGTCTGCCGCATTAAGCGCCGTCTCGTCATAGAGCAGGCCAACCCACAGGGCCGGCAGGGCGCAGATGCGCCGCCATGGGCCGCCATCGGCGCCGCGCATTTCGAGGAAGCGCTTCAGCCGCACATCCGGGAAGAGCGTCGACAGATGGTTGGTCCAGTCACCCTGCTGCGGCTCCCAGTCGGCAATCTCGCCCTTGAGCGCGCCGTCCATGAACTGCCGGAAGGTGATGTGGGTACAGTCGTGATAACGGCCGTCGCGCACGATGAAATACATCGGAGCATCGATCGCCCAGGAGACGTAATCGCCAAACGAGAAGTCCTTGGAGAAGGTGAAGGGCAAAACGCCGGCACGTCGGTTGTCGGTGTCGCGCCAGATGTCGCCGCGCCAGGAGAGAAGCCCGTTCGGCTTGCCCTCGGTAAACGGCGAGGAGGCAAACAACGCGGTCGCCAGCGACTGCAGCTTCATCGACACCCGCATCTTCTGGCGCATGTCCGCTTCCGACGAAAAGTCGAGGTTAACCTGGATCGTGCAGGTCCGGTACATCATGTCGAGACCCTGGCTGCCGACCTTCGGCATGTAGCGGGTCATGATGTCGTAGCGCGACTTCGGCATGCGTGGCGTCTCGGCAAGCGTCCATTTCGGACTGCCGCCGATCCCGAGGAAGCGGATGCCCATGGGTTCTGCGACCTCGCAAAGGACGGCCAGATGCTGGTTCGATTCCTTGCAGGTCTGGTGCAGCGTTTCTACGGGTGCGCCGGACAGTTCGAACTGGCCGCCTGGCTCGATCGAGATCGCACCCATGCCGGACTGTTCGCCGAGACCGATGATGTTCTCGCCGTCCATGATCGGCTCCCAGCCGAGCTTGCCCTGCATGCCTTTGAGGAGCGCAGAGATGCTGGCGTCGCCGAAATAGGGAACGGGGCTGTTGTCAGCCCGGAAGAAGGCGAACTTCTCGTGCTCGGTGCCGATCCGGAACTTCTCCCTCGGCTTCGACCCGGCGGCCATATAGGCTGCCATGTCGTCGAGAGTGCCGAGAGGGGTCTGATCGGTCGTATCACGGGCCATGAAAGATACCTTGCTGGGCGTCGCCGGTGGGCACGAGGGGGCCCATCTCTGAGGCTGATTGAACCGGATTTATGTGCCGTGCAAGTGAAAAACTCTCATGCACGGCTCAAAAATCTGGAACGAAGTGAACGGGCTAGTGCCTATCGCCAGTCGCCGATGGCCGCCTGCACGACAGCCAGGGCCGCGACCGCCGCCGTATCCGCCCTGAGGATGCGCGGACCGAGCGGTATGGCGGTCACGAAGGGCAGGGATCTGAGGAGCATGCGCTCCTCCTCCGAGAAGCCGCCTTCCGGGCCGACGAGGAGCGCAAGCGACCTTTCCTCGATGCGCGACAGGGCGGGCAGGGGATTTTGCGTGGCACTGTCCTCGTCGCAATAGATGATCCGCCGGTCCGCCGGCCAGCGATCGAGAAGGTCGCGCAGCTTGACCGCTTCGACGACCCTGGGGATGGCCAGGATGCCGCATTGCTCGGCTGCCTCGACCGCATTGGCCTGCAGCCGATCGATGCTGCCGATCTTGCCCTGAACATGCTGTGTCATGACGGGCTGCAGCACGCCGGCACCCATCTCCACCGCTTTCTGGATCAGATAGTCCATCCGGCCGACCTTCAGCGGGGCAAACAGAAACTGCAGGTCGCAGTCCTCGGGCTGCGGCCGGGTTTCCTCGACCGGCGTGATCAGGATCTTCTTGCGCGTCGGAAAATGCACGCGCGCCTTCCACTCGCCCTGCCGCCCGTTGAACACGAGAAGCTCGGCCCCGTCCTCGAAGCGCAACACGTTGGCGAGGTAGTTGAACTGCTCCGCCGTCGCCTCGAAGGCCTGGTCAAGCATGAGGTCGGCGGTCACATAAAGCCGCTGCATCCGGTAATTGGCACGCATGAAAGTCTCGACTCCGGGATCAAAGAACGAGGTGAGACATAACCCAATAGAGCGCCGCTGCAAGCCCGGCCGAGGCGGGAACCGTGATCACCCAGGCCGCGACGATCGTCATGAAATGCGAGCGGCGCACCAGGTAGCGGCGACGAACCTCTTCGGAGTTGCGTTCGGGCTTCGGCTCCACTTCCCAGCGTTCCGCCTTGGCCCGCATGTATTCGACGCGGCGCTTCGAGTTGCGGGTATACCATTCGCGGAAGAAGCCAACGCCGAACACGGCACCCACCGCGATATGGGTCGAGCTTACGGGAAGCCCGAGTGCCGAGGCGAGGATCACGGTCGTGGCGGTCGACAGCGAAACGCAATAGGCCCGCATCGGGTTGAGCTTGGTGATCTCCTCGCCGACGATGCGGATGAGGCGCGGCCCGAACAGCAGAATGCCGAGCGAGATGCCGAGCGCGCCGATCAGGACGACCCAGAGCTGCGGATGGCCACCTTCCGACATCCCGCCGGAACGGGTTGCCTCGACAATGCCGGTCAGCGGGCCGATCGCATTCGCCACGTCGTTCGCCCCGTGAGCGAAGGAAAGAAGGGCTGCTGCAAAGATCAGCGGCAGCCGGAAGAGCTTGCGCAGCGACTGATTGCGGTTCTCCAGCCCCTCGGCCTGGCGACGGATCAGCGGCTTGACGATCATCCAGGCGATGAAGCCGCAGGTAAGACCGATCAGAAAGGCCTGGGGCAGGCTGATCGGCGTCAGCTGGTTGAGACCTTCGAGGCTCAGATAGGTGACGAAGGTCGCCGTCATCACGGCGATCAGAACCGGCACCCAGCGTCGGGCAGCCGCGATCTTGTCTTCGCGGTAGATGATGAATTCCTTGATGAAGGCGAGCACCAGCGCCGCGATCGCGCCGCCGAGCAGCGGCGAGACGACCCAGCTTGCGGTGATGCCGGCAACGATACCCCAGTTCAGAGCGCCAATCCCGGCGGCGGCGACGCCCGCCCCGAGCACTCCGCCCACAATTGAATGGGTCGTTGAGACCGGAGCATTGACCCAGGTCGCAAAATTCACCCAGAGCCCGGCCGAGAGCAGGGCGGCCATCATCGCCCAGACATAGGCGCTGGCTGTCGGGGTGACGGAGGGATTGATGATCCCGCGCGAGATGGTCGCGACCACCTGATCGCCGGCGATCATCGCGCCGGCGATCTCGAACACCACGGCCATCGCAAGCGCGGCCCCCATGCTGATGACGCGGGCACCGACGGCAGGGCCGACATTGTTGGTGACGTCATTTGCGCCGATATTCATCGCCATGTAGGCGGCAAGCGCTGCGGCCGCCATGACGATGGTCGTGCCGGGTCTGTCCATCGCCGCACCGGCGGCAACGATCGCGGCAAGGATCAGGAAGATGAGCGCCAGACCGTAGGGAGCCAGTCCGCGCGAAACATGCTGCGAGGCTTCCTCGACATGGGCGATCTTCTCCAGATCCTTGTCGAGTGTCGGCTTTACGAGCTTCGGCGTCGTCTTGCCCATGGCGAATGCTTTCCGGAAGAGGTTCCCTTCCGGTTCCTCATACGTGGCATGGTGTCAGAATGATGTGAAGCGATGACGATGCCCAAATCAGCCGGCGCAGCACTTCTTCCGCAAGGCCTAGCGACAAACCCGGCCGGGTTCAATATGACAGTTTTGTGACAATGTTTGTCATGCGACATTCGCCGTGATCTTGCCGCCCTCTGGCTGGGGCGCGGCCTGTTTGCCGAAGGCGAGAAACAATGCCTTGAGCTCGGGTTCGTCCACCCGCGAGGCCGCTTCCTGGCAACTCACCCAGTCGAGCCTGCGGCTGCCTTTTTCAGGAAACTCCTTAAGCAGGCTTTTGACTTCCAGCGCATGCACCTGCACGCGGGTGAGCACCTGATGGCCGCCGCGCATGCGTTTCATGTAGCTGTAATAGCCGAAGGGTTCGCGGCTGGCCTTGCCCTTGATGCCTGCCTCTTCATAGGCCTCCTGCTCGGCAATCGCATGCGGCAGCTTTCCGGGCATGTGCCATCCCTTCGGGATGACCCAGCGACCGGTATCCCGGCTGGTGATCACCAGCACCTCAAGCTCGCCGGTCTTCTTCTTCTTGCGATGACAGATCGCGGCAAACTGCTGCCGCGGCGGACGCTGCAGCATGAGCTTCAGGTTGGATGTTATGCGGCCGATGATACCCAATGAACTTGCACCTCGATTCGTGAATCAGAATACGCCAAAATACCGGTAGAATATGACGGCACGCGCCGAATTCGGGCGCTTTTCACCTATTGGTTATCGCTGCCTAGCAGGTGTGCCCGGCGAGCGTTCATTTCAATGCGACATCCGGTACCCGGACCTCGCCTTTCCCCGACATATTGAAGCTTCAGGATGCCGCAAACACGCCAAAGGCCCTGAGGCCCTCGATGACACCATGGGCAGCCTTGCCCTGGGTTGCAATCATGCCGTCTTTCGCCTGTGCGAGGCTGGCGAGTTCCGGCAGTGCGTTGCCGGGCAGGATGCCTCGCACGCCCTCCAGTTCGAACATCGCCCGGTCATTGCCCGTATCTCCTGCAACGATCACGTCGCCAAGACTGATGCCAAGAGCGCCGCAGAGCCAGACCAGCGCCTGACCCTTGTCGGCGGATTTGGGCACCACATCGAGATCCCGCGCGCTGGAATAGATGACGCGGGCCTGATGTCCGCCCTCGATCAGCTGTCTCTCCAGCGCCAGTATTTCGTCTGCCGTCGCGTCGTGCAGATACCAGCTCGACTTGTAGTCATGCTGGTATTGTTGCGGTTGGCGCGACAGGCGCCCCACCATTACCAGTTCCGCCTCGATCAGATCGACGTCAAAACCTTCGCTGATTAAGGCGCGGTAGTCGGTGGCGAGATGCGGATGGGTCTGCGAATGCAACATGGTGCCCACACCGCCGATCAGGAAATCCGCAGGCGGCAGTCCTTCTTCGACAGTGAAATCCAGCATATCCTCGATCAGCCGGCCGCTGTTGTAGACCAGCAGTGGCCGCTCGCCGTAGGGGATCGCCTGCCAAAGGCGTGCGAATTCGCGCGACGCGTCGCGATCGCCCGCGAGCGTTCCGTCGAGGTCGGAGGAAAAGAGGCGTACCGGTTTCAATCCCCGTCGTTCCATGGTTCGGCCCAGTCGCTTTCCTCCAGAGCTTGCGCCACAGGACGCCCTTCCACAAGAGCCACAAGCTGCTGCGCGATGCCGGTCCAGGTAAATAGACTGCGCGCCTTGTGGGCGCCCATGCGTGACAGCCGTCCGTAAAGCCGTGGATGCTTGAGTGGCTTCATCATGGTGATGCCGAGATCATACTTGTCGAACGGGTCGGCATAGAGCGCATGCCGGCCGTAACTGACCGCCCGGAAGAGCCCGCCATGGATCGTCACGATCGTCGGCGTGCCGCTCGCCATCGCCTCGATCGCCGTCATGCCGAAGGGTTCGTAGCGGCTGGAAAGCACGAAGAGATCGGCCGCGCGATACATGTCGGGCAGATCTTCGTCCGGAATGAAGCCCGAGAAATCGACCTTGTCGGTAATCCCGAGATCGGCAACCTGCTGCTTCAGTTGGGAAAGGATCGTCTCTTCCTGCGGATCGAGGTTTTCGCCGCCCAGCGCGAGCCGCAGCCGGGCTTCCGGCACGCGTTCCGACAAAACGGCAAACGCGTCGATCAGCAGGTCATAGCCCTTGTTCGTCGCAAGCCGCCCGAGGGCCAGAATGGTGGTTCCCTCGAAGCCGAAGCGCTGGCGCACCATGCGCCGCGAGGATTCCGACACCGGATAGAAGCGGTTGTCGTCGTAACCCGGCGGGATCATGTGGACGCGATTGCGCGGCAGACCGTAATCCTCCGTCAGCATGTCGAGCTGGATTGGCGTAGTTGCGATCACCAGCTGACAGCTGCGATAGACGATCAGCTCGTGCTGGATGCGTTCCTTGAAGTTGAACTCCTGCTCGAAGCGGTCTGCCCTTTCAGGATAATCCGTCTCCATCTGCCGCTTCTTCCAGATGCCGAGCGAATGCGGCGTGTGGATATGCGGCACGCCGAGCGCCTCCGACAGGCGCTGCCCGGCCACACCGGCATCCCAGTAATGGCTGTTGATGAAGAGATAGGAGAGACCCTCGCGCTTGATCCAGCGCCGCGCCTTCTCGTTCCACTCGGTCAGATGGCGGTGGAGATACTCCTTGGCGATGAAGTCGCGGCCGCCACAGCGAATGCGCACCACCCGGACATTCTCGTCAACCTCGTCGATCTCGGGTTGGTCCTCGAAGCGGCGGGTGAAGATGTCGACCTTGTGCCCGAGCTGCGCGAGCTTCTTCGCAAGCTCAAGAACATAGACCACCTGACCGCCGGTATCGGCAGCGCCGAGAGGCGGCTGGGCGGCCACATAGCCATGCGTGGAAACGAGCGCGATACGCGGCGTTTCGTGCGGATCCGTTGGTAAAGCCATAACCCCACTCTGGAAAATTCGTTCGCCTGAAGAGCGTAGGAAACGCCTCGACGATACGATTGTTCCATTTTGCGGGGTCTGGCCGCCGTTTGGAGTGCGCCGTGAACTCAGTTCACGGCCACATCTCCGACGATGACGATGTGGAGTGCGCGCGGGCCATGCGCGCCGAGCAGCAGCGTCTGCTCGATGTCGGCCGAGCGTGACGGCCCGGTGATCAGGTTGACCGTGCGCGGCATGATGTCCCCGTGTGCGGCGCGTAGATTGGCCCAGAGGTTCTCCATGTCGCCGACGATATCAGACGCCGTGACGACGACGACATGGTGGTCGGGCAGGAAGTTGAGCGTCACCGGATTGTCGGGGCCGGAGAGCACGCAGAGCGTACCCGTCTCGGCAATGCCGCCGAAGGCATGGCTGACGGCGACGAGGTCGTTGCCGTCGGAGGCGCCATTCAGGATCTCAAGCGCTCCGGCGCTCTGCCAGGGCAGGTTCACAAGCCTGGTGTCGGCACCAATCCGGATCGAGGCCGGCAGATTGCGTTGTTTGAGATACTCGGCGACCGACTGCGGCAGGCTCTCGCGCGAGGCGAGGCGCTCCGTCGTCGCATTGTATTTCTCGGCCATGGCGATGAAGAGTGCCAGCCGCTCCTCGGCCGGCAGCTGGCCGCGCTTGGGGATAATTCCGCGCGGACGCTCGGCAAGTCGTGTCGAGACGGTTGTGGCACGCTCAGTGTCGCCTGTGCTTACCTTCAGTGACGTGCGGATGCGGGATAGAATGGCCTGGCGGCTGTCCATGGGTCAGGCTCCCTGCTTCTGGCGTGCGGCCCATTGCTGGGCAAAGGTCTGTCCCTCCGGTGCCGGCAGATCGCGGACGCTGGTCCAGCCCGAGGCGAAGGGGAGGGCGGCGATCCGCCCGCGGCTACCGCCGATCAGGTTCAGCATCCGTGCCGCCGCCGAGGTTGCCAGGCGGTAGAGCTTCGGCCGCTTGGCGAAAAAGGCCCAGACCCCAAGGCCGTAGCGCGCCGTGGCTGGGTTAAGGTGCTTCTCGAATTCCCGCTCGCGCCAGTGCCGCATCATCTTCGGCAGCGGAATATGCATCGGGCACACGCTCTCGCAACGTCCACAGAAGGTCGAGGCATTCGGCAGATGGCCTGAAATGTCGACGCCGAAAAGCGAAGGTGTCAGCACCGCACCCATCGGCCCCGGATAGACCGAGCCATAGGCATGGCCGCCGACCGCGTGATAGACCGGACAGTGGTTCATGCAGGCGCCGCAGCGGATGCAGCGCAGCATGTCCTGGAACTCGCTGCCGAGCATGGCGGTACGGCCATTGTCGAGCAGGATGACGTGATACTCCTCCGGCCCATCCGGATCTTCGACGCGGCGCGGCCCGGTGGAAAAGGTCGTGTAGACCGAGATGTCCTGACCCGTCGCGGAGCGGGCGAGGAGCCTGAGGATCTGTGAGCAGTCTTCGAGCGTCGGCACCAGCTTTTCGATCGAGGCGACGACAATATGCACCTTCGGCAGCGATTGGGTCAGGTCGCCATTGCCCTCATTGGTGACGATCACGGAAGTGCCCGTTTCGGCGATCAGGAAGTTGGCGCCGGTGATCCCGACATCGGCCTGGAAGTAACGCTTGCGCAGCACCTGCCGCGCCTCCGACAGCAGCGTCTCCGGTGCCGTCAGGTCACGATTGGCATCGAGATGCGTATGCACCCGGCGGAAATCCTCTTCCACCTGCTCCTTGTTGAGATGCACGGCCGGCGCAATGATGTGGCTCGGATGCTCGCCGCGAAGCTGGATGATATATTCGCCGAGATCGGTCTCGACCGGTTCGATCGCATGATCGGAGAGGAAGTCGTTGAGGTTGATCTCCTCGGTGATCATCGACTTGCCCTTGGTCACGGTCTTGGCCCCGACCCGACGGCAGATGTCGAGCACCAGCCGGCGCGCATCCTCGGCACTTTCTGCCCAATGCACATGCCCGCCGGTCTCCGTCACCTTGCGCTCATAGGCTTCGAGATAGAGGTCGAGATGGGCGAGCGTATGGTTCTTGATCTCGCGGCCCTTGTCGCGCAGGGCGTCGAATTCGGGAAGGGCAGCCACGGCGGCCGCGCGCTTGGCAATGAAACCCTTCTCGACATTGGTCAGCGCCTTCTGCAACTGGCCGTCGGCCAGCGCCCTGGCGGCATTGTCCTTGAACTGCGGGGCGGTGAATTGCATGCCTTCGTCCTCCCTTTGTGTCCACTACTTGCCGCTGCCGGCAATCGGCCGGCCGTCGGTCATGCCGGCCAGCACTTCTGCGACATGCCGCACCTCGATGGACGAGCCCTCGCGCTTCAGCTTGCCGGCCATGTTCATCAGGCAGCCCATGTCGCCCGCGAGCAGCAGCTCGGCGCCGGTCTCGGCAATCATTGCCGTCTTCTTCGAGACGATCTTGCCGGAGATATCGGGATACTTGACGCAGAACGTACCGCCGAACCCGCAGCAGACATCCGGCCCTGCCATCTCCTTGAGGTCCAGCCCCTCGACGCTCGACAGCAGCGCGCGCGGCTGTTTTGCGATGCCGAGCTCGCGCAAGCCCGAACAGCTGTCGTGATAGGTCACGGTTCTTTCGAGCTGTGCCTGCACGCGTGTCATGCCGCGCACGTCGGTCAGGAAGGAAACGAGCTCGAACACTTTGTCCGAGAAGCGCCGACAGCGCTCTTCCCACAGCGCGTCGCCGTTGAAGAGTTCCGGATAATGCATTTTCAGCATGGCCCCGCAGGAGCCGGAGGGCACGACGACATAGTCGAAGTCTTCGAACTGCTCGATGACCTGCTTTGCCAGATCGCGCGTATCCTTCGTGTCGCCGGAATTATAGGCCGGCTGGCCGCAACAGGTCTGGGCGATCGGTACATGCACGTCGCAGCCGGCATCCTCGATCAGCTTGGCGGCTGAAAAGCCGACACTCGGCCGGAAAAGATCGACCAGACAGGTGGCAAACAGGCCGACCTTCGGCCGCGATTGGGCTTGGCTCACGCTTTCGTCTCCGTCTTGGAATTGCCGGCAGTGCGGTTCCCGCGCCCGCCATCGCGCCGGATCAGCCGCAGTTTCGCGACCCGCCCCCATTCGCCCGCCCGCGCGCTTTCGTCAGCCGCGCGCATGACGAAATCGATATGCGCCTGCGCAGCGGCCTTGGCCCCCGCCGGGTCTCCGGCCAGGATCGCGTCATGGATCGCGACATGCTGTTCGAGCAGCCGCTCCCGGGCATTGGGCAGCGAGAACACGGCCTTGCGGTTGAAGAAGATGCCCTCCGACAGAAGCCGGTAGCAGGCCCGCATCGTGTGCAGGAGGATGATGTTGTGGGCCGCTTCGCCGACGGCATTGTGAAACTCGACATCGGCGGCGAGTTCGTCTTCCGGCTCCTGGGTCCCGTGGGCGTGCCGCATGTCTTCGATGATGCGCGACAGGAGCGCCTTGTCGGTCTCCGTCGCCCGCTGGGCCGCCAACTCTGCCGTCAGGCCCTCGAGTTCGCGGCGATATTCGAGATAGTCGCGCGTGGCGCGGGCATGCCGCGAAATGAGATCGGTGATCGGTTTGGAAAACACCTGCCCGATGATGTCGGCCACGAAGGTGCCGCCGCCGTGATGGCTGACCAGCAGTCCCCGGCTTTCGAGTTCCTTCAGCGCATCGCGCAGGATCGGTCGGGAGACCTCCAGCGACTGCGAAAGCTCCCGCTCGCCAGGCAGACGATCTCCGTCGCGCAGCACACCGTCGAGGATCAGAAGCTCGATCTGCTGCACCACTTCATCGGCCGTGCGGCTGTGGCTTACGCCTGAAAACAGGCTGTCATCGCTCTCGTTCATCGCCTTCTCCTCGAGGCTCCATACCAAGATCTGCAGCAATTGGTCAATTTTTTTGTCCACTTTATCCGGTTCACGGATACGCCTCTGTCGCGTCCTGTGACGTTTGCGCCTTTGCGCTGAGGCGGACGCGCTGCTAGCTTGATGATGGGCAAGGGAGACAGGCGGCGTGGCAAAAGGTGATTTTGCATTTCCGATGGCACCGGAGCGCGCCTTGGCGCTCGGCGAAATCCATGCGCGACCCTACGCGCTGGTCAAATCCGGTCGTGTGATCTTTCAGCTTGCCTTCATGATGGATGGCGGCTCGGCGGTCCATCATGCTGCGATTTCAGAACTGTCCCGTGCCCGCGGCGTCGCCCCGCCAGAGAAAAACGGGCGCTATCATTCGCTGGCCTGGGGGCAGGGGACGCTGCGCTGGGAACGGCATACGGAGTTTTCGACTTGGTTCTGGGACGGCCCGTTGCCCGACAAATTCGGCGGCGAGGTGCCCGTCCATCCCTTCGGTGACGGCTTTACCGCACCGGGACCGTTGATCTCGGGCATCCGTCTGGAACTGAGACCCGAAGGCCCCGAGACGGTCGAGGCGCGCAACATCTTCGATCCCGCAAGCCTCTGCTACAGCGAGTTGAAGAACGGCCAGGCCGCCGTTCTCACCGACTTCCGCCAGGATGGCCACGGCCTCACCCAGATACTCGTCATTGATCGGGGCATGACTGAAGCCGGACGCGGCGCTGTCGTCCAGCGCCTGCTCGACATCGAGACCTACCGCACCATGGCCATGCTCGGCTTGCCGCTTGCCCAGACGCTTTCGCCCGAGATCCGCCGCATCGAGGACGGCCTGACTGCCGTTACCCAGCGGATGAAGGCGCATGCCCGCGACGAGTCCGACGAGATGCTCTCCGAACTCACGCGTCTCGCCGCCGAGCTCGAAGCCAATGCGGCGCTCAGCCTCTATCGTTTCGGCGCAAGCCGCGCCTATGACGGCATCGTGCGCGAACGCATCAAGACGCTGGATGAAACGCCGGTGCCCGGCCACGAAACGCTCGGGGCGTTTCTCGAACGCCGCCTCGCGCCCGCCATGCGGACCTGCCAGTCCGTCGAGGAACGCCAGGCCAATCTTTCTCGAAAACTGTCGCGTGCGACCGCCCTTGTCCGCTCCTGGATCGATGTCGAGCTGGAGCGGCAGAACTCCGACCTTTTGACCGCCATGAACAGTCGCGCCGAAATGCAGCTGCGCCTGCAGCAGACGGTCGAAGGCCTCTCGGTGGCTGCGATCTCCTACTATGTCGTCGGTCTTGTCGGCTATGCCGTCAAAGCCATCCCGCATGATGCTCTGCCCTTCGACCCGGCGATCATCACCGGCCTGTCGGTACCGCTCGCCGTCCTCGGCGTCTGGTGGGTCGTTCGACGCATCCGCCGCCGTCATGAACGGGATGGGTGATCAGCGCTCCGCCGCCTCGGCAATCACGTCGGCGATCCATTCGTTGAGGCTCTTGTCTTTGGCACGCGCTGCGATCACGGCTGCCTCGTGCAGTTTCGGATCGAGCCGCAGGTTGAACTTGCCGGAAAGCTGCCGATAGGGCTCGACGCCCTTTTCCGCGCACATCTCCAGAAAGACGGCCAGCGATATGGCGCCTTCCCGGCGCAGCGCCTCGATGCTTTCGCCGTAAAAGTCTGCGCCGCCGTTCAGCCCTAGAAACTCCCCGCGCAAGAGACCGAGATCCGGATCGAGCGAGACGACGGCCTTGTGTCCATCGATTTCGATCACATTGTTCATGGCGTCACTCCGTTCTCTTCCAGCCATTTGCGGATGCTGGCGACCGCGCCCTTATCCGTCTCGGGTGTCGGATGCGGCCTGTGAAACACACTGACCTGCCCGAACAGAAACACGCCGATGCGTGACCCCTCGCGCTCACTGACATCAGCCCCGAGCGCGACGAACAGCGCCTCAATGTCCGACCAGCGGATCGTGCCGCTCACCGGTCGGGCGAAGATCTGCTCCAGCGTGGCCCGATGTTTCTTCTTCATCATAGAATGATACCACAAAACAGTACTGCATCAAGTTGGGCTCGGGAGCGGTGATCGGTCGATATGCTTTTGTCCTTGCCGAGCATGCATCTCCGTTCGATATAGAGCACGCGGAAATGGGTAACGGAAAGAATGGCAAAGCAGACCAAGGCGAAACTCGACAAGAAGGGGCTGTCAGGCCTTGGGCTCGAGAAATTGGTCGATATCCTCCTGGAGGAGGCCGCCGCCAACAAGGCGCTGAAGGCGCGGCTGCAGACCGCCTTGGCCGGCGAAACCGGTCCGGACGAGATGGCGCGGCTCATCGACAAACGCCTCGACGCGATCGACCAGGCAACGACGCGCATCAACAAGGCGCGGGCGCGCGACATGGCCATCGAGTTCGCCGCCCTCGCACGCAACATTCTCTCGGAACTTGGCGCGGTCGATCCGCAGGCGGCGGGCGAACGCATCCTGCGCTTCATCGGATTGCGGTTTTCGCTGTCGGCACGCCTTGTTGCCGACAGCGCCCGCCTCTGGAAGGTCTTTGATGACACGGAGCTTGCCGCGCTTGAACTGATCAAGACAGTGGGCGCCGAGGAGCAGGCCTTGCTTGTCCCGCATATCGAGCGTCTCCGTCTGCGCGATCGCTACGGTGAGCATACCGGCTTCCTGCGCGCCCTCACCGGCGTTGTCTCAAGCCCAGCAGCGACGGCATGGCGCAAGGTTCTGGCGGAGGTCGTCCCCTCAGAACCGTTGAAGCTCGGCGCGCTGGATCTCCTCCAGTCGCTCGCTCTGCATCAGGGCGATATCGACGACTTTCTCGCGCTCGAACGCCAAAAACCCGACAATCGCCGTGATACGCTGGCCGTGGCCGTCATGCTGCATCAGGCCGGTCGCCATGAGGATGCGCTGGAATGGGTGCGCGAGCGCCCGCGCGGTATGCGCCTCATTCCGGTCAACGGCGTGCTCGCCTCCGTCGGCCCTGACTATGGCGCCCATGACCGCCGCCTGCTCGAAGCCGAAATCCTCGAAAGGCTGAAGCGTCGCGAGGACGCCCAGGAACTGCGCTGGCGCGAGTTTGCCGAAACTCTCGATCCGGCGGTGCTGAAACTCTATCTGTCGAAGCTCGACGATTTCGCCGAATTCGATGAACTCGACCGCGCCTTGGCGCTGGCGAAGGCGCACGAAGACATCTATCTCGCCCTCGATTTCTTCCTCGCCTGGCCGCGCCTCGACCTCGCCGCCGCCCATGTCCTGCGCCACCAGCACGACTGGGAAGGTCGCCACTACGACGATCTCGCCCCAGCCGCCGAAGCGCTTGCCGCCAAGGAACCACTGGCCGCCGTGGTGCTCTACCGTGTGCTCGTTGAAGATATCCTGCGGCGTGGCATCGGCATGGCCTATCCCTATGCCGGACGTTACGTCGGCGAACTCGCACGCCTGATGCCGAACCTGCCCGAAGGCCACGGCCTCTCGACCCATGCCGCCTTCCTCGCAGAGCTCAGGCGCAATCATTCGAAGAAATACGGCTTCTGGAGTTCGGTGCCGGGCGGTTTGTCTTAACTGTCTTTCTGCTTTCGAGCGGCGATCCCCCAGTAGAGAATGGCGCAAAAAGTCGCAGCAAAATGTATGAGGGCGGCTAGCTTCGGAGGCACGTCGCAACTTGATGCACCGCAAATCAGCAGCAGATATCCCAGCGGGATACCGTTCGCTATGACTAGGATTGCAATCAAGGACGACCCTAGTATCGCTACACCAATCAGGAATAGTGGTATGTAGATGGCGGAGGCAACTATGATAACTAGCGCAACTCCTCCACCCCAGTCACGACCCAAATCCCAGAAGCTGAAAGTAATCAAAGATATGGGGCCAATAAAAAGGCCAGTTAACTTTCGCCACATAGACAACGCTCCAGCACACTGGCAGCAATCAATGATTGAAAATATTTAACGACTGGTTGCCTTTTTGAGGTTGAGAAATCGTACTTTTTTACTGCCAACCTAGTTGGGAAAAATTCGCGGGTCATTTCGTTTGAGCTATGGCGGTGCGCTCCGGGCAAGGACTAGCGCTCCCAATATGGCACGGGTCCATACAACTCCGCCAGATAATCGATGAAAAGCCGCACCTTGGCCGGCAGGAACTGGCGGCTCGGATAGACGGCGGACAGCGCCACATTGCGCGAGCTTTCATATTGCGGCAGCACTTGTATGAGCTTGCCGCTCTTCAGCTCCGCCCCGACATCCCAGGTGGATCGCAGCGCAATCCCGAGGCCGGCGATCACGGCTTCGCGGATGACCTCGCTGGAATTGGTGATCAGCATGCCCTCCGGTCTGAGCGTGACCGGTCCGTTCGGTCCCTCCAGCCGCCAGGATTCGTGGTTATGGGCCGGCAGGCAGCGATGTTTCTTCAGGTCATCAAGGGTCGCGGGCGTCCCGTATTCTGCGAGATAGGCGGGGGCGGCGCAGAGCACGCGGCGCACCGGGGCAAGCCGGCGCGCGACCAGCGAGGAATCGTTGAGCTCGGCGATGCGGATCGCGAGGTCGAAGCCGCCGCCGACGATGTCGGTAAACTCGTCCGACAACACCAGATGGATGGCGAGATCCGGATGCGCCTCCATGAAGGGTTTTAAGTGCGGCGCGACATGCATGCGGCCAAACGAGGTCGATGCCGAGATCTTCAGCGTGCCGTTGACCTCCGAGGAACGGCCCGAGGCGAAGGCTTCCGCCTCTTCCAGCCCGCCGAGCACCGTCAGCACCCGCTCGTGAAACCCCTGGCCGGCCTCTGTCAGCGAGATCTGCCGCGTCGTGCGCTGCAGAAGCCGCGTGCCGAGCTTGTCCTCAAGCCGCTTGATGCGCTTGGAGACGACGGCAGGCGAAAGCCCTAGATCACGCGCCGCCGTCGACATGCTGCCGGCAGCGATGACGCGGACGAAGACTTCGAGATCACCGAGATTGGTCATGAGTGGCTGCTACTTTTTCCGTTTTGGTCATAAGTGCATAGCATTTGCCCTGCGAAAGTCCTAGTGGTAAGAAAATTAGACCAGTTGAGTGGCGGGCGTCCTGCCGCTTGAGCAATTCCAGCAAAAGTGCGAAGCGGTTTTGCGTTCGGAATTGCGTGAAAACAAAGAGATAGAGCATTGAAGGCGATTCCGTATTCGCTGGAAATGCTCTAGGATCGCGGCACATGGGGAGGAGACCATCATGAGCGAGGCCATCGCCTTTCTGCCGCCGAGAGCGCAAGTCCTGTCGCGCCGCGCCGAGATCCTGGCCGACCTGAAGGAGCTGGTGCCCGCTGGTCGCCTCGTCGCCGAGGAGACGGCGCTGGTGCCCTTCGAAACCGACGGCTTCATCGCCTATCGCCGCCGCCCGCTCGCCGTCGTCCTGCCCGAGACCACAGCCCAGGTCGCGGCCGTCATGAAATACTGCCACCGCTATGGCATCCCCGTCGTCCCGCGCGGCGCCGGCACGTCGCTCTCGGGCGGCGCAATCCCGCAGGAAGATGCCGTCGTTCTCGGCCTCTCCGCCATGACGCGCATCCTCGACATCGATTATTGGAACCGTACCGCCACCGTTCAAGCCGGTGTCACCAACCTCGCCATCTCCGATGCCGTCGGCGCCGATGGCTATTTCTACGCCCCCGATCCGAGCTCGCAGCTTGCCTGTACCATCGGCGGCAACATCGCGATGAATTCCGGCGGCGCCCACTGTCTGAAATACGGTGTCACCACCAACAATCTGCTCGGCGTGAAAATGGTCCTCGTCGATGGCACGATCGTCGATCTCGGCGGCAAGCATCTCGATGCCGAGGGCTACGACCTGCTCGGCCTCGTCTGCGGCTCCGAGGGCCAGCTCGGCGTGGTCACGGAAGCCACCGTCCGCCTGCTGGCCAAGCCAGAGGGCGCGCGCCCCGTGCTATTCGGCTTCGACAGCGCGGAAGCCGCCGGCTCCTGCGTGGCGGATGTCATTGGCGCCGGCATCATCCCGGTTGCCATCGAGTTCATGGACAAGCCGGCGATTGAGATCTGCGAGGCCTTCGCCAAGGCCGGCTATCCGCTCGATGTCGAGGCGCTGCTGATCGTCGAGGTCGAGGGCTCCGAGGCCGAGATGGACGCCATGCTCGCCTCGATCGTCGAGATCGCCAAACGCCATGGCGTGAAGACCGTGCGAGAAAGCCAGTCGGCAACGGAGGCCGCCCTCATCTGGAAAGGCCGCAAGTCCGCCTTCGGCGCCACGGGGCGCATCGCCGACTACATCTGCATGGATGGCACCGTGCCGCTCAGCCAGCTGGCTCATGTCCTGCGCAAGACCTCCGAGATCATCGACCGCTACGGGTTGCGCGTCGCCAATGTCTTCCACGCCGGCGATGGCAACATGCACCCGCTGATCCTTTACAACATCAACGACCCTGAAGATGCCGCCCGGGCGGAAGCCGCCGGCATGGAGATCCTCAAGCTCTGCGTCGATGCCGGCGGCTGCCTCACCGGCGAGCATGGTGTGGGCATCGAAAAGCGCGACCTGATGCTGCACCAGTTCACCCAGATCGATCTCGATCAACAGATGGCCGTACGCTCCGCCTTTGATGCCGACTGGATCCTCAATCCCTCAAAGGTCTTTCCGCTGGAGGGGAGGGGATGATGCTCATGTCTTTCTTGTCCCTTGTTTACCCCCCTCTGCCCTGCCGGGCATCTCCCCCTCAAGGGGGGAGATTGGCTGTGGCTGCCGCTCGTTCTTCCGCGTCCGTGGCGAAAACGGCATTCGATGTGATACGAACATCTATTCATCTCGACGATCAGCTTTCGACTCTTGCTGAAGGGCGCCGCATCTGCGGCTTTCCGATCTCCCCCCTTGAGGGGGAGATGCCCGGCAGGGC
>LFEF01019289.1_pt3 | contig 26038 bp, 24 predicted proteins | sample 619371 | NCBI WGS metagenome assembly LFEF01 (sample SAMN03014291, study PRJNA259931) | freshwater metagenome | biome: lake; feature: waterbloom | place: China: Taihu Lake | collected 2006-08 | depth 0 m m
GGGTCAGGGTAAAGACACTGCTTACTGAACCGGCTTCGTTACCGTCGGTGGTTTTGGCGATCGAGATTGTTTTCGTCGATCCGCCCCCCGTACCAATATCCAAAGACCAACCACCGGCAATAGTTCCCGCGTCTCCTCCCGCGTCATCCACAACGTAGAGACTCCAGGTTCCATTGGGGTTGATGCCGTTGAATACGGAGAAATCCGTGCCGTAGGGGCCACCGGGAGCGGGCGCGTTAAAGAAATCACCGGTTTCAAAGTCTGTGGCCTTATAACTGCCACTGGTAATTAGCTCTTCATCGAGCAAGAAGGAGGTTGCCGTCGGATCAAAGGTGAGAGTGACATTACTGAGACTATTAAAGCCACCCACATCGGACATTAATAAGGCTTTGGTTCCCGTCGGACCGACCAGTAATACATCAATATCATCGGGATAAGTATGGCTCAGGTTTGTCAGGGTTACTTTCAGGCTATTAATATTACCGCTCAAGCCTGAAACATTAATAGTGGAAGGATAGGGGGTACTGGAACCACTATCAGGAATAGTAATCGGGTTAGGGTTACTGAAGATATTGCCACCACCACCATCATTATCCACAATCGTCGCCGTGGCGGTGTCGGAACCACTGATAGTGTAGCCCGTGGGAGCAGTAATTTTGGTGATGATCGTTTCACTGGGATCTACCACACTATCATCTATGGTGGGCAGAGTGATGGTAGCAGTGGGGGAAAGTGCCGCAAAGGTGACGGTGTTAGGAGTAGTGCCTGTATAGTCAACACCTGGAGTGGCCGTACCGGCAAGGGTGTAGTTAACCGTTAAGGCACTGGAGAGGTCGCCGGTGCGGGTCAGGGTAAAGACACTGCTTACTGAACCGGCTTCGTTACCGTCGGTGGTTTTGGCGATCGAGATTGATTTGGTGTCAGCCTGAATACGTAAGGCGTAGGCTCCCAAACTTCCCCAAGTTGTTTCACCAAAGGACTGATCCGGAAGCGTTGAGTTAGGACCAACTTTGACAAAGTAATTTTGCCCAGCTACCAGTCCCGAATAAGTTAATCCAGTGACATCAACCAATGCGTTGTTATTCCAATCCGCGAGAACTCCTCCACTTGCATTAAGGATTTGGGCATCAAGATGCAGATTTCCATATCCAGCTGGCAGGTCTTCGCCAATAAAGTTGGTACCATCTTTGCTGAAAATTAGAGCATTATTGACTGAAATGTTTACGCTTCCAGCAGCAGGGGCGGTAAATTTGAAGTAATCATAGTCTATCCCAGTATTACCATCATCTGATGCTAGTGTAATCCATTCAAAGGCCCCACCGTAACCAGTGGAATCTAGGGTAATCGTCTGAGCACTAGCTAGATCCGTATTCGGAGTCCCTTCAACATAGCGACCGATTCCTTCCCCCCTGATCTGGAGAAAATCATTTTCAGTGTTTGTCGCATTCGAGTATTGGCCGCGCGAGAATTGCGTTAACTGCTTGGAATAGCCGACACCCATGATAGGTGCCCAGCCAGGGCTTGAGCCGCCTCCTGCATAGTATTCGGTAGAACCCTGACCGTCATGACTAAGATTGAGATTGTGTCCAGCCTCATGGGAAGCCGCTTCTGCGATATTTTTTGCAGTTCCTAAGCGACTTGGAAACACAAGCGCAGGTTTGTAATAGTTAGTTGTATCAACGAGATCGTAAATGCCAACATAGGCAATTCCCCCAGCCCCCGACCATTGGCTACCAATGTTCCCAATAGACACAACTGTCCCATAAGCACTGTCGCTTGTGCTAGACCGAGTAATCTTGTCAATGGTTGGTGTTGCCGTTGTTACGTTGACATCAAAAGGTGCATAGTCAGCAGCTACCCGACGGAAAATTTCCTTCATTGCATCATATTCTGATTGTGAATATGCCGTACTGACGATTGAGTCCAAAGAAAAGATAGCTATAGAAGAAATGACGTTAGAAGAACCAACCAAGGTTGGGTTATTCCAAGCAGTGGCCGATGTGTTGTAGCCATCAAAATCCAGATAAATAGTCTTGGAAGAGAAGGGATTGGAACTGAGATTAAAGACTTCTGCATTGGAAATGCTTGTGAAGTCAAAGCTTCCTTGAGTGTTTACGGTTGCAAATTTCGGAATTGGTGTATTTCGTGGCTTAATAGAGATTGTATTTTCTATAACCGAGATGGGACTTGAGTAGTTAACCGTCTTGGGGGGTAACAGATAGTCTCGCGTCCCTTGAGGAGCATTAGGAGACAAGGAGCTTAGAGGTTGCAGTCCCAATTTGCTACTGTGGTATTGACCGCACGAGTAACAGTATGTGATATGGGTTTCTCCAGTTTTCTGGGTGAGATTGTCCTGATTAACCCTCGAATCCCATCCCTCGGCAGTGGGTACAGAGACAAGACCCAACCCTGGACTGGTGGTGACGGGGGCGGTAGTGGGTACAGAGGCAGGACTCGGCGCTGGACTGGTGAGATAACCAGAAGAGTCAATACTAAGAGAAGCGGGAAAGACCACTTGACTCGTAGCAGCAGGGGAGACTGGAACCGTGGAGGCCTCAGAGGAGACTGTAGATGGGGAGGGGTCAGAGTTCAGGACTCCTAAGGGAGGAGTTTCCCTCGATACACTTAAATCGTCGGAACCTGTTAAATCAACTGTGATTGGGAAGGATGGCTCAAAACCCAAAGCATCCTTTAAGGACGGCACATCTATACTCGATGAATCGGAACTTACTTGTGTTGTCTTCATGATTCGGCCTACCTAATTGTCCTAAAATTAATCGGTCAATTACTTAAGTTTGTTGAATTCTTTCTGTTTATGGTTAGGGAAAAAGACAAGCCCAACCTTTCTGCCTTAGGGCTAAATTTCTCATCTACTTATGATTATAAATAGACAAATTTAAGAAAAAAATAAATTTTTTCTTAAATTAATTTATCCAAGAGCCTGATTAGTCAGGGAGCATCCCAGTTTTGCAATGAGTAAAAATACTCAGGCAATATCGCCGTTGAGATAAGCACAACGTAGCTTCAAATACTGAGGAACATTCTCTGCTTTCCATTGTGCTCCCACAATTTTCATTCTTGCACCTATTTGCTTAATCTTTGACTCTACACTTCCAGAACCGATGCAAATCCCTTGGGATTGATAGAGTTCGTAATTGGGTATTCTTTCTCGATGTTTATCGACATATTTGGTGAAATTTATAGCCTGTTTCTTTTTGCATCCCTCTAATTCCTCTAAAACTCTTTTCACCTCTCCTTTCCATAAATTCTCTTTGATTCTATTCAGACGCTTGTTTGACCCGCCTATTTTATTCATATTCTCTACTAAATGATACCAATCCAATATTTCTCTCCTTTTAACACCGATTTTCTCCATCAGATTCCACACCCCATCATGACCATCTCCTAAACAGGTGACTACCTCTGTTAAGGGCTGACGGTTCACCCATTCCAGTAATTCTTCATTTTGCTGAAAAAATCCCGCACATTCTTGACCATGCAGACTTACTGCTTTGTAATCTCGACCTTGACTCGGTTGTCCTTTGGGCGTTCTGATTCTGACTTTTCCTCCATCTACACTCAATGCTTCTACCGGACTCTTTGCTTCTGCTTCCTCAAATTTATATCTTTGTACAAGCCTCTGTTGACTACTGCCTGAAACTGCCATTCCTGTCGCCATTTTGAGATATTTTTCCGCATCTTCAAAAGAGACTTTAGCCACTGCTCCTAAGCAACATTTCTCCAGCATGGGACTTAATCGATTATTCTTGCTTAATCCTAGTTTATCGGCTTGTTTCTCGCTTATCTTGACTTTCCCTATGATACTGCTTACGCTTTTGGTTCGCCCTGCTTGGGTTCCTGTTGCTGATTCAAAAAAAAATTGCCTATGGCAGGACCCAATGTAGTCAGCCAATGGTCTCGCAGGGCGGTTTCAATGCCCTCAAAGCTACGTAGTTGTTCTTCTGGGGTATTATCGACTAGAATTTGAGCAATGGCTTTTAAATGTTGATCTAGTTGTTCTTTTTGGTCTGTATTCATGATTCTACCGTTTAATTGTTTCTCTTTATTTTGCCTTAGCTAACGTTTTTAGTCTCTAAGCATTTATACTTATGGCAAAATTGGGATGCTCCCGATTAGTCACCGCAATAAGAACAGTATTATTGATAATTAAAAACCTAGAGGTATTAAGCTGCCCGTGCATTTAAATTGCTGGTTGAGACGCGGTTAAAATGCGTTGCGTAAATGCGTCTTAGCTTACCCGGTCAGGGTTTCTCAATCAACAGAGGAAATACTCAGACTATTTTTCAAAAACTGTAGCCCAATTATAGAAAGGATAATTAAGTGGATAAATCGGCTCTTATCGTTTCTGTGTGGAAGGGAGAAGAATAGGAATAATTTTCAAAAATATAGTCTTTAAAACTTTACCTACCAAGACTTATATAAATAATAAGCACCAATAAATACACCAAGTTGATAAGAGCCGATAAATTGGCAATGTTTGGGAGTAAAAAAATAAGTTTTTGCTCAAAAACTGGTAAAATTTATCGTAAGTTTTGAACTGATTGACGAATTAAATCTCTTAAATAGAAATCAATAACTTTCCTTGTTTTTTTATTAATTCTTAGCCCAATATACACCTTTATCTTCTTACAATAAACCAACAACCATATTCAAATCACTACCTATTTATTAAATTGAACATTCTCCTCACTTCAGTCTGGTTAATTTTTGCTTTAACGTTTTCTGCTGTTTGATTGCTTACTGTCACTAACCGAAGAAATCTTCCCTTTAGATGAACCGACTTTTACCTCAATCTGCTTAACCCGAACCGTGGCTAAATTAATCTTTTTTCCTAAGTTCCCTGGAAAGATTAAGGTAAAAATTTATTTAGGGTTTGCGGCAAAAAGTTTGTTGGTGGGGTTAGGAGTCGGTAGCCGGTCGTCGGTCGTCAGTCGGGGAAGTCAGAATAACAGAATGACCTCGCGCACTGGGAAGCGGAACCCTTTGCAATCGCCTCCGGAAAGTGCAAGAATTTTGAGTCCCTCGGATCGATTTCTCAACGTTTGTTTCTGGCACTTTTTTAGTCAAAAAAGTGCCAAAACCGTTTTCTAGTAAGGCTTCCAGTAATATTCAGCATACCCTAGATATATCGGCCTTTAGACTGACTGATCATGGCTATTGGCCACTGGTTCGGGGCTATCCTCGCCAATCCAAGCCCTGACTAACTCGTAGCAGAGACCGAGCAGAACCGGTCCGACGAACAAACCGATAATCCCGTAGGCGATCACTCCCCCGAACACCCCTAGCAGAATCACCACCATGGGAATGGGCAGACCGCGCCCCATTAAGATCGGTTTGAGGAAATTATCCACCAAGGTGGCGGGAATCATCCAGATGGTAAATAATAGGGCGGTGGAATGGGGTAGTGTTACCCAAGCGTGAATGAGCGCCCCCAAGACAATCAAACCGGGGCCAATTTGGAGAATGCCCAAAATTAGGGTGAGGAGAGTTAATAAACCGGCCGCAGGCGTTCCCACCGTCACTAAACCGATGCCGATCAAAAGACTCTGGATAATGGCAACGCCAATAATACCGCGGCTAACATTGCGGACGGTGGAGGCGGTCAGACTGGCCAGCGCGATGCCTCGACCCGGGGCGATCTTTTCCGCTAACCGGTTCATCAGGTGAGTCAGATTTTTAGCCGAGAGGGTGAGGGCTGCCGCAATCAGAATCGAGGCGATAAATTTCAGCACCGTCAGACCGGTACTGGTGGCTAGGGAAAGGGAGATTTTCCCCAGTTCTTTTAATTGCGGCTCGAAGCGCTGAAGAAATTGACCCGTGTTATTTGATGCCTGCTGCCAGAGACTGGCAATCCTTTCGCCGACCAGCGGCCAGGTGGCCACATCGGCGGGGGGAGGGGGAATCACCGCCGCACCGGTATCGATATATTCGGCCATCGTTCGCAGATTACCCGCCAGAACCGCTGCAATGCCACTCACCGGACCGATAATAATCCCTAGACAAAGTAGGGTGAGGAGAACTGTGGCCAGTTTCGCCCGGCCAGCGAGCAGCTTTTTTAACCAGAGAAAGATCGGATACCAAGCGATCGCTAGAATTGCTCCCCAGAGGATCATGGTTAGGAAGGGACGCAGCAGGGTAAAACCGGCAAATAACAACAGGCCGAGAAAAAACAGCCGGATGACGAGATCGATAATTTTAGCGTCATTTTTCATCAATAGCGATCGCCTTTTGGCTAGATGAGGACATTTCTGCAATTATGGCAGTTTTTCGTTATGGGTAGTGATTCGCTAGTAGTGGTGAGCCGTCTTGCTTATCTGGTGGGGATTGTGTAGAATATTTCCTGATCAAAATAATTGCCCGATAAATCTCTACAACTGATTCTTTCAGGGTAAATCTCCTGAGAAATATCTTTTTTTGGTTGGTCGGTGCAATGCTTACTTGCAATCGTCTTGATCGAGTAAAATCGACTAATTTAACCTATTAACAAGGATGCAAGCAAATTTATTAGAAGTGCGGGGAGCCACCCGTCGATTTGGGGGATTAGTCGCTGTCGATGGGGTTTCCTTTCAGGTACAAAAAAAGGAGATTTTTGGCTTAATTGGACCCAACGGGGCGGGAAAAACGACTTTATTTAATCTGATCACCGGTTTAATTCCCCTATCGAGTGGTGATTTAATTTATCAAGGCTACAGTCTGGCGAATTATCGTCCTCACCAGATCGCTCAGGCAGGAATTGCCCGTACTTTCCAGAATTTGCGCTTATTTGGCGAATTATCGGCTTTAGAAAATGTAGCGATCGCTGGTCATCTTCACAATAGCTCCAATCTCTGGACAGGAATGTTGGGTTTACCAGTTTCGAGAAGGGAAGAGGAAAAAACCTACAAAAGAGCGGGGGAATTATTAGATTTAGTCGGATTAACCGACCAAAGCAATCGGAAAGCCCGTAATTTAGCATATGGTGATCAAAGACGCTTGGAAATTGCCCGCGCTTTAGCTTTGCAACCCCAGTTATTACTGCTCGATGAACCGGCAGCCGGGATGAATCCCAGCGAAAAGGGGGCATTAAGTCAGCTAATTCGACAAATTCGTGATAATTCAGAGGATTTAACTGTCCTGTTAATCGAACATCATGTGCCTTTAGTGATGGGATTATGCGATCGCATTGCCGTGTTAGATTTCGGTAAGTTAATCGCTTTGGGAGATCCGTCCACAGTCAGGGAGAATCCCGCGGTGATTGAAGCTTATTTAGGGGATGAATAAGGATTTTAGATAATTGCTATTCGGGTTAATAGGAGATAATAATGATTATCGAATTACCAGAGATAGTTAGAAAAAGAGTTAAAAGTATAGACCTCTGGTAAAAATCAAAAATTGTTGTTAGGGTTAGTAGTCAGTAGCCAGTAGTCAGTAGTCAGGATAATTAAGAATGAATAATAATTAATTAAATGGTATCTTGAACATATTTTAGGCAATTTAATCCTTATTTTTGCCGTTTTTGAACCCTCGAAAATTAATTATGCAAGAGGTTTAATCAAGGATGTTAACCTTTAAATCTGAGTTAAAACTCTACACTTGCTTCCACTTAAATGAGGCTGATTTTGTTCTGTGTTAGACTGATATTTGCGTAAGCTCTGCTCTCATTCTAGCATATATCGTGTCAATGTGCTACTATTTAACAGTAAAGCCAACCTAAAACGGCGGGGTTTCAGACCAAATTTTTCCATGATTCCTTTAACTCTTAATCTCTTGCAAGGTTCCGTTACTTTTCGTTTCAGTCCCAGTGCTGCCCTAGATTTGCAAAGGGAAATTAATATTTTACTTGATCGCCTAAAAGCGATCGCCAGTAATGCCTCTAGTGGGGGTAAACCCCAACCCCAAAAACCGCTGGAATATCAGCACACTGGTGATGTGTTTCTGGAAGTGTTTTGTAATCCCAATATTTATCCGAGTCCTTTTTCTGCTAAAGTTTTGTTAACGGTTCGCGATGATCGCCTACGCTTAACCACAGAAGCAGAATTAACCCGTGTGATCGAGGATTTAGAGCGTTATCTCGACCAAAATAGTTAGAAGCGGGGGATTTTTGGGGTTTCGACCTTTCCTTGTCGTTCCACCTTTCCCCATCTGATTATTCTTCTCTAGCTTGCCATGTTGCCGACCGATTTATTGATTTCCCGTCAAAATGGCGAGACAATTATTCCCAAACGCTTACCGATCGCTGCCGATTATCTGGCGATCGCTAAAGAACAAATCACCTGTTTTCAGGAAAGTATCGGTCAAACTAAGGGAGAATTAAGCCAAAAACTCCTAATCTTGGAGGGAGACAGTCCCGATTATAAAATTAAACGGGGATTTGCTCACCTATTAACCAATCATTTTGCCACCTTTGAGATTATTAGTCCCTTAGAACCGCAGGAATTAAGAAAAAGAGTTTTTGAACAAGCAGCCAACTTTGTTCCGATTCCCCAAAATCGATCGCTAATTCTTCAAACAATTGCCCAGCAACTCAGCCAAGAATTAAATCAAGAAATTTTTCCAGTGGCTCTAGAAAAAGGACTCTATGCTGATTTAGCAGAGAATAAAATTCTGACTCAATTTGATGCTCCCACCCCCGAAAACCTAATTCATCGTTTTAACCTCTCGCAAATTCAAGGTATTTTTTATCGGGCCAGTTATTTAATCATCAACGTCCACCGCAACGATCCGGGGGAATATAAATATCTCTTTCGCTATCTAAAACTATTTCGTTTAATGACTTATATCGAAGGGGATGCCGACACGGGATTCACTATTACTATCGATGGTCCCACCAGTTTATTTAAAGCTAACAGTCGTTATGGCATTGAAATCGCTAAATTAATTCCTGCCTTACTCCATGTTACTCACTGGAATCTGAAGGCACAATTACAGTACAAAGATTCCTATACAGGAACTATTAAAAAACAACAGTTCAATTTAGAGGATAACTGTGGTCTGGTGTCCCACTATTCCCCGGGTAAACCCTACGATAGTATGTTAGAGGAATCTTTCGCTAAACGTTGGTTACAGTTAAAAACTGAATGGCAGTTAGAAAGGGAAGTGGATTTAGTGCCTTTACCCGGAGGAGTGATGATTCCCGACTTCCGTTTAGTACATCCCGATGGTCGCGTTTTTCTCCTCGAAATTGTTGGTTATTGGCGACCAGAATACCTACAAAAGAAATTTTTACAGGTTAAATCGGCCCAAGCAAATAATCTAATTTTAGCCGTATCGGAACGGTTAAATCTAGAAAAAGCTGGAGTTAAATTCCAAAATCTACCCGCTCAGGTTATCTGGTTTAAAGATAAATTATCACCCCAAGCAGTGTTAGAAGTTTTAAAGGGTTAGGAAGCTAAAAGCGGGAGTGCGATTTAATACTCCCGCTTTGGTTTAATCAGACTAGGTTAACTCTTTCGCTCAAGACCAGACAATGAGTGCTACATCATTGAGCAATGGCAGGACTGATGGACACTTTCACCACTTTATTTTTTTCTTCTTCCGCTTTCGGGAGGGTGAGGTTGAGAATGCCATCTTTGTATTCAGCGGTCACGTTAGTGTTATCAACCTGAACCGGTAGAGGAATAACCCGATGGAATTTACCATAACGGAATTCAGTGCGGGTAAATCCTTCTTCTTCGGTTTTAATTTCCGATTTTCTTTCACCATTAATGGTCAGACTATCGGCTGTTACTTCCACGTTGAGGTCTTTGGCTTCCATACCAGGTGTTTCCAGTTTAAGCTGAACTGCCTCTGGCGTTTCGGTAATTTCCGCCGCTGGGATGAAGGATAACCCCATTTTTTCGCCATTGCCTACATCAGTCGGCACAAGACGGTCAAACAAGCGATTCATTTCTTTTTGTAGGCTTTCTACTTCTCTGAAAGGTTCCCAACGTATAAGTGCCATATAATTCACCTCCGCAGTTTTCTTGACGCTAGAGATTTTGATTTATCTCTACACTTTTAGGATAGATAAAAGATTCTCTGACTGGGGTAGGGTTTTCGGTATTGAGTTTTTCCAGATTCCCGTACTATCTCCTATACTAGAGCTAGGTGAAAAAGTTTTTCCCGGGGAAGTGGGAAGTGGGGAGTGGGTAGGGTTGATTCATGAATCAACCCTACTATGAATTAACCCTACTATGAATTAACCCTACTATGAATTAACCCTAGGGGAGTGGGGGGTTTTCTCAGTGAACTGATAACTGATAACTGATAACTGACTCCACCAACAGACTTTTTCAGTAAACCCTAATTATCTACTGATGAATAATTAAACTTTCTAAACTGGTTTGTAAATCTTGGGTTAATTGTGCTACGGCCGAGCGTCGATCGCTTTTATAATCGCCATAGCGCTCGGATACGGAAATAGGTTTACCGATAGTTATTATCGCTTTTTGTTGACCAATTTGGGGACGGAAAAAGGGATTACCTCCTTTAATTCTTGTCACTAAATCCCAGAGTAATAAAATTGTCTCGGCGAATCTTTCTACAGTGGGTTTTTCCTTGACATAATAACCAGTTACTGACACGAAACTTTCGACAATTCTCATGTGCCACATTTTTAAATTAGCTTCATCGGCCAGGCGATCAGCTAATCCTAATTCAAGGGGAGAAATAGAATGAGTGGGTTTTAATTCTTCCCGATAAATGCGTTCCCATCCTGCTTGTTCCAAACGACGACAGCGATCAATCACATTACCATTAGGAGAAATATTAAAATACTTTTCTGCGGTTTGTAGGGCCACATCTAATAAATTGGCTAAACGTTTGGCTAGGGTTTCATTTGGATCATCACCATTGGCAGGCACTACCGGCAAAGATTGATAGTAGAAATCTCGATAAAAATCCTCCATTAAGGATAATAATCTTTCTCCTAACCGAAAAAGACGCTCGTATAAAAACTTTTCTTCTAGGGATGAATTCGGGATTGGTTGTAAACCGCTATCGGTTTCTAAATTAGTTAAAATTTGCTCGATTTCTTGCCACACTGGAGTCAGATAAAAATACTGAATACCCATAGGTAAAATAATTACTTCTTGCTGTTGTTTAGCTTTTCTGACATCATCCACACCCCAAAAAGCCAATTGAGAAATACCCGGTTCAATAGCACTGACAAGCTCATTATGTCCGTTAGTTGCCCCTTCCGGAGCGGCAGCTAGAGGATAATCTCCTTCTAATAATAAACGACGAGCCGAACGCAATCCGATTAAATCGGCTTTTCCCCGTTGAATTGGTGTGCCACCTAACTTAGAATATAACCATCCTACCCTTTCTCCAGCCCATAAAGGAATACCTCGATCGTACATAAAATGAGCGTGAATCGGTGCTGGTAATTTTATTCCTAACTCTTGGGCTTTTTTGGGTACTAATTTCCACAAAAGATAGGCCATACAGTAGGGATCGTTAATACTGGGATGACGAAAAGCAAGCAGTAAACGGACTTTTTTCTCTTGACTTTTTTGATAAAATGTGATTAAAGTTTCTAGATTGGCGGCGGAAATTTCTCTTAAATTGGTTTTAGTTTGTAACCAGAGAGGTAAAAAGATTTGACATCCCTTTAAAAGCAAGGGATTAAGGTCAGGGGGGATAAATTCGAGGGGGGGTTGTGCGCCCAAAGATAGATTAGACATACAAGTAGTCGTGCCAAATAAATTTCCTAGTTGAGACTCCGAGACAGGTATCAGATTTTAGTTTTCAGTTCATTGTTTACTGTTTACTGTTTACTGTTTAAGGAAGAATAAAAGAAAACTCTGATCAATAATTACCCACTGGCCAAAAGGTAATCACAGCAGCAAACAGGTGTCGAGCTAGATTTCAAATACACTGGGATTGCAGGCTCCCTCAACTGTGAAAGGAGAAATTAACCGACTTTGAACGAGGAGGAACAGGAGCAGTTTACCTCCTCACCTAAACAAATACAGCTATACTATAGCTCTATCCCCATTTCTCGCAAACGAGCCGCCATCTGTTGAGAACGCTGTCTTTCCGCTTCCAGAGCTTGCTGAGTAACATTTAATTGCTCCTGTGCTGCGGCTGCCTGCTCCTGTGCCGCAGCCGCTTGCTCTTGTGCCGCTTCTTCTGGTAAGGGGATTAAATTGCCTTCCGGGTCATAAAATCTCGCCCAAATTGCCGTTTCTCGGTCAATAGTCCCCTCCCAAGTTCCCAACCAATAGCCTAAAGTTTCGCACCATAACCAGCCGCGCTCGTTTCGTTCTAAAGAATGGTAGCGTTGGTCGGCCCCTAAATGCCATCCTTGTAAAGAATTGCCATCGAAAGGATCGTAGATGAAATAATCTGGCGTGCGGAAGGTTCCCTCATAAATGGCTTTTTTTCGCACTTTATCGGTTCTGGCGGTACTAGGAGAGGTTAATTCTACGATAACGTCGGGATAACGTCCCTCTTCTTCCCAAATTACCCACCCCTGTCGCTCTCTCTTGCCATCGACATTGAGGACAGCGAAGAAATCGGGCCCGCGAAAATCGCGATTTTTCGCCTGTTCGCGGCTGAAATAAATAAACATATTGCCACCGGTGTAGAAGTCGTCTCGCTCGCCGTAACCCTGCTGTAGGGAACGAATCAAGACATTCATGGCAATGCGGTGTCGGTTGCTTTCCAAGGGTTCACCATCATCAAAAATTAAGTCTGTGGGGGGTGGGGGGGGTTCCCAGAAGTCCTCGAAATCTTCTTCTATCGGTGCCGGAGAGGTGGCAGTTTCGTCGCTTTTGGCAATCGTCATTTTTTCGGCCTCTCTAGGTGGGAGTATCCATATTTTTGCTGATTATTGATCCTATGTTACATCAGAATTTAGGAGTGAGGAGATAGATGTTAGGAGTTGAGAAAATTATCTTCGGTTAACAATGATCAAAACTTTTCTTCTGGGTGCGTTACATTGGGCTAACACACCCGACTAATATCCTTAAGCTAACCCAAAAACTTGGCTTTATCTTTAACTAATTTTGTCCCGATTCCGGCGGCAATGACTTCGGAGAGAATGCTAATTAAACGATAGATAGCAACGGTGACAAGTACGTTAGCGGCGGGAAATTTTTCTGTGTCTAAAAGTGCGATCACTGTAGCTTCAAAAACTCCTAATCCCCCCGGCGCTCCGGGGACAACTAAACCCAATAACCAAGCAAAACTAAAGGTTCCTAAGAGGGGTAAAATCTGAGCGGGGGTAATCATTTTTAATACCATCCAAGCTAAAATAAAACCCGCACCGCGCCACAATAAAAATCCAGTTTCACCCAGGAGAGGTACAAGAGGATATTTAGTTAGATAAACCGGTTCTTGAGCAATCTTTTTCTTTTGGCTAAGGATTTTCAGAGGATAATTTAAAAATTTGGGATGAATGCCGATTAAAATTAATCCTAAAACTAATATCTGTATCCCTAGACTTGAGCTAGATTTCATCCAACCTAAACCACTACCAATAACTGCTATGGCTAAGGCTGCACATACCAGCAATAAAAGTTCTAATAAAACGCTTAAACTAGCGGTTCCCCAATCACTTCCTGCTTTATTAATTGCCACGATGCGAGCATAAAAGTGACCGATATTACCGGGTAGATATTTTCCTAAATTGGTAATCATATAGATGCCAATTCCTGCGGAGGTTTTAATCGGTTGTTGATAGCTTTTGAGTATCCATGTCCACACCCATCCTGCCCAAATTTGAGCGATAACGGTGGTTACAAGTGCCAAGAAAAGAAATAACCAGCCATGATTTTCAATTCTAACTGAGGTGACGTTATCCCAGTTATTTTTAAGGTTACTGAGAACAAAAAATAAGGTTCCCCCAATAATCAGCCAACGTAGAAACTTTTTCAGCATTTCGTTTTTTCCTTTATTCATTTTCTGGAGGAAACCAATCGAGATCAAGGAGATTTTCTAAACTGTAGGGACATTGCCCAGGAAAACTAACTTGATTATCGGTTTTTTCTCTAACATAATTTAAGGCTTTCTGGTAAATACGAGGTAATTCTTTAGTGAGATAATTGCGGAGATTAGTAGTTAAATAAGTGTCGATCTGGTTTTTGAAATTGACGATTTCTGAACGCCAATGACTACGATTATATTTTCTCTTGACTGTCCAAAATTGTAGCAGTAAACAATGTCTAATAATTTGCTCTAATAAACTAGCAACACGAAACTTTTTTTCGTTTCCCAAATCTTCTAACTCCTCGATTAAATTGTCTAAATCTAAAGCGTCAAAATTTTTAGCCTTGAGCAGCTCTATAGTTTCTTCTAACCAGAGAGAATCATCAATTTCGTAGAGAGTTTTTAAGTCGGGAATAACAGTCATTATCATCTCCTTTATTCATAAGGTGGTAGCCAATTGGGATCGAGAAGTTCTTCTAAACTGTAGGGACAAGTATCGGGAAAAATAACTTGATTTTTTGTCTTTTTTCTCACATAACGGGTTGCCTTCTGATAAATATTATCAAATTCTTGTTCTAAATATTTCCGTAAACTTGCCGTTAGGTAGGTATTTAATTGATCTTGAAAATTTACCAGTTCTGATTCCCAATGACTTTGATTATATTCTCTTTCCCTTGTCCAAAATTGCAGTAACAAAGCATGACGAATAATTTGCTGTAAAAAACTAGCAACACGAAACTTTTTTTCGTTTCCCAAATCTTCTAACTCCTCGATTAAATTATCTAAATCTAAAGCGTCAAATCTCTTCGCTTTTAAGAGTTCGATAGTTTCTTCTAACCAGAGGGAATCATCAATTTCGTAGAGAGTTTTTAAGTCGGGAATAACAGTCATTATCATCTCCTTTATTCGTAAGGTGGTAGCCAATTAGGATCGAGAAGTTCTTCTAAACTGTAGGGACAAATATCAGGAAAGTTGACTTTATTATCAGTTTTTTGACGAACATATCGCACGGACTCAAAGTAAATTTGCTCAAATTCCTGTTCTAGATATTTACGAAGATTTGTAGTTAAATAGCGCTTTAACTGATATTGAAAACTGACTATCTCTGCTTGCCAATGAGCTTGATTATATTTTCTTTCACTTGTCCAAAATTGTAATAATAAACAATGTCTAATAATTTGCTGTAAAAAACTAGCAACACGAAACTTTTTCTCGTTTCCCAAGTCTTCTAACTCCTCGATCAAGTTTTCTAAATCTAAAGCGTCAAATTTTTTCGCCTTGAGCAGTTCAATGGTTTCTTCTAACCAGAGAGAATCATCAATTTCGTAGAGAGTTTTTAAGTCGGGAATAACAGTCATTTTTTATCTCCTTTATTTGTAAGGTGGTAGCCAATTAGGAGCGAGCAGTTCTTCTAAACTGTAGGGACAAGTATCAGGAAAGTTGACTTTATTATCGGTTTTTTGACGAAGATAGCGAAGGGCTTTTTCATAAATAGTTGCCAAATTATGTTCTAGATAATTTCTTAAATTAGTCGTCAAATAAGTATTAAGTTCATCTTTAAAATTGATAATTTCTGAACGCCAATGAGCCTGATTATATTCTCTTTCACTTGTCCAAAATTGTAATAATAAACAATGTCTAATAATTTGCTGTAAAAAACTAGCAACACGAAACTTTTTCTCGTTTCCCAAGTCTTCTAACTCCTCGATCAAGTTTTCTAAGTCTAGCGCTTCAAAATTTTTAGCCTTGAGCAGTTCGATAGTTTCTTCTAACCAGAGAGAATCATCAATTTCGTAGAGAGTTTTTAAGTCTAGAATAACAGTCATTTTTTATCTCCCCTAGAATTGGCAATAGTGACCAGTTAAACCGATCACTAAAGCTTTTTTACTGTTTATATACTAGATAATTTTAGCGGCGCGCAGACCGAAAAAGAGACCGAGGGCAATTCCGGTAAAAACGATCAGATAACCCGCCAAAGCAGCAACAGCTAACACAGACATGGTGAAAATCTCCCAAGTAATTTAATCTTTTTTAGCATTGTACCGTTATTCTTGCCCTTCCCCTTCCTCGTCTTCTATATCTTCCCCAAAGCGCTGCTGGGGGGGGATTGCGGCGACAATTGCCTCGATTACCTTGCCGACTGGAACAATTTCTAAGCCCACATCTTCGGGATAAACTTGACCTCTAGGGACAATTGCCCGTTTAAAGCCCAATTTAGCCGCTTCTTTTAATCTTAGTTCCATTTGCGACACTAAGCGCACTTGTCCGCCTAATCCCACTTCCCCGATTAAGACTGTGCGCGGATCGACGACTCGATCGCGAAAACTGGCGACAACAGCGATCGCAACTCCCAGATCCGCCGCCGGTTCTTCCACTCCCAACCCTCCTGCGGAGGCAACATAGGCATCTAATTTCGATAAAGGAATGCCGACGCGCTTTTCTAAAACGGCGAGAATTTGCTGTAATCGGTTGTATTCTATGCCCGTGGTCGATCTTCGGGGGGAAGCGTAGCTGGTGGGGCTAACTAATGCCTGTAACTCCACCACAATCGGGCGTGTACCTTCACAGGCTACCACCGTCGCCGTACCCGGGGAAAATTCGTCGCGATTGCCTAAAAATAATTCTGAGGGGTTTTCCACTTCCACCAAACCGTGGTCCACCATCTCGAAAATACCGATCTCATGGGTTGCCCCAAAACGGTTTTTCACGGATCTTAAGAGACGATGGGAGGCATAGCGATCGCCTTCAAAATATAACACCGTATCGACCAAATGTTCCAAAACTCGCGGACCAGCGATCGCCCCTTCTTTAGTCACATGACCGACAATTAATAAAGTAATATTCTCCCGTTTTGCCACCTGCATCAAGGCGGAGGTACATTCGCGAACTTGGGCGACAGATCCCGGTGCGGAAGTTAAGGCCCCAAAATAAAGAGTTTGAATACTGTCAATTACCGCCACCTGTGGGCGTAAAGATTCTAATTCTCGCAAAATTTCCTCTAAATCGGTTTCTGGCAGAACATAGAGATGATTATCGAGTTCTGCGGTTGATTCAGAGGCTTTTTTCTCCTTGCCATTGCCATTATTTTCCGACTCCACGGCAACCACTCCCACCCCCAAACGGGCAGCCCGCAGTTTAATCTGTTGTCCCGATTCTTCGGCGGAAACGTAGAGGATGCGCGGTAATCTTTGGGCGAGTTGGTTGGTAACTTGCAGTAAAAGCGTCGATTTGCCGATGCCCGGATCGCCGCCGATTAGTACAAGAGAACCCGGGACGATGCCGCCACCGAGAACGCGATCGAATTCCCCGTAACCAGAGGGAAAACGTTCCTGTTCATACTGGGTAATTTCCGAGAAGCGCACCGAGATGCGCGGTTGGGGGTTGCGTTCCCCTTTGCCGTTATTTGGGCGACTATTTTGCCATCCTGGGCGATTTACCGCCGGATTATTGCCACCAGCCACCACTTGTTCTTCTAGCGTCCCGTAGGTGTCACAACTGGGGCATTTTCCTAACCATTGGGGAGATTCCGCCCCACAAGCACTACAGATATATATTGTTCGCGATTTCGCCATGTTTTTTAAGAAAAGTTGAAGAAAAGCGGTTTGGGGATTAATTCTCTTGTCAAATTTAGTTAAGTATGATAAAGGGGAAGGAAGACCATAAAGTTATTGATAATTGCCATAAAAGAAATAAAATAGGAAATTTAGGCTTAATGATAACGGCCAAAGGATATTCTATAAACAGGAACGCTCGTTATTTAACTTTAAAATTCATCACACTATTTAACTAAGGAGTGTTAATTCAGTTGGAGAACCAGAAGGAAAAAATTCTCGTTGTTGATGATGAAGCCAGCATCCGTCGTATCTTAGAGACTCGTTTGTCGATGATTGGTTATGAAGTCGTCACCGCCGCCGACGGCGAGGAAGCTTTAGAAACCTTCCGCACCGCCGAACCCGATTTAGTGGTTTTGGATGTGATGATGCCGAAATTAGACGGTTACGGTGTCTGTCAGGAACTCCGCAAAGAATCGGATATTCCTATCATTATGTTAACCGCTTTGGGGGATGTGGCTGATCGAATTACTGGGCTAGAATTGGGGGCGGATGACTATGTAGTTAAACCTTTTTCTCCCAAAGAACTCGAGGCGCGGATTCGTTCGGTGTTGCGTCGGGTAGAGAAAAATGGCGCTCCAGGGATTCCTAGTTCCGGTGTGATTCATATCGGTTCAATTAAAATCGATACCAATAAACGCCAAGTTTATAAGGGAGATGAACGCATCCGTCTGACCGGTATGGAATTTAGTTTACTAGAATTATTGGTCAGTCGCTCGGGAGAAGCTTTTTCCCGCTCGGAAATCCTTCAGGAAGTTTGGGGTTATACCCCCGAACGTCATGTGGATACGCGGGTGGTAGATGTACATATTTCCCGTTTACGAGCCAAATTAGAGGATGATCCCAGCAATCCTGAGTTAATTCTCACCGCTAGAGGTACAGGCTATCTTTTTCAACGTATTCTAGAACCAGACGAGGAATAGTTCTCAGCTATGGCACCAGCTGATCCCGATCGTATTTTAAGACTGTTACCCCTGTTCGCCGGCATCGTCGGGGGTACGGTATTAATGTTTAATCGTTTTGCCACTGCCGATTTAACCCCATCGCAAGCGCGTTCCGATGTGATGGGAGTGATTTTGAGTGGGGTTTTAATTTTGGTGGGTTTAATCTGGCAAAGAGTTCAACCCCGCTTACCGGATGCTGTGGAATTAATCGGGCGCGAAGGCCTGGAATTTGCCCCAGATTTGCCAGAACCGGTTAAAATTGAGCTTGCCTGGGCTTCCCATTTACTTTTAACTAACACCGCCACAAAATCTCTGATCGTTTATTATCAGGGACAGGTTTTATTACGTCGCGGTATCTTAAGCCAGAATTCTGAAGTTAAAGTTAGTAATATTATCAAAAGAGTTTTAGAAACCGGTAAAGCAGTTTATTTAGTTAATTTAAATTTATATCCCGCTAAAATCGAGTTTGACTATTTGCCAGAAAACACCCAAGGCTTAATCTGTCAACCCATCGGTAAGGAAGGGGTGTTAATTTTGGCGGCAAATGCGCCGCGCAGTTATACTAAACAAGATGAAATTTGGATCGAGGGAATTGCTGATAAATTAGCCAACACTTTCAGTCAGTTTTAGACGATTTCAGTAATATTTAAGAATTTGGTTAAGATGAGAGTAGGCAATTAGCGATCGACTTGTAGCTAAGGATTTTAACCGATGACTCAAACTGGTGAAACCGTTACCTATTCGCTGGAATCCGTCCTGACAAGGATCGAGGGTAAAATCGACAATTTTCAAAGGGATGTTAATCAAAAATTTGATACTCTCCAGAGGGATGTAGATCAGAAAATCGACTCTTTCCACAGAGATGTGGATCAGAAAATAGATTCCTTCCAGAGAGATGTTAATCAAAAATTTGAAACCTTCCAAAAAGATGTGGATCAAAAATTTGACACTCTCCAAAAAGATGTGGATCAAAAATTTGATACTCTCCAAAAAGATGTGGATCAAAAATTTGACACTCTCCAAAAAGATGTTAATGATTTAAAAGTGGAACCCACAGAAATAAAGGGAGAGATTAAAACTCTGACTGAAAAAGTCGCAGGTATCGATAAACGACTGGAAAAAGTCGAGGATAGTTATGCAATCCTAGTTAAAGATATTGCTGACTTAAAAGGGTTTAAATCCCTGATTATCCCGATGGTTGTGGCTTTTTTAAGTGCTGTGGTCACTTTAGGATTGCACGGCTTTTTTCTTGGCAACAAACCTTAATTTTTTATGTCAAGAAAGTAGTTATTTGCAAGAGGTTTTTAATTATGACACAAACTAGCGAAACCGTTACCTATTCTCTCGAATCTGTCCTGACAAGGATCGAGAGTAAAATCGACACCCTCCAAAGAGATGTTAATCAGAAAATCGACAATCTCCAAAGAGATATGGATCACAAATTTGACAGTCTCCAAAAAGATGTTAATCAAAAATTTGACACTCTCCAAAAAGATGTTAATGATTTAAAGGTGGAAGTCACAGAAATCAAAGGAGATATTAAAACTCTTGATCAGAAAGTCGAAGCGATGGATAAACGACTGGAAAAAGTCGAGGATAGTTATGCAATCCTAGTTAAAGATATTGCTGACTTGAAAGGGTTTAAATCTCTGATTATCCCCATGGTTGTGGCTTTTTTAAGTGCCGTGGTCACTTTGGGATTGCGCGGCTTTTTTCTTGGCAATAAACCTTAAATATATCAGTGGATATTTTAATCATCAAGTTTATTTTGTACTCTACCAATAAAATCCATGAGTTTTTGCATTAATCCTCATTGTCCTAAACCGAAAAGTATCAAGGAGAGTCGTTACTGTCAATCCTGTGGTTCCGACTTGCTTTTAAATGGTAAATATCGAGTCACAAATTTATTGAGTGCCAAAGGTGGATTTGGTAATACCTATGAAGTGATAGATGAACGTAAAATACCCAAAGTATTAAAAGTTCTTACCTACGATTCCAGCAAAGCTATTGATTTATTTCAACAGGAAGCCAATCTTTTAAAACAATTAAATCACCCCGGTATTCCCAAAGGAGAAAACTATTTTATTTATCATCCCCGGGAGAGTCAAACTGCTTTACACTGTTTAGTCATGGAGAAAATTGCTGGTATTGACTTAGAAGAATATCAAAAACAAAGAGGATTTAAACCGATTGATTATCATCTCGCTTTGGATTGGTTAACTCAGTTAGCTAATATTCTCCACGAAGTTCATAAACATAAATTCTATCATCGCGACATCAAACCCTCTAATATTATCTTAAAACCCGATGGTCAATTAGTTTTAATTGATTTTGGGGCAGCGCGACAAGTCACTAAAACCGTCCTAGCAGGAGGTAAAAATACGGGAATTTATACCCCCGGATATGCTCCTCCCGAACAATCTCTCGGTCACTCTGTCCCCCAATCAGACTTTTATGCTTTGGGCAAAACTTTCGTCTTTTTGTTAACCGGTAAAGAACCCAGTGACCCGAAAATTTATAATATCAATACCAACGAATTTAATTGGCGTAAATATGCCCCAAATATCCCTTCTCGATTAGCAGATTTTATCGATAATTTAATGGCAGAAAAACCTATTGATCGACCTAAAGATACCAAAACTTTGCTAAAAATCATTACCGATATTAAAGCCAATCCCCATCAAACTAAAAAAACTAAAAATTCTGCTCCTGAAAAACCTAGAATTATTCCTATTCCCAATCCTGCACTTATTTCTTTAATCGCTGCAATTTCTCCCAGTTATGCTGGGTTTTGGCTCCGTTTAAAAGCTTCTTTAATTGATTCTTTTATCGTTCTTATTATCGCCGCTTTATTAGGTGGTTATATCTGTTTTCGCTTACAACAATGGTCAACTTTTAAAAACTTAAATCTTGATTTTGATATTCCCAAAGAAATCTGGGTTTACTATGCGGCAGGATTAAGTGCAGTTGGAACAACAATTATCGGGTTTGCTTTATTTATAGCGGCAATTATCTATAATATTCAAGCCAAAATTAACTTTACTCACGAACATATTGCCATCCTGACTGCTCTTGGTTTAGGAATAGTGATTAAATGGTTATATTATGTTTTCTTAGAATATCTTTTTAAAGCCACTATTGGTAAAATGTTTTTTGATTTATTCGTCACCGATAGCCAAGGCCGACGCATATCTTTTGCGAGAGCCAATCGCCGCTACTTACTAAAATTTCTCTCCACTGCTCCCTTATATTTGGGCTTTTTACTGGCAGCCTGGACAAAGAAAAAACGCGCCCTTCATGACATGATTTCCGGTACACAAATCCGCAAAAAAAAGTAACCAGAACCTAGAAAAGTAGGGAGATGAGAGCGGTACGATAGGATAAAATTAACTACAATAGGGACAAGATATTCCTGCTCGGTAACTGGGGGATTGTTTATCTTTTTCATCGATGGGATGACCACAAGCGGGACACATTTCATAATGTCCTACCTCTAAATTAGCTGTTAGGGCCACTCTTTGATCGAAAACAAAACATTCTCCTTGCCAAAGACTCTGATCGGGACTAACTTCTTCTAAGTATTTCAAAATACCTCCCTCTAGCTGATAAACTTGAGAAAAGCCTTGATTTAATAAAAAAGCTGCCGCCTTTTCACAGCGAATTCCCCCCGTACAAAAAAGAGCTATTTTTTTATTGTTAATACTATCAAAATTTTCCTGAATATACTCGGGAAATTGGCGAAAATGCCGGATTTCCGGGTTAAGCGCTCCCGCAAAAGTACCGATCGCCACTTCATAATTATTACGAGTATCGATAACTACCACGTCCGGCTCTTTCAGTAATTGGTTCCACTGTTCAGTTTTGAGATGAATTCCTGTTTTTTCGAGAGGATTAGCCTTGGGTTGACCAAAAGTGACAATTTCCTGTTTTAAGCGAATTTTTAAGCGTTGAAAGGGCAAATAATCACAAACAGACTCTTTCACCTCTAGATTAGCTAAACGAGTATCGGTTTTTAACCAACTAATCACCTCCGCGATCGCTTGACGGTTTCCTGCGATCGTTGCATTAATCCCCTCGGCTGCCAGAAGAATAGTTCCTTTAATTCCTCTTTCTTGGCAGTATTTTTGTATTTCTGGCTGTTTTTGACGATAATCTGACAAAGCCACAAACTGGTAAAAAGTGGCGACTAGATAAGACATGGCAGGCAAGGGAAAAATTAACTTGTAATATTTTTCACTATAGGTTATAATAACGAGAGTGTCTCAAAAACCAGATCGGGGGTTTAGCTCAGTTGGTAGAGCGCCTGCTTTGCAAGCAGGATGTCAGCGGTTCGAGTCCGCTAACCTCCATAGTTTCCCTTTTGCCTGGTGATTAGCTCAAGTCTTTTTGGGGAGACAATTAGCTAGGGTTTGCTGAAAAAATCTAAAAACCTTGTTGGGTAAGACTTTTAGACCTTTTGTCAATCAAAAAGTACCAGATATGGGAGTGATCGGGGGGAAATTTCCTGGACTTTTTCCCTGAAAATTAGGTAATTGACCCCCTCAAAATCGGTAAAACCCTACACCCCAGACCCCACACCCCACACCCTGTCCCCACGAAAAACTTTTTGCCGCAGACCCTAGTTAATTATTAAATGATGTCTCGTACCTATCAAGCTACTGGAATCAATCTGCAAGGAATGGCCTTCGGAGAAGCCGATCGCCTTTTAACTATTTTGACCGCCGAATATGGTTTAATTAGAGCCATTGCCCCTGGTGCGCGCAAGTATAAATCTTCCCTCCGGGGTAGAAGTGAACTATTTGTGGTCAATAATCTGTTAATAGTCGCAGGAAAATCCCTAGATAAGGTCGTTCAAGCCGAAACTATCGAATCTTATCCCAAATTAAGTCAAAATCTCGCCAAACTCACCGTTAGCCAATACCTCTGCGAACTGGTTTTGGCGATCGCACTGAGCGAACAACCCCAGAGGGAATTATACGAATTAATCTGCAGCCATCTGGCCAGAATTGAAGTCCTCGACGAGAATCAATACATACTTCCCTATCTTTGTCAAGCAATTTTTCATTTCTTAATAATTGCCGGCTTAGTGCCGCAAGTCCATAACTGCCTGTTGACGGGAAAAGCTTTAGTTGGGGAAAATTGCCTAGGATTTAGTTTTGAGGCAGGGGGAATAATAGATCTAGCTGCCCTGACAGAAACAATCAACCCGCCCAAAATCGATAGTAAACTGACGTTGCAAGAACTGCAATTACTGCAATGCTTAGGAAAAACAGATTTTCCCCCACCAGAAAACCTGACCTCAGAACTAGCATGGATTAACCTCGATCGCCTGCTGCGCCGCTATACTCAATATCATCTGGGAAAAACTTTTCGCTCCTCGGCATTAGTTGAGGGTTTATCTCCCTTAGAATTTTAAACAGATAGCAAAAATCATCATAATGCAACTGTTTGACTCAGAAACTGACGACGCTACGTCTAGCTCCTCCTCCACTCCTGTTTTTAATTCTTCCGATTCCTCACCGAGGCAATCCGACGCAGAAACCATGAACCGCTTGCCTAAACGTGCGCCCAAATCCCATCCTAGTCAGGGTTTTGCCCCAGTGCTAAAAAACCCGCGCTTTCTCATTCTCTGGGCGGGGGGAATTTTTTCCCAATTAGCGGATAAATTCTATTTAGTCCTGATGATATCCCTAATTGCCACCCATTACCAAGAAGCCGATCAGTCGATTAGTGGCTGGGTATCGGCGATAATGATTGCTAATACAATTCCGGCGGTGTTAGTGGGTTCGGTGGCGGGTGTATATGTTGATAGATGGTTAAAAAAACAAGTTTTAGTTATTTCTAACCTTTTACGGGGGGCCTTTGTCCTCGTCATTCCCCTATTATTATGGTTAGTGCGCGGGCAAACTTTAGCCGTTCCCCTCGGTTGGCTGCCGGAAGGTTTAAGAAATTGGCATTACCGGCTACAAGGAGAATTTAATTTACCCTTCGGTTTTTTCCTGTTGTTAGTCATTACTTTTCTTGTCTCCACCTTAACCCAATTTTTTGCCCCTGCCGAACAATCTACCCTGCCATTAGTGGTAAAACGTCGTCATCTTCTACCGGCTAATTCCCTCAACACTTTAACCACCATGGCGGTATTAATTATCGGTTTTGCCATCGGTGAACCAGTATTAGCTTTTGCCGATAGCATTTTTGGCACGAGAGCCGGACAATTTGATATTGGCAAAGTGATGATTGTCGGTGCTTTTTATATAATTGCCGGTTTAATTCTAATTATCCTGCGAACTAACGAAAAATATGTTATTCCTACCGCAGAACAGCCCCATGTTTGGGAAGATATCCGCGACGGCATTCGTTACCTCAACAAAAATCATAAAGTTCGTAACGCCCTGATTCAATTAGTCATCTTATTCTGTATTTTTGCCGCTCTATCGGTATTAGCTGTCAGTATGGCGGAAAAACTACCCGGGTTAAAAGCTTCTCAATTCGGCTTTTTATTAGCCTCCTGTGGTGCAGGAATGGCAGTTAGTGCGATTACTTTGGGTTATTGGGGCCAAAAATTCTCCCACACCCAATTAAGTCTCTGGGGTTCCCTGGGTATGGCGGCAGCTTTAATCGGTTTATCTCTAGCCACAAAGAGTTTAATTTTAGCCTTCGCTATGACCGCTTTATTAGGGATTTTTGCCGCTTTAGTCGGGGTTCCCATGCAAACTACCCTACAGGCAGATACACCCCCCGAAATGCGCGGTAAAGTCTTTGGTTTAGAAAATAATGCCGTTAATATTGCCCTCTCTTTACCCTTAGCTGTCGCGGGTATCGCCGAAACTCAATTCGGACTCCGACCGGTATTATTAGCTTTAGCAGTTATGGCAGTTATCGGCGGCGGTTTTACTTGGTATGTTTCCGGCAATTTATCTAAAGATTAGCGGAACTTTTCAGTTATCAGTGATCAGTTATCAGTAATCAGGAGTTAGGAGTTAGGAGTCAGGAGTCAGGAGATTGAGATTGCCTTTATTTATTCTCCCATCTCCCCCACAAAGAAGCGAAACTAACATTAACTAAACGGTTGTACGAACAGGGTTATCAACGAGAGGATATTCTCAGAATAGAAAACGGGTTTCTTCAAGAAACCCGTTTTCTGGATCGTCTTGTCAAGTAACCTTAAACTTGTTAGAATCAAAAAGTTATTATTTTCTGGTAGTCATTCACCGCTGAGATTAGTTAAGATGATATTACATGACTAATAATATTGACCATGATCGCTTATTTAAGGAGTTAATCTCCACCTTTTTTGTCGAATTTATCGAGTTATTTTTTCCTCAAGTAATGGATTATTTAGATAGGGACTCGATTACTTTTTTAGACAAAGAAGTATTTACCGATGTCACGGAAGGAGAAAAGCATGAAAGCGATTTAGTCGCACAGGTTAAGTTTCGAGGAAAAGAATCTTTCTTTCTGATTCATCTGGAGGCGCAGCAAAGTTCCCGCCAGTGGTTTAACCGGCGAATGTTTACTTATTTTGCTCGCTTTCATGAGAAATTTGTCTTACCGATTTATCCCATTGTAATT